>VOFK01003969.1_pt1 | contig 35285 bp, 56 predicted proteins | sample 5384121 | NCBI WGS metagenome assembly VOFK01 (sample SAMN12384730, study PRJNA508395) | human gut metagenome | isolation source: healthy gut J | host: Homo sapiens | reverse complement strand
ATCAATTGTACTTCGTTCAGTTACGTATTGCTCAATTGCTCCCTCTTTTTTTTAAACCGGGAACAGTAGATGAATTAGTTGATTTTTTTGCACCTATTTGCCACTCTGCTGCTGGCTTACCTTTCTATTATTATAATATGCCATCGATTACAGGGGTTAATTTGCCGGTGGATAAGTTTTTGGTAGAAGGGAAAAAAGAAAATACCTAATCTGGTGGGTACTAAGTTTACTCATAATAACCTGATGGAGATGGGAGTTTGCATAGAGTTGGAGCAACATCGGTTTGAAGTATTGCATGGTTATGATGAAATTTCTTATTTCCGGCTTGGCTATGGGAGCTGTAGCAGGAGTTGGAAGTACGTATAATTATATACCTAATGTCTCTATCATCAGGCTATTTTTGATTCAATGAAAATGAACGATTTGGAAACGGCTCGCCACAATCAGATAAAATCCATACGTACCGTGGAGGTTATTATTAAATATGGTGGCGGAGTGCGCGGTGGCAAAGCGATTATGAAGCAGATAGGTATTGATTGCGGTTCTTGCCGGTTGCCGATAAAACCTTTTTCTGTTGATGAATATGAAAAACTAAGAGGTGATTTGGACGCTATAAAATTCTTTTTGAATTCTGAAAATAATAAAGAGGAGATGACAGTAAAAGTGTATTGCTGGGGTAAGCTACTTTACTTTCTGTCTATCCCTCCAATCTAGTTAAATGCGTTCAAAATTACCTAAAAAATAAAGATACTATGAAAGTAAGTAAGAAAATATTTATCATATTTTCGATGATTTTGTTATTGGTGTCACCAGTCACATCTTTTAGGTAAAGACATAAAATGGATACTGGAGAGACCTGTTATTCCTGTGTTGGTAAAGAAACCGGCAAATCCTGTAATGAAGATAACTTTAATCAGGACAGATAATCAACCTTATGTTATCCGGCAAATAGATCTGGATTTATTGGGGAGCACGAATGTGGCAGATATTGTTTCTGTTGCCATATATGGTGCGAAGAAGAATGGACTGATAGATACGTCTCGTTTACTTTGTAATGCACTTCCCGCTACACAAAAAATGTCATTTACTAATGAAGTGCAGGTTAATCAGGATTCTTTTGTCTTTTGGGTAGCCGTAACATTGAAAGATACGGTTTCACTGGATCATCGTGTTCAGGTTAATTGTAACCGGGTGAAAACCACGAAAGGCAATCTGAAAATTTTGGATAAAACAAGTAAACCTTTACGAGTAGGGAGTAGCTGTACGACAGAAAGGACAGGATGGATGTATCTCATCACGTATTCCCAGGATTAGCTACTAGTAATAAAGGCACTTTATTGGCCATTTTTGATGCCCGCTATGATTATCCTCGTGATTTGCAGGGAAATATAGATATTGCTCTTCATCGTAGTACAGATAAGGGAGTAACTTGGCAACCCATTCAAACTGTTTTGGATATGAGGGAATGGGGAGGCTTGCCGCAGAAATACAATGGAGTGAGCGATGCTTGTATTCTAGTCGATAAAAAAATACAGGTGACATTTATGTAGCCGGATTGTGGATGCATGGCCTGCTGGATAAAGATGGCAAGTGGATAGAAGGTCTGAATGAAAACAGTACGAACTGGACACATCAATGGAAAGGTAGAGGTTCTCAACCAGGAACAGGACTAAAAGAAACCTGCCAGTTTATGATAGCGAAAAAAGTACGGATGATGGTCTTAGCTGGGGCTTTCCGGATAATATAACCTCAAAGACGAAACGCCCTGAATGGTGGTTATTTGCACCGGCACCGGGACAAGGGATTACGTTGAAGGATGGCACGTTGGTATTTCCCACACAGGGACGTGATGAAAAAGGACTTCCTTTCTCAAATATTACGTATAGTAAAGATCACGGAAAGACGTGGGTGACCAGCAACTCTGCATATCAGGATGTAACGGAATGTAGTGTCGTACAATTGGGTGACGGCGCCTTGATGTTGAACATGCGTGATAACCGGAACAGAGGACATAAAGACGTGAACGGTCGTAGAATCTGCACAACTACTGATCTGGGAGAAAGTTGGAAAGAACATCCAACTTCACGGAGAGCACTCGTAGAACCTACTTGTATGGCAAGTCTGCATCGACATGAGTATATGGAAGAAGGAAAAAGAAGAAAAAGCATGCTTCTGTTTGTAAATCCGAATAATTATGGGACAAGAGATAATCTGACTTTAAAAGTTAGTTTTGATGATGGAATGACTTGGCCGGAAGAACATTGGATTCTTTTCGACCAATATCGTAGTACTGGATATTCCTGCATTACATCCATAGATGAAAATTCAATAGGAAGTATATTATATGAGAGTAGTCAGTCGGATTTAGCTTTTATAAAAAATCGATTTAACGGAGATTTTAAAGTAAACAGGCATGAATAATAAAACTTCAAATATATATCCCTGGGTAGTAGTCGGACTATTGTGGGGTGTTGCTTTGTTGAATTATATGGACAGGCAAATGCTTTCCACTATGCGAATTCCATGATGGAGGATGTCCGGGAATTGGAATCGGCTGCCAATTTTGGTCGTCTGATGGCTGTCTTTCTGTGGGTATACGGACTGATGAGTCCTTTGTCGGGTATTATCGGTGACCGTGTGAACCGTAAATGGTTGATTGTAGGTAGTCTGTGTGTATGGTCGGGAGTTACTTATCTGATGGGCTATGCCACCACTTTCAATCAACTCTATTGGTTGCGTGGGATTATGGGAGTTAGTGAAGCACTGTATTTACCTGCTGCTTTGTCTCTGATTGCTGATTTTCACAAAGATAAAACTCGTTCGCTGGCTGTGGGAATAATACATATGACAGGGTTGTATGTGGGACAGGCTATCGGTGGATTTGGAGCTACTTTTGCAGCAATCTATTCCTGGCATACAACATTCCATTGGTTTGGTATTATAGGTGTGGGTTATGGTGTTATTCTGGCATTTTTCCTACGTGATAAAGAGAGAGGAAATGTCTCGGAGAATCAGAAGATGAAAAAGATTCCGGTATTGAAGAGCTTGGGAATGTTATTCTCTAATGTCTTTTCTGGGTTATCTTATTTTATTTCTGTGTACCGGGCACCCCGGGATGGGCGGCAAAGAACTGGTTACCAACTCTTTTTCTCTGATAGCTTGTCTATTGATATTTCAGTAGCAGGTCCTATGTCTACCATTTCTATAGCTTTGTCCTCATTATTCGGTGTGTTGGCAGGTGGATACATCTCGGATCAATGGGTATTAAAAAATGTACGTGGAAGAGTTTATACTGGTGCGTTGGGTTTGGGGCTTATCATACCTTCCCTGCTGTTTATCGGATATGGTCATTCTATTTTTGCATTGGTCATGGGAGCGGTGTTATTCGGAATAGGTTTTGGTATGTTTGATGCAAATAATATGCCTATTCTTTGTCAGTTTGTATCTGCACGTTACAGGGCAACCGCTTATGGTATTATGAATATGTGTGGTGTATTTGCCGGAGCTGCTATTACTAGCCTTTTAGGCGAATCAATGGATGCCGGACACCTGGGACGTGATTTTGCACTGCTTGCTATATTGGTACTGGCTATGCTGGTTATTCTGGTCACTTGTCTGCGACCTAAAACGATTGATATGAAAGATTAATCCTTATATAATTTATTCATTCTAATTTTATTTTTTTTTATGAAAAACTCAATAAAAGCATACTAAAGATTTATTAATATTATCGATGGTATTTATCTTATCATCTGTATTTTCAAATATTCAAGCAAATAATATTAATTCTGAAGATATAAAGGTCTCTGGTGTAGTACAAGACCAGACAGGAGTTAGAATTACCAGGAGTTTCAATATCCGTAAAAGGTATGGATAAAGGTACTATCACCAATGCTTCCGGTGAATTTTCTATAATGGTTCCTCCTAATGCAACTCTGATTGTCTCTTTTTGTCGGAATGGAAACAAAAAGAGGTTGATATTAAGGGACGGAGAAATATTGTCATTGTTTTGAAAGAGAGTTCTGTATTGCTTGATGAAGTTGTAGCTATAGGCTATGGAAAACAATCAAGGGTATTAATAACAAATTCTATTTCTAAGATAAATAAAGAGGAATTTCAAAAAGCACCAGGACAGAATCCGTTATTACAATTACAAGGCAAAGTTCCAGGTTTATCCTTACAAATATCTAATGGACAACCGGGGGCAGACCCTCAAATATTTATTCGTGGAGGTAGTTCTACTTCGCCGGAAAGTGATACGCCTTTAATAATTATTGATGGTATAATATCACAAGGTTTTAGAAATATATCAGATATGAATCCGGCAGATATAGAATCTATAGAGGTCTTGAAAAGATGCTGCTTCTACTGCTATCTATGGTTCCAGAGCGGCCAATGGTATAATCTTGGTTAAAACTAAAGCTGGTCAGAAAGGGAAACCTACTGTCAGTTTAAGGTATACGTATGGAGTGGAACAACAACCGCAGAGAATTCCACTATTGAATGCACGGGATTATATAACATTATCTCGTTCGAATATAGCCAAATTTAATCAGGCAGACTTGACTTATAATGGAAAAGAAGATCAGACTAAATTTTTGAGCGGTTCATTTGGTATGTCAACCGGAAATCCGAGAAACTCTAAAATACACTTGAATTTTTTTGGATGTTTATTTGCAAAAAATGATGGTCAAGGTTATGTGAGTAATCTGCTGGAACATGAGGGCTGGCAAACCATGGCGGACCCTGTTACAGGGAAAACAGCTCATCTTCCAGGATAATGACTTTCAGAAAGCAACTTTCACAACAGGACAAAAGCATGAGGTTGATCTTAGTATTAGTGGAGGAACAGAGGCGATTAACTATTATGTAGGTTTAAGATATTTGAATCAGGATGGTATACTTAGAGGTACAAATTATAAAAATTATAGTGTCTTATTTAATGGAAATTATAAATTAAGTGAGGCATGGAGTTTGTCTACTAAAGCTAGTCTGCAGGTTAGAGATGCTGTGGGAGGTGGAAATACAGTCAATACTATATCTCGAAGTATATTAACACCACCGACCTACAGATTGTACTATGAAGATGGAACTCCAGCCCCCGGAGAAGGTATTTCTTCTTTCAGAAGTAGATTGCATGAGATTTATTATAAAACAAATTATGATGATACTAGTGTGTATAGGACAACTTTTCAGTTGGGTGCAATCTGGAATATTTTACCTGGGCTAGTTTTAAAACCAACAGCCTATTATTTTGGAACTGAAGGTATTGAGAATTATTTTCAGGCAGATAATGAGACGACTGGAAATACAATCCGTCCTGCTTCAGCTAAAAGCATAACTATGACAGACATTTGCAGGGAGATTTGGTTCTCTCGTATGATAAGAAAGTGAAAGATCATAATATTGGAGTCGTAGCAGGTGCCAGCTATACTCATGATTATAGTTATAGGCTTTCTGCAAGTGGCAGTGGTTCTTCCATAGATTTAATTCCGACATTAAATGCAACGGCAGATAGTACTCAGCGGGCAAGTTCGACTAAAGACAATGGAAGCCACTTTGAGTTATTTCGGACGTGTAAATTATGATTATAATGGCAAATATCTTTTCTCTATCAGTATGCGTGCCGATGGTTCTTCGCGATTTGCGGAAGATAATAAATGGGGATTTTTCCCTGGGTATCAGCTGGATGGAATATGCATAGGGAAAATTTCTTCAAGCCATTAGAAAGTATTATGAGTCGTTGGAAATGGCGTGCAAGTTGGGGGCGTACGGGTAATAACAATTTGAGTGTTGCCAATTCAAGAGGTGAGTACAAAATTACAGATACTAATTATCAAGGATCAGTAGGTATACTAAATACAACATTAAAAAATTCTCAATTACGATGGGAAACGACGGAATCGTATGATATCGGAGTCGATCTCGGATTTTTTAATAATAGATTGGGATTATTAATTGACTACTATAATAAACTGACATTTGATAGATTGTATGATGAACCTTTATGGAATTCTACGGGCTTTAGTTCGATTAAGAGTAATTATGGTTCAGTAAGAAACTCCGGAATAGAAATAGAGTTGAATGCTACTCCTATTCAAACTAAAGATTTCTCATGGGATTTATCATTGACGTTTGCTTACAATAAAGGAATCGTAGTAGATTTACCGGATAATGGAGAAGAGAAAAAATCGGGTAGGAGGTAATTTTATTTATGATCCTGCTACAGGAGGTACTAAAAAGGTTGGGGGAATTGCTGAGGGCGAAAAGTTTGGTGGAAGATGGGCGTTTCATTATTTAGGAACCTATCAAACGGAAGAAGAAGCAGCTAAAGCCCCTAATGATCCTAATGCGCAAGGTAGAAAGAAACATGCAGGAGATGCCATATTTGAAGACGTGAACAATGATGGGCAATTGGACTCTAAAGATATGAAATTCATGGGATATATCCGACCGGATAAGGTAGGAGGTATTGTCAACTCTTTCAAATACAAAGGACTAACTGTACGAATCGTTATGGACTGGGCTATGGGGCATGTAATAGACAATGGCTTCAAAGGACAGATAATGGGTAGTTCACGTAATAACAATAATGCCATAAAAGACGCAATGACCAATTCCTGAAGCAAAGTGCGAATGATGGAACGAAATATCCTAAATATACAGTTCAAAGTGATTACGATTATCAATATCGAAATCATATGAGATGGGATAATCAAATAGGCAGTTCTGAAAGTGGGAGTACCAACAATAGCCTGTATTTTAGTAAAGGAGATTATCTGGCATTTAGAGAAGTGTCTTTAAGCTATATGCTACCATCAACTTGGGTTAGAAAAAATAAGATTGAGTGGAGTGGAAGTTTTTGCTGGAGCATATAGCATAGGTTATATAAAAAAAAGAAATATGATGGTATGTTTCCCTGAAATATATACCGGAGTGGATTATGGGGTATACCCAAGGCCAAGACAATATAACATGGGAGTAAAAAATTAATTTCTAATTAAATAAGACTCATAATTATGAAACAATTTAAATCAATACTATTAGGCATTTCATTGTTTTTTTGTTACATTCATGCAATTTGTTGGATGTAGATACAGTTTCAAGTATAACGGGAGACGGGTACTGGAATACAAAGGGGGATGTAGAAAGCTATTTGATAGGTATTTATACTAAGTTACGTGATACTTCTAATTCAACTCTTCATTTTGAAGACAGAGGAGATGCCTTTTTACAACAGGGCTGGAAGGTGGTCCATCGAATTTGTGGGCGCAGAATCTGACTTCACAAAACGGATATGGTTGGTCAAGTTATTATTCGGTAATTCAGCATTTGTAATATGTTATTAAAGTATACTCCTGGAATAAGTTTTTGGAGTGGAATCTGATAAAAACAGGCTGTTGGCAGAAGCATATTGCATAAGGGGATATATGTATTTCTGTGTAGCCCGTATATGGGGAGATGCTCCTATAGAACTGGAACCGACAGAAAGTTCAAATAAGCCTAAGTTAGCAAGGGAGCCGGCAGAGCAAGTTTTTAGAACGGGCTCTAAGTGATGTGAATGCAGCAATCGATCTCTTTCCCCGGAAGAAAGTTATACGAATGGAAAAGGAAGAGCCTCAAAACCGGCATGTTATGCACTGAAAGCCGATATTTTGCTATGGAAAGCAAAAGTGATGAATGGATCGGAGCAAGATTTGAAAGATGTTATAACTTATGCTGATTTAGCAAGTAAAGGTCTTTCTTTTGAAGACAATTTTGCCGATATTTATGGAACTAAATATGGGAAAAGAAGTGATATGGACTATCCATTTCGAAATTTATGAAAAGGAAGCTCAGTATAGTCAGAGTCTGAAGCCAAGAGATGTTTTTGTAGAAAAGGCAGTAAATAAAGATGAAATACCTTATGCAAAAAGGTGGGGCTCGCAGTACTTATGCACCAAGCTCTTTTTAATAGATCTTTTTTTTTTTATGCTAATCCCACTGATATTAGAACAAAAGAGTCTTTTTATAATAGCTAAGGATGCGGGAGGAAATGAGATCGGTATTTTCGATAATAAGATGAAGGGGACAAAAACAGAAGGTGATCGTACCTATGATTCGGATATTATCATTTATCGACTTGCAGAGATGTATTTGTTCAAGGCCGAAGCTTATGCAGCATTGAATCAGACACCGCAGGCTATCATTGAGTTAAATAAAGTCAGGGATCGTGCTAAGATAGGTATTTATAATGGAAGTACGGATAAAAAAGTAGTGGAAAAGGAGATTCTGAATGAGCGTGCAAGAGAATTATATCTTGAAAGGAAAAGATGGCCTGATCTTCTCAGAGATTCCATTTTGGTGGAACAATAGATGTCTATCAGGAAGTTCCGAACTTGAAAAAGAAAAAGCTATTGATAATATTATTATTCCATTATATCTCGCAATTCCACTAAGTGATATAAATATCAATCCTAATTTAAAACAAACTCAAGGATATGAAAACCTATAAGATTATTACATGCGTATTTCTTTTTACAAGCCTATTTACACAGGCTTGTCAAAAAGATGATGATTCACAAGATACTCCGGTTCCACCTTCACCTGAAGAGGAAGTTCCAGCATCCCAATTCGATTATGTCTATAGTCAGGGAGAGACGGATATGAAGTCTATAGAATACCTGCTATTGTTAAAACGCAAAGCAATACCTTATTAGCTTTTGCTGAAGCTAGAAAAGCTCGAAGTAATGGAGACAGTGGAGATATAGATCTTGTTGTTAAGCGTTCGTCTGATAATGGAAAAACATGGAGTAAACAAATAATGATATGGGATGATGGGCAGAATACTTGTGGAAATCCTGTTCCGATTGTTGATGATAAAGGTAGAATACATTTGTTAATGACATGGAATTATCAAACAGATAAGTGGGGAACAATAACCAATGGAACCGGAGAAAACACTCGGCGTCCGTATTATACCTATTCGGATGATGACGGTGTCACTTGGGCATCTCCTGTTGAGATAACTTCTGCTGTGAAAAAAGAAAAAATGGGATTGGTACGCTACTGGACCTTGTCATGGTATTCAAATTCAGAAAGGGACCAATAGGGGACGTTTAATTGCTCCAAACTATTTTACAACTCGGGAAAATGGAAAAGTAACAAGTTATTCGCATATTATTTATTCTGATGATTACGGAAAGACATGGAAACCAGGTGAACCAACTCCGGTTAGTGGTGTTGGCGAATGTTCTGTTGCTGAAATAGGAGAGGGAACTTTAATGTTGAATATGAGAGCGGATGAAGGATTCTACCGAAAAAATAGTATTAGTCAGGATGGTGGTATAACGTGGTCTAATCCTCAAGCTAGCAACGATCAAATAGACTGTAAGTGTCAGGGTAGTATATTATCAATAGGAGGAGCTGTTTTTCTTTCGAATGCTGCTTCCGCTACGGAACGTATTAATATGACTATTAAGAAAAAAAGTCTGATGGTGGAAAAAAAGTTGGAAAGGGCAATATATTGTGTATGAAGGAAACTCTGGTTATTCGGATTTGGTTGAACTCTCTGATTCACAGATTGCTCTTATATATGAAGGTGGAGAAAAAAAGATATACAGATGGATTGGCTTTTAAAGTTGTCAATATAAAATCGATACAATGAATTGGTGTCAATACATATTGTTCAGACTGTTTTTTATTTTCCTGTTCTGATGTGCAGGAGAATACAGATATAAGTTTAACACGCATAAATATGAGTATAAAGAAAAGTGCGGATAATGGTAAAAACATGGTCGGCAGGATATGTCGTATATAGTGGGGCTTCGCCTATTCTGATATCGTAATGTGTTCTCTGATAATGAAATAGGAATTTTATATGAAAATGGCAGCTCAAAGCTATACGAAAAGATTAGTTTTGAGAGAATTAGAATTAATAAAATACAATGAATTTAATATATCACTGATATGAAAAGAAAAACTTTTATATTTATTACAGTGTGTTGTTATGATAGTATTGTCTGCTTGTTCTGAAGATGATTTGCAATCATTACAGGCAGCATTTGAATCGAATGTTCAGGAAGTCACAATGGGTGAAAGTGTCACTTTCAAAGATGCTTCTATCGGTGAACCGACTAAGTGGAACTGGCATTTTGATGGAGGAGAACCGGAGACTTCGGTCTTATTCAGTCCTAGTGTTGTGTACAATAAACCTGGAGTTTATTCTGTCATTTTGTCTGTTGGACGAGGAAGCAATGTTAATGAAATTGTGAAAGAACAATATATTACTGTCAACTACCCATCTCAGATAACAGCCAACTTCTCTGCAGATAAGACTACTGCAACAAATTTGAAGATATTATATCTTTCAAAGATTTATCTAAAGGCTATCCTAATGAATGGTTGTGGAGTTTTACTCCTAAAAAGAAGGTGGAGAAATTATTACTTCAACAGAACAAAATCCACAAATGATGTTCTCTCCGGGAATTTATACGGTTAAATTAGTGGCAAAAAATCCGAAAAAGCATCTTCTGATAAAGTAATGGTGGATTATATCACTGTTATTGATAAGAATGCGATTGCCGCAGATTTTGGAGCACAATGCCGGAATACATATGCCGGAGGATATATTCACTTTTTAGATAAAACATTGGGAATGGTGGAAGACTGGAAATGGACTTTTGAAGGAGGTAATCCTTCTGTTTCAACAGATCAGAATCCTGTGGTGCAGTATGTAAATCCTGGAAAATATAAAGTGACGTTAACGGTCAAAAACTCGGTGAACAGTTCCGTAAAAGAGAAAAAGAAGGATACGTATATGTCATTTCTGCAGAAAAACTAGTGTTATATTTACCATTCGATGGTGATAATAAAGATATAGGTCCCAATCAATTGAACCCTGAAGAACTTATAGGAGGAACTGGGGCAAATGTCTATAATGCTCCGGCACGTTTTTCTGGCGAAAGTGCTGAATGTAGATTCGCTGCTCATTTCCAGGAGATAAAGAAAATTATTCAATATTGTCTATTCCTGAAGAAGGGTTAAAGAGCCACTATACGGAGAGTGAGTTTACTGTTGCATTCTGGGTGAAGACTTCAAATATGACTGGAAAGAATGCTATATTCCATCAAGGTGTTGGACCTGGTGCTACTTATACCGATCCTGTGCCCAGACAAAGTTGGTTCAGACTTGATACTAGTGGTAAAACTGTTGTGTTCTGCGTAGAATATAAAGGTAAGGCTGGAAACTGGGCTGAATATGAAGGAAAACGGATGGATGATGGTGAATGGCATCACTATGTTTGTATTTATCAAAAAGTTGATGGCAAAAGGGATAGTTATCTTTATATAGACGGAGAAAAAGTTATTGAAAAGAAAGGGGTTATTGACAAAGTAGTTGATAATTGGCCATATTACATTGGTTGTAATTATCGCTTTACTAATGGAGCATTTGCCCCTGAAAACTTTTTAAATGGTTATCTGGATGATTTTATTTTGTACGAAAGAATATTATCAGAAAGTGAAATAAAAGAATTATATAATAATTAAATATTAATAGGTAGAACTTCTCTATTATAAAGAGGAGTTCTACATTAAAGAGTTTTCATAATATGAAAAAAAAAATTATCTCACTTGTTTTTATGTTTATTAGTTGCATTGGGATATATGCTCAACAAATAATGGACGCAACTGCGGCATATAAAAAAGGCGAATGACTTATTGGAACGATTGACGATAGAAGAGAAGGCACTTATGGTCAGAGGATATAATAAATTCTTTATTAAAGGATTCGAAGAGAAAGGGATACTTCCCATTTACTTGTCGGATGCAACACAAGGAGTAAATATCCGAAAATAATTTGCCTGATCTAATGTGGTGAAACAATTGGAACGCTCAACAGCTTTTCCTTCTCCCTATATTGTTAGCCTCTACATTTTCGCCAGATCTATCTTACCAATATGCAAAAAAGCTATTGGTGAGGAATGTAGAGCCGGAGGTATCGAAGTTTTGTTGGGTCCTGGTTAAATATTTATCGACAATCTCAATGTGCAAGAAACTTTGAATATTTTGGAGAAGATCCTTATTTAGTATCTCAAATGGTAAGTCAATATGTAACGGGACTTCAAAGTACAGGCACAGCGGCTTGTTTGAAGCATTTCTATGGGAACAACACCGAATTTTATCGTAAACGGAGTAATTCTATCATTAGCGAACGAGCTATGAATGAAATCTATTTACCTGGTTTTAAGGCAGGAATAGATGCAGGTGCTATGTCTGTAATGACCTCGTATAACCAAATTGATGGAGAGTGGGCTGGGCAAAGTTCATATGTTATTAAAAGAATATTCTTAGAGAAAAATTGGGATTTAAATGGTTGGTAATGAGTGATTGGAATTCGGTGTGGAATTTGGAGAAAGTTATTAAATCAGGACAGAATTTGGAGATGCCTGGTTCATATAATTTTGGAGAATCTGTGTTGGGTTTATACCATCAGAAAAAAATCACAGAAAAAGATTTAGATGATATGGTGCGTCCTATTTTGGCTACTTGTATTGCAATGGGATTTTATGATAGGTCCAAATATGACTTGTCTTTGCTTGATAAGTATCAGGAGCATGAAAAAATTGCACGACAAGTGGCAGAAGAAGGAATTGTTTTACTTAAAAACAGAGATAATATTTTGCCACTTGATCCAACAAAGAATAGAAAAATATTATTGACAGATAAGTTTATATATGAAATACCTCGTGGCTATGGAGCTGCAGAAGTAATCGGCTACAATAATGTAAGTCTGATTGAAGCATTACAGAGAGCTTTTGGCAGAACAGTGTATTATATAGAAAAGCCTACTGTAGCTGATATAAAAGAGGCTGACATCGTTTTGCTAAGTATGGGTACGCGAGATAAAAGAAGCAATAGAACGTCCATTTGCTTTGCCAAAAAGAAGATGAATCATTAATGCGATATGTCACTAAAAATAATCCTAATACTATTGCTATCCTCAATACGGGATCAGCTATTGATATGTCTGCATGGAATGATCGATTGGCGGGTTTGATTTACGGGTGGTATGGAGGACAATCGGGTTTTGAAGCACTTACAGATATTATCACAGGTAAGGTAACTCCTTCTGGTAAGTTACCAATGACTATAGAAAAAACATTTGAGGACTCACCGGCATGGGGATACTTACCTAAAGGGGCGTCACTCTATAATGAACTTAAAAATGAGCATCTTATCAATGTGTATGATGTGAATTATGGAGAAAGTGTATTAGTGGGATATAGATGGTATGATACAAAAAATATAGAACCACTTTATCCTTTTGGGTATGGGCTTTCTTTATACAACTTTTACATTGATTAAACCACGTTTGTCATCTAAAAAAATGAATGACCAAATGATAAGATGTTCGGTGACTATTACAAATACAGGAAGTCAGAAAGGAGCTGAAGTTATACAGCTATATCTCAAAGAAAATCAACCATCTGTGTCGCGTCCCGAGAAAGAACTGAAAAGGTTTAAGAAGATATTTTTAAATTCAGGAGAGAATCAAACTGTAGAATTTGAAATAACGCCAGAGGATTTGGCTTTCTGGGATGATGAAACGCATGATTGGAAAGTGAATTCCGGTCAATATTCTATTTTATTAGGAACATCCTCCAGACATATTAGTCATATTCTTTCTTTCACAAAAGAATGATTGTATAGCTGTCATTTTATTAGGAGATACAATAAGCATGAATTTCAGTTATGATGGAAAATCAAAAGGTCTTGATATATCGGCAAAAGGCTTTTGATTAATCATGAATTAGTAGGTTGAATCAAGTATTTTTCTTAATAATCAGTGTTTTCAGTAGCTTATTTTTATATTTGCGTATAAATGAAAGAAATATGATGAAAACTCTATTTATTAGGATACTTCGCTTTTTGATGCTTCTGATATTTATTGCTTCGTGTGGCATTGGATATGTTATCTACGAAGATACACTGACTGCCTGGTGGATACCTCTTGGAATGGCGCTTTTGATTGCTCTTGTTACTATCCCATTCTATAAGAAATGGATATGGCTGACAACCATGGATGGTAAAGTAATTAATTGTTTGTGTCATTTGGCTTGCATCGGTGCCATCAGTTATGTCTTGTTTCTTGGCGGTAATTATTGGTTTGCCGATCCTGCTTCCACACACGAAGAAAAACAGTGATGGTACAGAAAAATATGTAGAAACACACAAGAAGACCCGTAGAGTAGGCAGGCATCGTTATGTTTCGGATGGCATACGTAAGGAATACTATTTGCAGGTAGCTTTTGAGAATGGAGCTATGGAAGAGCTGCATGTGTGTCACTTTCCACTTATAATAAGGCCAAGGCAGGTGCATCGAAGATACTGACTTTTTACACAAAAAGGCTTTTTTCGGATTACCGGTGATTACAAAAGAGACTTTAATCAATCATTATGATATAGATATGGAAAATAGAGAATTGTATGAAAGAATGTTGTCGGGGACTATGTATAATGATTTGTCTACAGAACTGGTTCAGAGAAGAGAACAAGTCGTTTTTCTGACTAATGATTATAACTCTACTTATGGAAAACCCAAAGAGGTTCGTGAAGCATTATTACGCAATTTGTTGAAAGGCATTGGGGAGAATGTTCACTTCGAACCCAATTTCCGGTGTGAGTTTGGATTTAATATCACTATAGGGAAACAACTTCTTTGCTAATTTTGATTGCATCATGTTGGATGGGAATCTTATTACAATAGGGGATAATGTATTGTTGGGGCCACGTGTAGGGATTGTACACAGCAAATCATGCACTTGATGCCCGGGAACGCATTATGGGAGGTTGCTATGCACATCCGATTGTAATAGAGGATAATGTCTGGATTGGTGCAGGCGTTCATATTATGGGTGGTGTTACCATTGGGAGAAATTCGGTAATCGGAGCAGGAAGTGTAGTGACTAAGGATGTGCCGGAAAATGTAATCGCTGCGGGAGTGCCATGTAAAGTAATTCGGGAGATCACGGATAAAGATAAGACCGACTTTTTAGGGTAGGTTGGCGTGTGCTATTAAAAAAGTCACATCACTTTTAGAGGATATAAATCGTTCTGAAAGTGATGTGTCTTTTTAAAAAGAGGTTCTTCTTTAAGTGAAATTCCATAGTTCGGACGATTTTTCGTCTTATCAATTTTGTGTTTTGTCTACGAACGGGATGCATTCGTCTCATTTCAAAAATCGGCAATCTTCTATACTCTATCTTCGTGACGAAATAAAAACAGAATAAAATCATGAAGATGAATAAAAACTAGATTATTAGAAAAAATATCTATTCCAGTCAGGTATCTCCGCAGATGAATGCAGCGCAGTACTCAAAACCTTTGAAAGAGTTCTTAGTGAAGAGTTAACCCGGAAAATACATCGTTATGGCGGGTGGATACTTTTGTTGGTTGCTTTGTTGGTATCCGCAGTGGCGTTTAGTCAGACACCGCAGAGAAAAAGGACGGCCGGTACAGACAATCCGGGGAATGGTTATTGACGGGGATTCAAAACACCCGATACCGTATGCAACGGTGAGATTATCCGAAAAAGAGGGAACAGGTACGATAACAGACAGTCTCGGGCGTTTCAGCATACCACAGGTTCCTGTTGGACGGCATACGGTAGAGGCAGCCTTTATGGGATATGAGCCGGGTATTTTCAGAGAGATACTGGTAACTTCCGCCAAGGAGGTTTATCTGGAAATTCCTTTGAAAGAAAGTGTAAACGAACTCAATGAAGTAGTGATTCGTGCCAGAACCAATAAAGAGGAGGCGATGAATAAGATGGCTACTACCGGAGCCCGTATGTTGAGTGTGGAAGAAGCGAGCCGCTATGCCGGAGGTTTTGACGACCCTGCCCGTTTGGTATCCTCCTTTGCCGGAGTGGCCCCCAGTGTATCTTCCAATGGAATATCCATTCATGGCAATGCTCCCCCATTTGTTGCAATGGCGATTGGAAGACGTTGAAATTCCCAACCCGAATCACTTTGCGGATATTGCCACATTGGGTGGAGGAATACTTTCATCTCTTAGTTCGCAGGTATTGGGTAATTCCGATTTCTTTACCGGAGCTTTTCCGGCAGAATATGGAAATGCGGTATCCGGTGTGTTTGATATGAAATTGCGCAATGGCAATAACCAGAAGAATGAGAATACGCTTCAAGTGGGCATCATGGGAATTGATGTAGCTTCCGAAGGACCGTTAAGCAAGAAGCACAAAGCGTCCTATATTTTCAATTATCGGTATTCCACAACAGGACTTCTGAACTTGGAGGGCGGAAAGATGGACTATCAGGACTTGAACTTCAAACTGAATTTCCCGACACAGAAAGCAGGAACATTCTCTGTCTGGGGAACCAGCCTGATTGATAAATTCGGCAGTGATTTTGAAAAAAGAATACGGATAAATGGGAATATATGAGCGACCGTAACGAATCAAAAGACAAACAGTATATGGCTGCCGGAGGTATCAGCCACCGTTATTTCTTCAACAATGACGCATCATTGAAAACCACTATTGCCGGTACTTATTCACAACTGGACGGAGGAGCAACCATGTTTAACCACTCTCTGGAATCTACTCCCTACATGGATCTTAACTCGAAACATACCAACTTGATACTGACTTCAACTTTCAACCGTAAATTCAGTAACCGTTTTACTAATAAGACAGGATTTACGTATAATGCCATGTTCTATCAAATGAACCTTGCCATTGCTCCTTATGAAGCCGAATCACTGGAAACCGTATCTCAAGGAAAAGGCAATACGAGTCTGATATCTGCCTACAATAGTAGGTTCTTCTGTAGGATTGACGGAACGTTGGACGCTCAATGCCGGTATTTACGGGCAATTTCTAACCCTGAATAATAAGTGGTCTGTTGAACCCCGTATTGGTTTGAAATGGCAAGCTACTCCGAAAGCAACTTTCGCACTGGCTTATGGTATGTACAGCCGTATGGAGAAAATGGACGTCTATTTTGTGAAAACGAAAAGTACAGGAGACAAATCCGTCAACAAGGAACTCGATTTCACCAAAGCGCAGCACGTCATGTTGTCTTTTGGATACAAAATATCCGATCGCATGAATCTGAAAATAGAACCTTATATCCAATTTCTCCATGATGTGCCTGTGATGGCTGACAGCTCTTTATTCCGTACTCAACCGCTCTGATTTCTATGTGGAAGATGCGTTGGTTAATAAAGGAAGAGGACGCAATATAGGCATTGACATCACTTTAGAACGTTTCCTGGAAAAAGGACTCTATTACATGATTTCCGGTTCTCTTTTCGATTCCCGTTACCGGGGCGGAGACGGTGTGTGGTACAATACGAAGTTTAATCGGAATTATGTCATCAACGGACTGATTGGAAAGGAATGGATGCTGGGACGTAATAGACAGAATATTCTTAGCATCAATCTGAAATTGACCTTACAAGGAGGTGACCGGTATTCTCTGATTGACAGGGAAGCAACGATGAATCATCCTGATAAAGAGGTGCAATATGACGAAACGAAAGCATTTTTCTAAACAATATTCTCCCCATGCTTATCGGCAACTATACCGTGAGTTACCGCATCAACAAGAAGAAAGTCTCTCATGAATTTGCAGTGAAAGGACTTAACTTTACGGGTGCTAAAGAACATTACGGTCATGAATATAATGTGAAAACTGGAAAAATTGATGTTAGCGACGGTTCTACAACATTGACAAATGTGAGTTATAAACTTGAATTTTAGATAACCGATATAGAAGTCCAACCGGAAAAATGTTTTATCTTCGTCCCCGGAGATAAAAAACATCTTCCCTGATTAAATACACGATGGCTGAAACAATAACAACAGACAATAAATCTACTTTATTATATCGATTCCTCGTTAGTCCGGAACTTCGATGGGCGCGTTATCTGGTGCTTATTATGGTGTTGGCTACCATATCATTCAATCAGGTTTTTATTATATTCCTCGATTATCGGGATATATTGGGAGGATGGATTTATACATTCACTTTCTTATATCTACTGACTTATATAGGAGTTATTTATCTGAATCTTTTCTGGCTCTTTCCAAAGTTTTTTGCTGAAAAAGACGCTATCTAAGCTACATATCCTTACTTTCAGTAGCAATGATGCTTGCTCTGGCAATACAAATGGCAACGGAATATGTATCTTATTCCTGCTGGCCGGAATTTTACGAACGTGCCTCTTATTTTTCCATACCTATAGTGATGGATTATATATCTTCTTTCATGTTGTCCACACTCTGCATGATAGGAGGAACAATGACTGTTCTCCTGGAAAGAATGGATGATAGACCATCAACGTGTCTCACAAATGGAAAAGGTTCACGTACTTTCGGAAGTGGAACAGCTAAAAGAACAAGTCAGCCCCGAACTTCTTTTCAAAACATTACATCATTCGGGGGAACTGACATTGAGCGAACCGGAAAAAGCCTCGAAGATGCTGATGAAATTAAGTCAACTACTTCGTTATCAACTATATGATTGCAGCAGAACAAAGGTATTGCTTAGTAGTGAAATTAATTTCCTGAATAATTACCTGACCTTGGAACAGAATTCCCAGGCACAATTCAATTATGAACTGCTTGCGGATGGAGAAGTAAATAGAACACTGGTTCCACCCTTGCTTTTCATTCCATTTGTGCAATATATTGTAAAATCAATCAACGAACAGCGAACATCAATCCCTGTTTCTCTCAAAATCCATTTGAAAGTAGAAGAGAACACAATTATATTCACCTGTCTTTGCCTACAAGTGAATCTTTTGGAAGATAAAGGACTTGAAAGAATCCGCCAAAGACTGAACTTATTATATGGCAATCGTTACAGACTATTCCTGACGACAGAAAGCATCTGGTTGGAATTGAAAGGAGGTGAAGTATGAACCTGAATACAGAACATAGAAGAATGGAAGATAAAAGTGTTACAGCTTTTTTGTTAAGTCCTCATTACCGGACATGCAGACATCTGTTACTGCAAATAATAGTTCTTTTGATGACTATTAATGTCTTTTTGGTACGAACCTTTGCAGTCAGTTTTTTTGGCGGCGTTTTGGTGGATTCCTGAAGCATATTTTGTTTCCATTAATACAGTAATCTATATGAACCTGTATATATTAGTACCCTGTTTTCTGTTGAAGAACCGCTTAGGTCATTATGTCCTGGCGGCTGTCCTGACGAATTTGGTAGTCATCGTCTTCCTTTCAATCACCCAGGGATTACTCTTTGAAGTAATTCTGCCCGGAAAAGATCCTGGACAGATTCGCTACTTTCATTAATACTTTTTCGGGGATACTGACCATCGGTTTTGTTACCGCAGGTTCGGCAGCCATATCGCTGTTTACCCATTGGTTGCGCTACAACCTGCGTATTGACGAACTCGAGTCCACTACTTTGCAATCCGAACTGACATTTCTGAAGAATCAGATTAATCCGCATTTCCTTTTCAATATGCTGAATAATGCCAATGTCCTGATAAAGAGAAATCCGGAAGAAGCTTCCAAAGTACTTTTTTAAACTGGAAGATTTGCTACGGTATCAGATTAATGACAGTTCGCGTGAAAGAGTTTCGTTGGCTTCGGATATCCGTTTCCTGAATGACTACCTGAATTTGGAAAAGATACGCCGTGACAATTTCCAGTTTACGTTGAGGCAGGAGGGAGAAGTGGATTCCATTTGGATTCAGCCTTTATTATTCATTCCTTTTGTGGAAAATGCGGTGAAACATAGTTTTGATAGTGAGCATTCTTCGTATGTCCATGTCTTTTTTAAGGTGGAGGCTCACCGGCTGGAATTCCGGTGTGAGAATTCTAAACCGGCTGTTGCAGTCCAGCAGGGTAAAGTCGGTGGAATCGGACTTGCCAATATTCAGCGTAGATTAGGATTACTGTATCCTGAACATTATAAGTTGGAACAAAAAGAAGATGAAAATCTCTATTCTGTAATTTTAAGTATAACATTATGAATTGTATCATTGTAGATGATGAACCCTTGGCACGTGAGGCCATGAAGTTATTGATAGAAGAATCCGATAATCTCCAGTTGATAGGCAGCTTTAATAGTGCTGCAACTGCTTCCGACTTTATGGAGCAGCAGGGAGTCGATCTGGTTTTTCTGGATATTCAGATGCCTGGGATTACAGGAATAGAGTTTGCCCGTACGATTTCCAAAAAAACACTGGTTATTTTCACCACAGCCTATACAGAATATGCGCTGGATAGCTATGAAGTAGATGCAATCGACTATCTGATTAAGCCCGTCGAAGCGGAACGTTTTCAAAAGGCGGTGGATAAAGCGTTATCCTATCATTCTCTATTATTGAAAGAAGAGAAAGAAGCTATCGAAACGATTGTTGCCGCTGAATATTTCTTCGTAAAGGCAGAGCGCCGGTATTTCAAGGTGAATTTCTCCGATATTCTCTTTTATTGAGGGATTGAAAGATTACGTCATTCTTCAACTGAACGACCAGCGTATCATTACTCGCATGAGCCTGAAAGCCATATTCGATTTGTTACCAAAATCTATTTTCCTGCGAGTGAATAAATCCTATATCGTCAATACCGGTCACATCGAATCATTTGACAATAATGATATATTCATAAAAATCGTATGAAATAGCTATCGGTAACAGTTATCGCGACGACTTCTTTGAGGGGTTTGTGATGAAACAAAGATTGTGATTTTTTCATTTTTGTTTGGTTACATAATTTTCAAATGGTATATTTGTAACCAAAATAAAGAATACGTGATTGGCACAACAGACTATATTAGTATTAAGTTAACTGATGAGACGCGCAGTTTCGTTCTATATTCGACAAATATTACATATCTTTATGTATGTTTGCTCATCAGTATGTCGAAAATGATGCATTAGCGGCTGATATTGTTCAGGAGTGTTTTGTGAAGTTGTGGCAGTTGCGCGATGATTTCATGTATGTGCATCAGATTAAATCATTCCTCTATACGTCGGTACGCAATAAATCTTTAAATGAACTGGAACATACCAAGGTCATGAACGAGTATGCACAGAAAGTTCAGGAAATGAGTAAAGACTCTTTTTTCCAAGACAAGGTCATAGCAGAAGAAAGTTACCGGATATTAGTGGATGCCATTGAAAAACTACCGCCACAGATGAAAAGCATTATGCAACTGGCGCTTGAGGGAAAAAGCAATCCGGAAATTGCTGAAACACTGAATATTTCCGGCGAAACGGTACACTCCCAGAAAAAGATTGCCTACCGTAAACTACGCGTATATTTGAAAGACTATTACTACCTGGTTTTTTACTTTTTATAGTTTCTTTTAAAAAAAATCATTTTTAATACACCCTGATTTTCAATTCACCTGTTTTAGTATAAACAACGATTAAAACATGTGAATTATGATAAACCAACATTTCTATATTGCAAGACTTATTGCCAGATACTTATCTGATGAAATCGGGGAAGAAGAACAGGCGGAACTGACCCGGTGGAGAGATGAATCGCCCGAAAACGAACGCCTTTTTCAGGAAATCTGCAAGGAAGAAAACATAAAGCAGAATATGCAGAAGCGGCAAACTTTCCATGCAGAGGACGGATGGGAGGGAGTGCAAAGAAAAATCCAACGCCATCGGTTCAGACATCGGATACTGAATATATGTAAATATGCTGCTATTTTCATTTTTCCGGTGGCTATTGCTACTGTGGCAATATATAAGAGCGGTAATGAACCCCAGCCGTTATCTCAAGTAGAGGAACAAATTGTTCCGGGTGGTAAGAAAGCCGTTCTTATTTTGGATAATGGAGAAGCAATTGATTTGAAGTCCACTTCCGGCGTGGAATTGAAAGAAAAAAAGATGGTACAGTCATTCAGGTGGATTCTACCGTATTGAATTATCAGCAGGCTCCCGACCGGACATCCGAAAAACTTGCATATAATAAGGTAAACGTTCCTCGTGGTGGTGAATATCAGCTGATGTTGAGCGATGGAAGCAAGGTACAGTTGAATTCTATGAGTTCCATCCGCTTCCCTGTTCAGTTTGCACAGGATTGCCGTCTGGTAGAATTGGAGGGGGAGGCCTATTTCGAAGTAAGCAAAACCGGACAGCCTTTTATTGTACAAACAAAAGGGATGAAAATAGAAGTATTAGGAACTACTTTTAATATATCAGCTTACGCAAACGAAGAATATCAAACTACACTTGTCAGCGGTTCGGTAAAAGTACAGACTGAAAATGGAAGTAACCGGATTCTGAAACCATCGGAGCAGGCTTGTATTACTCCGGGCACAGCAACCAGATCAATGTACGCAATGTAGATACTGCATTTTATACTTCATGGATACATGGAAAGATCAATTTCAAAGATCAGCGATTGGACGACATCATGAAAACTCTTGCCAGATGGTATGATATGGATGTAGTCTATGAGAATGAAGCGACCAAGGAGTTACGCTTCGGCTGCTATGTTAACCGCTATAATGAGATTACCCCATTGGTGAAATTGTTGGAGCAAACGGGTAGAGTAACAGTCACAGTAGAAGGAAAAACTATCAAAATATTCACTAATCATTAATCCCTGTTTTATGGAAAAACTACGTAATGTTGCCAGATTTGGGAAATATGGAAAACGTCTTTGTATGATGTTCCTTTTTCTCTGTATTACGACTTCAGGGCTGATGCGGGCATCTGTATTCGCACAGACCACGGTTACAGCCAAATTCAGAAATGTAACACTGAATGAAGTTCTTTGGGAAATTCAGAAACAAACGGACTTTACCTTTATCTACAGCACAAATGATGCGAAGAAAGTCAGAGTGGAAAATCTGGATGTGAAGAATGAACTGATTTCTGAAGTGCTTAACAAATGCCTGCGAAATAGCGGACTGACTTATACGGTTCATGATGGAGTAATTGCCATCCGTAAGGCTGAACCCGTTAGGACGGAAACTGTTGCACGTGAGAAATATACGATTACAGGGAAAGTAATTGAAGATAGTGGAGAGCCGATAATCGGAGCTAATGTCATCGTGAAAGGTACAACTAACGGTATGATGACTGATATGGACGGTAATTTCCATCTGGAAGTTACAGACAAGAAAGTGACTCTGATGGTTTCTTATATCGGTTATACGTCACAGGAAGTCGTTGCAACTCCCGGCAAGCCGATGAGCATAATCCTGAAAGTGGATAATAACCTGTTGGACGAAGTGATTGTAACGGGATATGGTACTTTCAAGAAATCGGCTTATGCAGGTTCTGCCAGTATCGTAAAGACAGATGCTGTGAAAAGATGTGCCTAATGTATCTTTCCAACAGATGTTGGAGGGGCGGCTCCCGGTGTCAGCGTAAATACCGGTTCGGGTATACCGGGTTCGTCAACGTCCATCCGTATCCGTGGTATGGGTTCGTTCAATGCCTCAATTCTCCGCTGTATGTAGTGGATGGTGTTCCTGTATTGTCGGGTAATATTGGTGCATCCGGTAGTGATTCCGGTTTGATGTAATGTCTCACCTTGAATACATCGGATATTGAAAGCATCACTGTTATCAAGGATGCCGCTGCTGCTTCACTTTATGGTTCACGTGCAGCGAATGGAGTTGTCATTATTACTACGAAACAAGGAAAAAAGCAGGTAAACCGGTCTTTAAATTGAAATCGGATTGGGGATTCTCTAATTTTGCCATGCCTTTCCGCGAATTGATGGGCGGACAGGAACGTCGTAACTTGATCCACGAGGGGCTTCGAAATTATGCTTTAACTTATAGCGGTAAGACCGATGATGAGGTGGGACTTCATCAGGGGATGACCGAGAATGAAGCATGGGCTTATGCCGATTCGAATATTGACCAGTATGCACCGATCCCTTGGTGTGGTTTTGTGAATTGGGATGATTATCTGTTCCGTAACGGTAGCCACCAGAATTACGAGTTTTCAGCTTCCGGCGGACAGGAAAAAGATTAAATACTATACGTCCATCGGCTATATGAAGCAGGATGGTGTTACGATAAACTCCGGTCTGGAACGTATTTCTGCACGTTTGAATGTAGACTATCAGATGGCTAAATGGATGAATATCGGTGCAAAGATACAGTTCTCCAAAGTGAATCAGGATACTTATTCAGAGGGGGGACATCGTATACTTCTCCAATTTACGGTACGCGTAATGGAGCCACACCGTCTGACCCTATATGGAATGAAGACGGCACCTGGAACCGTGCATTAATCAAATTAGATGACCGTAATCCGATGTTATCAAATTCTTATAATTTTAAGAGAAATATGCGAACCCGTTCTTTCAATACCGTATATGCATCATTCGATATTTGGAAAGGAATCAAGTTTGCGTCTACATTCAGCTATGATTTTGTGATGAACAAGTCTCGTGCATGGAAAGACCCGCGTACCAGTGACGGTGACGATGATAACGGGCGTTTCAGCAAAGATTATAATGATATTACCAATATGACATGGTCTAATATTCTGACTTATAAGACAAAGATCAATAAAAAACATAATCTGGACCTTTTTGGCTGGTTATGAAATCAACAGTAAGGAGTCGGATGGACTGGGAACTACTATCTCTAATTTTGCACGCTGGGATAAACCGGAAGTCAACAATGGTGTAGTGTATCAGAGTATGGGAGGTTCTAACAGTACTGACGCGTATTGTCTCTTATATTACACGTGCCAACTATGATTATGACAACAAATACTATTTGGGAGCGAGTTGGAGAACAGACGGAAGTTCGCGATTGGCAAGAGAATCGTTGGGGAAATTTCTGGTCAAATTGTCCGGTGCATGGAGAGTGAGTAGCGAGAGTTTTATGAAACCTCTTCAGAACTGGTTAAGTGACTTGAAACTTAGAGTTTCTTACGGTGTGAACGGAACTCTGCCGTCTTCTTTATTATGGATATATGGGATTGAGCAGTCTGACTAGTAATTATAACGATAATCCGGGTATCACGCAGTCGCAACTGGAAAACAAGGAACTGACTTGGGGAAACCAACTACAACTTCAACTCCGGTATCGACTTGGGATTCTTCGACAACAGACTGAATGTTACATTTGAATATTACGTTCGTACAACGAAAAATCTGCTTTACAGCCGGCCATTATCTCTTGCAACAGGTTTCTCAAGTTATCTTGCCAACATAGGCAAATTACAAAACAAGGGATATGAATTGGAAATTCGTTCAACTAATATCGAGACAAAAGATTTTCGTTGGAGCACTAGTTTGAATCTGGGACATAATGCCAATAAAATCCTGAAGTTGGACGGAGATTTGAAACAAGTAACCAGCGGAACATCTATTCATAAGGTAGGTTTGCCCTATTCTACCTATTATATGATTGAATTTGCAGGCATCGACCCGGTAGACGGTGAACCGATGTTCTATAAGAATACGACGGATGAAAATGGAAATCTGAACAAAGAAACTACTAAAGATCCGCGTAGTGCGGAAAAAAAGTGATACTGCAATGTGCCGATCCTACTATCACCGGTGGACTGGGTAACAGCATCTCTTATAAGTGGTTTGATCTGAATTTTAATGTGAATTTCTCTTTTGGGGCATGGAACTATGACGGCGCGGCAGGCAAACTGGAACACGGTGGCGACGGAACACTGAATATTCCTATTTATTACCGGAAACGCTGGCAGAAGGAAGGGGATGAAACGAGTATTGAACGTTTTGTAGTCGGTAGATCAATTTCCATGACTGATTATGCTACCACACGTCGTTTATACAGTGGAGATTATGTTCGTCTGAAGAATCTAACTTTCGGTTTTTACACTGCCGAAGACATGGACTCGGAAAGTGGGTATAGACAATATACGCCTGTATGCATCGGGCAATAACCTGTTAACTTGGGCGGCATACGATTATATTGACCCCGAATCGGGTTCATCACCTAGTTGGGATACTCCTCCGATGAGAACTTATACATTCGGTTTGGAAGTGAAATTCTAAGTGCATTAATCTATAAATGAATAAGTATGAAAAAAGATAAAATATATAGCTTTAGGTGTCTTTGCAACCTTATTGAGTAGTTGCGGAAATGACTGGTTGGATTTGCAATCTTCCACAGCTATAGAAACCGATGGTTCATTGACCGAATTAAGAGATTTTGAATTTGTGCTGAACGGTGCATACAGCAGTATGCAGTCATCCAGTTATTATGGAGCAGATATGTTCTGTTATGGTGATTTGAGGGAGATGACATGAAATCTTATAAGTCTTCCAGCACCAATGTCAGTTTCTATACATTCAAGTACAATAAGACGAATGGACCTAGTGGTTTCTGGGGGGATGTACTACGGTATTGGTAAGAACCTGAACATTTTATTCCGGGATATTGAAAAGATAAAGCTTGTTCCCCGATCGGGAAATTACAACCCCGAAACTGGAGAAGCTGACAGAGCAGGAGTATTATAATGACTTGAAAGGAGAGGCTTTGGCAATACGTGCCTTGTTGCTGTTCGATATGACACGTATTTACGGGTATCCTTATCTGAAAGATAACGGGGCATCACTGGCTGTGCCCATTATTGATAAAGTGGTAGAAGATAAGAATATCAAACCTTCCCGCAATACGACCGCCCAATGTTATAAGGCCATCACAGACGACCTGACAGATGCGGTGAAGCTGCTTCGTCCGGTAAAGAAAGAGGGTAAGATCAATAAATGGGGGGGGCAATGACATTATTAAGCCGGGTTTATCTCTATATGGGGGAATGACAAAGAGGCATACGATGTGGCTGCCGAAGCTATTAAAGGTGCGGGAAAAACAAGGCTATAAGTTGTGGACCAATGATGAATATGCCAAGATATGGGCTACTCCGTTCAATAGTGAACTGTTGTTCGAAATTGTGAATCTGACAACTGATAGTCCGGGAAAATCATCCATCGGTTATCTTAGCACCAAATATAATCTGATAGCTACCGAAAAAGTATTGGAAAGACTACATGAAAGACAATTCCGATGATGTTCGTAGTCAGATGGTGTCTACGGCAAGTAGCAGTAAACCTTATTGCTTGAAATATCCGGCACAAGGTTCTAAATCGTATGAAGATGCCAATATCCCGGTTTTCCGTCTGTCGGAACTCTATCTGAATGCAGCTGAAGCTGCGATTAAGAGGAATGATATATCTAATACGCGCAAGTATCTGAAACCTATTTATGCACGTACGGATAAGGATCTGGATGCCGTGGCAGATGAAGATATAAACCTGGATCTGGTGCTTGAACAGCGTCGCATTGAATTCTGGGGAGAGGGACAGCGTTTCTTTGATTTACTTAGAAATAACAAGAAAGTGATACGTGAAGACTATTTGAGCGAAGTTCCCAATGAAGCGGTAGAGTTTGATTGGAGTTATTATAAAATCGTTCTTCCTGTTCCTAACCACGAAATGGAGTACAATGAGAATATGGTTCAGAATCCGGAATATGAATTGCATTAATTAACGCATTAACGTATAGAAATTATGAAAAAGATATATAGCATCTATTTCCTTTTTGGGTTTGTTCATCACGGCCTTTTTATTCGTGCGGGGGAAGATCTGACTCCCGTGGGACCGGATATAGCTGAAATCACTCATTTCCGTAATGATGGTCCTTACCTTTTCTATGAAAACGGTAAACTTAAAATTCTGGAAGTGACTAAAGAGAATACATTGAACATTCGTGAAGAATCCGGATTACCAGCCGGATTGAAGCTGGATGTGTATTCGGATGATAATCAACTCCTTTTCAGGTACCCATTAATAAGATTGAGAATTTTTGAACGTCCGGCATGGGAAGACCGTACCGAGTATGCTAAAACATTTGCCGTATCCGACCTTCACGGGCGTTTCGACTTGTTTGCTGCTATTCTGAAAACAGGGGAAGTGATTAATGATAAATATGAATGGATATATGGCAGTAACCATTTGGTGATTGATGGTGATATTTTCGATCGTGGAGCAGACGTACTTCCTATTTTATGGCTCATATACAAATTGGAATTTGAGGCGAAAAACTGTTGGCGGCAGAGTGACAAACCATCTTGGGGGATCACGAAGAAATGATAATGCGTGATAATCTGAAATATACGTATGCCAAGTACAACACTCTTTCGCAAAGAGCGATGAACATGACCTATGGAAAGATGTGGGGACTGACGAATGTGATGGGTAACTGGCTGCGTTCTAAAAAACACCATTCAGATTGTAGGTGAAAACCTTTATGTTCATGCAGGATTGAGTAAGGCGTTTATGGAACGCGAAGAGACGATTCCCGAAATCAATGAACTGGTGAGCAAGAGCATTTACCTTTCAAAAGAGGAACGGAAAAAACAATATCCGGATATTGCCGATTTCCTTTATAGCGATAGTTATAACGGTCCGTTGTGGTATCGTGGAATGGTTAAGACTGGCAGTGATTACAGTCCGATAAAAGAAGCGGATGTAGATAAACTTCTGGCTGAATATGATGTCAAACGTATTATTATCGGTCATACGGAAAAATAGTCGTGTGAAGTATACCTATAATAAAAAAGGTATATGATATTTGTGTTAATCATCCCAAGGCTTTTGAAAAAGAGACTCGTGCTGTGGTTATTGAAGGAGATGATATTAAAGCCATCAATGACGAAGGAGAATTAGTAACGATTAAAAAATAAACTTCAAGAAAGAAAAGAATATGAGCACTCGTTTTTTGAGATTATTTCTTTCTACTCTTGTTCTCGTTTTAATAAGTTCCGGCATTCAGGCCGGAACTTATCATTCAGGAGATAAGAAGAAAGAGAAAAAAGAGAAATTGTCTGGTGACGGACCCTATATACTCTATCAGGCAGACGGTAGTACACGGGTTATTAATGTCAATAAGAAAGGACGGATTACAGACAAGACTTATGCGACATTACCTAAAGATTTCAGTTTCCGTGTGACGGATCATGAGGGACGGTATCCATTTGATGTAAAACTCCATCCATTGAAAAGACCGGAGTGGCAATATACCCGTCCGGAAAAAGTTTTTGTGATGTCCGATCCTCATGGGCGGCTGGATTGTGTGATTAGCCTGTTGCAAGGAAACGGAGTGATTAATGATAACTATCAGTGGAATTTCGGTAGCAATCATTTGGTGATTATCGGAGATATTTTTCGACCGTGGCAGGATGTACTGCAGATCTTCTGGCTGTTCTATAAATTAGAAGACGAAGCGGCTAAAACGGGCGGTCATGTCTCTTTCCTTTTGGGAAACCATGAGGCTTTGGTGTTGTCCAACGATCTTCGCTATACAAAAGATAAATATAAATTGCTGGCAGAAAAACTGGGAGTGGAATATCCCTCATTATTCGGCACAAATACCGAATTGGGCCGTTGGCTTGCAACACGTAATACAATGCAAATCATTGGAACCGATTTATATGTACATGCCGGATTAGGAAAATTATTCTATGATAAGGACTTGAATATCCCCACTGTGAACGAGGAAATGAGCCGGGCACTTTTCATGAGCAAAAAAGAGCGTAAGGCGCTTTCTCCACTGACTGATTTTCTGTATGGTAATGACGGTCCGATCTGGTATCGCGGCCTGGTGAGAGAAGATCCCAAGTATAAACCGTTGGTACAGGACTCTTTACAAATGATGTTGGATCGTTATATGGTAAAACATATCCTTGTGGGGCACACTATCTTCAAAGGATATTTCAACCTTTTATAATGGTAAAGTCATCGCTGTCAATGTTGACAATAAGGAGAATCGGAAGAAAAAGCGTGGACGGGCTGTATTGATAGACAATGGGGTTTATTACGTCGTTGGTGACGACGGGGTTCAGAGAAAAACTATAATGAGTTTAACTAGAACTAGCCCCTATCCATCTTCAAAAGACGAATAGAGGGCAGTCACCATGACGAAAAAAGTCGAAGTCTATTGCTTTGCTTCGTTATTCTGTTTCAGAAGAAATTCATCAATTGCTTTTTTAAGCTGGTCTTTGGGCATAGCTCCCTGCATGATTCTAGGTTCCTCTTTCATCGGAATCATCAATAGGGTAGGGATGCTGCGGATACCGAATGCCGCTGCCAGATCTTGTTCTTTGTCCACATCAATCTGGTAGATATCTACTTTACCGCTATATTCTTTGCTCAGTTCTTCCAGAATCGGATGCATCACCTTACATGGACCGCACCAGGTAGCATAGAAATCTACGATAGCAGGACGGCTGCCCTCAAATTTCCAATCGTTCGGACTGGCTTCATAATTATATACTTTCTTTAAAAAATCGGCTTTATTTAATGCTACTACTTCCATTTTATTGTCCTCCTTTGTTGATTCATTACTCTTTTTATTTTCTCCGCTGTTGCCTGCACAAGCTGTGGTTGCCAATATAACGGCAAAAAAGCACTCAATAAACCTTTCATTAGTTTCATATACTATTCTTTCTTTTTTTTGTTTTCTCTGTTGCAAAGATAGGGGATATAAAGGGAGTAAAAAATAGCAATTTGACAGAAACTCTTGGCAAAACTTCCCTCGGATAGTTACTGAACGCTAAAATTTGTCTTTTATTCTTTGGAGGAAATAAAAATAAGCACTACTTTTTGTCGCGATAAAATGAGTATTCACCCTTTAAAAACAGATGGAAAGGGTATTAATTATGTTGGAGCTATAATATTTTTTCAAATTAGGACTAAGTTGTCTCGTCGAGAGGATGAGGCTTTGCAACTTATTGTTTTTACACTGAACTTATGGTTCTTATATTGACCGCAATTCTACTAACAAGCGGTAATCGTTGATTAGTCCTGCAATCACTTTTTATATTTTAAATTAATCACTTTAATGCGGTGGTGAGGTATTTCATATCCATATCCTAAGCATTGGTATCACGTGTATTGCATCGTCGTTTGCCGGTGAGGCTGACGGGGAATGCTGTATGCGAACGAAAAAAGAGTATGGGAATACGATTAAAAAGATTTAAGCAAACTGGGATACCGGGATAATGTTGCCCGTAGTCTGGTAGTGGACATTGTGAGCAAACATTGCAAATACGACACTAAAGAACAGATTGAAATGACATTGAGCGATATACTCGAGCATCCCGAATCTTACAAAAATAATGAAATTTGGAATAAGCTGGCCGAACGCCTTTCGCCTACTATCATAGCGAAAAAGAGTTTATAGCTTATGATTTACTGGATGAGCCGTTGATGTATAAAACCTATGGAGGTAAATTTATCGAGACGCTTGCCAAACAACAGATGAACCTGGCTATGCGCTTGCCCGTAACAGTGGGCGGGAGCATTGATGCCTGACGCTCATGCCGGATACGGATTACCTATCGGTGGAGTGCTTGCTACGGATAATGTAGTGATTCCGTATGCCGTAGGAGTTGATATCGGCTGCCGGATGAGTTTGACAGTATTCGATGCCGGAGCAGATTTTCTGAAACGGTATGCCTATCAGATGAAAGAAGCCTTGAAAGATTTCACCCATTTCGGTATGGATGGTAGATTGGGTTTTTGAGCAGGAACATGAAGTGTTGGATAGGGAGGAATTCCGTTTGACGCCTTTGTTGAGATATTTGCATGGAAAGGCAGTACGTCAACTGGGGAGTTCCGGTGGTGGCAATGATTTTGTAGAGTTCGGCGAGATCGCTCTGCAAGAAAAATAACGTGTTGAATCTTCCGGAAGGAAATTATCTGGCATTGTTGTCACATTCCGGTTCACGAGGATTGGGGGCTGCTATTGCAAAACATTACAGTCTGCTGGCACGTGAAGTGTGCAGGCTTCCCCGTGAAGCACAACATTTTGCCTGGTTGGATTTGAACACGGAAGAGGGGGCAGGAGTATTGGATGAGTATGGATCTGGCAGGTGATTATGCCCGTGCCTGTCATGAGCGAATTCATTTGAATTTGGCGAAAGCATTAGGGTTGAAGCCGCTCGCTAATGTCAACAACCATCATAATTTCGCTTGGAGAGAGGAAATAGCACCGGCGCGTATGGCAATCGTGCATCGCAAAGGAGCTACTCCGGCGCAGAAAGGACAAGCGGGATTGATTCCCGGTAGCATGGCTACTCCAGGGTATCTGGTTTGTGGCAAAGGGGTGGAAGCTGCTTTTAAATTCGGCTTCTCATGGAGCCGGCAGGGCGATGTCCCGCCAGAAGGCAAAAGATAGTTTTACGCAATCGGCTTTGAAGAAACTACTGTCGCAGGCGGGAGTGACTTTGATTGGTGGGAGCGTGGAAGAAATGCCACTGGCATATAAAGATATTGACAGAGTGATGTATACACAGGAAACGCTGGTGGAAGTGCAGGGTAAATTTATGCCTCGCATCGTTCGAATGAATAAGGAGTGATGTGATGAAAGAAATTAGTATTTAATTAAAAAAAAAGAAAGAAATGATATCAGAGAAATATGGTCGCACTTATCACTATCCGTTCTCTCCCGGAACGACTAGTGACGACCGGATTAACCATACGTATTGGGAGAGGACATCCAACGGATTCGGACATTGGTGCATACCGAGAAGCTGGATGGAGAGAATAATTGTTTAAGTCAGTGGGGTGTTTTTGCCCGTTCGCATGCTGCTCCTACTACTTCACCTTGGACGAGGCAACTGCGTGAGCGTTGGGAATTGATAAAGAATGATTTGGGTGATATAGAAATCTTTGGAGAGAATCTATATGCCGTACATTCCATAGAATATCAGCGATTAGAAACGCATTTTTTATGTTTTTGCAGTCCGCTGTATGGATCAGTGGCTGTCGTGGGAAGAAGTAAAGTTTTATGCAGCTTTATTCGACTTTCCTACTGTTCCGGAGTTGAAGATAGAGTCTGTTTCCGGTTTGACACCGGAACTATTAAAAACAGGAAATCATCCGTATGTCACAAGAACCGGCTATCTTCGGCTCTTGTGAACCGTGGACGAAAGAGGTTTGTACCCGTGAGGGAGTAGTCAGCCGCAATGTCGGAGAATATCTGGTAAACGAATTTGCACATAATGTATTTAAGTATGTGCGGAAAAGGACATGTTAAAACAGACGAGCATTGGACACGTAACTGGAAAAGCGTGCCCCGCTTGTTTGGGAATTTAATAATGAAAAGGAGGAATAAAGATGAATTGGAAATTGATAGAAGATAAATCGTGGTGCTCACTGAACAACAGTTCGAGTGGGTGCGCGAAATGAATACTGTTCAGCAGGATATTCGTTATCATGCCGAGGGGCAGTGTGGCCGAGCATACCCGTATGGTGTTGGAAGCATTGCAGCAGTCTTCTGCTTATCATACTCTCTCCACCTTGGAGAAAGAAATTATTTGGACATCTGCCTTGTTGCATGATGTTGAAAAACGTTCAACTTCCGTGGATGAAGGAGAGAGGCGGGTATCTGCTAAAGGGCACGCCAGAAAAGGAGAGTACACTGTCCGCACTATTTTATACCGGGATTGTCCTGCTCCATTCCATATCCGGGAACAGATTGCATCTTTAGTCCGGTACCATGGATTACCTGTTTGGCTGATGGAGAAGCCTGATTCTGTAAAGAAACTCTGTGAAGCTTCTTTACGGGTAGATACTTCATTACTGAAAATGTTGGCTGAAGCTGATGTCAGAGGACGTATTTGTGAAGATAAGAATGAACTGCTGGAAGCACTGGAACTGTTTGAGATTTTCTGCCGTGAACAAGATTGTTGGAGTAAACCGAGAGAGTTTGCCACAGATTATGCACGCTTTCATTACTTCCATGCAGAAGGCAGTTATATTGATTATATCCCTCACGAACAGTTTAAATGTGAAGTGACGATGTTGTCAGGACTTCCGGGAATGGGGAAGGATTATTATATTCAGTCTGCTGGCATGGATATGCCGGTGGTGAGCTTGGATGCCATTCGTCGCAAGTACAAATTGAGTCCCACGGATAAGTCTGCGAATGGACGGGTAGTGCAAATGGCGAAGGAAGAAGCCAGAACGTATCTTCGCAAAGGACAGGATTTTGTTTGGAATGCTACTAACATAACTCGTCAGATGCGTGCCCAACTGATTGATCTGTTTGTTGATTATGGTGCAAAAAGTGAAGATAGTCTATCTGGAACAGCCATATCACACTTGGCGTCAACAAAATAAAAAGCAGGGAATATGCACTTCCTGAATCTGTATTGGATAAGATGTTGGATAAACTGGAGGTTCCTCAACTGACGGAAGCGCATGAAGTGGTATATCATGTGGTATAAGCGACGTGAAAAGTTGATAAAAGGTGATTCTAGAGCCACTCATTTGATGATGAGAAATAGAATTGTTATTTGTTAGAAGAATTATTGTGTATCAGAATTATATCCGTTATATTTGAGAATATTATGATGGTTGTAATTCTGATATCATGGAACACATAGTTAAAACTTATATTTTTACTTTTTATTCTCTTTTTATTAGTATCTTCTATAGGATATGCACAAAGAAGAGAACGATATCATATATATATTCAGGAAGGGAAATGGGGCGTTATTTTGTGTGGTGAACGTGGTTATGCTTGGCTGGATAATAAAGGAGATACTATTTTCGGCTTTGGAAAATTACAGGAAATTTCAGCTGATGATGACTTTAATTTGGTCTTGGCTGAAAAAGCCTTGTAGTGAAGAGGCAGGATAAGGTGGGAGTGGTGATGAAGGATGGTGAGCAGCTAATTCCCTGCGAGTATGATTCGATTTCTCCATGGTGGGAATATGGGCCTTCCGCGCATTATGTTGTGAAAGATAAAAAAAAGTGGGAATTATTGATTATATCGGTAAAGTATTACTTCCTACAGAATATGATAGTTTGGATTATGTAACTAAAGATGTTGTAATAGTAACTAAGGATAGTAAATATGGAGCTGTTGATATAAATAATAGATTAGTGCTTCCTTTCGAATATGATGATATTAGATTTGATATTGAGGAATGGTGTGCTACAGGTTATGAGTATATTAGATATATTTATGTGCGTAAAGATAAGAGATATTATAAATATGATAGAGAAACACCTATTATGGAAGTGATGCTTCAGAAAAGTATAATAGATAAGATATTTAAAAATTATTTGTAGTTATATTTAACAGTTTCAAGGAAAGATGTGAGAGAGAATAAGTTGAAATCACCCTCACTACGCTAATGCTGTAGTAAAGGTGATTGCTTATTTCTGGCACTTTTCGTACGTTTTCTACCAAGAAGAACCGGTTTATATCAGTGCTTTACTGCTATTTTCTTCATCGGATCCCTGCATTAAGTCGTTTCTGCAAATATTTTT
>VOFK01002553.1_pt1 | contig 35304 bp, 64 predicted proteins | sample 5384121 | NCBI WGS metagenome assembly VOFK01 (sample SAMN12384730, study PRJNA508395) | human gut metagenome | isolation source: healthy gut J | host: Homo sapiens | reverse complement strand
ATCGTTGCTTCGTTCAGTTACGTATTGCAGGGGAACGCTGAGCGCGGCATGCGGCATCATTTCACGACGAGCCGCGGAATCGGCACGTCCGGCACCTGAGCGGCCGATCTTCTTTCATCATGGAAGAAAGTGCTCCAATACCTCAGCGGCGTGAATACAATGCCGGGAATCAGGAATATTCTCCATGCCGCGCCGAGGGCATTGACCAAGCTGGAAAACAGGGCTTCGCTTTGGCACGGTTGTCGGCGACGCCGAAGACGACGCGCTCGTCACAGTGCAGGTGCCGTCTCCGGTGCATCTATCCCGAAGGAAGGCATGGTCGCGCTTTTTTACACCGAAGAGCCGGATCCCGAAACGTATGTGGAGGTACCGAGATTCATCGGCTATGACATCGATACTTGCCGCTACTTGGCGGGTCTTGCCGATGTGCAGGTGCTCGTTGTGGGCGACGGTGATTCCGGCTACGCACAAAGTCAGGATATCGCAGAGGGCACCAAGGTCAAGCGCGGCTCCGTCATCCGCATTTCGTTTGTCAGGTCCGGCGGCGTCGAAGCGGCGGGCAACACCTCAACGAACAGCGAAGAGTAAGAACATACATTGAGAGGGTAGGAAAGGAAGTTCATAACGTATGGATATTGTACTGTATTGCCTTGCAATCGTCATTGCGGCGGTCATCACAGGGCTGCTCGGCTACTTCATGGTGCCGTTTCTGCACAAGATCAAGTTTGGCCAGACCATTCGAGAGGTCGGCCCCAGCTGGCATAAAAATAAACAGGGCACGCCCACCATGGGCGGCATCATGTTCATCATCGGCAGCTCCGTCGCGGCGGTCATCTGCATCGCATTTTTGTGGCTGAACGGCGGCGCGGAAACGCAGCTCATGCTCGTCAAGGTCATGGCGGGCGCGCTCATGGCGGTGGGCTTTGGTATCGTCGGTTTTTTAGATGATTACATCAGCATCAAAAAGCATCGCAACCTCGGTCTCACCGATTCAGCTCATTTTGCAGTTCATCATCGTCGGCGCCTACCTTCCGTCGCACTTGCGGGCGGCACCACCGAAACGGTTATCCCGTTCCTTGGCTCCGTTGACCTTGGCTTCTTCTACTACATTCTGGCGGCTGTCTTCATCGTCGGCATGGTCAACGCCGTGAACTTCACAGACGGCATCGACGGCCTTAATACGTCTGTCACGCTCGTCGTCGCACTCGTTTTTCTCTGTTATCGCGATGCTTTTAAATCGCGTGGGGCTTTCACTTTACGCGGCGGCCATCGTCGGTGCGATGATCGGCTTCCTGTTCTGGAACGCCAACCCGGCTAAAAGGTCTTCCATGGGCGATACAGGCTCGCTGTTCTCGGCGGCGCAGTGTGCGCGCTGGCGTTCGGCGTGGATATGCCGATTCTGCTCATCCTCATCGGTGTTATCTATATTGTAGAGATTCTCTCTGTTGTCTTACAGGTTACATACTTTAAAATTTCGCACGGCAAACGCATTTTCAAAATGGCGCCGATCCACCACCACTTTGAAATGTGCGGCTGGAACGAGAATAAGATTTGCTTCGTGTTCAGCGGCGTTACACTTCTTTACCGGTATCATCGGCGTACTTTTTGGCGGTGTTCGGCTGCTAAACGCCTGAAAATGGGATAAAATAAATCAACTGAAAAAAGGAGGTTTGCAGCAATGGCGCAGACAAGACGCTCCACGGCGCGCGGGCTTGAACAGGTCCCAAGTCGCCGGTTATCCGCCGTGCCCGCAGAAGAGGCGGCATCCGAAGCTGCGCGGGCAAACGGCGCGGGCGCATCAAATATAGAATTTTCACTTTGGGTCTCGGCGCCCTTGACATGACCATGCTGTTTTTGATCCCTTGTGCTGCTTGCCGTGGGACTTGTCATGATGTTCTCCGCAAGCTATGCGTATTACTACTACGGAAACAGCTATTACTTATTCTCCGTCAGGGTATGTTCGCCTTGGTCGGTGTTGTGCTGATGCTTGCCATCTCCACGTTCGATTATCACCAGCTGCATAAACTGAACCTGCCCGTTTTCGCCGTCTCCATTCTTTTGCTTTTGATGGTGCTCGTCTTTAAAGGGCACAAAATTAGCGCGCCGAACAAAGGCGGCGCGGTGCGCTGGCTGAACCTCGGCTTCGTCGAATTCCACCGTCCGGATCGCAAAGTTCGCGCTCATCTTGATGTTTGCGCACCTCATCGCGCTGCTGGCGAAAGATGAAAACCTTCCGCTACGGCTTTTGCCGTTCTTCGGTTTTGGGCCTCTTCTGCGTGCTCGTCATCGCGGAAAAACACGTTTCCGCCACCATCATCATCTGCCTCATCGCGTTTATCATGATGTTCGTCGGCGGCACAAAGTTCCGCTATTTCGCCGTCATCGGCGGCGGCGCGGCGGCAGCCGTCATCGGCGCGCTCGTGCTGTTTTCCTCAAATTTGCCTACGCCATGGACCGTGTCCACGGCTGGCTTGATCCGTTCAACCCGCCGGAGGGCGTCGATACATGGGCAGACGGTGCAGTCACTTTTTACGCCATCGGCTCCGGCTGCTCGGCGTCGGCATCGGGCAGTCGAGACAAAGTATCTCTACATCCGGACCGCAAAAACGACTTCGTTTTTGCCGTAGTGTGCGGAGCTCGGCTTCATCGGTGCGCTTATCGTCATTATCCTGTTTGCGCTTTTTCATCTGGCGCGGCGTATATATCGCGCTGCATGCGCGTGACCGCTTCGGCGCCATGCTGGCGCTTGGCATCACGTTCCCAGTTCGGCGTTCAGGGCTATCCCCTCAACATCTGCGTTGTCACAAACACCATCCCTGAACACCGGCATCAGCCTGCCGTTCTTCAGCTACGGCGGCACGGCGCTCATCATGCTTCTTGCGGAAATGGGCGTGCTGCTGTCGGTCTCGCGGCATTCCAATACAGAAAAAATGTAAAAGGGGTATTCAATTATGCGTGTGTTATTTGCAGGCGGCGGCACCGCCGGCCACATCAATCCGGCGCTTGCGGCGGCCGGTTATCTGCGCTCCAAGCAGCCGGATGCCGAAATCCTGTACGTCGGCAACAAGGGCGGCATGGAAGAGCGTCTTGTGCCCGCAGCGGGCTATGATTTCAAAACCATCCGCATCTCGGGTTTTCAACGTAAATTAACGGCGAAGAACATCCGCCGCAACATCAAAACCGTGTTCCGCCTGTTCTCCTCGTCCGTCGAGTCCGAGCGCGCATCATCAAGGCGTTTAAGCCGGATATTTGCGTCGGCACCGGCGGTTACGTCAGCGGCCCCGTCATTCGCGCCGCACAGAAGCTCGGCATTCCCACCGTCATCCACGAGCAGAACGCCTATCCCGGCATGACGACTAAAGCGCTTGCAAAGCATGCGGAGTGCGTCATGCTCGCCAAGTGGAGGACGCGAAAAAGTACCTCGACCGCAAAGATAACTGCGTCTTCACCGGCAACCCGGTGCGCGTTTCCGTTTTGCAGGCCGAGCGCGAAGCCGCCGCAAGGCGCTGAACCTCGACGATCGCCCGCTTGTGCTGTCGTTCGGCGGCAGCGTCGCGCAGCGGCGCTCAATAAAGCCGCGGCATACATGCTCGGTGAAAGCGCCAAAGAGAAGAAATATCAGCACATCCACGGCTACGGCCAGCACGATGAAAAATTCCTCGACGAAGTGCACGCAGCGGGTGTAAAGGAAGAAGAAAATCCGCAGATTCGGCATGCTCGAGTACATAGACAACATGCCGGAGTGCCTCGCCGCCGCCGTGACCTCGTCATCGGTCGTGCCGGCGCCATCACCTTAACGGAGATCGAAGCCACGGGCAAGTGCTCCATTCTGATTCCGTCCCCGAACGTTGCCGAAAATCACCAGTTCCATAACGCCATGGCACTCGTGAACCGCGATGCCGCCGTGATGATCGAAGAAAAAGACCTCACCGGTGAAAAGCTGGGGAAACGGTGAACACCATCCTTTCCTGAGCGGGCCGCGCCGAAGAGATCGGCAAAAACGCGAAAGCCATGGCCGTGCTGGACGCAAATGACCGCATTTACAACATCATCTGCGAAAAAGCAAAAAAGTAAACCGTAAAACGCATTTCAGGCGGACATACCCCAAAATTTTTCCGCTGCATACTATGACCGTATCCAAAAGGCGCGCTTTCTGCCGCCTTACAGAATACGGGGTGTGTATATGGAAGAATATGAACTGGAACATACGGGCTGTGCCCGGCAGGGCTTTGGTTTTGGTGCGCGGCGGCAATCGCCTTTGCGGCGAGCTCACCGTGCAGGGCGCGAAAAACAGCACGCTGCCGCTGCGGCGGCACTCCTCTGTGAGGGGCGAAACGGTGCTGCACAACTGCCCCGCACTGTCCGGATGTGCACACGGCAGTCACCATTTTGCGGCGGCTCGGATGCCGCTGTACCCACACGGGCGATACCTTAACGGTCTGCGCGCGGACGGCATGACCCGCTGCGATATTCCCCACAGCCTCATGCGGGAGATGCGCTCGTCCATCGTGTTTTTGGGCGCGATTCTGTCCCGCTGCGGCAGCGAAGCAAGATTGTCGTTTCCCGGCGGATGCGAGCTCGGGCCCAAGGCCCATCGATTCAGCATTTGGAGGCACTGCGCAGCGCTTGGCGCAGAAATTCGCGAAGAGCACGGCTGCCTGTTGTGCACCGCGCCCGGCGGGTTGCGCGGCGGGTTCGTCTCGCTTGCGTTCCCAAGCGTCGGCGCAACGGAAAACCTGCTGCTCGCCGCCGCCCGCGCCAAGGGCACAACGGTGCTCACAAACGCCGCGCGTGAGCCGGAGATTGAGGATCCGCCGGGTACTTAAACCGCTGGTGCGGCGCACACATTCACGGCGCGGGCGAAAGCTGCATCGTCATCGAAGGCGTGCCGCACCTTTACGGCAGCACATACACCGTCATGCCGGACCGCATCGCCGCCGCAACATACATACATGGCCGCGGCCGCCGTCACGGGCGGCACGGTGCTTCTGCGTGATGTCAACAGCGAGCACCTTTTGCCGGTCTTGTCGGCGTTTGAAAGCACCGCTGCGCCGTGATGCAGTCCGGCAGCGAATTATTATTGCGCGCACCGCAGATTAAAACCCGTGCGTCACGTGCGCACCATGCCGTACCCCGGCTTTCCTACGGATGCTCAGGCGCCCGTCATGACCATGGCGGCGGTGGGGGACGGCACCAGTATTTTTGTAGAGAACATTTTTGAAAGCCGCTATAAGCATGCCGGTGAGCTCAACCGGCTCGGCGCGAAGATCAAGTTAGAGGGCAAGGTAGCTGTCATAGAGGCGTGCCGCCAGCTCGGTGCGCCCGGTCTCGGCAGAGGATCTGCGCGGCGGCGCGCGCGCTTGTCATCACGCAGGCCTTGCGGCGCAAGGGTGAAACACAGGTGATGCACCCGCAGTACATCGACCGCGGCTATGCGCACTTTGAAGAGAACTTAAGGGCGCTCGGCGCAGACGTATACCGAATATAGAGCGAAAAGTAAGAGATAAAACGTGAAAAACGGAGGCTGAACATGGCGCGTACTCCACGCAGCGCAGCGGAAAAGCTCGCAATGAGAAAGAAAAAAAAAGCAGGGCGCTGCTCCTGTTCAATATAATCGCATTCAGCGTCGTCGTCATCGGCGCGGTCCTTTTTGTGCATCTTCGTGTTTTTTCAAGGTGGGCAATGTCACATTCACGTCAGATGCCGGTTACGATGAAGCGATATCCGCCGCGTATGCGGCATCAACGAGGGCGATAACCTCGTGCTGCTGGAAACGGAAAGCCGCGAAAAAGCGCTTGAGCACCGTTCCCGTACATTGAAAAGCGCAAAGATTGTAAAGCATATCCCTTCCCACCATTGAAATTGAAATTACCCCCGCCGAAACGGCGTTTTCCGTCGCGTGCGACGCGGGTTATGTAAGTGCTTCCGGCAAGGTGCTGGAAGATCGCTTCACAGCCGTGCGAGGGCGACTGTGGTGCTCGGGGCAAATCCCACGAACACAAAGCCCAGCGAAACGATCACGTTCGGCGATGATTCCGTCAAAGAAGTCTATAACGCCATCGCGGAGCAGATGACGAAAAAACGAGACGCAGAACGTCACGGGAGATCAACATGACGAACCCCTACGACCTTACGCTGACGTATGATAACCGCATCACGTTCCGTTTCGGCAACATGAACGGCATGTCCTACAAAATGGCGTTTGGCCTCGAGATGCTGCGTCAAATGGAAACGAGCGGCGAGATCACCGAGGAGACCGTCGGCTCCATCGATCTTTCCGTTGTGCCCGGAGAAAAATAAGGCGTTTTACGAGGAAGACCGCGCCGCAGCCTCCGCCACGCCTGCACCCGGTGATGCCGCAGGCCGCACGGACGGCTCAGACAGCACCGTAAACGGCGACGGGGGAGAACGGCGATACTGCCAATCCCACGGTGATACCGACGGCATCACGGACCCCGCAGCAGACGACAGCGGTGACAACACAGGCGACAGCGGTGACAACACAGACGACAGCGGTGACAACACAGACGACAGCGGTGACAACACAGGCGACGCCGAAAACGTGTAAAATTTGGAAGCGTTTCCCTGTTTTTCACAAGTTTTTCGGGTAATTTGAACAGCCCCGGCACCATAGATTTCCCGAAAACCGCTGTAAAGTAAAAATATTTGCAAAGGCCCACTTTTTTGCCGCTTTCATCTTGAATTTTGGCGGGAAAAGTGATAAATTATAGTGTATGAAGCTATGTAAAGCTGAAAGACTGTAAAGAACTGTAAAGGTATGGCCCTTTATGGGACGCTATCCGGCGGATTTGATCGAAGCTCGAGAGAAAACCGTTTTGAATCCGGAGGCGGCGTGATGAATGAAAATCCCGGATCCGTGCGGATCGTTAACGGTTAAAGACCAAATCAAGGAGGAACATAAAATGCCGTTTGAAATTGATAACATGCTTGAAGAGACCCCCCAGACCATTAAGGTCGTTGGTGTAGGCGGCGGCGGCGGAAACGCCGTAAACCGCATGGCAGATGCCGGCGTGCAGCACGTCGAGCTCGTCTGCATGAATACAGACCGTCAGGCACTGTCCCGCTCGCAGGCCAAGACCCCGCGTGCAGATCGGTGAAAAAGAATACACAGGGCAGAGGCGCAGGCTCCAAGCCGGAGGTTGGCGCAAAGGCTGCCGAGGAGAGCCGCGAGCTGATCGCAGCTACCCCCTCAAGGGCGCAGACATGGTCTTCGTCACCGCCGGTATGGGCGGCGGCACCGCACGGGTGCAGCACCGGTCGTTGCAGAGATTGCAAAGGATATGGGTGCCCTCACCGTCGGCATCGTCACAAAGCCGTTCGCTTTTGAAGGCAAGCGCCGTATGGATCAGGCAGAAAAGGGCATTGCAGAGCTGCGCAAGCACGTCGATTCCCTCGTTGTCATCCCGAACGAAAGACTGAAGCTCGTCAGCGAGCAGCGTATTACGCTTGCAAACGCATTCAGCATCGCCGATGACGTTCTCCGTCAGGGCGTACAGAGCATTCCGACCTTATCCAGATCCCGGGCATCGTCAACCTCGACTTCGAGGATGTCAAGTCCATCATGCAGGATGCAGGCTACGCACACATGGGTGTCGGCCGTGCGGCAGGCAAGGACAAGGCAGAGCAGGCAGCTGTTGCGGCTATCTCCAGTCCGCTGCTTGAGACCGCTCCATCGCAGGCGCCAAGGGCGTCATCATCAACATCAAGTCCTCTCCGGACATCGCCCTCGACGATCGATGTCGCGTCTCAACTCATCACCGAGCGCGCAAGCGAGGATGCAAACATCATTTGGGGTGCTGCATTCGACGAGACGATGGAAGACGAGATGATGGTCACCGTTATCGCGACCGGCTTCGACGGCATGAACGGCGAAAAGACCCAGAAGCCCGCAACTCCGGCTATCAGCGACGCGCAGACCTCTTTGGCAACCCGTCTGCGCCGAGCACCGGCAGCACAACTTCCGCGAAGAGCGACGATGATACCTTCTCCGACATCATGTCCATCTTCAACAGAAAGTAATTTAGAATTACAAATCAAGCAGGGTATCGGTCTCGATACCCTGTCTTTATAAAAATGTACTTTTGGGAGGAAAACAAAATGAGCTTGATCAAAGGCATTCACCACGTGGCACTGCGTCCGACATATGCGCAGTTTGAAAAAAGCAAAAACGTTCTATCTTGACCTGCTCGGCCTCGGTCGTGCGCCAGTGGGGCGACGAAAAATACCCCTGCATGATGATCTCCACCGGGACAACAGCTGCATCGAAGTGCTGCCGTCCCGAAGAGAACGATGTGCCGCTGGAGGGCAAGTTTGCCCATCTCGCGCTCGCAACAGATGATGCCGACGGTTGTGCCGCCCGTGTCCGTGAAGCCGGCTACGAGATCACCATCGAACCGAAAGATGTAGAGCTTTCCGACATCACCGCGCGCATTGCGTTCTGCACCGGCCCCTGCGGCGAAATCGTCGAGTTCTTTGACCAGAAGTAAGCCGATTTACAAAATTAAATCACCCAAAAAGCAGAGTTTGAGGAGCTTTCCTCAAGCTCTGCTTGCATATTTGGCGGGTTTTCAGCCGCTAACCAAAAGGAAGATTTTCGTTATGACCGATCTCATTTTGCGGATCTTTGTCCGCGATCATAAAAATACCGAGGATCCTGCCGTGCGCGACAAATGCGGCCGCGTGGCGGGTGCCGTCGGTATCGTCACAAATTTTCTGCTTTTTTTAATGAAGATTATCGTCGGCACGGTTTTTCACAGTGTTTCCGTCACGGCCGATGCCGTCAACAACCTCACAGATTCGCTCGTCCGTTGTCACGCTCATCGGCGTTAAAATGGCAAGTAAACCGGCGGATGAAAAGCACCCGTTTGGCCACGCGCGCATCGAGTATCTTTCGGGCGTCATCGTCTCGTTCATCGTCATTTTCCTCGGGCTTCAGCTCGGCATGTCGTCCATTGAGAAAATCTCACGCGCCGGAGGAAAACGCCTCACGCCCCGTCGCCCTCGTTGTTGCTCGTCATTTCCATTCTGGCAAAGCTCTGGCAGTGCCTCTTTGACCGCAAGGTCGGCCGCATGATCAAATCCGAGTCCGTCGAAGCCACGTCCAAGGACAGCCGCAACGATGATCATCGCCACAAGCGTCGTGCTGCTCGGCGCCGTCATCACCATGCTCACCGGCGTGAATTTGGACGGCTACATGGGCGCGGCGGTTGCGCTGTTCATCGTGTTCTCCGGCGTGCAGCTTACAATCAGCACCGCAGATCCTCTCCTCGGCCAAGCGCCGGAGGGCGAACTCGTACAGACCATTACCGAGAAAATGCTCTCGTACCCCGGCATCATCGGCATGCATGACCTTGCTGTGCACAACTACGGCGTGGGCCGCTGTTTTTGCCTCTGCCCATTGTGAGGTCGATGCCAAAAACGACATTCTCGTCAGCCACGATCTCATCGATAACATCGAGCGCGATTTCAGCCGTGACCTCGGTATCCCACATGGTTATTCACCTTGACCCCGTTATCGTCGGCGATGCCCGCACCGATGCGCTGCACTGCAAAGTGCAGTCGCTCGTCACCGCGCTTTGTACCCCCACCGTCACCATTCACGATTTCCGCGTCATCTGGGGCGTTACGCACAGTAATATCGTGTTCGACGCTGCCGTGCCGTTCGCGGTGAAGGACAGCGACGCCGTCATCACCCAAAAAGTTAGAGGCCGAAATTCAAAAAGCTCGATCCCGATTATCGCACCGTTGTCACCATAGACCGCAGATAAGTAAAAGCACGCCGGTTCCCGAAATTCATCGGAAAGGGGCGTGCTTTTTTTTTTTAATATTTATATCAAAATTAATAAATATTTATTTCAACCTGCCAAAAAGCAGCGTTTTTGAGGAAATCATACACGCGGTCAAACGATTTTAGATTCATGTATTCGTCTGTCGTGTGGCAGTTTTTCGCCGATGGGCGCAAACATCACAATGTCCAGCCCCCTCCATGCGCGGCAGTAAAAAGAGCAGCATTCAAGTCCGCCCGGGCACGCCGTCTCCATCATCTCGTGGCCGTACACTTCTTTCATCAGGTCGGCCGTCATGCGGCGCATGTAGGAGTTCGACTGGTATTCCCAGGAGTCATAGCGCAGGCTCGTCTCAAGCGTGAAGCCGCAGAGTTTAGCCAAGCGCTTCACGCGGCCGAGCACACCTTTTTAAAGCTGCGGCTCGCCGCACGGTCGGACATCACCAGTTCAAATGCGCCGCCGTTTAACAATACCGTGCCCACGTTGTTCGTCGCCGTCATCTCCTCGCCCGCGGTCGGATTGCCACCGTGTTTGAGGGCATCAGGTAGATCAAATCGACAATCGCCTGCGTATCGGCATCCGAAAGCATCCCGTTCGCCGCCGTGTCGCGGATTTCAAGTGCCAAATTCTGCTTGCCGTCCTGCAATTCGCGGTCGATCTTCTCAAGCTCGCCGTTTAAAATCGCCTTCACTGCGTCGGTTCGTCGCAGAGGATCACCGTTTTTCGTCTCCACCGGCGCATAGTTTTCCGCTTCGCCGCCCGCCATGGTGGAAAGTCGGTACGCCGCGCCGTTTTCGAAAGCGCATTAAGCAAACGCGCCGTGATCTTAATCGCATTGAACTGCTCTGGGTGCACCATTGCGCCGGAGTGCACCGGCTGCACCCGGAAACCGTCAGCATGAGGGCCGCGCCCTTTGCAGGCTCCGTCTCGCACGTTTTCGCCAGTTTCATCAGGTCGCTCGTAAAGCAGGAAACGCAGCTTGTGTATTCCACCGTCTCGCCCATCACGTCCAAGACCGATCATTCTTCTGGATTTCAGCTTGCCCGCGTCCAGCGCGTCCACGCCGTTGCAGCCGTTTTCCTCCTGCACCGTAAAGACGAGCTCCAGCGGCGGGTGGGGGAAATCCTCCTCCATTACGGCCAGCATGTACGCCACGCCGTAACCGTCGTCCGCGCCGAGCGTCGTGTCCCTTCGCGCGGATGTCGCCCTTGTCATCGACATAAATTTCAATGGGGTCATGCGAAAAAATCATGCGTGCTCTCCGGGTGTTTTCACGCACACCATATCCATGTGACCCTCCAGCATCACGACAGGCGCGTCTTCGTACCCTTTAGAAGCCGGCTTGCGCACGATGACATTCCAAAATTTGTCCTGCTCGTAGTTTAAACCGAGCTTTTCCGCAACGGAGCACGTAGTCGCTTACGGCTTTTTCTTCGGTTGAGGGGTGCGGAATGCCGCAGATCGCCTCAAAATATTTCTGGTTCGGCTTTAATTGATCGAGTACGAATGCCATGTTAAACGTCCTTTCCGCGCTCACGTCTCCGAAGAGGAGATGAGGTATTTGAAAATCTGCAGCTTGTTTTCTTCGTACAGCCCAAGCTGCTCGTATAATTCCTTGTAGTAGCTGAAAAGCGCCGTGCGCGCCGTAATCGCCGTGCGCACCTTCGTCAGATGCACCGCGCTGCGGGGTTGTCGTAGTAGTTGTAGATTGGCGTGGTCAGCGCAAAAAACCGTTCTGCATAGCGTATGTACGTCAAATTAAAATACAGGTCTTCGCTCCACGTCATTTCCTCGCTGCACCGCACGTCCGTGTGTGCGCGCACCAAATCGGCGCGGTAAAGCTTATTCCACATCACGCCGTAGTAAAAAGCTCGCCGGCTCCTGCATCAGCCCGCAGGCGAATTCTTCCTTTGTCATAAAGCCCATCGGCAGAAAGCCGAATGTCTGGAATTTCGCCAGCCGCTCTGTCAGCTGCTTCTTTTTGTTCGGCAAAAAGCGGGTCAAGCTTCGCTTCCTTTTTTTCGGCTTGTATGGCACAATGCGGTTATACGCCGCAATGACGAGATCGGCGTTGTTATCCTCCGCACGCTGAACGAGGAGCTCTGTCGCAAACGGCTCCAGTGTGTCGTCCGCGTCCACAAACTGCAAATATTTGCCCCGCGCCATGCGCATGCCGAGGTTCCGCGTCGCCGAAACGCCGGAGTTTTCCTTATCAATCAAAACGATGCGCGCGTCTGCCTTCGAGAGCATCTCGCACACCGGGTAGCTCACGTCCTTAGAGCCGTCATTCAAAAGCAATATTTCAAGATTTTCATACGTCTGCCGCCGAATGCTCTCCACGCAGCGCACAATGTTGTTCTGTGCGTTGTAGATCGGCACGATCACGCTGACAAGCGGTTTCTGCATCAAAAATACTTCCTTTCCTGCATCATGCTCCGTTTTTCCCTATTTTACCGCAGAAAGTTCCGGAAGAAAAAGACTTTTTTTGAACATTCTGCTTGCAAATCCGGTAAACACACCAAATTGACCAGTGCAAAATTAGCCAAAAACGCATATTGACTTAAAGCAAACTTTTAATGTTATAGAAATGTATGCGGAGTCACACCCGCACATAACGAATTCTTAGGAGAAATTTTCGTGAAAACCCAAGGTTTATTTCACAAAAAACGGTCACCCCTGAAAAGGTCATTGAAATGTATAAGCAGCTCGATTGCAAGCTGCCCGGCAACGTCGCCATTAAGGTACATTCCGGCGAGTTCGGCAACAAAAACTTCCTGCGCCGGAGTTCTGGCGTCCCGTCGTTGAGGAAGTCGGCGGCACCATCGTAGAGTGCAACACCGCATACGGTGGCTCCCGCGCCACCACAAAAAGACCACTGCGTCACGCTCGAAAAGCACGGCTGGAGCCACTATTTCGACGTTGACCTGCTCGACGGCGAAGGCCCGGACCTCGAGCTCCCCCATCCCGAACGGCAAGACCATCCGGGAAAAACTACGTCGGCGGACATCACAAAGTACGATTCCATGCTGGTTCTGTCCCACTTTAAGGGTCACGCCATGGGCGGCTACGGCGGCGCGTTAAAGCAACTTTCCATCGGCGTTGCATCCGCATACGGCAAGAGCTACATCCACGGCGCAGGTCACCCGGAGAAGATGTGGAGCACCGACCAGGATCTGTTCCTCTCTTCCATGGCAGACGCCGCAAGCTCCGTCATCAATTTCTTTAAGGGTCAGCTTGCCTATGTCAACGTCATGAAAGAACATATCCGTAGACTGCGACTGCGACAACAACGCGGCGCCGCCCTGCATGAAGGACATCGGCATCCTCGTTTCCACCGACCCGGTTGCCGTCGACCAGGCTTGCCTTGACCTCGTATATAACTCCACCGATCCCGGCCGCGATCAGCTCATCGAGCGCATCGAGTCCCGTCACGGTATCCACACCATCGAGTGCGCCGCAGAGCTCGGCCTCGGCTCCAGAGCGTATGAGCTTGTCGAAATCGAGTAAGCTTAATTTGTAATGGAACAAAGCCGCCCTTTTTTTCTATACACAGTCTTAAAAAGCGCCGCATACAAAAAACAAAGTGCGGCGCTTTTGCTATACCCGATTGACGAACCAACCTGAATATAGTAGAATACAGGTAAAGAACAACATTTGGAGGATTGGGATATGAACAAAAGTCAAATGGCAAAGCTTGCGGCAGCGGCGGTGTGAACGGCCTTATGTATGACCCGAATGCAGAGGGCGTTTTCGGCAATGCAGGGGGGGTATACCGTCACCATTATGCCGAACGCCAACAACCGTGTCTACTATATGCTTTCGCTTTTCGGTCTCGCGCATGGGCATGGCGCCGAACCCCGCGGATTTCAAACCGCTCGAGAAAATGAATAAGGTTTTTGAGCGGCTGTACCGTGCAGCGTTTCCGCGTCAATTTCCTTGTGAAGCTCTCCGGAAATAAAGATAAAATGGCAGAGGCCCTGCACAGTGCGCTTGATACGCTCATCACGTTCCTCAGAACAAACGGGTATACAAATTGCTGCGAGCATTGCGGTCGCCCGGAGGGCGTAGACGCCTACACCGTCTCCGGCAACGCGTACCTTTTGTGTGAACCGTGCTTCGGGCAGGTCAGCGAAGCCGCCGCGCAGCAGAACCAGACAAAAATGCAGAAGCAGGAGCAGGTTTTGCCCGGCATCGTGGGTGCGCTCATCGGTTCGCTTATCGGCGCCGTCGTCATCGTCATTGTCGGTCAGCTCGGCTACGTCGCCGCCGTTTCCGGCCTTGTCATGGCCATCTGCACGTTAAAGGGCTACAAATGCTCGGCAAAAAGCTCGGCACACCGGGCATCATCATTTCCTGCGTTTTGATGCTCCCCTGATGATCTTCCTTGCGTATCAGGCCGATTGGTCAATCACCGCGGCGCAGTTCTATGAGACCGATTTTTTCACCGCGTTCCGCGCCATGATGGATCTTATCAAAGAAGGCTATGTCGATTCCGGCGATTACTTCGGCGGCCTTGCACAGGTCTATCTCTTCGCCGTCATCGGTGCCGTGCCTACCATCATCGCCATGGCAAAGGGCGCAAAGCACATGGTCACCACCGCCAAAATGCGCAGCGCCTACGCACCTGTTTCGGCACCCGCAGCGGCTTCCGTGCAGATGCCCGTGCAGCCCGCTTCTTCGCCCACTGCTCCGCAGAACGTCGAAAAAGACATCGAAAAAGTAAAATTCAAAAACCATCGCCCGCAGGCAACCGTTTTTCCGTGCCTGCGGGCGATTTTTTACGTCTTTTTGTTCTGATTTTTGAGCTTTTCGGCCTCTGCCTGCGCTTTTTAACTGCTCCTGTGCAAGCTTGGCGCGCTTCATTGCGTCTTCCATTTTCTGTGCGGCACGCTCCGCTCGCTTTTTTGGGCTTCCCTCCACGCGCTGCCGCGCTTCTTCGGCTTCCCTTTTTGCGCTTCCTCCGCCTTGCGCCGCGCTTCTTCCGCGAGATGTCTTTCTTCGTCTGCATCGGGATTTTGCACGGTGTTCTGTACAGGTTCGGGCGCAGGCTCAGCTTCGATCACTTCAACTGCCTGCACAGGATCGGCTTGTGTATCAGCTTCTTCTGCCTCCCCTGATGTGCGCATTTCGAATGGGGATCTTCTTCCGCTTTTTCCTGTAGTAATCCGCCGAATTTTTGCTTCCGGTTTTCGTCAATTTTGCAGCGTATAATATAACCGATATACCAAAGTGTAACGGCAGCCATAAACGGAACAATATAGGCGATAGGGTTTACGTCTTTTGAATAGCGATTTTGTCTCATAATGGTAACATCCGCCACAAAAGCTCCACCATTGAGAACAGTAAAAAGCGTAAACACTTCGGAAAGGGCAAAACCGCCGCCGCCGGACTGCCATGCTTATAGCGAGTGAAGCCACAATCCATACGGCTGTCCAAATCAACATATGAGACGGCATTTCAAATGCCCCGGCAATGGTCAAAAGAAGCGCACTGATAGCACCGAGCACTAAAAATATGACGTAGCATCCGTTTACGCAGTTTCTATCCATCTGACCCCTCTAACCTTTTCCCATACTCAATTAAGCCGCAAGTTTAATATTCAAGCTCAAAAATTCTGGCGCAGATGGGGGCGGGGAGATCTACCGTCAGCGTGCCCTTCTCCGGGTTCCATGCGCATTTCGTGTTGTGGTTTGCGGGGTATGCGCAGCGCACATTTACGTGAACTCGTTGCCGCGCAGGAAAACGGGCAGCGTGCAGCGGCCCGTCCGGCGCGCCGCGTCTCCACACGTGATGTACGCTTTGTGCGCGGTTTTAAGGCCCAGTGAGACCCACGTGTCCGCAAAGTGACGACGTACCGAGCGGCCAGAACGGCAGCGCGCGCTTGATGTCGCCGCGGATTGTCTTGTAATAATCGAGCGCTTCGCTTGACAAGCGTGAAGTCCTCCTCGGGAATTTCCGCCAAATGACCGCTCTGGTGGATGCGCTGCATCAGTGCGTTGCACATGTTAAATACGGCTTCCTCGCGTCCGCCGCCTTTCATCGGGTAGCTCAAATGGCGCTCTGCTCGGCGTCAGACCCGAGGGCGCGTTCGCCGCAATGGACGCATAGCGCAGGTAGTCCTCCTGGTCGCTCGTAGACTGAATGCTGTGGCGCGAGAGCATCGCGTAGTCGATGCGCATGCCGCCCTCGAACAGTTTTTCAATCACAAGGTCGGGGTAGCGGGCAAAGACGGAATCGAGCCAAGCAAGATATGCGCGCTCGTGCCCGAGTAAACCGTCGCCCACGCTGTCGGCGTTTAATTCCGTGCCGATGCCCGGCTCGATGTTGTAGTCCATCTTGATGTAGCCGACGTGGTAGTCGCGCACAAGGCGGTCAACGACCTCGTTTGCGTGTTCCACGACCTCCTGGTTGCGGAAATCGAGCTGCCAGCGGCTGCGGTCGTGCACCTTTTTGCCGTGGCGTGTGAAGAACCAGTCCGGGTGCACGCGCGCGGCCTTCGGGCAGCAAATGCCCATTACTTCAATTTCGAGCCACACGCCGGGATCATGCCCTTCGAGCGGATGTAGTCCATCACTTCCTCAAGGCCGTTTGGGAAACGTTCCTTACTCGGCAGCCATTCGCCCACGTTGTCCCACCAGAAGCCGTCCGCGTACCAGCCTGCGTCCACGCAGAAGTATTCGCAGCCCGCCTTGTGCGCCGCGTCGATGAGCGGCAGCTCTTTCGCCGTTGTCGGGTTGCCCACAGGCAGTTCATGTAGTCGTTGAAAATGACGCACAGCTTCTCGTTGTCCGCATTTTTGCGGCGAATCATGCGGCGGTACTTCGTCAGGCTCGCCCATGGCGTCATCAAATTTGCCGAGTGTGGAGCCTACGCACACCGGCTGTCGTGAATGTTTCGCCCGGCTGCAAATTCTTCCACCAGTGCGATTCCGTTTCCGTCGGGCCGCTTAACTGAATGTAGAAGTTGCCCATCTGGTCGCTGATCTCCCAGTGCCACGAGCCGTTGTGCTCAATCTGCCAGAATAAATTGGAGCCGTTTCCGTGTTTTCAAGACAGACCCATCGGCAGGTATTCCTTTGTAGACCAGTTGCCGATGTTCGTCGCACCAATCACCTTAGAGGAGCGCTGAATTTCCTCGGGCTGGCAGCGGGCGAGACCCAGCTGCGGGAAAGTGTAGCTTTCCCACTGCATTTCGCGCTGCCAGCCGTTGTGCGGGTACCAGACGCGCATTTTGTCGTCGGTCGAAAGCATACCCTCTTTTTCGATGCCGGTGAGGGCAAAGGAGGAAACGTATTCCAGTCCCTGCGGCTCTGTGCCGACATTTTTCACGTCCGTCCAGCAGCGTACAGCCTGAACGCCGTTATAAAACTGCATGTGCGAAATCGTTTCAATGCCGCAGATCTTATCTTCCATGTGGATTTCCAGCTTGCGGCCGAACTCGTTGTGCTTGTCCGCAAAATAGACGAGCTTCATGCGGTCGCCGGGGGCTTGTGGAAATGTATTTGTTGCCGTGGCGCTCGCCCGGTCGGTTCTGCCCGGAGATCATAATTTCCCAAGAGATTGTATCGCTCGGTGTTCAGGCGCAAGCCGCCCGTTTCGCGGTCGTGCACGTGCAGCAGACTGCGCTCGTCAAAGGGAGCGCAGAGAAGTGCAGCAGCTTGCAGCCGAAATCTTCCGTCTTTTCAAAAACGAGATGCAGCCCGTTTTCGTCAATTTGAATCAAATCCATAGTATAAGCCTTTCCGCAGATAAATCTGCTGTAATCTATGCTGAGTTGTCTGTACAAATAGTAGCACAATCGGAGAGGCTTTTCAAGGGATTATCGGTCGCGGCTTTTGCTCCGCATGCATGCCGAGAGCGCAGAATACTGCAAAACGTGCGAAAGTCGTGCCGAAGCTTTTGCAGGTGCTTGCACACCGTGCCGCGCGTCAGGTGAAGCTCGTCCGCAATCTCCTGCATTGTCAGCTGCTCACCGTAGTAAAGCTGCACGCAGTCGCGCTGGCGGTCAGTCAGCTCATTGCCGATGGCGCGCCGCAGCAAAACCTGCGCTTCTAAAAGCTCATTTTTGTTTGTCTCTGCGCCGATGCGGCTGAGTAGCTTCGCCCGCCGTGCACCGGCGGAAAGGGGCTTATATCCGCTCACGAAACCGCCCTCCTTCCGCGCTTTTGCAGCGCATGGCCTGTTACAAGACACTCAAATACATGGTGTAAAAAGCATCTGCACACGCTGGGCCTGCTCGCCTGCAATGTCATAGTCGCGTTCGGCGCGGATGACGAGCAGCCGCCGTTTGATGCGCTCCGCCTCATCCAAATACTCCTGTCCCCAGGAAATGTAATCGTTCACTTGCAGTCACGATCCTTTCGTTTCGAAATAGAACATGTGTTCGTCAGCTCTCATCATAAACAAAAAAATTTCCGAAATGTCAATCGAACACGGAACAAATGTTCAAAAGATGTCCTACGATGTCCTATAATGTCCTGCGATGTCCGCTTTTCTGCATATTTATATGGAATTATTTACATTTTGGGGCTGTTATTTTGCGCTTTTTTGATATATAATAAAGGTGTATTTAAACTTGAAATAACTGAACGCCTTGGCGTTTTGACCAAAAGGAGTTTTTACCATGAACTTTTGAAGAATATCTCGGCCGCATTTAAGACCGCCGGCGGCGGCGCCGTACAGAGTGCTGTGAAAGTGGTAGAGGAAAAAACCGCCGCACTGCGCTCATGAATCGCCTGCGCACCGTTATCCGCTGTGAGGAAAAGGCAGAGGAGCGCGCCTATCTCGCTCTCGGCCGCTACTACTACCACAACCTGCGCGATGCAGAGAACACCGTTACGGAGCCGTACTGCATCGATATTGAAGCCGCCCCAGAAGCGCATCGATGCCGCTGTGGAGAAGCTGGAAGCCCTGACCCGTGAGGGTGACAGCGAAGCGGAAGAAGAGGAGATCACCCTTGATGACGTGCAGGAGTACACTCCCACGCCGGAAGAGGAAAAAGGAAGCCGAAGAAGCCGCATTCGTGCGGACGGTACCGTAGACGAAGCCGTGGAAGCGGCAGAATCTGCCGCCGAGCAGCCGGAAACGACTGAGCCGAAAAAGACGAAAGCGAAGAAGTTCCCTACGAATAATGCGCTTTAATATGAACGTTAAAAGGCGGACCTGAGGCCCGCTTGATTCCTTGCGCGGAAAAACGCCCACCTTTTGCGCCGGGCAGGTTCCGTTTGCAGAAAGTGAGTGAATTTGATGTCTACGAAGATACAGAAAAGATATTGTCTGCCCGCCTGTGGCCAGACGCAAAAATTAGAAGATGTACACAAGCGTCAATGCGGAGGAGGAAACCCCGAGCTGCGCCGCGACATTCTGCGCGAATCCATGTTTGACTGGGAACGCCTCCACTGCGGCTACACCGCGCAGATGGCGTACCCCATGATCTACCATGACCCGATGAACGCGTTTATGATCTGCCTGCGCCCCTCTGGCGCGGTATCCGGCGCGGAGCCTATCCCGCCGTGCGCGCTGAAAAAGCGCAGCGTGAAAAACCCGCAGGAGGTTAAAGGAGAAATCCTCATTTTCGAGGCCGGCCTCGATGATGCCGCCGTGGAGCTTGTGAAAAACGCCATCGTCACCGTGGTGCGCAAAAATCTGGACGGCAATGTGCACGCCTATTTCTGCGCCGCAACGGAGGAGGAACTTGCGTTTCGCGCTGTTCGTCAAGGGTCGTCAGGCCCGTGTACCAGAGCACCAAAATGGCCGTGTACCGCCAGTCGCAGGAGGTTTTGCGCACGCTCGATTACAAATCCCGGACGATTTCGCCGTCGTCAACTCCAACTCGCCCAAAAGCCTTTTGGACGAATATAAGTCGATCTAACCCAATAAAAAGCAAACGGCACCGCGTTTTTGCAACGGTGCCGTTTTTCTATGCGCGCATGTGTACAGGCTTTGCGTTTTGTGGGGTTACGGGTAAACGACCTCGGCGCGTGTCACTTCGCCGGTTGTCAAAATTACCGTAATGCAGTGTAAAATACAACGTTTCACCGCTTGAAGCGTCCTGCACTTCGTCGATGAGCAAAAGCGTTTCGTTTTGTGTGTCTTTCGGCTGCAAGCGGTAGGAGACGATGTTCAGTTTCTCTCCGAGCGCAGTCTCGCCCGTTGCGTGCGAAATCTCACAAATGTTGTAGTGCTCCGTAATATACGCCGCGGAAAAGCCGGTTTTCAGCTTCTCTGCGGGGTGCAGCCTGATGTGTGGCATGGTTTTCATCAGCGCCGCGACCATCTGCTCCGTAACGCCGGTTTGGATGTTCTCCGCCGGGTGCAGCGCAGGCAGGCTTTCTGCCGAAACGGAAATCGCCAAGATAAATGTCAAGATGAGCGTAATGCAAGGGATAATGAGCTTTTTCATGGGTTCCTCCTTCCATAACGAAAAAGTGCAAAGCCTGTGTTATAGCTTGAGTATAGCAGAGCAAATTCGACATGTCAATAATTTTATATTAAATTATTTTAATAATGTGCTTTACAAATTAAATTTTCTGTGGTAGGATAAAATCACAGAGATTTATGCAAAGGGGAGGAATGACAATGGCGAATAACGACAGCACCAAACGCGTGCCGCTGGAGCTTTTATGCATGCTCATTTTAAAGGAGGGCGACCGCTACGGATACGAGATGGTGCAGGAGATCGAATCGCGCAGCGGGGGACTTTTGTCGTTCAACTTGGCCTCGGTGTCGCACTGCGGCGGTTGGAGTGAGCGCGGGTGTGTATCTTCCCGCACCGAAATGACGGATGCCGCCCGCGCCCGCATGCGCGTTTATCATTTGGAGCCTGCGGCGGAAGCGTATCTCACGGGCAGAAAGAGGAATACCGCCGCACGGCCGTAGGTGTGCAGAACGTGCTGAAAAGCTGCGAGGTGCAACATGAAAAGGAAGCCTGAAAGCGGGTTTGAGCAGTATTTGCGCCGCGTGTATCGGGCGGTAAGCGGCACGCGCGCAGAGAAGAAGCGTGAGGTCGCCCGCGTGCAAAAAGCCTTTTGTGCGAGATTCCCCACGCAGAAACGATGTCGTATGACATTCTTTGTGCGGCCGCCGGTACACGGAGAGCTTTGCTGCGGGATTTCAAAGCCGCCGAACCCAAAAGCCCGCTCGTGCTTTCGGCAGTTATGCTGACCGTGCTCGTGTTCGCGTTCATACTCGGCGCCGCAATGGGACAAGCGCGCGAAAAGACGCAGACCGGCGATGTCGTTGAGAGCTATCGCTACGAAGACGGCAGCTTGCAGACGCTTTTGGAGGAAAGGCCGGAGCTGCTGGGGTGAAAGTTTTGTAAAAAAGACTCCCTCTGACAGAGGGAGTCTTTTTAGGTTATGCGTGAAAAATCGATGCGATGCTCAATTAAACATTGCGCGGATTGAATTCTGGTGCTGCTCGGTATTGACGGCCATTTCGTTGACGGCGAAAAGCACGTCCGTGATGCCGTGCTCCGTGCAGTAGGTCGGCAGGTCGCCTTCAAAGTAGCGGAAGTCCACCACGTGTACCTCGTCAAAGCTTGCGCCGAGAACGGACCCATGGCGTTGCCGTAGGGAGTCCTTCACCACAAGCAGCTTGCGGCCCGTGGAAAGGTCGTGGTTCGTGATGCGCACGCAGCCCATATCGCCGTGCAGGTACATGGCGTAGCCGAGGCTCTCTGTCGTGACTATTGAGGCTGTCGGTTTCCTCAAAATACTGCCCGTCATACGAAATTTCGCATGTGTAGTTGTACTTCGGGTCGTAGAGATCGAGTGTATCGGGGTTGTTGTTCAGCACGTCTTCGCTCGTAACGTAGGCAAGGTAGCCCGTGAAGTCAGAGGACGTTTTCGTGAAGCTGTCGAGCGTCGTGGGCGTTACACCTGCCGCTTCGCAGAATTTTTCATACGCGTAAACGCGCCGAGCGGCGCCCAGTGGGTATCGGTATCAAAATAAATGTCTTCGTTGTTGTGCAGGTTCAGCGCATCGTAAATATCCACCGCGGGTGATGCTTGCGGAAAGCGTATTGTTGACCGCCATGGTGTTCTCACGCTGGGAAAGCTTCCTCATAGTAATTGCGCACGCGCTCCGGCACGCCGAATTCGAGTGATTCGGGATGACCATGCTGTACACCTTTGTGCCGGAAAGCTGGCTTGCACAGTCATTCAGCGTTTCGGCGTAGGCGGTCGCCATGCTGTCGCTGCCGTAGAACATTTCAAAGCCCTTGTTATTGTAGATGAGAATGCCCGAGGACATGTGGCCCTCCGTGCCGTCGTCATAGATCGGCGGCGGTGTGGGCTCCGGCGTGGCAGTCGGCTCTGCGGTGGGAGTAGGTGTCGGCTCTGCCGTTGCGGCGGCTTCCGTGTGGGCTCCGGCGTAGGTGTGGCGGCAGCGGGTAAAAAGCTTGCCGAACGCACCGAGGCTGTACGCAATGTACCCCAAAATGCCGATGGCCAAAACGATCATCACGATGACGATGGGCACGACGGGCGAGCGCTTTTGGCGCGGCTTATCGTCGTAGCCTTCCTCATATTCTTCGTACTCTTCGTAGTCGTCTTCGTCCTCATACGGCTCCGGCCGTGGAGCGGGTGCAGGCGCGGGGCGCGCCGAGCGGGGCGCTTCCTGTTGCGGCGCTGCCGGTGCGGGATATTCGCGTGTTTCTTCAAAGCCCTCGGGACCGTTTTTCGGCGACTTCGGGGTAAAATGCAGATTTTCTATGGAGGAGGGGACGCGCTTTTCGCTTTGTGACGATTGCTTTGCGTACAGCGTTTCCGGCGTCAGCTCGGAAGCCGCGCTGCGCGGGTCAGCCTTTGCGGCGCGGCGCGCTCTGTCTTCGGCAGAATACGGCGCTGATTTTTGCCGCCATGTGCTTTGCCATTGATCCATCCTTTCTGTAAAAACGGTCGTTTATTTTCTCAAGAAAAAAGCCGCGCGGAAACAGACCGCTGCGGCTTTTCGATTTCCATGTCCATTATACTGGCTTAGAAAGAAATTGTCAATTCCCGTATGCTCAGTGTGCGACCGGCAAATACCCCACTTTCTTCATGACCTTTGCAAAGTAACGGCGTGCAATGGCCTCTGCACGCGGCGCGGCCTCGCTGTAGCACTTTTCAAAGGTATGCCTTGTCGCTTGATGAGCTCGTTATAGCGCGCCCTGAATGGGCTCAAGCTCCTTAACGACGGCTTCGCCCACGGCGGTCTTGAAATCACCGTAGCCGCGGCCCTCGAATTCCTTTTCGATTTCGTCATAGCTTTTGCCCGTAATACAGCTGTAAATGCCCATCAGGTTATTGATGCCGGCTTTGTTTTCGCCGTAGTAGACGCGGGCTTCACTGTCCGTGACAGCGCGTTTGAACTTTTTTCATGATCTCCGCCGGGTATCGAGCATGAGTGATGAAGCCCGCCGTGTTTTCATCGGATTTGCTCATCTTCTTCGTCGGGTCCTGTAAAGACATGATGCGCGCACCGGTCTTCGGGATAAGGCCCTCCGGCACGACGAATGTCGGGGAGTAAAGCCCGTTAAAGCGCTCCGCAATGTTGCGGCAAAGCTCAAGGTGCTGCTTCTGGTCGGCACCGACCGGCACGTAATCGGCGTTATACAGCAGAATGTCCGCCGCCATCAGGCTTGGGTAAGTGAACAGCCCCGCGTTTACGTTATCGGCGTGCTTTGCGGATTTATCCTTAAACTGCGTCATGCGGGAGAGCTCGCCGAACTGGGTGTAGCAACTCAATACCCATGCAAGCTGTGCGTGCTCCGGCACCGACTCTGGATGAAGAAAATGCTCTTTTTCCGGGTCGATGCCGAGCGCGAGCATCATCGCGTAGGCGGAAAGCGTGTTTTGCGGAATTCCGCCGGGTTCTGGCGCACGGTGATGGCGTGCAGGTCGGCAAGCGCGTACACGCATTCATAGTCGTTCTGCAGCGCGACGAAGTTCTTCAGCGCGCCGAGGTAGTTGCCGAGCGTGAACATGCCCGTCGGCTGAATCATGCTCAAAACGCGCTTCTTTTTTGTTTCGGGTGTGGTGTTTACGGTATTTTCCATGGTGATTTTCCTCTCTGATATCCTTTATTTTCCACCATCTCGCGGATGGTCTCGCCAAGCAGCGTGATGCCCTTTGTGAGCTGCTCATCGGTCGGGGTGGAGAAATTGATGCGGAACGCGTCGCACGGCTCGTTTTCATCCGTCAAAAATGCGGTGCCCGGCACAACGCAAACCTTCTTTTCGAGCGCTTTCTGTACGAATTCCATCATGTCAACACCCTTCGGCAGGTGGCACCACGCGAACAGACCGCCGTTGAACGGGTTCCACGTGATGTACGGCGCAAAGGTGCTTTTCCATGAGGTCAAGGAGCAAAGCGCGCTTTTTCGTGTAGATTTTTCTAAGCCCCGCAAGGTGCGCGTCAAAGTCATATTCCGTCATGAAGCGGTAGCACAGAACCTGCGACCAGATATTCGTGTGCACGTCCTGCCCCTGCTTGCAGACGGTCATTTTGGCGAGAACCGGCTTTGGGCCGACGGCGTAGCCCACGCGCATACCGGGGGAGATGACCTTAGAGAATGAACCGGCGTAGAGGACGATGCCGTCCGTATCAAACGACTTGATGCTCGGCAGCGGCTCGCCTTCATAGTAAAGGTCGCCGTAGGGGTTGTCTTCCAGAATCATTACGTCGTGCGCTTTGGCAAGCTCATACAGGCGGTGACGCTTTTCAAGGCTCATCGTGATGCGGAGGGGTTTTGAAAGTTTGGAATCGTATAGATGAACTTCACGTTTTTTCGGTCTCGAGCGCCTTTTCCAGCGCTTCCATGTTCATGCCGTCCGTGTCCATCGGGATGCCGACGAGCTTTGCTTTGTAGGAACGGAAGTCGTTTAAAGAGCCGATGAAGCTCGGCGCTTCACAAATAACGGTTTCGCCTTCGTTTAAGATGGATTTTGTGAACAGATCCATGATCTGCTGTGCGCCGCTTGTGACGAGCACGCCGTCGTCCTCGGTGCCGATGTTGCGGGAGGACTTCATGTACGCCTTAAGATGCTGTAAAAGCGGCGGATTAGCCCTCCGTTGTGCTGTACTGGAGCGCCAAAATCGGCTCTTCTTCCATCAGCTTTGCGGAAATGGCGGCAAGCTGTTTAGACGGGAACGCTTCCGGCGCAGGGGTTGCCGGCGGAAAGCGAAACATAGCTCGGGTCAGCGGCGTATTTAAAGATTTCACGGATTGCCGAGGGCTTTAACGTGAGCACGCGGTCTGAAAATTTGTATTCCATCGTAACATCACCTTTCTATTATGATTCATTTGATTTTGCACTTTTAAGCTTTTACGGGTGTATCTGAAAACAAAGGAAACGCAGGATATTTCGCAAAGACGAGGCGGGTTCAAGGCGAAAACCGCAGGAAGCCTTCGCTGCCGAGGATTTTCAACGCAGAAACCGTCCGTATTTGTGGAATAGACAAGTTTTTGACTTTTCAGATGCACCCCAAAAAAAAACCCCTTGTCCCAAACTCTAAGGGACAAGAGGTCAAATTCCTGCGGTACCACCCAAATTGGCGCATAAACGCCCGCTTTACAGCCGTAGTTACGGGCTTGGCCTCTAACGCGGCCAAACGTCGGGCGATTTTCCCGCCCCGCCCTCATGGAGCCATTCGCCGCGCAGCCCGCACCCCGTCTCCCACCGAAAGGGGCTCTTTTGCCGTTTTGCATCGGGTACTATTTCAATCATCGGTTTTGATATTACCGCTATTCTAAGCCCTTTTTTGCGGTTTGTCAAGTCGGCACAAACTGTAAATTTCCACGTGGGAAGCAAGAGAAACCGACAAGGGAAAAATGCGCATGAAAGGCGCGGCGACAGAAAACCTTGTGCTTTTCACAAAACAATCCTAAAACCCGCCTGCCTGTTTCGTGTTTTCCTGCGGGCGAGGCTTTCGTATAATGGTAGCACAGAAAAAGACAAAGTGCAGGAAAAGGGGCGGAAAAAGACAATGGAGGAAAAAAGTTTTAAGAGTGCGGGACCGCAAAGCGCGGCCCTTACCGTATGTGCGGGCGGTGTGGCTGATGGCGGGCGGCCTTGCGGGCTTTTTAACGGCGCGCGGGCTCGTCTTCGGCAAATACGCGCCGTTTGCGGCGGCAGGCGCGGCGGCAGCGCCGTTTTCGACCATGGGGCGGTCATCCTCGGCGGCGCGGTGGGCTACCTGTTCCGTCGCCCGTGGATATCCCACGCGCTGCATCGCGGCTTTGCTCGCCGTGGGGCCATCCGCTGGTCGCTGTCGGAGTTAAAGTCCATCCGTGACCACCCGGTCTTCGCACCGGTCACGGCATTTTTGCCGCTGCTTTCGACGGGCATCGCCATGGTGTTTTTTAAACGGCTCGCTTTCAAATGTGCTTACGCCATGTACATTGCGGAGTCGTTTTTGGCGGCGGGCACGGCGTATTTCCTGCGCCGCACCGTGCAGCTTTGGAGACCCACCGTGAGACCGCCGTGTTTGACAGCGGCGACGTGGCGGCTGTTATCGTCTCGCTCGGCGTTTTGCTGCTCTCGTTTTTCAAACGTGACCGTCTCGCACATTTCCGTCGGGCGCGTGCTCATCGTGCTGACGGTACTGTCTGCGCGCGCATCGGTGGGTTTGCGGGCGGCGCGGTGGCGGGTATTGCGGCGGGCACGGTGCAGGGGCTCTCCACGGCGGGGCTTTCGTATCTCTCCGGCGCGTACGGCCTCGGCGGGCTGATGGCCGGCGTGTTCTCGCCACTCGGCAAATTCGCCGTGGCGGTGGCGTTCGTCATTTCAAACGGCATCGCATCCTTGCAGGTGAACAGCACTTCGCAGGTGTTTTACGGCGCGGTGGAGGTGGCCGCGGCTTCCATTTTATACATGATTTTGCCGCAGAGCCGACGGCTTTCCAATTTATTCACCGCGCACGGGGACAGGCTGCCGGGCGATTCTCTTAGAAAAAACGTTATTTTGCGTCTGCGGTATACGGCGGAAGCTATGCGCAGCGCATCGGATTCCGTAGATCGCATCTCGGAAAAGCTGGAGACGACCGCGGCGGCTGACCTGCCGCATGTGTACGGCCGCGCGGCGGAGAAGGTTTGCACCGGGTGCAGCCAATGCGCAGTGTGCTGGCGCAAAAATCGCGACGAGACGCAAAAAACGTTCTCGCGGCTTTCGTATCCGCTGCGGGAGCGCGGCAAAATCGAACGCAGCGACTTTGATGTGCCGTTTTTGACGCGCTGCAACCGTGCCATGGAGCTGAGAGACGCCGTAAACGGCGAATACCGCGAGCTTTTGGCAAAAGAAAGCGCCCGTATGCGCGCCGAACAGGTGCGCGCCATCGTCGAAGAACATTTCCGCTCCACGGCGCAGATGCTCGGCGACATGGCGGAGGAATTCGAGCAGTACCAGCGCTTTGATGAGGACAGTGCAGAGCAGGTGCGCGAGGTCTTGCGCCACCGCGAGCTCACGCCGATTGAAGTCTGCTGCCGCATCGATAAATTCGGCCGCATGACGATTGAAGCAAACATTTGCCGCACACACGGGGTGCACATCAACAAAGGGCAGCTGACACGCGAGATCTCCGGCGCGTGCGGGCGCACGTTCACCCAGCCGAGCGTGACGGCGGCGGGCGATACCTTAAAGCTGCAAATGTGCCAGAAGCCCGTTTATGCCGTGCAGCGCGGCTTTTTGCGCAGCACGCAGCAAACGGCGCGTCTCTCTGCGGCGATTGCGCCGAGGCGTTCACGGACGGCAGCGGGCGGTATATCTCGGTTTTAAGCGACGGCATGGGTACGGGCGGCGGGCAGCTGTGGACGGCACAATGACCGCGGGTATGGCGCAGTCGCTTCTCAAAGCCGGTATCGGATTTGAGAGCACACTGAAGATGATCAATTCCGCCATGCTCGCAAAGGGCGGGGAGGAGTCGCTTGCAACGCTGGATGTTGCGTGCATCGACCTCTTTACGGGGCACGTCTCCCTGCGCAAGGCGCGGTGCTGCGGGCACGGTGCTGCGCAGGCGCAAAGAAGACGGGTATCTGGAGGCCAAAAAGCGTGCCGTGGGCATTCTGCCGAAATCGCCTTTGCCCGCAGCGAAAAAGACCTCGATGCGGGCGATATCGCTCGTCATGGTCTCGGACGGCGTGACGGCCGGCACCGGAGGTGGCTGTGCGACCTCATTGCAAACTATGAGGACGACGACCCGCAGGCGCTTTCCGAGCGTATTGTGGAGCGCGCCGTAAAGACCGCAGACGGGCACGAGACGACGTGAGCGCCGTGGTGCTCCTTTGAATGACGTACAATTCAAAAGTTCTCCCTGAAATCTGTGTAAGATTACCATTGAATAGCCCAGTAAGAGTATGGTATACTTATACAAGTTTATGAGATATAACGTCTCAATATTTGAGCAATTTATGCAAAAGAAGGGAGAAGCCCATGAATAAAAGGCAAGCGGTGTTACTGATGCACGTTTCCTCCCTGCCGGTGCCACGGCATCGGCTGCTGGTAAGGAAGCGAAAAGAGTTCATCGACTTTTTGAGTGACACCGGCTGCACCTATTGGCAGGTGCTGCCGTTCACGCCAACCGACGCGTACAATTCGCCGTACGCCAGCATTTCGGCGTTTGCGACGGCACCGCAATTTCATCGACCTCGAGCAGCTGCGCGGACGAGGGCTTACGACAGACGACGAGCTGCGCGAGCAGATGTACGCAAACCCGTATTCCGCCGCGTTCGATTTTCTGGAGCTGCGTCGCATTCGGTCTTATACCGCGCATTTACCCGTGCGGACGAAGCCTACCGCGATAAGGTGCATGCGTTTGCCGAGGAAAACAAGAGCTGGCTGCCAGACTACGCGCTGTATATCATCTTGAAAGAAGCGAATATCGGCGCAGAGTGGTATGACTGGGCTGACGAAGACCTGAAGCTTCATCGCTCCGAAGCCGTCGCGAAAGCGATGGAGGAGCAGGCCGAGACCGTGCTTTTCATGGAGTTCATCCAGTACACGTTCTTCGAGCAGTGGAAGAAGATCAAAAAAATATGCAAACAGCAAAGGTGTGGGATCATCGGCGATCTGCCGATGTACGTTGCGAGAAACAGTGCCGACGTTGTGGGCGAACCGCCATCTGTTCGACCTGGACAGAGGACGGCGAGCCGAAGAACGTGGCGGGCGTGCCGCTGGATTATTTCAGCGAGTTCGGCCAGAAGTGGGGCAACCCGCTTTATAACTGGGTAGATGAAAAAGACGGCTACCGTTGGTGGATGGATCGCCTTTGGCGCGTGCTTTAAAGCTATTTGACGCCGTACGCATCGACCACTTCCGCGCTTTTTCCGCCTACTGGGCCGTGCCCGCCGAAGCGGAGACCGCCAAAGAAGGGCAGTGGCTCGACGGCCCGAAGACGGATTTCTTCGACGCCGTGAACCGCACGTTCAAAAACCCGAAGATCATTGCCGAGGACCTCGGCATCATCGACGACGGTGTGATCGACCTGCTGAAAAAAAACGCAGCTGCCGTGTATGCGCGTGATGCAGTTTGCGTTTATGGAAGGCAAGGACAACATGCACATGCCGCACAACTACCCGAAAACTGCGTGGCTTATACCGCACGCACGATAACAACACCGTGCTCGGCTGGCTGTGGGAGGCGCAGCCGTAGAGCGCGAGCATGCGCTGAAATACTGCGCGTTCCCCCGGCGGCGACTGGGCGGTCGGCGGCAGCGAAAGTGCTTCTTGCCATGCCATTATCCGTACGCTGTGGCAGAGCCCCGCGAATACGGTCATCGTGCCGGTGCAGGACCTCTGCGGCTTCGGCAAGGACACGAAAATGAACGTGCCCGGCGTGCCGAACGGCAACTGGGCGTTCCGCGTCACGCAGGAGCAGCTCGACGGCATCGACAAAAAGTGGCTCAAAGAATTAAACGACGTCTATTACAGAAGCAAATAACAGACAAAGGCCGGCGGGTTTCCGTCGGCTTTTGTCTTGCAAATTTCGTGTGCTGATATAATGGGGAAGAGAAAAATCTCTTAGAGAAAAGTTCCTTTTGGGAGGAAAATAGTATGATCGATATGAAAAAAGCATTGCAGAACATTGACGACGTGATCAAAAAGGGGCCGTACAAAGACACGTGGGCGTCCCTTTCAAGCTGGCAGACGCCGAAGTGGTATCAAAAGGCGAAGTTCGGCATTTTCATCCACTGGGGCGTGTACAGCGTGCCGGCGTTTGACAGCGAATGGTATCCGCGTAACATGTACATAGAGGGCTCCAAGGTCTACGAGCATCATATCAAAACCTACGGTGCACATAAAAGGATTTCGGCTACAAAGATTTCATTCCGATGTTTAAGGCGGAAAAGTTTGATCCGAACGCATGGGCTGCGCTTTTTTTTAAAAAGGCGGGCGCAAAATACGTTGTGCCGGGTGGCGGAGCACCATGACGGTTTCCAGATGTACCGCTCAAATATTTCGCACTGGAACGCTTACGAGATGGGACCGAAGCGCGATATAGTCGGCGAGCTGAAAGCGGCCGTGGAAGCGCAGGGCATGACGCTTGGGGTATCCTCGCACCGCATTGAGCACTGGTTCTTCATGAGCAACGGCAAAAAGTTCGAGAGCGATATGCCGCAAAAACCCGGACCGCGACGACCTCTATTGGCCCTCCATGCCCGACCCGGAGAATTTCGATGCCATCGACGGCAAGCTCTCTGAAGAATTCATGGAGGACTGGCTTGTGCGCACGTGCGAGCTTGGATAATTATCACCCGAAAATTTCTATTTTGACTGGTGGATTCAGCAGGGGAGGCGGCAAAGCCGTACCTCAAAAAAAGCGGCGGCGTACTACTATAATCGCGCTGCGGAATGGGGCGAGGAGGTTGCCATCGATTATAAATTCGACGCGTACATGTTCGGCACGGCGGTGCGGATATTGAGCGCGGCAAATGGCGGACATCAAAGCCGTATTTCTGGCAGACCGATACCGCCATTGCGCTGAATTCCTGGTGCTACACGGAAAATAACGACTTCCGCCCGGCGGGGACATCATCTGCGACCTTGTGGACATCGTCAGCAAAAACGGTGCGCTGCTTTTAAACGTAGGCCCGAAAGCGGACGGCACCATCTCCGATGAGGACACCGCGGTGCTGACTGCAATCGGCGACTGGATGCAGGTGAACGGCGAAGCAATTTATGACACGCACGTGTGGAGGACGTTCGGCGAAGGCCCCACAAAGGTGCAGGACGGCGGCTTTTCCGACGGCGTGAAAAAGAACTTTACGGGCGAGGATTTCCGCTTTACGGCAAAGGGAGATACGCTCTTTGCCATTGCACTGAAGGCGAACGACAACGGCGAATACCACATTCACTCCCTGCGTATGCAGGGCACCCGCCGGTACGGTGTACCACGGTTTAGTCGAGAGCGTTTCGGTGCTCGGCACAGACGATGCACCCGCGTGGACGCGTGACGAAAGCGGGCTGCATATCAAGACGAACCACACGTCTGATAAGCCGATCACATTCAAGATTAAATTAAACTAAAATCACAAAACAAAAAAAAAGCAGGAGTGTTCGGATTGAGCACTCTGCTTTCGTTATTTTATGCAGTTATTCGGAGATATACTCGCGTACGCGGAACTTGGCACCGGCGTTTTCGCACAGCTTGCGGCAGGCGTCCTCTGCGGGCATGGTGCTGACGACCGTCATCACCACATGCGGCACGTTTTTCACGGCTTCTGCCGTAAAATGCAGCCATCAAACGCCTCGGGGCCGTATTTCGAGTGATACCGCATCTTTTCGGCGGTCGGCGCATTTAAGCTGACGGACACAATGTCCAAAAGCCCGTGCATTTCCGGCGCGGCGTTTGCGCCCGGTGATGCAGTCTGCAAGGCCGTTCGTGTTGACGCGCAGGGTGTAATTGCCCATTTCTTTTTTAAGCGCGGCGGCAAAAGCATCGTCGTCCCAGCGGCAGGCAGGCTCGCCGTAGCCGCAGAAGACAATCTCCGCATATGAATTGAGGTCGCGTTTTTTAAGGTCGGCTAAGATTTCCTCTTTTGTCGGCTCCGCGCCCCTCGTACCAGAGGTTATCCGCGTACAGGCTGCCCGTGCTGTTGTTGCGCAGGCAGAAGTCGCATGCGTTCGGGCACTGGTTCGTGACGTTGATGTAGAGGTTATCGCCGTATTCATACGTGATGGTCAAGATGATCGCTCCTTTTATTTTGCGGCGCTCGGCAGCGTGATACCGAAAAGGCGGCAGGCGTTTTCGCAGGCGGTTTCCAAAACCTCCTGCGCCGTGATGCCGCGCACTTCGGCGATCTTCGCCGCGTCGTGGGGATCATGGAGCTGTCGCAGCGCTTGCCGCGGAATGGTACGGGCGCCATGTAGGGCGCGTCCGTTTCGGTCAAAAGGCGGTCGAGCGGGATGGCCTTTGCCACCTCCACGCTGTGGCGTGCGTTTTTAAACGTCACAACACCGCCAAGCGCCGATGGGGTTACATGCCGAGCTTTACGGTCTAATTCCGCACTGCCGGAAAAGCAGTGCACGACGCCCTTCGGCTTGTATTTCCGCAGAATGTCCATCATATCGCCGTGGGCCTCGCGGTCGTGGATGACAACGGGCAGGTCGTGTTTTTTTCGCGAGCTCCAGCTGGGCGATAAGCACCTCTTTTTTTCGCGCGGGCACTCGTCCTCCCAGTGGTAGTCGAGGCCGATCCGCCGACGGCGACGATCTTCGGTGGGAAAGCAGCGCTTCCACGTCCGGAAAGCCAGTTATCGGGCAGGTCGTTTGCGCACCTCGATGGATGCCGACTGCGCCGTAGATATAATCGTATTTTCACAGAGCGCCACGGTTTTTTTTGAGGCTTTCATAATCGGCTGCCATATTGATGACCGCAACGACGCCCTTTTGCGGCAGTACGGAGCCGGAGCAGCTCGTCACGGTCGATGTCGAACTGCTCGCTGTCAATGCGTGGGAATCAAATATCATAGTGATTTTCCCCTTAGCGAATTTTGAGCCGCCGGGTGCCGTCCACAAATACGACGCGCAACATCGTCCTCGCCTGCGTCTGCCGCAAGGGATCATGCCCTGGCTTTCCACGCCGCAGAGCACGGCGGGCTTCAGGTTCGCGACGACAATGACGGTGTGACCGATGAGGTCTCTCCGCGCTTATACCACTTCGCGATGCCGACGCGACCGTGCGGGTGGAGGTGCCGTCGTCGAGCGTGAGCTTTCAAGAGCTTTTGCACGCTTGATCGGCTCGCAGGCGACGACCTTTGCGGCGCGCAGCTCAACCTTTGCAAAGTCTTCAAATATTGATCTGGGCAAGACCCTCAATTTCTTCGGCTCTTCCTTCGAGCGTACTTCGCTTCCACAGCGGCAATCTTCGTCCATCTCCTTCGGATCGATACGGGCGAAGAGAATCTCCGCTTGTCTGTTACCTTACCCCATTCGGAAACGCCGAACGTATCGAGCGTATCGTATGCGCGCAAGGTCGTGCCAAGCTGTGCGACGATCTTCTCTGCGGTGTCCGCATAAACGGTGTGAGGAGCGCCGCGCCGATCGTGATGCTTTCCACAAGGTTATAGAGAACGGTGGAAAGTCTGTCGGCTTTCGCTTCGTCCTTTGCGAGCGCCCACGGCATCGTTTCGTCAATGTACTTATTGCAGCGCTTGAAGAGCGTGAAGATTTCGAAATGGCATCTGCCACGCGCAGTTGATCCATCTTCGTCTGCACGCTGTTCTTTGTGGCGAGCACAACGCTCTTTAAATCGTTATCGACATCTTCTACGACGTTTTTGTTCTCTACCACGCCGCCGAAGTACTTGTTTGTCATGGAAATGGTGCGGTTTACAAAGGTTGCCGAGCGTGTTTTGCAAGGTCGGAGTTCGTGCGTTCGATCATCAGATCCCACGTGATGGTGCCGTCGGATTCAAACGGCATCTCGTGCAAGACGAAATAGCGCACCGCGTCTACGCCGAAGAGGTCTACAAGGTCTTCTGCGTAAATGACGTTGCCCTTCGATTTGCTCATTTTGCCGCCGTTCATCAGAAGCCACGGGTGACCGAACACCTGCTTCGGCAGCGGCAGGTCGAGCGCCATGAGGAAAATCGGCCAGTAGATGGTGTGGAAACGGATGATGTCCTTGCCGATGAGGTGCAGGTCTGCCGGCCAATTACGCTTGAACTGCTCGGTGGAGTTGCCGTCGCAGTCGTAACCGATGCCGGTGATGTAGTTTGTGAGCGCGTCGAGCCAAACATACACGACGTGCTTGTCGTCAAAGTCGACCGGAATGCCCCACTTGAAGGGAGGTTCTGGAAACGCAGAGATCCTGGGCCGGGCAGGAGGAAGTTGTTCATCATTTCCGTTTTGCGCTGCGGCGGCTGAATGAACTCCGGTGCTTATTGATGTAGTCGATGAGGCGGTCTGCATACTTGCTCATCTTGAAGAAGTACGCTTCTTCCTTTGCGGGCTTTACCGGGCGGTGACAGTCCGGGCAGCAGCCGTTTTCGTCCAAGCTGAGAAGCCGTGAAGAAGGATTCACACGGCGTGCAGTACATGCCCTCGTAGTGGCCCTTATAAATATCGCCCTGCTCGTAGAGCTTTTTAAAGATCTTTTGTACCTGCTTTTCGTGATAATCGTCCGTGGTGCGGATGAATTTATCGTAGGAGGTGTTCATCACGTCCCAGTTCGCCTTGACAATCTTCGCAACGTTGTCGACATATTCCTTCGGGGTGATGCCGGCGGCATTGGCCTTTTCTTCAATCTTCTGGCCGTGCTCGTCCGTGCCGGTCTGGAAGTAGACATCGTAGCCCTCCATGCGCTTATAGCGCGCAATGCTGTCGGCGAGCACGATCTCATACGTGTTGCCGATGTGCGGGCGGCTGGAGGTGTAGGCGATAGCCGTCGAAATATAATACTTCGGTTTACTCATGGGTGGATCATTCCTTTACAATGTATTTTCAAAGGGGTTAATTTTTTTCTACGGTTGAATGTATTCAACTGAATAGTACGGCGGAAAGTGCCGAGAGGATCATCAGCCCGGCCAAAATCGCCGCGCCGATGCGAACGATGAGCTTGCGTTGCTTTTCGGTTTTCATAGAAAGCTCACTTTCGCGGGTGCAGGGGCATGCCTGTACGTGTACCCTTTATTTTTTACCATTCTTTCTTTCGCCTGTAAACCGCTAATTGACTTTATTTTCCGCCGCGGTTACAATAAAAGCGGAAATACTTTTGAAATGAGGGAAAAACCCGATGCAGTTTTTAAATACAGAAGAAAAAACCGCGCCGCGCGGCGGTCATCAACGATCTTTCCGGTGCGGGGAAATGCTCGCTTACGGTGATGCTGCCGGTGCTGTCCGCCTGGGGTGCGAGACATCCGTGCTGCCGACGGCGGTGCTTTCCACACACGGCGGCTTTAAAGATCCCCGTGTACCGCGATTTGACGGACGATATGCTGAAAACGGCACAGCACTGGAAGCGCGAGGGCGTTTGAGGGCATCTGCTCCGATACAGCAATACGTAACCGGAATGAAGTACAATGA
>VOFK01002223.1_pt1 | contig 35325 bp, 39 predicted proteins | sample 5384121 | NCBI WGS metagenome assembly VOFK01 (sample SAMN12384730, study PRJNA508395) | human gut metagenome | isolation source: healthy gut J | host: Homo sapiens | reverse complement strand
TCAGTAGCCACTTCGTTCAGTTACGTATTGCTGATGGGCATAAAAAGGGCAGCGCCGCTGCAGCAGCCGGCTCACGATATCGGTCCCGCCGGTGGTGGAACCCCGCAGGAACACCAGCGCCACCGCAATGCCGATGCACACACCGCCAAACAGCGCCGCCAGGATCTTATCCCCGGCATAGGCCGGCAGGTAAGGGGCCACCACATCCACCAGTACCGACCATACCAGGATGGTCTTCAGGCTGTGCAGCGTAAATTCATGTCCCAAAAAGCGCCATGCCAGCAGCAGCAGCGGGATATTGACGCAGAAGATGGTGATACCCATCGGGATCTCAAACAGGTAATTGAGGATGACCGCCACACCGGACATCCCTCCGGGGGCAATATCATTGGGGTTCGCAAAGCAGTTCAGACCCACCGCGTAGATCAAACCGCCCACTATATCCATCAGGAGATCCATCGGCAGCCGCCGCAGCCATTCCCGGTTTTTCATCGCACCGTCCTCCGTTTTCAGTTCTGTTTCGCGCTCTCTTTGTTGGCCGTTATCGCCTCAAAAAGCTCCCGTGCCCGCTCCTGCGCCCCATTCAGGTACAGGTAACCAAAAAGCGCCTCCAGCCCGGTCGCCTTGGCATAGTGGCCGGGGTCGGCGTTTTTTGGCGGATGGGCCCCACCGTTGCGGCCCCGGCGGTATACCGCCTGCTCCTGCTCGGTCAGCAGCGGGGCAATACGGTCGTAGGCCGCCGCCTGCGCCGTGGCGTTCACATAGGCCACCGCCATGCGGTGCAGCTCGCCCACCGGGCGGCTGCCATCCCGGGCCAGCATTTCCCGCACCAGCAGGCCGTACACCCCGTCCCCCACAAAGGCAAGGTCCAGCGCACTCAGCATTTTGGGGTCAAATTTTCCGCTCATTGCCATCACTTCACATACTCAAATTCAAAGTCCAGGATACTCACGGTATCCCCTTCGTTGATGCCCATATCCTCCAGCTTCTTGATGATCCCGCTCTGGATCAGCACCCGCTGGAAGTATTGCAGCGACTCATAGTCGTCCATATTGACGCCTGCCAGCGCATTGGCCAGCCAGTCGGCCTTCACCACATACACGCCGTCCACCACTTCCACGGTGAACTGGTTGCGGCGGGTGGCCTTCAGGCGCTCCTCCTCGGTGATGGGCTCCGGCTCATACCGCACGATGGGCGGCAGCTTGGCCAACTCCGCGGCAATGGCCTGCACCAGCTCCTCGGTGCCCTGTCTTGTCGCCGCGCTGATGGGGAAAAAGCGATAGCCCTCCCCCTCCACATACTCGCGGAAGGCCGCTATCTGCTCCTCAGTGGCCATATCGCACTTGTTGCCGGCCACCAGCATGGGGCGCTCCGCCAGCTCGGGGTTAAAGCGCCGCAGCTCGGTATTGATGGTCTTAAAGTCCTCGATGGAATCGCGTCCCTCTATCCCGCTCACATCCACCACATGCACAATCAGCCGGCAGCGGTCCACATGCCGCAGGAACTCATGTCCCAGTCCCAGCCCCTCGCTGGCGCCCTCGATGAGTCCGGGATATCCGCCATCACAAAGCTGGTATCATCGTCCACCCGCACCACGCCCAGCACGGGGGTCAGGGTGGTAAAGTGGTAATTCGCTATTTCCGGCTTGGCGGCGCTCACCACCGAGATCAGGGGTGGATTGCCCACATTAGGGAAGCCGCACAGCCCCACATCGGCCAGCAGCTTCAGTTCCAATTCCACATCGTAGCGCTCACCGGGGTAGCCGGGCCGCGCAAAGCGCGGGATCTGCCGGGTCGCCGTGGCAAAGTGCTGATTGCCCCAGCCGCCCTTGCCGCCGCGGGCTACCACCACTGGTTCATCTCCGGAAAGATCGGCCAGCACCCGGCCGGTCTCGGCCTCCCGCACCACGGTACCCTTCGGCACCTTGATGACCAGGCTCTCACCGGTTTTACCGCTGCACCGCGCGCCGCTGCCGTTCTGTCCGTTTTCGGCGGCATATTTTTTCTTATACCGGAACCCGATCAGGCTGCTCATGTTGGTGTCCGCCTGGAAGATCACATCTCCCCCGCGTCCGCCGTCGCCGCCATCGGGGCCGCCCGCCGCCACAAACTTTTCCCGGTGGAAGGAAACCGCGCCGTTGCCGCCGTCCCCCGCCTTGATGGAAATTTTCGCTTTATCTACAAACATCTTGTTCCTCGCTTCTATCATAAAAACCGTCCTACCGGCAGTTTCCCCCGCCGGCCGCCGGTTATCCGTTGCAAGAACAAATCCCGGGGTTTACACTCCGGGACTTTGTCTTTGGCCAAATTATTCTGCAGGGTAAACGGAAACCTTCTTGCGCTCTTTACCCATACGCTCAAACTTGACGCGGCCGTCAACCAGAGCGAACAGGGTATCGTCGCTGCCGATCCCTACATTCTCACCGGGATGAATGTGAGTGCCTCTCTGGCGGACCAGGATGTTGCCAGCCAGAACTGCCTGACCGTCAGCACGCTTTACGCCCAGACGCTTGGACTCAGAATCACGGCCGTTCTTGGTAGAACCCATACCTTTTTTATGAGCCATAAATTACACCTCACCTTTCTCCTCAGTTTTCTTGGCAGCAGTCTTACGGGTAGCGGGCTTTTTCTCGCCCTCCGCCTTGGGAGCAGCAGCCTTCTTGGCAGTGGTCATCTTTTCGCCTTCGGCCTTGGGAGCAGCAGCTTTCTTAGCAGCGGGCTTCTTTTCACCCTCCGCCTTGGGAGCAGCAGCCTTCTTGGCAGCAGGCTTCTTCTCGCCTTCCGCCTTAGGGGCAGCAGCCTTCTTCGCAGGCTTCTCCTCAGCAGCGGTGCCTACCGCGGTGATCTCCACCTTGGTATAGGGCTGGCGATGACCCATCTTGCGCTTGCTGTCCTTCTTGGGACGATAGGTCATTACCACGATCTTCTTGGCCTTGCCATTCTTCAGCACCTTGCCGCTTACGGACATGCCCTCTACATAGGGGGTGCCAAAGGTCATGGTGTCATCACCAACTGCAAGAACCTTCTCGAAGGTCACGGTCTGGTCGACTTCAGCGTTCAGCTTCTCGATGTAAAGAACATCGCCGACCTTTGCGGTGTACTGTTTGCCACCGGTTTCAAAGATTGCGTACATATTGTGTAGCCTCTTTCGTTAATCTCGCTGCGAAAAAACAAGGCGGCACCCCTTTCGGGATACACTTATAAAAGCCCGTCGCATGCGGCACTTGATATTGTATCATACCGCCCACAGCTTGTCAAACTATTTTGCGCAGATTTTCCTTGTTTCAAGCGGTTTTTCCGCCTGCCGGCGGCGGGGCCTTCCTCGGCCAATCGCCGTCCCGCGCCCCAGCCCCCGCGACCCCCTTCATCCCAAATTTCATCTCGCCTTCGGCATCGCGGAGTCACCGCAGGGTGACAGCCTGTACGCCTCGCCGGCGGGGCCCTACTTTTCTATGAAGAAAAGTAACCAAAAGTCACTCGGGGAGGACCCCGAGACCCCCTTACGCGTCGGAGTCCTCCCGCCCGGAAACGCTGCGCATTCCCGGAGCGGGATTAGACGACGCTGATAAGGAGCCGCAGGCGCATTTTAATTTGGTTCCTGCAAACCGATTGCAGGAAGTCACGCTGTCGAGCCTATGGGTTGAACAAGCAGCTATTTGCCCAGACGGCCCCTCCCCCGCCACGGGGGAGGGGTAGGGGGTGCGGAGCCGAGCGCCGCCAGTGGCGGATGCAGCGAGGCGGAGCACCCGTAGCGGTCGAAAAAATCGAGCAAGCGAGCAGCGCGAAGATTTTTTCGGGCACCGCAAGGCGGATGGGGCAGATGCGCCCGCGGCTACCTTGGGAGCGTATCTGTGCGCAGTACGGACGATGCTTTGCATCGTTCGTATCCAGCACTGCAAGCGACAGAAAGGGGTTCGTCAAGGGGGAATCTGTCCCCCTTGACCCTGTTTTGCTTCCTTTTGCAGGAACAAAAGGAAGGCCTCCGCGGCGAGCGGTACTGATTGTCGCCCTTCGGTGACTTCGCGCCGCCGCCAGGCGACTACAAACTATCCCCAAAATAAACTTATATTCCCTGTAACCATCGCCCTGTTAAATCCATCATTTATGCAACTTTCGTCCAATATTTCCCCATAATGTAAACTTTCCATTAAAAAAAGTGAAATATTAACCTTTGGACTGCAAAAAACATGCGATTTTGCCGTATTAGTGGGAGGACTTTTTATCCCCGCCCCAGAAAGGCCAGCTCCACCGGCTCTTGCTCAGCGGCCTCTCCCCGCCAGGCAATGGCCCCCTCCCGGACGGTCAGCAGCACCGGCCGGCCGCCATGGGTCTTGTCCAATCCATGGTAGCAGCCCTCCGCCGGCAGCGCCATTTCCGGCGGCAGCCGCAGGCAGAGCTCCTCTCCCCGCCGCACCGCTTTTCCACAGACGGCATAGGGCGTCCCCAGCAGCTCTCCCGCCAGCTCGGTATCTCCCTCCAGCAGGCAGCGCCGTATCCGACTGGAGCTCACCGTCTCCCCTTTCCAGGTCACCGGCTCCAGCGCCGTCACAGCAATGCCCATCGGCTCCGCCAGCTCCCGCAGCAGGGCCACATTTCCGGCGCCCTTTTTGCCAAAGCGGTAATCCTCACCGCACACCACACCCCTACAGTTCAGGCAGTTTTTCAGTATCTCCCGCACAAATTCCTCCGGAGAAAAGTTGTAGAAGCTCTCAAACGGCGGGCAAAGCACCAGCTCCACCCCCAGCTCCTCCATCACCCGGTCCCGGCTTTCAGGGCTTTGCAGCAGCTTCACATCGCTTTTGCTCACGGCCCGGTCGGTGTGGTGCGGCGGCTCAAAGGTAAAAACCGCCCCCTTGCCGTTTTGCGCGCGCGCCTGTTTTACCGCCTCGGCTATTACCGCGCGGTGCCCCAGGTGCACGCCGTCAAAAAAGCCCAGCGCCGCCACGGTGGGATATTCACTTTTGCGGGAAAGGTCATGGAAGATCAGCAATTGGGATTCTCCTTTGTGTAAAACAGCTTGATGATCTGCAATTCTGCTATGCTGCGTTCGATGTGGGCCAGCGCCAAAAAACGGCCGTCGCCGTAAACCCGCACCGTATCTCCCTCGGCGGGAATTTTGATGCGGTTGGTATCCAGCCGAATGCCGTCGAGGAACATTTTGCTCTGCTTGGGGGAAAGGAAGATGCTTTTATACTGCCGGAAAGCCGCGTCCACCGGCATCAGCAGCTCCTCAAAGCGGCCCTCCTCGCTGGCCTGCTTCAGCTCCTCCAGGGTATGGCAGTCCGCCGTGGTAAAGCCCAGGGTCTCAGTCCTTCTCAGGGCGGTCAGCATACCGCCGCAGCCCAGCGCCTCGCCGATATCATGGCAAAGGGTCCGGATATAGGTCCCCTTGGAACAGGCCACATCAATGACACAGGTCCGGTTCTCCGGGTCAAATTCCAGCAGGTCCAGCCGGTGGATGGTCACCTGCCGGGTGGGCCGTTCCACCTCTTTTCCGGCCCGGGCCAGCTTATACAGCCGCTGGCCATCCACCCAAACGGCGGAATACATCGGCGGCAGCTGGTCAATGGTGCCCCGCAGCGGCGCCAGGGCTGCCTCCAGCGCTTTTTTTGTCACCGGCTTTTCGCTGGTGGAAAGGATATTGCCGGTGCAGTCCTGGGTATCGGTGGTCACCCCAAAGCGGATGGAAGCGGTATAGCGTTTATCCTGTACCGGCATCAGCTCCATGGCCTTGGCGCTGCGGCCAAAAAAGAGCGGCAGCACACCGGTAGCCATCGGGTCCAGGGTACCGCCATGGCCTATTTTGTGGCAATCGGCAATGCCCCGCATTTTGGCCACCACATCAAAGGAGGTCCAGTCCTGCGGTTTATCGACACATAGGATCCCCTCCAGCTGGCGGGAATGGTATGTTTTCTTCATGCTTGCTCCTTTGGCAGATGTTTTACGGCCTCGGCCACCAGCAGGCGAGCAGCTTCCTCCACCGTTCCCTTTATGGTGATTCCAGCGGCCAGACGGTGCCCGCCGCCGCCGAAGATCTCCGCGATCTCATCGGCATTGACCGGCTCCTTGCTGCGCAGGGAGATATGGCATTCCCCCTCGTGCTCCTTGATGGTGATGCCCAGCAGCACGCCCTCTATCTTCCGGGGGATGCCTGCCACATCCTCCAGCTCCTCACCGGTCACGCCGGTTTGGGCCCGCATGGCCAGCGTCACCGGCATCACGGCGATCCGGTCCCCGGCGTAAAATTCCAGCGAGGACATCATTTTGGCTTCGGCCAGCATTTTGGCCTTGCTTTCGCTTTCAAAAACACGGGTATTGATGGCGGCGGTATCCACGCCGCTTTCCATGATCTCCGCAGCCAGCCGCAGCGTCCCGGCCGCGGTATTGGAAAAAGCGGAACCCGCCGGTATCGGTGACAAGGCCGGTATAAAGGCACTCGGCTATTTTGCCGGAAACGGGCAGCCCGATGGCCTTAATGACGGCGGCGACCGGCTCGGCACAGGCCCCGGCCTCCTGCCACAGGCAGGTCTGGGCGGCATAATCGCTGTTGCTGGGGTGGTGGTCAATGCAGAGATCCACCATATGGCCGTACTTTTCCTCCAGGCCGCCCAGCATCCCGGCGGTGGCCACATCCACGGTCACCACATATTCCACCGGCCAGTCCAGCACCCGGCTGGGGGTGTAATCCCCATACAGGTAGTCATACTGCTTCGGCAGGGCATCGGCGCACAGCACCCGCACCTCCTTGCCCAGCTCCTTTAGGGCATAGTATAGGGCAAAGGCGCTGCCCACGGTATCGCCATCGGGGCGGCGGTGGCACAGCAGGGTGATATTGTCCTTCTGCATCAGCAGCTCGGCCGCGCGGGCCGCGGAAAGATTTTCCCTCATTCTTCGGTCTCCCCTTTCGCTTCCTCCTCCGGGACGATCTCCCGCAGCAGGTGGCTGATGTGGACACCGTATTCGATGGAATCATCGGCGATGAACTGGAATTCCGGGGTGTGGCGCATGGCCAGCCGGCTGCCCACCTCCCGGCGGATATAGCCTGCCGCGCTCTTGAGCCCCTTCACCGATTCTTTCGCGGTCTCGATGCCGGAAAGGGAGCTGACATACACCTTGCAGCTGGAGCCGTCACGGGAAAGCTCGGTGCGGACGATGGAAAGCATGGGGTCGATGCGGGGATCCTTGAGCGACCGGAAAATAGCGGTCAGCTCCCGGTGGATATCCTCGCCATGACGGGCGTTTTTATAATTCGGCATGGTGCCCCTCCTTTGGTTTTTCTCTTCAAACGGCAAGGGGCAGCCGGATATGATCCGGCCGCCTTCTTTACCAGAAAATTATTGTTTGATTTCTCTAATCTCGTAGGCTTCAAAGATATCGCCGTTCTTCAGGTCGCTGAACTTCTCCAGCGTGATGCCGCATTCGTAGCCCTGGGCCACTTCCTTCACATCGTCCTTGAAGCGGCGCAGGGAGGCCATCTTATCATCGGCGATGATGATGCCATCCCGGACCACACGGATATTGGCGGAGCGGACCATCTTGCCATCCAGCACATAGCAGCCGGCCACGGCGCCCACGCCGGTGATCTTGTAGACATTGCGGATCTCCGCCCGGCCCAGATCGACCTCCTCGGTCTTGGGCTTGAGCATACCCTTCATAGCGGCCTCGATCTCCTCGATGGCATCGTAGATGATGCGGTAGAGACGGATCTCGACACCGTCACGCTCGGCATTGGCCTTGGCGGTGGGGTCGGGACGGACATTGAAGCCGACAATGATGGCATGGGAGGCATTGGCCAGCATGACATCGCTTTCGCTGACAGCGCCGACGGCGCCGTGGATGACACGGACCCGGACCTCGTTATTGGAGAGCTTTTCAAGGGACTGGCGGACGGCTTCCACCGAGCCCTGAACATCGCCCTTGACGATAACGGGCAGCTCCAGCACCTCGCCTTCGCTGATGTGCTCGAAGAGGTTATCCAGGGTGACCTTCTGGTACCGCTTGAATTCCTCCTCTTTCTGCTCCATGCGGCGTTTTTCCACCAGCTCGCGGGCCAGCTTCTCATCCTCAACGGCATTGAAGATATCGCCCGCGGCGGGGACTTCGGCCAGACCGGTGATCTCCACCGGGCAGGAGGGGCCGGCCTCCTCGACCTTTTGGCCCTTATCGTTGGTCATGACACGCACACGGCCCACGGCGGTGCCGGCGATAATGGCCTCGCCGGAATGCAGGGTACCGGTCTGGATGAGGACGGTGGCCACAGGGCCGCGGCCGGTATCCAGCTTGGCTTCGATGACGGTGCCCTTGGCCATGCGGTTGGGGTTGGCGGTCAGCTCCATGGTATCGGCCACCAGCAGGATCATCTCCAGGAGGTTATCCAGCCCCATGCCGGTTTTGGCGGAAACGGGAACGCAGATGGTATCGCCGCCCCACTCCTCGGGGACCAGCTCGTATTCGGTGAGCTGCTGCTTGATGCGCTCGGGATTGGCTTCGGGTTTATCCATCTTATTGATGGCCACGATGATGGAAACACCGGCCTCCTTGGCGTGGTTGATGGCCTCTACCGTCTGGGGCATAATGCCGTCATCGGCGGCGACGACCAGCACGGCGATATCGGTGACCTGGGCGCCGCGGGCTCTCATGGAGGTGAAGGCGGCGTGGCCGGGGGTATCCAGGAAGGTGATGGGACGGCCATCCACCTGCACCTGGTAAGCACCAATGTGCTGGGTGATGCCGCCGGCTTCGCCGGAAACGACACTGGTTTTCCGGATGGCATCCAGGATAGAGGTCTTGCCGTGATCGACATGGCCCATGACCACCACGATGGGGGGCCGGGGCTCCTGGGCTTCTTCCTTATCCTCTACCTCGAACAGGCGGTCCTCAATGGTGACAACGACCTGCTTGGTGACCTTGGCGCCGATCTCCATGGCGACGAGGGAGGCGGTATCAAAGTCGATGACATCGCTGATGGAGGCCATAACGCCCAGTCCCATCAGCTTCTTGACGATCTCGCTGGCCTGTACCTTGAGGGTGAGGGCCAGCTCGCCGACGGTCATTTCCTCGGGCAGGGCCACCTCCAGCCGCTGGCGGCGCTGACGCTCCAGCTCCAGACGGCGCATCTTTTCCTCCTCGCGCTCCTTGCGGCTGAGGACGGGCTTGCCGCGGCGGGCGGATTTCTGATTGAGCTTCTGCTTTTTGGCGAAGTTATCCTTCATGTTGCCGGCCGGGGCGATCTGTTCGTACCGCTCATTGTACTTATCGAGGTTGACCTCGCTGGTGCGCATATCCACGGTGGTGCGGGTCACGGTATTGGCGGTAAAGGTATTCTCGCCCTTGGGGCCCTTCTGCTTGGGGGCCTGCTGGCGGATCTCGATGGGCTTGCGGGGGGCGGCGGGCTGCTGGGGCGCCGCAGGCTTGGGGGCCGGGGCGGGAGCAGCGGGCTTCTGGTTCAGATTGGGCCGCAGGCCGTTGCCCTGGGGCCGGTTGTTATCGCGGTTGTTCTCAAAGCGGCGGTCGCCCTGCTGGCGGTTATTCCCCTGCTGGGGGCGGTTATTCCCCTGCTGGGGACGGTTATTCCCCTGCTGGGGACGGTTTTGGCCCTGGCCATTGGCGGCCGGCTGCTGGGGCCGGGGAGCCGGAGCGGCGGGCCGGGGAGCCGGGGCGGGGGCGGGCGCTGCCTTTTCCACGGGCTTTTCGGCAGGCTTCTCGGCGGGTTTGGGGGCCGCGGCGGGGGCGGGCTTCTTTTCACCCAGCTTAAAGTACTCGCCAAAGTCCTTGACGGCGTGCTGCTGGGTGTAGTGCTCCATCACAAAATTGAGCTCCTCGCCGGAGAGCACCGTCTGCGGCTTTTTGGCCTCGCCGCCGAAGCGCTGCTGCAGCAGCGCGGTCAGATCCTTGCCGCTTATATTCAGGTCTTTGGCGACCTCGTTCAGTTTAACTTTTTTCGATCATCTATCCAAGTCCTCCTCATCATCACTCATCATTGCCCGGATACCACCGGCGAAGTTTTCATCGCAGACCGCCAGGATGCCGGTATTTTTGCCGGTATAGCGGCTGAGGGTCTGCATCGTACAGGGAAGAGAAATTACCGGGATATCCGGCAGCTTTTGCCGGAGCCGCGCGGCGCTGCGGGGGGAAAGATCCTGCGCCAGCAGGAGAAGATGGGCTTCCCCTTTTTCCGCTTTTTCCACGGCGGCATCCATGCCGGTGGTGAGCCGGCCGGCCCGGCGGCACAGGGAGATGAATCCCAGCACCTTTCTTTGGGTCACATCATTCATCGGCGGCGTTCAGCTCCTCTTCCAGTTTTGCCATCACCTCATCGGGTACGGGGCATTGGAAGGCACGCTCCAGCCGTTTGGCCTTCTGTGCCTTGCGGAGGCACTCGACCTTGCGGCAGAGATAGGCTCCTCGGCCGGCCATCCGCCCGGTGGGGTCTACATGGACCTCGCCCTGCGGGGTATGGACAATGCGTACCAGCTCTTTTTGGGGGAAATGCTCGCCGCAGCCGGCGCACATTCTTACGGGGATCTTCTTTTGCTGCACTGTGGGTGCCTCCTTTCTTTATGATTACTCTTCCTTGGCGGGTTCATCCTCGCCGTAGAAGCCGCTTTCGGGACGGATATCGATCTTCCAGCCGGTCAGGCGGGCCGCCAGGCGGGCGTTCTGGCCCTTATTGCCGATGGCGAGCGAGAGCTGGTGATCCGGCACGGTGACGCGGCAGCTGTGGGTATCGGCATCCAGGATCTCCACGCCCAAAACGGTGGCGGGAGAAAGCGCCGCGGAAATATAGGCGGCGGGGTCATCGCTGTAATTGACGACATCGATCTTTTCGCCGCCCAGCTCCTCCACGATGGTATTGACACGGGCGCCCTTGGGGCCGATGCAGGCGCCGATGGCATCCACATTCTCATCCCGGCTGGAAACGGCCAGCTTGCTGCGGGAGCCCGCCTCGCGGGCGATGGAACGGATCTCGACGGTGCCATCGTAGATTTCGGGGACATTCATCTCGAAGAGACGCTTGACCAGGCCGGGGTGGGTGCGGGAGATCATAAGGCGGGGGCCCTTTTCGGTGTTCTGCACATCCACCACATATACCTTGATGCGCTGACCCTCGGTAAAGGTTTCATCGGGGATCTGCTCGGTCTTGGGCAGCACAGCTTCGCTGCTGCCGATCTCCAGGGTGACATTGCCGCGGACGGGATCCACCCGCAGCACCTTGGCGGAAACGATATCGTGCTGGCGGCTCTCATACTCCTTGAGCAGCAGGCCCTTTTCGGCCTCCCGGATACCCTGATGGATGGAGGATTTGGCCGCCTGGGCCGCGATGCGTCCGAACTTTTTAGGATCAAGGGCGACTTCCAGCACACTTCCGGCGGTGATGCCGCTCTGGTACTTGGCAGCATCCTCCACGCTGATCTGGGTGGTTGGGTCCTCGACCTCCTCCACGACATCCTTGCGCAGCGCCACATAGAAGCGGCCGGTCTCGGGATCGATCTCCACGACGCTGTTTTCGCTGTTAAAGGGGTCCTTCTTGATGGCCTGAGCGATGGCGGTCTGGATCTTTTCGATCATATAATCCACCGGGATGCCTTTTTCCTTCTCCAGCATCTTCAGGGCATCAAAGAGGTTAAATTCCTCCTGGGGTTTCTTCTTGGCTCTTGCAGCACTCATTTGCTTACTCCTCCACTAAAATCATTATACAGACGGATAAACGCGGTTTCGCCGCGTTCCACATTCATTTCGGTTTTTTCATCCAGCAGCAGGGTCAGGGTGCCATCGCGGTAATCGGTAAGGGTGCCGATGAAATCCCGCACGCCCTCCACCGGGCGGATGAGCCGCACCAGCAGCTGCTGGCCCATCAGGGCCTCAAAGTGCCAATCGCGGGTGAGGGCGCGCTCGATGCCGGGGGAGGAAACCTCCAGCGTGTAGCTGCCATCGATGGGGTCGGCTTCATCCAGCACATCGCTGATTGCCCGGGAAAAGGCCTCGCAGCTATTGATATCGATGCCGCCCTCTTTATCGACATAGTACCGCAGGTACCAGCCGCTGCCCTCCTTCTCGTAGACGACATCCCACAGCTGCAGGCCCATCTCTTCCAGAATGGGAGCTGCCAGCTCCTCCGCTATGGCGGCGGTATTCTTTTTGGCCATCGCTTTGCCTCCTAACATAAAGGAAAGAGCGGGTCGCCCCACTCTTTCTTTCTACTACCATATTCCAAATAATACTGTATCACAAATTGCAAGGCTTTGCAAGCACTATTTTGCACAAAAAGGGCGGTTTCATCGCAAAAAAGCGGCATTTTTCCGCCAAAGCTCACCCGGTGTACTCCTCGCAGCGGTAGCGGGGCTTGCCCTGGCTCTTTTTGCCGTACTCAATGGCGTGCTGCGGGCAGCCGCAGATACAGGCCATGCAGTGGGTACAATGCCCCTCCCAGTGGGGTTTGCCCTCCCGCATCACGATGCAGTTGGTGAAGCACATTTTGGCGCAGCGGCCACAGCCATTGCAGGCCGGGGTGGTGTAAAAGGGGCTGCTTTTAATGCAAAAGCGATAGAAGAAACGGTTGACAACGCCGCTTTTTAGGCGGTCGGCCAGGGTCAGCTTTCCCCCCGGGAAGGGCTGATCCCCTACGATGAGGGCGGCGGCTTCCAGAAGGGGCTCCCGCGCGGCATCAATGATCTTCTTCGCCTCTTCCTCTCCTGGCACCGGGAACATGGCCACATAGTTTTCCGGCATCACCAGCGGCCACACGCCGCGGTATTCCAGGCCCAGCTCCCCGCAGAGCTTGCGCAGGCGGGGCCCGGCCGCACCGATATCATCCCCGCAGGTGAGGACGAAATAGGCTTTTCTGCTGCCATCAAAGCCGGTGCGGCGCAGCAGATCGGCAAAGACATGGGGGATCTGCCAGCCGTAGGTGGGACAGACAAAGACCCACGGTTTTTCGGAATGGAGGGAAGGCGCCAGGCCGCTTTTGAGGGCGGGGGCGGCATCCTCGGCGGTATCGTGCAGATGATCTGCCAGCAGCTGCGCGGCCCAGCGGCTGTTGCCGGTGCCGGTGAGGTAATAGATCATGCGGAAAAGCCTTCTTTCGGTTAGATTTATTCGGCCCAGTTCTGCAAAAGGCCATCGTAAACGGCGGTCTGGTGCTTGAATTCCTCGTAAAGGGCGTGGGCCCGGCCCAGGCGGTTTTCAAACAGGGCCCGATAGTAGCGGCGTGTGACCACATAGGTGCTGAGGGAGATGCGCTTGTAGTAGTAGCCGGCGGTATCCATCATATCGGCGTACTCGTACATCAGGTCCCACAGGGCGTTGATGGCCTCGGTCTCGGGCTTTGCCACATTCTGCACTGCCTGCAGCTGACCCACGATCTCATCCAGCAGGCCGCTATCCATAATGCCGGCGGCGGCGAAGCTATCGCCCTTTTCCATGGCCTCACAGTAGGCTGCGTAATCCCGCTCGAAGCGGCGGCAGCTTTCCCCCGCCACGGCCTCGTAGCTCTCCTTGAACGCGCGGTAATCGGCCAGCACCTCATCCAGCACGCCAAAGTACCGGTAGCTGCCCAGCAGCGCCAGCATCTCATCGGAAAGGGTAGTGGGCGAGGCCTGCAGCTTTTTGAGCAGCAGCGGCGAGGCCGTGACCCCATTTTGCAGCAGTACAGCGGCGGTTTCGGTATCATCATTGGCCACAGCCAGGTCCAGCAAATTGCCGGTTTGGGCGCTTTCCACCCCGTAGCGCAGGGCCGCAGTGGTGCTGTCCCCTTCGGGAAGGGCGGCCTCCTCCGCCGAGAGCGGGAAATGGGCCAGGTAAAGCGACAGCCGTTCGGCATTCCCCATGGCGGTGCAGTAGTAGGCAATGGAAGGCGCCGTGCAGCCGGTATCGGTGTGCTGCTCCTCCAGGGTGGAAAGCAGCTGCTGCCAATCCTGGCGCTCCGCTATGGTCAAGGCGGCGGGCTCCGCCCAGTAGAGATTGTGGTTCCCCGGTGGCACCGGCTTTGACCACCAGCTCCACCGTTTCGGCATTGCCGCTTTGCAGCGCGGCCCACAGCAGGCCGTCGCCATTGCGGTCGGTCACCGAAACATTGCCCTCATTGAGCAGCAGACGCAGGGTGTCATTTTCCCCGTGGCGGGCCGCCCACAAAAGCTGCTCCGACTGTACCCGCAGCACCGATTCCTTTTCCAGCCAGCCCTGGCACAGCACCGTGACGACCCGGAGGGACGGCTCCCCCTGCTGCATGGCCCGCAGCCGCAGGCACAGGGCATGGGGCTCGCCATCGGCCAGGAGAGCCTGTAATTCGGCATCGGAGGCAACAGCACTGGCGCTTTCGCCGGTGATGGGATCGGTGAGAAGAACGGCATAGCGGTTCAGGCCCTCATCCTCCCCGGAAAGATAATTTTCCGGCAGCTTCCCGCCCTGCTGCGCCCACACGCGCACGATGAAAAGATCCTCACAGGCGGTCCATTCCTCCACCGGCAGCACATTGATGCCGAAGGAGGCCCGCAGATCCAGAAGGGGCCGGTTCTGCTCATCAACGCAGTAGCACAGGGTCACGGATCTGCCCTCCACCGTGGCGGGCTGCAGCACCCAGTGCTGCGCACCGATGGTCAAAGCGGCGGGGTCGCCATCCGAGACGACCGAGCCGGAAAGGCCCAGCTGCTCCCACAGGGCGGCGTTATCGGGATCGGCCAGCCACTGGGTGCGGTCTTCCTCCGCGGCGGCAAATACCGCGGACAGTTTGTATTCTTTTTGCGCGCCGCAGGCAGTCAAAAATATCAGCATGACCGCCAGCAGCAGCGCCGTCCATCGTTTTAGCATAAGTTACTCCCAAAAATGGTTTTGTGCGGATATTTTACCATACTGCGGCAAAAAAGGCAAACGCAGGGGATGAACAAACTGTAAAAAAAGCCCCGGAACGGGCGGTTCCGGGGTGAGATGAGGGGCTGTTCAGCGGCGCAGAGCCTTGAGCACAGCCTTGTGCTCCGGGGGGACGCGGAAGCTCTCCTCTGCCTTTTGGATGGTTTTTTGCCGTACCCAGGGGGAAAGGCGGTCTTCGGTGAGGTAGGGCAGGATCTCCTCATACCGGAAGGCGAGCGCCGTGGCGAAATACCACGCCTGCATCATGCGGATGTAGTAGTGATCGCTTTCCACCGCGGCCACCCAGGCCGGGTACTCCGGGGAAAAATCCTCCCGCAGGTAGTGGGTCATCAGCATCTCGATGGCGAAGCGGACGGTGTAGGGGTGGGCATCCCCCAGCCAGCGGGTGACGCAGGGCAGCAGCTTTTCGCGGTTTTTGGCAAAGCAGACGGGCTTTAACAGGTCGCAGGTGGCCCAGTTATCGATCCGCGGCAGAAAGCGCTCCAGCCACGGCATCAGGGTCTCAAAGCTCTTTTCCCGCATCAGCAGCAGGGCATGGAGATTATTTTCCTCGTAGTAGGTGTGGGGCAGCTCCCGCAGGAAGAGCGCGGCCTGCGGCGTTTTGGCCAGGGCGGCGGCATAGCGGCGCAGGGCGGGCATCCGCACCCCGATGACGCGCTCCCACGCCACCCCCGGCATGAGGGCGGCATGGAAGGCACGGTATTTTTCATCCCGCAGGGCAAACAGGGCTTCGGTGATCTCTCGCATGGGCGGCCTCCTTTTGGGGCTTTGGATGATAGGATTCTACCGCAAATAGGGTAAAAGCGCAAGAAGGGGCGGCCTGCCCCCACAAGGGACGGCAGACCGCCGGAAGAAAAACATGGATAATATCAGTGCTTGGGGACCAGCAGGGCCCGCATGGCATTGAGGATGGCCAGCACCAGCACGCCCACATCGGCAAAGACAGCGATCCACATGTTGGCATCGCCGGTGGCGCCCAGCACCAGTACCAGCGCCTTGACCGCCAGGGCGAAGATAACATTCTGCCAGACGATCTTCATGGTGCGGCGGGAAAGCCGAACGGCCAGCGCCAGCTTGCTGGGCGCATCGTCCATCAGGACGATATCAGCGGCCTCAATGGCGGCATCGCTGCCCAGGGCGCCCATGGCGACACCGACATCGGCGCGGGCCAAAACAGGAGCATCATTGATGCCATCGCCGACGAACACCAGAGGAGAACCAGTTTGCAGCAGCTCCTCCACCGCGGTCACCTTATCGGCGGGCAGCAGCTCGGCCCGGTATTCATCCAGACCAAGCTCCCCAGCCACAGCCTGGGCTACGGCGGTCTTATCGCCGGTCAGCATCACGGTCTTTTCCACGCCCTCAGCCTTGAGAGACCGAATGGCCTCGGCGGAATCGGGCTTGGGGGTATCGGCGATGACCAGATAGCCGAGGTAGTCCTTATCGGCCGCCATGTGGATGACAGTGCCGACCTCGGTGACTGCGGCGCAGGAAACACCGATCTCCTTCATCAAGCGCTCATTGCCGGCGTAGATATGACGGCCGCCAATGACGGCTTCGATGCCGCGGCCGGTGTGGTCCTTGGCGTCCTCGATCTCTTTTTCGATGGGCTTGCCGTAGGCGGCCACCACCGACTGGGCAATGGGATGATGAGAAGAAGCTCTCGGCAGCGGCGGCGGTCGCCAGCAGGTCGTCCTCGGTTCCGGCGGCGGGGACGATATGGGTGACGGTAAAGCTGCCCTTTGTCAGGGTGCCGGTCTTATCGAATACGACGGTTTTGGCCTTAGCCAGCGTTTCCATATAGCCGGCGCCCTTTACCAGGATGCCGCAGCGGGAAGCCCCGCCGATGCCGCCAAAGAAGGTGAGCGGTACGCTGACAACCAGTGCGCAGGGGCAGGAAACAACCAGGAATACCAGGGCACGCTCCACCCAGGTGCCCCAGGGCTGGGAGAAGAACAGGGGCGGAATAACCGCCAGCAGGGCGGCGCCGATCACGACGCAGGGGGTATACCAATGGGCAAAGCGGGTGATGAAGCTTTCCACCCTGGCCTTTTGGTCGGCGGCGTTTTCCACCAGCTCCAGAATCTTGGCGGCGGTGGATTCGCCGTAGGCGCTTTGGGTCTGAACCATAATGACACCGGTGAGATTTACCGTACCGCTGACCACCGGATTGCCCTCCGCCTTATCCTGCGGCAGGCTTTCGCCGGTCAGGGCGGCGGTATCCACAGCGGTGGAGCCCTCCAGGATCATGCCATCCAGCGGGATCTTTTCGCCGGGGCGGACGATGATGGTCTCCCCTACTTCCACTTCATCGGGGTCCACCTTTTCTTCCTGTCCATTCCGCACCACATTGGCGTAATCGGGGCGGAGATCCATAAGCTGGGTGATGTTGCGGCGGGTCTTGCCCACGGCAACGCCCTGGAACCATTCACCGATCTGATAGAACAGCATAACGGCGACGGCTTCCCGGTAATCGCCCAGTACAAAGGCGCCGATGGTGGCGACCGACATGAGGAATTCCTCGTCCATCAGGTCACCGTGCAGGATCTTGCGGATAGCACCCCACAGGACATCCCAGCCGACAATGAAATACGGCACACAGTAGGCCAAAAGCTGCCAGATGCCCTCCAGCGGGAGAACGAACCACACCAGTGCCAGCAGTACCGCCGCGGCGATAATGCGGGCCAGATGCTTTTTCTGTTTTCTTGTCATTTCGGTAATCCCCTTTCCCCGGTGATGGCGGAAAATATTACTTGAGCAGGATGCGGCAATCGGGTTCCACGCGCTTGCAGGTCTTTACCACTTCGGCCAGGATGTCATCGTAGCGGGCGTCATCGGCCTCCAGGGTGAGCTTCTGGGCCAGGTAGCTGACACGGGCATAGGTCACGCCATCAATTTTGGAAATGGCTTCCTCCATCTTGGCGGCGCAGTTGGCGCAATCCAGGTCTTCCAGCATATACATCTTTTTCATGTCAGTTTTCCTCCTTGGATGAATGATTGGTGGGATGGGAATGGTGGTCATGCTCGGTCAGGTGCTCAAAGCCCTGCCCGATGATGGTACGGACATGGTCATCCGCCAGGAAATAGTAGATGGTCTTGCCCTCCCGGCGGGAGGCGACCAGCTTATTTTCCCGCAGCACCTTAAGCTGGTGCGAGATGGCGGATTGGGTCATACCCAGCAGCTCCGCGATGGCGCAGACACACAGCTCCGATTCAAACAGCGAATACAGAATCCGCATGCGGGTGGTATCGCCGAACACCTTGAAGAGATCCGAAAGGTCACAGATCAGCTCCTCCGGGGGCAGCTCCTGCCGCACCGTTTGCAGGATGGCGGTATGGTCATGCTTTGGCATCATTTCGACCTCCATTCATATGTTTTCTTGTTCATATGATAGCACGCTCATATGTTATTGTCAACAGCAAATTTGATTTTTCTTTGATAAAATATCAAAAAACAGGGGCGGCGAGAGGAATCGTCGGATGCGGCGTCGCTGCCCTTGACAGGCATCAGCCCGTCTGCGCTGGGCATAAGCCTGCCTGCGGGCGTTCCTGGCCTCCGGCCGATCCCTCCCGCCGCCCTGGAAAAGGACGCCAAAAAGCCCGGAAAACCGAGGTTCTCCGGGCCAATGGGGAATATCAAACTCAGCGGTAGTCTTTCCGCTCGTTTAGGCGCTTCTTTCTTCGGGCTTCAGGTCCAGGCCGATGGTACCGCCGGGGTTCATGGTGTAATCGGGGTCAAAGTAATCCTTGAGCACCCGGAACACCCCGTACTCCTTCTCGCCGATATAGCCCTCCAGCCAGGGGGCAAACATCTTGCCGATGCCGTGATGATGGCTGATGGCCGCGCCGGATTTCTGGATGGCATCCAGAATGGTGGTGTGGTAGCGCTTAAATTCAGCGGCATCGTTCATCCGGGTGATGAAGATGAAGTACAGGTTGGCACCCTGCGGGTAGCAGTGGCTCATGTGCGTGGTGACGATGGTATTGGGCAGCGCATGGCAGACCGCGCGCACATCGCGGTGCACCTGCGCCATATTGGACCAGTTGACGCTGCACTCCAGCGTATCGGTGATGACGCTGAAATCCATGAGGGTATCGCGGAGATACGGGTCATTGAAGCGGCCCTTTTCCCAGCTCTTGGTCACATAGCCGGTCATGGGCATGGCACCAAAGCGGCGGGCAATGCGGTGGATATTCTTCGCCACATTTTTGGAAAAGCCCTTTTCGCCATCGGTAAAGCCCAGGAACATACAGCGCTCCATATCCTTGTAGCCCAGCTTATCCAGCAGCGGGGCCAGCGGTGTTTCATCCACATTGTAGAGCTTGAGCATCAGGTGGGTCTCTTCGGGGTCGGAAAGGCGAAACACCGAGGAATAGCCGCATTCGCACTGCATCATCTCCCGGGCGGCCGCCATGGCGGTCTCCCAATCCCGGAACATGTAGGAGAAGCGCTTTCGGTTTTCCGGCTGCCAGCGGAATACCTTGAGGGTCACTTCGGTAAGGACGCCGAAAGTGCCCTCCGAGCCCATCATGATCTGGTTGAGATCGGGGCCGGTGGCCTCCCTGGGATAATGGGGAGTGACGATGCGGCCGATGGGGGTGGCGTACTTCTGCGAAAGGACGATATCGGCGATGGTGCCATAGTAGGTGCTGTTCTGGCCCGCGCCGCGGGTGACCACCCAGCCGCCCACGCTGCTGTACTCGAAGGACTGGGGGAAATGGCCGCAGGTATACTGCCGCTTGGCGCCAAAGCGATTGGGGGCATCCTGCAGGGCTTCCTCCAGCGCGGGGCCGGAAAGCCCCGCCTGCACCGTGATGGTCTGGTCCACCTCATTGAAGCTGAGGATCTTATTGAAGCGCTTTCGCATATCCAGCGAGATGCCGCCCTTGATGGGCTCCACGCCGCGGGTAACGGAGCTGCCGCCGCCGTAGACATACAGCGGGAGCTTATGCTCCGCCGCGTAACGGACAAGTTCTTCCACCTGCTCGGTGGTATCGGGGTAGACCACCACATCCGGCAGGCTATCGATCTGTTTGTGCCTCAAACGGAGAAGATCGTAGCCGGTGCAGCCATAGGCCACCGAAAGTCTTTCGTAATCCCCCGTGGTGACAAATTCTTCCCCGACGATCTTTTTCAGCGCCTCCAGGTGCTCCGGGGCGATGCGAGAGGGGTGATCCGGGAGAGAGACCTGATCAAAACCGATATCATCGGTGTAGTCCCGGAAGTCCTCATCGGTCATATGGAAGGCTTCCTTCATCATCTTGTAGAGGGATTCCTTGGGGTACTTGAAAAACTCGGGATCGCCCCAGCGAAAGATGGAACGATAGCTGCCCGCCGGGGCGGGAGTCAGCAGCCACTTGGGCTCGAAGCCTTTGTACGGTTTATTGCTCATGGTCATTCTCCTTTTCGGTTTTCTCTTCCAGCAGGCCGGAGGTGATGATGATATCCACCCCCAAGCCCAGCACATTGGGCAGCACCGCTTCTCCCCGCTTCATCGGACGGGTCACACGGGCGCGGTTAATTTCCCGCATGACATCGAAAATTTTATCCTTGGGTATTTCGGCCGAAGTGCGTACACTGATGACCGGGACCTCCGGAAAAACGGTGCGCACCGTGGTGCAGAGGGTGCGGGTGGGGCAGGTCATCTCGGCCGTGGCGAACTGTTCCCCCCGTTTACAGGCATTGCCGGTGACGGTAAAACGGCCGTCCCGCTCTTCGATGCGCAGGGTGCAGCCCCGGGGACAGACGATGCAGGTCAGCTCAGTCATGCTCCATCACCTCAATTTCCAGTTTGATCTGCGAAGCCGCGGTCAGCGCCTGGGCGGAAAGATCCAGCTCCAGCCGTTCCATCTCCGGCGGGCGGAGGAAGGGGTACCGGCGGGTGTATATTTCCCGGCCATCGGCTGTAATGACAAGGCGGCAGGGGCCCAGGTTTTCCCGGCTGCGGAAGTAGACAGTCACGGCGGAACGGTCGGCTGCAACATCCAGCCGCTGGGGCACAGCATACAGCAGCCCCTCCCCCGCCATGATGGGAATGAGGGTTCTTTGCTGCCCCGGACGGTACCGGGCCGCGCTTTTTCCGGCGGCTTCTCCGCTTTCGGAGACATAGTCCACCAGGTCATTGACATGCAGGGCATTGCCGCAGGAGAATACACCGGGGACCGAGGTCATCAGCCCGGCATCGCAGACGGGACCTTTGGTTTTGGGATCGATGGCCGCGCCAAGGCCCTCGGCCAGCTCGTTCTCCGGGATGAGCCCGACCGAAAGGATGAGGGCATCGCATTCCACGACCTGTTCGGTGCCGGGGATGGGAACCATGCACTTATCCACCTGGGAAATTTCCACCGCAGTCAGTCGATCCTGCCCAAAAACGCGGGTGACGGTATGGGAGAGATAAAGCGGGATATTGTAATCATGCAGGCACTGGTGGATATTGCGGGTGAGCCCGGAGGGGGTGGATTTGGCCTCGTAGACGCCAAGCACCTGGGCGCCCTCCAGCGTAAGGCGGCGGGCCATGATAAGACCGATATCCCCGCTGCCGAGGATGACACACTTCCGGGTGGGCAGCTGACCCAGCAGGTTGGTAAAATGCTGGGCACACCCGGCAGTAAAGACCCCGGCCGGCCGGGTGCCATGGATGGAGACCTGCTTGGCAGTCCTCTCCCGGCAGCCGGTGGCCAGCACCAGCGCTTTGGCGGCCACCGTTTCCACGCCATCCCGGTTTACCAGGGTGACGGCAAAACCCTCAACGGTCTTTTGGATGCGGGTGACGAAGGTGAGGGTCCTCGCTTGCAGCCCCAGGGCATGAAATTCATCGATGAAACGGCCGGCGTATTCCGGGCCGGAGAGCTTTTCTCCATACCGTACCAGGCCAAAGCCATCGTGGATGCACTGTTTGAGGATACCGCCCAGGCGGGCTTCCCGCTCGATGAGAAGAACCTTGGCGTCGTTTTGGTGGGCAGCAATGGCCGCGGCCAGCCCGGCCGGTCCCCCGCCGATGACCAGAACATCAACGGTAAGCATGCTTTCTCCCTCCTTCGTCATTTGGTTTGCCATAGGTGATGACCGCTTGCTCAGAGGATTTTCTGACCTCATCCAATGGGCAGTCCAGGTATTCGGCGATGATCTGAGTGACCAGCGGCGAGCAGAACCCGCCCTGGCAGCGGCCCATGCCGGGCCGCACCCGCTTTTTGATGCCATCCACCGTGGGAACCGGGATGGGCGAACGCAGGGCATCCAGGATTTCTCCCTTGCTTACCTCCTCGCAGCGGCAGATGATGATGCCGTAATCGGGGTTCTGCCGGATGAGGGCGGCCCGCCGCTCATCGCTCATTTCCCGCAGGACGGGCGGGCCGTGACGGATGGGATCGTAGTTTTCGTTCTTTTCCACCGGTTTAAGCGTGGAAAGATAATCGACCGCCATTTTTTCGATATCCAGCGCGACGGCCGGGGCAGTGGTAAGCCCTGGGGACTGGATACCGGCACAGTGCAGAATGTTGCCGGTTTTGCGGCCCATTTCGATGATGAAGTCCTCTTCGAAGGTGGGGGCGCGCACCCCGGTAAGTAGGTAATGATATCCCCCTGGGAAAGGGTGTGCATGGTGCGCTGCTGCTTTTGGAACACATGGTCGATGCTTTCCCGGTGGGTTTCGGTGTTCTCTTTTTCCCAAGTTTCTATGGCATCGGGGCCAACCAGCAGGTTATCGTGGACGGTGTGCAGTATGCCGCCGCCTTTGGAGTGGTGAGTGTTCCGGGCAATATCCATGACGGAGGCGATGGTGTGCATATAGGCCCCGGCCTTTTTATCCAGGATGGAATTGGTGCCGCGGCGGGGATGGATGGAGAAGAAGCGGTCCCTCGCCATAGCGGCGATCTCCTCCGCGAAGACGCCGGCGGCATTGATGACCAACGCGGGATAAACGGTGCCGCGGTTGGTGGTGACGCTATGTATTTTGCCATCCTGTACCTCCATGCCCAGCACGACGGTATTCAGCGAGACCTCGGCACCGTTCTGCACGGCGTTTTCGGCATAGGCGATGGTAAGCCCATAGGGACAGACACAGCCGGAGGACGGATTGGAGATGGCGAAGGCAAAACGGAGATTGGGCTCCCGGTGGCGCAGCTCCTCCCCGGAGATGAGCTCGGTATCGGCGATGCCATCCCGATTTTTACGGACGCGGCAATAGAGGGCAATGAGGGGCTTAAGCCAGGCTTTTTCGAAGCAGACATACTGCCCCACCCGCTTAAAGGGAACATCAAGTTCCCGGCAGAGCTGATCGTACATGGCATTTCCTCGGCGGACATAGTGGTGCTTGAGAGAGCCGCGGGAAAGATCGATGCCGGGGTGGACCTCGCCGTCATTGCGGCCGGAAGCCTGCAGTGCCAGATCGGCTTCCTTTTCCACCAGCAGGATATCCAGTTGCCATTTGGAAAGCTCCCGGGCGATGGAGGCCCCGGAAATGCCCCCGCCGATGATGAGGACATCCGGCTTTCTGCCTTCCAGCGCGGTATCCCGCAGAGTGGGGATGCGGATGGACTGCTCCCCTGCCTCATCGCAGCGGATCTCATTGACCACATGGGTGGTACTGTATTTTTCGGCTGCCAGGGAACAGGCTTCCACCGTTTCCGCCCAGGCGGGCAAATGCCCCGAAAGCACGATGCAGTCATCCGTTAGGGTGGCCGTGACCGCCGGGCCAAAGTGTTTTTTCAGCCGCCGGTTTATCCTGCGGATGTTCATTTTCCGGCACCTCCTGTTCGTGTCGGTCAAACGACCGACTCTATACCCAAATGATAGCGCCTGCCGGGAGAGATGTCAAGACGGCAAAGGGACTGGTGAGAGAAAATTTCCGCAAATTTTACACCGCCGGGCAGGATGGACAGCCGCCCGCTTTCATGGTACAATTCGGGGTAGAAACAGGAAAGGAGCTGGCATATGGCCGCACCGAGAAAGGACAACATCAAGGAAAAGATATTGCAGGCCACCACCGAGCTGCTCAAGACGACCGCGCTGGCGGAGATCTCGCTGGCGGAGATCGCGGCGGCGGCCGGGATCTCCAAGGGGACGCTGTACTACCACTACAAAACCAAAAATGAGGTTTTTCTGGATATCACCCAGCGTTTTTTGGATGAACAGTGGGAGGATCTGATCCGCTGGACCGAGAACAAAGAGAAGGACACCAGCCTGAACCGGCTGGTGCGGTATGTAGCGGAGCGGGATATTGCCTCTGCCGGGCTGCGCCTGCAGCTGCTGGCAGAAGCCCAGCTGGGCAATGAGGCACTGCGGCAGAACCTGACTGCGCTGTATCAGAACTTTCAGGGGCTGATCCGGAGGAAGATAGCTGAGCGCACCGCGCTGCCGGCCGATTTTTTGACCTGGCTGCTGCTTTTGGTCTGCGATGGCATCATCGTGCAGGAATCCATCGGCAACGCGGCCTTTGACCGGGAGGCCTTCCTTACCGAGGGGATCCGGTATCTGCGGAAGCTGAGCGCCGCGCAGCAGGAGAACGACTGATTTTACGAAAGCGAATGGAACGATAACGGAAAGGGGGGCACCGCCATGGCACAGAAGAATATCACGCTGGGACTGGTGGCCCATGTGGACAGCGGCAAGACCACCCTGACCGAAGCCATGCTGGTGGAGGCCGGGGCGCTGCGGCAGGCCGGGCGGGTAGACCATGGAGATGCTTTCTTGGACACCCATGCCCTGGAGCGCAGCCGGGGGATCACCATCTTTGCCAAGGAGGCAAGGCTGACCCTGCCCCATACTGCCCTGACCCTGCTGGATACCCCCGGGCACGCTGACTTTGGCGCGGAGATGGAGCGGACGCTGGCGGTGCTGGACTACTCGGTGCTCATTATCAGCGGGACGGACGGCGTGCAGGCCCACACCGAAACGCTGTGGCGCCTGCTGGAACGGTACCGCATCCCCACTTTTATTTTTGTGAACAAGATGGACCAGCCGGGTGCTGACCGGGCGCATATTCTGGAGGAGCTGCAAAGGAAGCTCTCCCCCGCCTGCCTGCCCCATGACACCGATGAGGAAGCACTGGCGCTGTGCGATGAGCGGCTGATGGCGGAATACCTGGAAAGCGGAACACTGACCGAAACAAATTTGGCTGCCGCCCTTGCCCGGCGGGCATGGTTCCCCTGCTTTTGGGGGGCGGCGCTGCGGCAGGAGGGCATTGCCGAGCTGCTGGAGGGGCTGGACCGACTGACCCTGGCCCCGGCCTATTTGCCGGACTTCGCGGCAAGAGTGTATAAAATTTCGACCGATGCGCAGGGCAGCCGGCTGACCCACCTGAAGGTGACCGGCGGTGCATTGAAGGTCCGCATGGCCCTGCCAGGCGGGGAGAAGATCACCCAGATACGGCTGTATAATGGGGCCAAATACCAGGCGGTGGAGGAAGCCCCTGCTGGAACGATCGCTGCTGTAACCGGCCTGAACCAAAGCTATGCCGGGGAAGGTCTGGGCGCCGAGCAGGAGAGGAGCTCTCCCCTGCTGGAGCCGGTGATAAGCTGCCGGGTGACGCTGCCGGAGGGCACCGACCCCCATACCGCACTTGCACAGCTGCGCCAGCTGGAGCAGGAGGACCCGCAGCTCCACCTGGAGTGGGAGGAGCAAAAGCGGGAGATCCGGGTGCGGCTGATGGGAGAGATCCAGCAGGAGATTTTGCAGAGCGTGGCCATGGAGCGCTTTGGACTGGCCATCGGCTTTGAGGAGGGGAGCATTCTTTACAAGGAGACCATTGCCGCCCCGGTTGAGGGCATCGGTCACTATGAGCCGCTGCGTCACTACGCCGAGGTGCATCTGCTGATGGAACCGCTGCCCCCGCGGCAGCGGGCTGCGATTTGAAAGCCACTGCCCCACCGATAAGCTGGACCTGAACTGGCAGCGGCTGATCCTGACCCATCTGACCGAAAAGACCCACAAGGGAGTACTGACCGGCTCCCTATCACCGATATGAAGATCACGCTGATCGCCGGACGAGCCCACCAAAAGCACACCGAGGGCGGGGACTTCCGGGAGGCGACCTACCGGGCGGTGCGGCAGGGACTGCGCATGGCGGAGAGTATCCTTCTGGAGCCGTGGTGCCGCTTTACCCTGACGGTGCCGGCCGAACAGCTGGGCCGGGCCATCCATGATATACAGCAGCGGGAGGCCGCGTGTGAGCCGCCCGAAATGCGGCTGGAGACTGCTACCCTGCGGGGAACGGCGGCGCTGGATGCCCTGCGGGACTACCCGGCTGAGGTGCTGCGGTACACCCGTGGACGAGGACGGCTGAGTTGGGAGCCGGATGGCTATGCCCCCTGCCGCCGCCCGGAGGAAGTAATAGCCGCCTGCGGCTACGACTGCAATGCCGATACCGCGAATACGGCGGATTCGGTCTTTTGCAGCCGAGGGGCCGGACACACCGTGCGGTGGGATGAGGTACCGGGTATGGCGCATATCCAGACGAATGTGCTGAAGGCAGACGAGGAGCCGGAGGAACCGGCCGTGACCCGGCAGCGCAGCGAGGCCTACCGGGGCTCCCTTTTGCAGGATAAAGAGCTGATGCGGATTTTTGAGATGACCTACGGGCCCATCAAGCGGCGGAGCGGCGAAGCGCTGCATACCCCAAAGCCGACCGGGAATAGCCCCAAGCCGGGGAAAGCGGCGCCCCTGCCCGAAGGGCCGGAATATCTGCTGGTGGATGGATACAATATCATCTTTGCGTGGGAGGAGCTGGCCGAGCTGGCGAAAACCGACCTGGACGCCGCCCGGCACCGGCTCATTCAGATCCTGTGCAACTACCAAGGCTACCGGCGGTGCGAGCTGATATTGGTTTTTGACGCCTACAAGGTAAAGGGCAATCCCGGCAGCATTGAACGGCACCATGGCATCAGCGTGGTATACACCAAAGAAGCCGAGACAGCGGATATGTATATCGAAAAAGTGACCCACACGCTGGCCAAGGAGCACCGGGTGCGGGTGGCGACCTCTGATGGACTGGAGCAGATCATCATACTGGGGCACGGGGCAGTGCGGGTACCCGCCCGGCAGTTCCAGGAGGAAGTGCGGCAGGTGGAGGAAGCCATTCGGGAGATCCTGGAGAATATGTAAAAACGGGGAGGCTGCCCAAGGCGGGCGGCCTCCTCTTTGATACTGGGGATGGGGATAAGGGGATCGGTGGCGGAGCCACAGCTGGGGCTCCGCAGAGATTTGAATTTACACCGTGCCGGTGATGACCAGCTTGGTCACGCCGGGGGTGATGCGCCACAGACCTGTTTCGGCATCCTGCACCGCAGTGGCCGCCGGGACGGTAATGGTGCCGGCTGTGGTGGCAAATGCCCCCGTGGCGGTATCATAGGTGTAATCGGTGCCAAGGGTGAGCGGGGCACCATCTAGGGTAACAGCGAGGCCGCTGAGGATGGGGTCGAAGGTATCGGTAACGATAACATAATCCGCGGCAGCGGTGGCGGTATTGCCGCTGTTTTGCAGGTAGAAGGTATAGGTGACCGTTCCGTTTTCCACCACGCTGGTGGGGCTCATGCATTTACTGATGGAAAGCCGCAGCGTTTCCCCTGCTGCCACCGTCGCCTGTGCCGTCAACGGGGTGGTCAGGCCGTTGCCGGTGATGGAGGCGGTATTGGTGATGGTGCCGCCTGCGGCAGGCGGGGCGTAGCCGTTGGGCTCGGCCTCATAGATCAGCAGGGCATTGCCGCCCGCCGGAACGGTGATCCCGCCGATTACCAGCGGGGCGCCTGCGGTGACCTCCGGGGCTGGCTGCAGCGTACCGTTGCTGTAATACTTGAGCGAGCCCTCCACATAGGTGAGGGGCACCCGGGTCTCCCCGGCAAAGGCGTACCCGCCCAGGTCATCGGTGACGGTGAGCCCGGTATAGGCGGCCGCGCCGCTATTGCGGATGCTGACGATATAGGTGACGGTATTGCTGCTGCCGTAGGTTGGCAGCACGGCGGTCTTTTCGGCGGCCAGCACCTGCACCAGCTGCCCCTCCACGGTATTGGAATTGGTGGAGGTATCACGGTAGGAAAGGGTTGCGGTATTATAAAAAGCAGCCATAAAATTATTCCCTCCTAAGATCTCATTGGGAAAGCGGGCGAGCGCCGACTCTCCGGTATCAGTTTATGCTGGTGCGCAAAAATGCGTGTTCCCTGCCCTTTTGCAGCTTGACACCGGCGGGCAATCGTGATATTATAGGTGAGCAGTTTTGAGCGCCATAAAAGAATATGGGCCCGTGGCTCAGTTGGGAGAGCGCCGCGTTCGCATCCCTATGGTCGCACATCGACCTGCGAGTTTCAGCCCATGATTTCGGAGAGAATTTCCTCCGGAATCTTCTAAAATCGAAAAACTTGAAAATCCGCTTTTTGTTGCAAAAAACCCGCAAAAAGCGACGATATGGGCCCATAGCTCAGCTGGGAGAGCGTTCGGTTCGCATCCGAGAGGTCGAGGGTTCGAATCCCTTTGGGTCCACCATTTCGAGAAAAATCACCGCCATTTTGGCGGTGATTTTTCGTTTGACCACAATTATACCACAGACGGCAGAAAATCCTGACCACTTTTGGAATCCGCAGACGGTGAGCAGCAGCCCCTCACCACCTGCGGATTTTCGTTTTATGTGTTTGCCGGTGCTGCCAGTTCTGCTCTGACCTCATCATAGTATTTCTGTACCGTGGTGCGGTCCATGCCTGTTTCCCGTGCGATATAGCTTTTATTGCTCACGCCGGGGTGCTGGCGCAGATACTCCGCCAGCTGCTTTTTCTTGGGACTGACACCGTCTGGATACTCCGCAGCCGTCCCATTCCGCAGGACAGCGATCTCCGCTTTCATTTGCAGGATCAGCTTCGCCAGCTTTTCCTCACATTCCTCCCGCGTGCGGCCATATACATTGCGGGAGTGCTTCTTGCCGTCTGGCCAGACGGGCGAGTACCGTCCCTCCCACAGATCCTCCTTGAGCTGCTTGATGTAGCCCGTGCCGGGTCTGCGGCGCGGCGGTGTGTACGGTTCAAACCTCTGCGCCTCTGATGCAGCTTCTGCTTTCTGTCGGGATATTTCTGCCTTTGCGATGCCGCGGTCGATGCTGGCTGCGGCATTTTCCTGCATTTCGTTGGTAATGTGGGTGTAGATATTCAGCGTGGTCTTGGCGGAGACATGGCCAATGATGGCGGACAGTGTCTTCACATCCATGCCGTGTTCCAGTGACATGGTGGCGAAGGTATGGCGCAGATCGTGAAAGCGCACCTTTTTGCAGTCTGCCCGTTCCAATATCTGCTGGAGCCGCTTGCGGACATAGCTGGGGTCGATGGGCTGGTCCGGCTTGATGCGGGACGGGAACATCAGCGGGGAGAATACTTCTTTCCGATATTCCCGCAGAAGTCCTACCATGACTGGCGGCAGGATGATCGTGCGAAACGCTGCTTTTGTTTTCGGCTCGCTGATGATATTCTTACCGCCAACCGGTGTGACCTGCTTGCTGATATGGAGTTCCCCTGTCTCAAAGTTCAGGTCATCCCATGTGAGTGCCAGTATCTCACCCCGGCGAAGTCCTGTGGTCAGCTCCAGCAGGAAGAGTTCGTACATCCCCTCCGCTTTGGCTTGTATCAGAAATCGCTGAATTTCTTCTTTGGACAGCACCTTCATTTCTTTCGGTTCTGGCGGCGGGAGCTTGACGCCGAGGATGGGATTTTTCTTGATCAAGCCATCCTTGACTGCCCTGTCCAGCGCCATCCGTATCACATGATAGCAGCTTCGCACCGACCGCTCCGCCATCTCCGGCCCCTTGGTGTCCCGATGTGTCTTTCTGCCGTTGGCCTTCATTTCGTTCAGAAACTTCTGGCAGTCTGCCTGCGTCAGCTTATTCAGCGGGATATGCCCGAGACCGGGGATGGCGTGGACATAGATCCACTCCTCATAGCCCTTCTGCGTAGTGGGGCGGATGGATGGCTTGCAGTGATTTTCATACCAGTAATTCATCCAATCCCAAAAACGCATATCCGGTTTTACCTTGAAGGAGGCGACCTCGGTGTACTCCTCCTGAAGCTTTTTCAGCTTTTCCACGCATTCCGCCTTTGTTTTTGCCAGGACGCTTTTTTGCTTTGCCTTTCCGTTTTCATCGTAGCCCACGATGTGACGGCCTTCCCACCGTCCGTCGCTTCTCAAGCGGACAGTACCCTGACCGTTTTTGCGTTTCCTTGCCATGTGATCACTCCTTCACCACAAAGTCACTCATGAACTCGCCCACAATTCCCGACGCTTTGCGGTGCATATCCCCTGTGACATGGGTGTAGGTGTCCAGCGTGAACGAGGTTTTCGTGTGGCCCAGAATGCCGGAGAGCGTTTTGGCATCCACGCCGCTGGTCAGCGCGTGAGTGGCGAAGGTGTGCCGGAGATCGTGAAAGCGCATATCGGGCAGCCCTGCTTCCGCCAGCAGCTTTTTCATGCGGGTGTAACCGCTGTTCGGCATGATGGGGTCTTCCGGGTGGATCGGGTTCGGGAATATCCACTGGGAGATGGATGTCCTTTTTCGCTCGGACAGCAGCTGCACCGTGCTGGGCGGTAGTTTGATGATCCTGCGTCCCGCACCGGTTTTCGTTTCGCCCACATAGTAACCGCCGCCCTCCTTGTTGTGGAGTGTTCTGCGGACGGTCAGCGTTCCTTTTTCCGCATCAAAGTCTGTCCACATAAGGCCGCACAGCTCACCCCGCCGCAGGCCGGTGGTGATCTCCAGATAGAAGAAGTCGTGCCAGTGCTCATCGGTCTTGATGACTTCCATGAATCGTTCCAGCTGTTTGTCATTGAGGATAGTTTTTGCGGCAGTCACTTTCTTCGGCAGTGTCACATCGTCGGTGGGGTTCTTTACGATCAGATGGCGGTCAACAGCCGCATTCAGCGCCTGATGCAGGACGCCGTGTATCCTGCGGACCGTGGCGGGAGACAGCGCCCCGCCGTCCACGCCGCCCTCCCGCTGCAGCTTTCGATACAAGGTCTGAACATCGGCAGCAGTCACCTTGCCGATTTGTTTGCTGCCAAGATAGGGCTTGAGGCTTCGCTCCGCATAACCGCAGTACCCTGTATATGTGGACGGCCGGACCGACGGTTCGGCACACTCCTTCAACCAGATGTCCAGCCACTCCCCCAGTGTCATGCGGCTGTCCTCCGTAAGTTCGGCGCCGTCATACTCGACAATGCACCGATGCATCTTTTCCATCAGAGCCTTTTGCGTCTTCGCGGATACATAGTGGAAGATCGAGTCGCCGTTTTCCTTGTGCCCGACCACAATACGCCCTTCCCAGCGACCATCGTCACGCTTGCGTACCATGCCGTCACCGGATGGCCTTCGTTTCGCCATTTACAGTTATCCCTCCCGTCCGTTTTTCTTTGTATAGGCATTGCATTCCCTGCGCTGCCTGCAGCCTGTTTTACAAACACACCATACCGATAACCCTTTGCGAAAGCGAGAAGAATTATCGATGTCGACGCACTTTCTACGAAAGCAACAACAGTCGCGCCCATAGCTTTCACCACATGGTCTGCTGCCAGCTCTGCCCCCGGCTCAGCTTTTGTCCCAAGGCCAGTTTCTTCAGCGCCTCTCGTTGCCGCTGCTTGCTCTCCGTCCATGCCGGCGGCGCAGGCAGCGGCGGCAAATCGTCTGCCTCCTCTATGGACCGACCCAGCCGAACCAGCTCGCTTGCCAGTTCTCCCATCCAGCCCTCCTCCGGCTCCGGCGTGTTGGGCCGGAAACCCACCGCCTGTCGGTAGGCAAACAGCGTTTCCAAATTCTCCTTCAGAAATGTTTCATCGTGGAGGCTGCTGTCCCGGCACCGCCGACCGTCAGGACAGACAAAGGTGATATGTTTCCGAGTGTCCGTCCAGATAACTTCATAGCCCTCGTACTCCATGTTTTCGACGAAGCTCTCCCGGTCATCGGCATATTCCAGTGCGTCGTTGATGGCTTGGATGAGATCCAGCTTCCAGCTATCGCCCCGCAGTCCCGCCTGGTACTCGCCGGGGCGCATCTGCTTTTTCCGAGTGTGCTTTTTTGGCGGCTCCAGCACCTGCAGTCCGTGCGCCATGCAGATCTCATCATTGACCTGCCGATGCCGCTGGAGATCTGCGGCGTTCTGGTGCAGCTTTTTGCCGTCCTTGCAGCTCACGCTGTTGACCACCAGATGGTTATGAAGATGGTTTGTATCCAAGTGTGTTGCCACGACTACCTCAAAATCTGGGAACTGCTTCTGCGCGAACTCCACGCCGATGGCGTTGACCTGCTGTGGCGTCAGCCCGTCCTCCGCCGGGAAGGATTGGACGAAGTGATAGAATTGTCTGCCATCCGTTTTTCGGAATTGCTGTTTGGTTGTCATCATTTCCAGGTACGATGCCCTTGCCACGCAGTTGTGTCCCGTCACCATCCATTGGTCGTCCAGCATGGTTTTGCAGGCCTGCGTCACATATTTCAGCACGCCCATCATCGTACCAGCTGTCTGCTTCTTATTGCGTACTGCGGTGAAGATGGCCATTACTGCACCTCCCGGCTGATGCGCAATAGCTTTTGGCAGAGATCTGCATAACCGTCAATGAGCTCGTCGCTTCTGAGGATCTGGATGCGTCCCATGTTTGCCAGTGTCGTGAGCTGGTTGAGGTTCCTGCCTTGGGCTTTCACTTCAGCGAGGATCTCATCCAGTCCGTCCACCCGGACGATCTCCTTGCCCAGCGCGCAGGTGATGATGTAATCGGTGACAGTCATTCCGGCTTGCTTGGCCTGATGCTGGATCAGGTCTTTGATGCCCGGTGTCATTCTTGCGGTGATGATCGCTGATTTCTTTCTCTGCATTAAACTCCTTTCTCCCCCTTGGGGGCTGGGGGGTGCTGGGGCTTTGCCCCGGCGAGTGCGTCCGGCGTATAGCCGGACGCTATGCTTGCCCCACCGAAGGGTGGGAACTTTGCCCCTACGGGGCATTTCTGCCCTGAACGCCCCCACATAACTGCCCTCGCTGTTGTTGCTGCCTTCGACCGTAAAATCTCACACGGCGGCTTACAGCGGTGTACACGGCGGTACTTCATGCGCTCCGTTCATCGTCTGCCGGAACGAACTGAATCCCCAGTCTTTCGGCGTTTGCCTGCGTCCGCTGTCGCTCCAAGGCTTGCTCTGCCTTCTCCAGCTGACGCTTATAACAGAGGTCGAGGGCATTCTTTATTGGCAGGATGGTATACCTGAGACAGCCGTTGCGCTTGCGTCCGTCTTTGGTGATGATCTCCGTGTGCTCTGTGCGGATAAGGCCATGTTCCTCCAGCGCAGCAACGTACTTCGCCACCGTGTTGACCGAGATGCCCAGCTTCTTTGCGATAGTAGGATAGCTGACAATACATTGGTAGGTGCGGCGGTCCTCGATGCGGAGGAGGTAAGCGTAGATGTTGATCTCCATGTGGTGCAGTCCCAGATCAAAGACTGCGTTGGGAACGGGAAAAAAATTTTTGATGGTGTCCTTCTTCACATAGGGCGTGTTCAGCATCCCGACGCCCCTTTCGTGTGTGCGGCAATCCATTTCCGCAGTTCCTCCTTCGGAACGACGATGCGCTTGCCGATCCGCAAAGAGGGAAAATCATCCTCCTGAATGAGTTCGTACGCTGGAGTCCGAGACTCCCATGAGATCCACCAGCTGCTTCACATTCAGCAGCAGGGGCAGTTCGTCATAGCTGGTATAAATGCTTTTCTTCAAATCGTGTCCTCCTTGTAGCTTTGTTGGTAGAGCGTATTCATTTTTTAGTGATGGTGTAGGTCTGATCTCACCTCCCATGATTTTTCTCTGCTGTACGCCGCGCTCTTGCTCCGTTGGTGCGCTCTCCCTTTGCGGGCTCGTGGCGTCACTTCGCCCGGAGCGCCCGGGCTGCGGCGGCAGGTATTCACTTTTCAAGGTTCCGAAAATAACGGTTGACATATCCGCCTTAATGGATTAGACTTATTTCATAAAAGATGTTTTCTATGTCTACTTCTGAGCATACTATACCATGTCAACACCCTATTGTCAAGTCTTAGCGAAAGCAGTATATTTCATTAGTCTAATTTAAGGAGTACACATTATGCCAGACTATATTTAAAACCTACATTGACAGCGGCAGGGAGTACTACGAGTACACCGATGTGACGGATAGAGAGCAGACCATAAAAAAAGACTTTCCGTTCCCGGAAAGTCTGATGGATCTGCTGTATATGGATACGCAGGAGCTGGAAGCCATCACCAAGAAAATGGACAAAGCCTTGCTGGCTTTTTACCAGTCCGGCGCCAAGGATGACCTGCAGGTCGTAGCAGCAGGACTGGACGAGCTTGCATCCCGACACGTCTATTTTGAGCTGCTGCGGCTGGACTGGACAGAGCGGTTGAACGCGGCGGAGCGCGTCACGCCCAAGGAGTACCTTCGGCTGCTGCCGCATAAAAAAATCAGCCACATTTACAGCAACATCGATACCATGCAGCGACAGATCATTAGTTTAATCGCACATGCGCTGGACATGGACGGCGAGAAGAAATCCGTATCTGAAAAGATGGTAGCCTACTACAACGCCGAGGGCAACGACACGTTGTACACTTTCCAGTTCCAGCCACAGCCTGTCAACTTCGAGGTCATCGACAGACGGATCTTTGCCGAGGTGCTATATCCCAAGGACATCTATGACCTCATCGACCACCATATACGGGAGTGCGTGAAGCGTGAGGTGAGGATGCGGGTATGCAAGAACTGCCTGCGCTACTTCGCTGTGACGGGCAAGGCCAGCACGGAGTACTGCGACCGGATCTGCGACAGCAAGGGCCGCACCTGCCGGGAGATGGGGGCCATCAACACATGGACGCAGCGCAAGCAGGGCGACGAGGTGTTCAAGGAATATCGCAGAGAGTACAAAAAGCGTTTCGCCCGCATCAACGCCGGCAAGCTGACCAAGAGCGTATTTTACGCCTGGAGTGAGGAAGCCAGAAAGAAAAAAGAGGATTGCGACAACGGCACGATCACACCGGAGGATTTCTCCCGCTGGCTGAAGGAGTCGTGAGAAAGAGATGCCGCTAAAACAATGTCCTAATGGCGGCGAATGTGCAAAGCGGAAAGAGGAGGATCCTTTTCGTAAAACCTCCTGGTTTCGAGAATTTACGAGATTTCTTTGTCAGCGCGGGACAGCCGCAGACCATTCGATGCGATGGCCTGCGGCTGTCGGTAATCTTTGATTATGGCATCCCACGCCGTGGGGTGACCCTTCCATATGGAAGGGGACGCTGATGATCTGCATCAATTCTAAAAATGTGTCCTACCTCGATTGCCTGTGGGGAGAACTCTACGGCAGCATCAACAACGGATTTTTGCGGATATTCGCCAAATAGCATTAAAACAGCATGGCGGCGTCCTCCCGTGGGCCGCCATGCCTTTAACTGCTGGGAATGACAGAAAGAAAGCAGCGGCCTTGATTTCTCAAAACCG
>VOFK01004274.1_pt1 | contig 35331 bp, 49 predicted proteins | sample 5384121 | NCBI WGS metagenome assembly VOFK01 (sample SAMN12384730, study PRJNA508395) | human gut metagenome | isolation source: healthy gut J | host: Homo sapiens | reverse complement strand
TAAACCGAACCTCTACGCCTTCCGCTGCTTTGATACGCTCCGCGTAGCTGCACGGGCGCAGCAGCCGCAGTACGCCCGCCGCGTCCTCGGTCGTATAGACCGGATCGACAGCGGTACGACCGGCGCGCGCCGCCCTTCGGTTCATCCACTCTGCGTCGGACACCTGAATGTTCGCCGAATCCATCAGCATGATCCGGCAGAGATTCTCCGTTGCCCGTGTTGCGTAGACTTTTCCCCGGAACCCATCCTTGTACAGCTTTGGCAGCATACCGGAATGATCAATATGCGCGTGCGTCAGAAATACCGCGTCGATCTGTCCGGGCAATACCGGGAGCGGCACGTTTTCAAAAACGTTGACTCCCTGCTCCATACCATAGTCGATCAGGAAGTTTCCCCCACAGCAATCCAGAAGCGTGCAGCTTCCTGTCACCTCATGCGCTGCGCCAATGAACGTAAGTTTCATGGATACGCCCCTTCCCTGCCTTTCAGATCAGATGTTTTCTACAATATACCGCTCCGCCTGCTGTGCAGCCGCCGCGCCATCTGCTGCGGCAGTCAGAATGCCCCGGAGCAGCTTCGTCCGAACGTCACCAGCCGCGAAAACACCCGGAAGATTGGTTATGGTTGTTTCATTGGCGAGAATGTAACCCTGTTTATCCAGCGCGATCTGTCCATGAAGCAGGTTTGTTTCCGGTACGCCGCCAAGACAGATAAAGGCACCGTCGCACGGCAGATTCCAGAGTTCACTGCTCCCGCTGTTCCCGAATACGGATACAGGTGACCCAGTTTGCATGTAAAAATGCTTGGATCTCGCTTCCCGCGTAGCGTTCAATGTTTCGCATCATTTTCAGCTTGCCTGCATAGGCCGGACTGATCTCCATGTGGTCGCCTCTATGTACCAGACAGACTCGCTTGGCGATGCGGGAAAGGAGCATCGCCGCCTCGGCAGCCTGCTCCCCCTCCCCGATCACTGCAACTGTTTTTCGCCGGTACATCATAGAGCGGCAAGCGGCATAATAGTGAACACCGCGTCCCAGCATCTCCTCCTCGCCCTCCACACCGAGCTTTCTGGGCGGCGCACCGGTCGCCAGAATGACGGTGGGTGCCTGATAGGTCTGCTTCGCCGCTTCAATCACCTTGACTGGCTGCATCAGGTGTACGCGGCGCACCTCGTCTGTCACCATTTCCGCACCGAACCGCTCTGCACCGCGCTGCATTTTTTCGCTCAGGCTCAGCCCGGCGATCCCGGCGTCGAAGCCCGGATAGTTCTCAATATTTTCACTTCGGATTGCCTGCCCGCCAATGGCCCGCTTCTCAATCACAGCCACATGCAACCCTGCTCTCGCGGCATATAATGCAGCCGAATACCCGCCGGGGCCGCCGCCGATGATCACAATATCATACATGTTTGCCATACAGACCTCCTACATTCAGTCTGAGCATTTTCTTTAAAAATGCGTCGATCTCCTTCTCAGAAGAAGGATCGATCAGGAATCCAGCCACGGCTCCGTTGATAAACAGCAGCAGGGTCGGCAGCTTATGAATGTTATATCTGCGCGCCACAGCTGTTTCCGTATCAAAATTGATACGCCCCACAGAAATCAGATTCTCATACTGCTTTTCAATCGACTCCAGCGCCGGTGGCGAGTGCGCGGCAATACCCACACCACGGTGCCCAGAACTTCACCAGAACCGGCTTTCTCGTTTTCAACACATCATCCCGGAAACTGTCTGTTGTAATTGCCTTGATTGCCATATCCCGCTCCTTTCCCAGCGTTTCGCGCCAGTTCTTCTGTCTGCTTCCTATCTTCTGCTCCCCGGGGCTCTGCAGCCTGCAGCTATGCTTTCTCCGGGAACAACACAACACCGGACAAAATGCCAATGCTCGCGCCCAGGGTCACCACAACGGGGGGCTCTGTAATGAGCGCACGCTCACCGAACAGGATGCTGCTCAGCCATCCAAGCACACCGCCCGCGACCGCCAGAATTGCGATCCGCAAACATCCGCGAATGATTCTCTTCTTCATCGTCTGCATCCTCCTCTTCCCAAATTTATAATTAGGTCTTTGTCTTATTTATATTTCCACTTTACCAGCAAACGCCGTTCTTGTCAAGAAACCGCCCATAAAATGCCTTCAGACCTGCCAGTTCAACCATGACAGGTCTAGCGGCATGGTATAGTATTTTCTTTTTGTCAAACTGAATCTCACTCCAGCATTTCAGGCTTCCCCGCACAGAGATTTTCAATGTTTCCGCACACAGTTCCGGTACGGTTCTGGAACGACCTGCTCTATTCGATGACGCTGGCCTCCGTTCTTGTGATGACGTTCCTCGGCGAGGCATCGACGAACTGGGGTTACATGATGGCGGCCTCCTTCGTTGCGGCCATCCCGGTCACGGTGATCTTCGTGTTTTCGCAGCGGTGCTTCATCCAGGGTTTCGCCGCCGGTGCGGTGAAAGATAAGGCAGACTTTCCCGGCTCTGTCTCTCCTAATTGCTCCGTCAGCGCTGCTTCTTCCACGTTCGGTATCCGGATGGAGCGCGCAGAATCGGAGCCTGTATGCTTTTCTATTCCTGCTGATTTTCGGCAAACAGCGGAAACACCGTATGTTCGGTGCTTCCGCTGTCTGTGCATATGGGGCTCTTCTTTTAATCGTCGGCTTTTTTGTTGAGTGTGCGGATGCAGTCCCTGCATACGCTTTTCTCCTTAAAAGCAATCAGATTCCGCGCTGCGCCGCAGAACAGACAGGTCTGCTCAAACTTACGGACAATAATCAGATCTTCCTCCAGATAGATCTCGACCCTGTCCCGCTCCTCAATATCCATCGTCCGCCGCAGCTCAATCGGCAGGACGATCCTGCCAAGCTCATCGATTCTTCTGACGATCCCGGTTGCTTTCATACGTCTTCTTTCCTTCCTCGTTTATGGTCGGGGATGCCGCAGGCGCGGCATCCCCATGGGTGTACTCTCCTGCTCTTTCTTTTACCGCTCCAGCGCTTTCCAGTCCGGATCTGCACGCAGCTTCTTCCACATCTCATACCCGTTGGCCTTACGGATAAAATCGTGACTGTTTGCCGCCTCCTGCACATCCAGGTAGTACCATTTGGCAGTGTCCAGATTGTCGTTGAAGATGTTCATGCTGCGAAGCAGATCGTCCTTGCTTTCCGGGTTGCGGTTCAGCACACGGTTGATGAGCGCCATCGCCTCGGCGCGGGTGATGCTCTGATCCGGGCGGAACGTATTATCCGTATAACCCCGGATCCAGCCCAGCTCCGCCGAGCGGGAAATATACCGTTCCGCCCAATGCCCGTAGATATCCCGGAAGGAGGCCGTCGTTCTGGCCGACTTCTCATCGAAGCGGGCAGCAATCGCGGCAAACTCCGCTCTGGTGACCGGCGCGTCAGGCTGGAACGTGCCATCCGGATAGCCGGTGATGATCTTGAGCTTTGCCATGGTGGCGACCGCTGCATTGTACCACGCACCCTGCGGAACGTCGCGGAACGAATGGTATTTCGTGAGATTGTCCTTCCGCGTCTTTTCCGTCAGGAGGCGGAAGAAGATGGTAGCCGTCTCCGCGCGGGTGATCGTGGCATGCGGATGTACACCGCCGTCCGGGTAGCCGATCACATAGGCAAAGTGATCATCCGCGTTCAGTTTGTCCGGCGTTTTGGGCGGGACAACGGGGACATATGGCGTATAGCTGCCGTATGTGTTGGAGAAGACGATTGGGAAGTCCCAGTAGGAGCGGCCTGCGGCATTCGTGTAATACACATCGTTGATCACAAGCATCCCGCCTTTTTCCTCAACCTTGACCGTCAGCGTGTACAGATTCCGGTCATAGCTCATATACCGGGTGTTCCGGTCGACCTCGCCGACGGTAAAGGTATAGGTCCCTGCCGCTGGGAACGTGATGAGGTCAAAGCCGGTAAAGCTGGCGGACTGGCTGCCGCCGGACAGTCTGACTGTACCGGAAGAACGTTGTGTCCCGGCAGGCTTTTGACGACGACCTCGAAGGTCTCCCCACGGCGCGGAGCCGGAGTAGACCGTCAGCGACTTCGCGGCCAGCGTTTTCCGTTAATGTTGTTCGGGTCAAAGACGACCGTATCCGGCGTGGTCTTTCTCCACTGGGCATAGACGGTCAGCGCCCCGGGCGGCATTGTGTCGGGAACCGTGGGACTCCAGCCGGTAAAGGTGTAGCCTGTCTTTGTCGGATCCGCGATGGCGGTTACTGCCGCGCCGTATTTGTAGGTCTGCGATGCATAGACTTCTGCGCTGAGACTGTCTTTATACGTGAGGAGATAGCTGTTGCGGGTATAAAAGATCTTTACGACCGTCGAACCGTCGGCCTTGATCATTTCCTGCGCAAATCCCATCGGCGTAAAGCCATCGTAGCTCTTTGCCGCAGCTGCTGTCCACGCACCAGTCTCGCCCCGCAGGTTATCCTTTTCATCTGGCACAGCAAGATACGCGCCTTCCAGACGTTCGAGATAATGATGGACCTCATACGGCGTGCCGGTGCCCTTCGCCCATATCGCATAGAGGTGGTTGCCGGGTTCCATTGTGTCCACAAGCACCTTTGCCGCGGGGCTGGTATGTCATACCCAATCCATCGGCCTGCGTGTTCCATCCGGCGAAGGTATATCCCGGATTTTCCGGAAGGCCAAGGCCAGTATATCCCGGCAGCGTGATCGTGCTGTTATTCGGCATGTCTGCTGTCGTGTAAGTCTTGTCCGGCGCAAAATTGCTGTGGTAGGTTACCGTGACAGCCTCCGTCTTCTGCCCATAGACCGCCGTCAGCGTCATATTGCCGGTCACGGTCAGTTTTCCGCCGGGATAGCAGCGCGTGCTGTCTCCCGCCGCACTCCAGTACAGGAAGACCTTGCCCGTCGGCGGTGTTACGCCTGCCGCTGACAGAACAACAGCCTGTGCGCCTCTTGCATACTTGTTGGAATCGACAGGTGCATTGCCAGAACCGCCGCCAAGGACATATGTTACCATAAATTGCTCTGCATTGCCTGTTTTGGCATAGAGCTTATAGTCCCGATGGATCTTCGTATCGAAGTGGAACGGCATATGGTCCTGCATGTCCATCCAGCCGAGGAATGTGTCACCTGTACCAAGCGTGACCTTCGGCATCTTGTTTTCCGGGATGGTCTCGCCCATCGGAACGTCAAACGTCGTGAGGACCTTTGTCTGATCAACGTCATACACCGTCACCGTATAGGTCTTTGGGACCATTTGGCGTAGAGCGTGAGATTGTGGGCAGGCATCTTCTTACCGGTGAAGACATAGGCGCTGCCCTCGCATTTTTGGTTGTCAAACCAGCCGCCAAATGTATAGTCCTGCATATTGGCCGGAGCGGTCGGCGTATAACCGGCATCGGCAATAGACTGCTCATATTTTCTGACCAGTTCTTTCTCCTTGCTGCCGTGATTCATGAAGACGATCTGGTAGCTGATGCGGTCATAATAGAATTTTGCACCGTTGTAGCTGTCTCCATTTTTGGCGCTCTTTGCCGTATTGCAGGTAAAGCCGGTGATCGGATAGCGGTCTTCATCCGTGACTATAGAGCTACTGGGTCCACCAGTGTCCGTATGGTGCAGCACATAGTTACCTGCAAGACTCTGCAGGTAGTAGTCCGCTTTCGCACTTCCTTGATCGGTTTTGAAGAACTCTTTGCCCCACAGCGGCATAGTGCCAATACTTGCCTGGAATGTCGATCCGCCCGGCGAGGTGGTCCAGATTCCTCCCGGCCACATGTTGCTGATGTTTGCGCCGTACTTGGCGGTAATGCGAATGGAGTCGATCTCCTTGTCCTTGACATACTTTCCGGAAAGCAACCCTCCTTCATACTTAATCGTGAAGAACTTCACGTCATACACATTCCGCTTATAATAGACATTGACGATGGTCGAGCCGTCGCCGTTGATGGTCTGCTGGGTGATGGTCTGCGCGGTGAAGCCATCGTAGCTCTTTGCCGCAGCCGCTGTCTGTGCGCCGGTCCCTCCGGTCTTTGTTTCCGTTTCGTGTAAGGACCAGCCGCTCGTCGGCTTTCTCCTGCCAGTGGATGACGGTGTACTTTGTGGAAGTATTGCTCCTCCAGTGGGCAGTCAGCGTGATATTGCTCGTCAGCTGGTTTCCAAATGTGAACCGATTTCCGCTTTCCTCGTACCAGCCTTTAAACAAGAAACCGGGTCTGGCCGGGTCGGCAGGCGGGATCGTATTGCCGGTCACAAACTGCGGCGCAACGTAGCTGCCGCCGTCCGAGTTAAAATGGATCCAGTGCCCCTTTTTCCACTCTGGCGGTCAGGGGTCAGCGTATCGCTGCCAGGCGGAAAATCCGCCGTTGAAAACGGTTTCATACCGTGTTTCGCCGAAATACCAGCCGGTCAGCTTCTCATCCGCCCCGACCGGTACGAGCATCGCCCGTCGATACGGACGGCTGGGTATCCGTCAGCTCCTTTGTCGCGACTGTCCTGCCGTCGTGCTTGAAATAGAGCGGTATAGACTGTTTCAAAAATCGCCTGTACCGTGATCGTTTGGGTCTGTGTCACGGAGACCGGCATATCGAAGGAGACCGCCGGATCCCAGCGGACAAACCGCTGCCCCGCCGGGGCAGACGGTACGCCCGGATCCTTCAGCAATTCGTTATGCTTGATGATTTGCCTTCCAATTTCTACCCCCCTGCCTGGAAAATATAGGTGTGGGTAGGTGCTTCCGGCTGGATGCTCGCTATGCTGATGCCGCCCTCGGCAAACACCGTTGCCGTCAGGCCAAGCACCATCACAAACGCAAGCAGCAGCGCTATCAATCGTTTCTTCATCTTCGTACCTCCCTGTCAATCGCGTCGTTTTCTCTGTGTCTTGTGCGCAGAGGCTTTGTCGTCCATCTGCCGCGGTTGCCTGTGTTGGATGGCTCCAGCTGCCCGGGGAGCCGTTTTACCGCGCATACACCTCGCCTTCCAACTAGCATTTTTGTACATTGCAATATTAAGACTTTGTACTATTCATTATTAGGATACCATACGAATAATATTTGACAAGATGGAATCTGGCTATTTTTCCAATCAGTCGGACAATAGGTTTTTTCATAAACTCTGACAATCGTGGTGAAACCAGCAGAAAATCCGGAAGAACCCAGTCTATAAAGGGTTCTTCCGGATTTTTCTGTACTTTTTGTTGCTGCCTCTCCCGTGTGCAGAACTCGCACCGGCGCAGGAGATTGGCTGCTGCTCTGCCTTATTTCTTTTCTGCGTTCGCCTTTTCCAGATTGATCTGGCGGCGGTTCTTGACGGCGTCTTCCATCGGGTGGATCTCGCCGGCGGCCTGCAGGGCCATTTTGGTCAGCAGCGGACCGACCAGCTCGTAGATGAGGATGGCGAACAGCGTAATGTTGCGGATGAGGTCGCCCTCCGCGCCGAGCTGGCGCGCCGTCACGCACATGCCGAGCGCGACGCCGGCCTGCGGCAGCAGGGTGATGCCGAGATATTTGCAGATCTGCGGCTCACATTTCATGAGCTTTGCGGAGTAGTGCGCGCCGAGATACTTGCCAAGCGAGCGCGTCAAAATATACACAACGCCGATGAGAACGATCATACCGTCTTTGAACACGCCCAGATCCAGCCCTGCGCCGGAGATGACGAAGAACGCCGCGAACAGCGGACTCGTCCACCGGTCGGCCTTTTCCATGATCTCGCCAGACAGCGGGCAGAGGTTGCAGAACAGCGTGCCGAGCATCATGCATGTCAGAAGCGACGAGAAGCCGATCGTGACCGGGCCGATCTTGAATTCCGCCATGGCCAGCGCCGAGGTCAGGAAGACAAACGCGATGGTCATGTTCAGACGGTTCGTGTTGGAGTTGAACAGCTTTTCCAGCTGCGTCAGCACCCAGCCGCCGCCGAGCGCGCCGAGCGCGAGCGAGCAGACGATCTCGATGAGCGGATCGACGACAATGGAGATCACGTCGAACGAGCCGGTATTGAGCGCCTTCGCAATGCCGAACGACACCGCGAACACCACCAGACCGACCGCGTCGTCCAGCGCAACGATCGGCAGCAGCAGGTCGACCAGCGGGCCCTTGGCCTTATACTGCCGGACGACCATCAGCGTAGCGGCCGGGGCCGTCGCCGTACCGATGGCCCCGAGGGTGATGGCCTGGGCGATCGTGAGCTTGCCGTTCGTAACGAGTGCAATCGCAACCAGAGCGATATCGATCAGGAAGGTTGCGGCGAGCGCCTGCAGCACGCCGATGACGAACGCCTGCTTGCCGGTATGCTTGAGCTCCGACACGCGGAACTCACTGCCGATGGAGAACGCAATGAAGCCCAGCGCGACTTCGGAGATCAAAGACAGGCTGTCCACATCCTCCTGCGTCGGGAAGCCGAGCCCCTCGATGCCGAGAAGACCCAGGCAGTACGGGCCGATGAGCACGCCCGCGACCAGATATGCCGTCACCGACGGCAGCTTCAGGGGCTTTGCAACACGGGTCATCAGCAGACCCGCGAGGACTGCAACAGAGAGTGACAATAAGGTACGCATAATGGAATTCCTTCATTTCTTCATTTTTATTCCCTGTCTCCATCATTATACGCACCTTTCAGCAAAATGCAAGGTCAAATTGTGAAAGATTCAAGATGTAAGAGGAACCATGCAATCAGACACAAACTACACATCCTTGCAAACAGGCTTCTGCTGCGCCGGGACATTCAGCAATCGCAAGGCCGCACCGATCAGCGGATAGAGATAGACAGTATGCTTTGCCCAGACGTACGAATACACAAATATCTGAACAAACATGGTATTCAGCCACTCCGGCAGCAGCCCGTCCTTACGGAACTGCGTCACCGCCACGCAGGACAGTGATGGCAGTACGATTGAAAGCCCAGCAAGAATGATAAGAATAATCTGCACATGGACAGCCCGCTTTGTCTTCAGCGGCTTGCGCGCAGTCACCAGCGAAATGTCCGGCCAGGCGATTGAGGGACGAAGCAAAAGCCACAGAAGCCCCTTCGGCATTACATTCAATATCACGCATTTCTATCGCCCCCCAGATCATTCCGAGCACTGTGCGCAGCATCACGCCGGCGTTCCGCCCCCGGCGGCCCATCGTCAATGCGCCGATTTCCAATGAAGTCATTTCCCGCATCAAGGAGGTTGTCGACATCCCTGTGATTGCGACAATCGTTTCCGACCAGATGGACATCCGCAGCCGGATCGGAAAATCAGGCCGGGGTCGTCGTCAATGCGCCGATTTTCTCAATTGTCGACATCCCTGTGATTGCGTCGTTTCCGGCCAGATGGACATCGGCGGATCGAGGCCGCTGATTTTCGTGCGCCGCGGCGACCGTGCGCAGTTTCCGAACATTCCGATTCTTGCAACCGGAGGACCGAACGATGAAACGATCCTGGAGACCATCCACGCCGGTGCAAACGCGATCACCTACTCTCCGCCCAGCAATGGAGAACTTTTTGCTGCGATTATGCAAAAATACCGCGGAAAACTATAAATATAGCGTTTGAAAGCTGCCGGGAGTACACCGGCAGCTTGAGACTGTCAAAAAACCACGAAAAGGAGTTGGAAGACAGAGCAGCAGGGGAAGAGTGAAGGGGGCAAAGAGCCCCCTTCGCGTTCAATCAACCAGTTTTTCGAACTTTTTCAAAGTTCGAAAAACTGTCTCAGCGGGGCGAAAAGACTTTTTCGACACGCTGAAGCTGCCGGTAGTACACCGGCAGCTTCTCTGTTATCGCACGCGTGGGGGCTGTTCCGGCCCCGTGTGCCGCATCATTCTGACTGACCCTGCTCCTCCAGATAGCGGCACGCCGCAAGCGCGGCTGCTGCACCATCCGAAACAGCGGTTGTGAGCTGACGCACCTGCTTTTTGCGTCCGTCTCCGGCTGCAAAGACACCCGGCAGGCTTGTTTTTGTATCCTCACCCGCCAGATAATACCCGTTCTCTACCGCAACGGCTTCCTGAAAAGGAGCACTCTGCGGGGCCTGACCGACTGCGATGAACAGGCCATCCACCGCCAGCTGCTCCACATTTCCGGTCTCGGTATGCAGAATCTCCACTCCGTTCAGGACATCTCCATGCCGAAGAAGCTTCTGTACCGTATAGTTCCGAAGGATCCGGATATTCTCCTGCCGCTCCGCACAGCTAACCAGATGAGGGCTTGCGCGGAAGGCGTTACGCCGGTGAATCAGCGTGACGCTGCGGCAGGCGTTTGCCAGGAGCAGTGCATCCTGAACTGCCGTATCTCCGCCGCCCACGACCGCAACGTCCAGTCCCTCATAAAACGCGCCGTCGCAGACAGCGCAGTAGGATACGCCGCAGCCGGTAAGCGCATCTTCCGCCGCAAGCCCCAGTGACCGGTGCGCCGCACCGGTCGCAAGAATCACCGTTTTTGCCTCTCGAACGCCGTCTGTGCAGAGGATCCGGAAGCCCGCCGGCGTTTTCTCAAGCCCCACCGCCTCTGTATAAACGATCTCCGCGCCGAATGTGCACGCCTGTTCGGTCATCTGCCGGGCAAGTTCTGTGCCGGAAACCGAAGGAATGCCCGGATAGTTTTCCACCAACGGCGCGGATATGATCTGCCCGCCGGTCGATCCTCTCTCCAGAACAGCCACGTGCTTACCGGCACGGGCAGCATAAATTGCCGCCGTCAGACCGGCCGGGCCGCCGCCAACGATCAGAATCTCATACATTTGCGTTCTCCTTTGCGGCAATAAACTCCCGCACACCGCTCACGCCGGTCCACTTCTGCCCGCCGGATACCAGCGTCGGTGCCTGCCGGATGCCAAGGGCGCGGACGGTGTCGCGGTTTTCCTCTGCAAACCGCACCGTATAGCGGATGTCTGCCGCATCCAGCAGCTGCTCGGCCTGCTTGCAGTTCGGGCAGGTCTTTGTCGCAAACAGTTCTGGTATTTCATTCAACAGCTCTGCCTGCCGCTCCGCTTTCGGCTCCTGTTTCCGGACGCCGCTATGCGTCAGCTTCGATGCACCGATGTCATATGTTCTGCGATCCTTAAATTCCTGCGCCTTGCCGTCGTTCCAGTTCTGCACGGGGCGGTAATAGCCGGTGATACGGCTGTAGACCTCTGCTTTCTCGCCGCAGAAGGGGCAGACCGGCTGCTCTCCTGCAAGATAGCCGTGGTTCTTACAGACGGAGTAGGTCGGCGACAGCGTGTAATACGGCAGGCGGTAATTTTCCGCGATTTTCCGAACGAGGCTTGCCGCCGCCTTCCAGTCCGGCAGCTTTTCTCCGAGAAAGGCATGGAATACCGTGCCGGAGGTATAGAGCGTCTGCAGTTCATCCTGTACATCGAGCGCAGAGAAGATATCCTCTGTGTACCCGACCGGCAGATGGCTGGAGTTCGTGTAATACGGCGTGCCGTTTTCATTCGCCGTGATGATATCAGGGTAGAGCATTTTGTCGTGCTTTGCAAGGCGGTAGGCTGTAGATTCTGCCGGAGTAGCCTCCAGATTGTAGAGATCTCCGTACTGCTCCTGATAGTCGCTCAACCGCTGCCGCATATGGTTCAGTACGTCTTTGGCAAACGCCTGCGTCTCCGGGTGGGTCAGATCTTTCCGGAGCCATTTCGCGTTCAGCCCCGCCTCATTCATGCCGACAAGGCCGATCGTCGAAAAATGATTCTCAAACGTGCCGAGATAGCGTCTGGTATAGGGGTAGAGCCCACCCTCCATCAGCTTCGTGATGACCATGCGCTTCGTCTTGAGCGAACGCGCGGCGATGTCCATCAGCTTGTCGAGCCTCCGGTAGAAATCCGCCTCGCCTTCGGCAAGATACGCGATCCTCGGCAGGTTGATCGTCACAACGCCGACCGAACCGGTCGACTCGCCGGAGCCGAAGAAGCCGCCGGATTTTTTGCGCAGCTCCCGCAGATCAAGCCGCAGGCGGCAGCACACATCGAGCGCACGTCGTTCGGCTCCATGTCGGAGTTGATGTAGTTGGAGAAATACGGCGTGCCGTATTTTGCCGTCATTTCAAACAGAAGCTTGTTGTTTTCCGTCTCGCCCCAGTCGAAATCCTTGGTGATGGAGTAGGTCGGGATGGGATACTGGAAGCCGCGTCCGTTTGCATCGCCCTCGATCATCAGCTCGATGAAGGCTTTGTTCACCATGTCCATTTCCTTCTGGCACTCGCCGTAGGTGAACGGCTGCTCCTGCCCGCCAACGATGGCAGGGAGGTTTGCCATATCCTTCGGCACCGTCCAGTCGAGCGTGATGTTGGAAAACGGCGCCTGCGTACCCCAGCGCGACGGCGTATTGACACCGTAGACGAACGACTGCACACACTGCTTGACCTCACGCTGCGTCAGTTTATCCACACGGACGAAGGGCGCGAGATAGGTGTCAAACGAGGAAAATGCCTGCGCGCCTGCCCACTCATTCTGCATGATGCCGAGGAAGTTCACCATCTGGTTGCAGAGCGTGGAAAGGTGGGACGCCGGAGAGGAACTGATCTTTCCCGGCACGCCGCCAAGCCCCTCCTGGATGAGCTGTCTGAGGCTCCATCCAGCACAGTAGCCGGTGAGCATGCTGAGGTCGTGCAGGTGCAGCTCTGCATTCCGATGCGCCTGTGCGACCTCCGCGTCGTAAATTTCGCTCAGCCAGTAATTCGCCGTGATCGCGCCGGAGTTGGACAGGATCAGGCCGCCGACGGAATAGGTGACAGTGGAGTTCTCCTTCACGCGCCAGTCGTTGATCCGGAGATAATTGTCCACCAGCTCCTTATAATTGAGCAGGGTGCTTCCGACGTTGCGCAGCTTTTCCCGCTGCTTGCGGTAGAGAATGTAGGCCTTTGCCACATCCGAATAGCCCGCTTCGCTCAGAACGCGCTCGACGCAGTCCTGAATATCTTCGACTGAGATCAGCTCATTCCGGATCTTCGGCTCAAATTCCGCCGTGACACGCAGAGCCAGCAGTTCGATCACGCTCGGATGCTGCTGCCGGCCAACGGCCTCAAAGGCTCTTGTGATGGCATTGCCGATCTTGGCAATGTGAAATTCTGTGATGCTTCCGTCTCTTTTTGTTACCCGGTACATAGCTGGTCCTCCTCTGTGCGCCTTCGTGTGAAACGAAATGGGATGCCGCGCCTTGCGCTGCATCCCATTCTAACCTGAAAGCTTGTGGTTTGTCAATAGTTTTGCACAATATATTGTGTTTATGCAGAATATAGATAACAATATATTGTTTTTTATATCCCGCGGATCTCCACAGCGGGAATCTTGGGCCGTACCAGTTCCGCCCAGCAATGAAGCTGCATTTCAGATGGAGCGCTGAGGCCTGCCCGCAGGACCGTATCGCGCGGCTGGAAGCGCTGGATATAGTACCGCCTTGCGCCTGCGAGCCAGTCTGCAAGGCTTAGAAACGAGGCATCGTCGTGAAGCTCTGCTACGGCAGTTGTCCGAAATTCGTAGTCTACGGTGTCGCGCAGCAAAAATGAGACGCTTTTATCAATGGGCGTAAGGTCAAGCTCCACCGCGCCAACGGTTTGTGCGTAGCGCACCGGGCTGTTTTTGATATCCATGGCAACGTAATCTGCCAGCCCTGCACGCACAACTGCCTCCAGCTGCTCCGGAAACGCGCCGTTCGTGTCCAGCTTGATCGCATAGCCCAGCGCCTTGATCTTTTCCAGCAGAGCGGGAAGCTCCGGGCGCAAAAGCGGCTCTCCGCCGGTAACGGCAACACCGTCGAGAAGCCCCTGCCGTTTTTTCAAAAACGCCAGCAGCTCGTCTTCGTCCATGCCGTCTTCGTCCGCTGCGGTGAGCAGCGGCGCGTTATGGCAGAACGGGCAGCGAAAGTTGCAGCCGGACAAAAACACCGTACAGGCCGTCCGCCCTGGATAATCCAGCAGCGTCAGCTTTTGAAGTCCCTGAATTTGCATCAATGGATCCGTCCTCCAACGTTTTCAATTGCGATTATAGCACAGGACCGGGTATGATTGCAAGGAGGACGTCCCACCAGGCGCAAAACGGACGCTCGCAAGCACCTCCGGCCGCTGCCGCAATCGGCCTTTTCCGGTACATCTGCTCGACGAACCGGATCACGCTCTGCTGGTCAAACCGGTCATACCCGTCCAACACGACGCTCAGAAGTCCGTTCGACAGGCAGAGATAGAGCATTTCCAGCTCGTCTGCGGACGCATTTTTCAGGGTCTTTCGCCACGCGGAAATGCTCAGATCGTGCGCATATGCGATCATCCGGTGAATCAGCTCCGTGCTGCGACGCCCGAACAGCAAGACACGGCAGACCGCCTCGTTTTCCTGAACGATCCGGTAAAGCCCACCCACAAGCCCCGCAATATCAAACGAGCGTGTGTAGCTCTGCATGGAGCGTTCAAACTGCCCAAACAGTTCCTCCTCTATGCTCTCCAGCAGGTCAAAGCAGTCGGAATAATGGGCGTAAAAGGTCGCGCGGTTCAGTTCTGCTCGTTCGCAAATCTCCTTGACCGTGATCTTATTGACCGGCTTGTGCTGCATCAACTCCAGCAGCGCTTTTTTCAGCACCATCTTGGTGTATTTCACTCTCGCATCCGTCTTCATTGCGCCTCCACAAAAAGTTTACAAATTAAGCCGACAGTTTGGCAGGATATGTTGCCGTTCTTTCAGCTTTCGGCAAACTGTCTATGGTGTTTCCGGCTGTTTATATTATATTATAATTATGAAAGATAATCAACATCTGTAGGATTACCAAAGGAGGATGTGTGATGTATCAAAATTACCTGATCACCGGCGCCACCGGCTTTCTCGGAAGAGCCGTGGTTCAGCTTCTGCTGGCACACAGCTGCCGTGTTCTGGCGCTGGTCATGGACAAAGACCCGCTTGCTTATACGATTCCGGAAAATGTGACTGTGTTCTGCGGCGATCTCACAGACAAAGATACCCTGCGCAGCTTTTTTGCCGCAGGCGGAGATAGCTTCTGCGTGCTGCACTGTGCAGGCATTGTATCCATTGCCTCAAAGCCGGACGAGGCGATCTACCGCGTCAATGTGCAGGGTACGCGGAACATCGTCGATCTGAGCCGGGAATTTGGCGCTGGGCGGCTGATCTACGTCAGCTCCGTCCATGCGATCCCGGAGAAGCCCGCACCGGAAACGATCACGGAACCAGACCGATTCGTGCCGGACGAGATCCTCGGCGATTACGGAAAAAGTAAGGCCATGGCAACCGCTCTGGTCCTTGAGGCGGCTCAAAACGGTCTGAATGCCAGCGTGGTTCTGCCATCCGGCATTATCGGTCCCGGCGATCTGGCGCGCGGAAATATGACCCGGATGCTGCTCGCCTTCTGCCGTGGCCAGCTGCCGCTCGGCGTCAAAGGCGGCTACGATTTCGTTGACGTCCGGGATGTCGCGGTCGGCGTCCTCGCCTGCGCAGAGCGTGGGAAAGCGGGGGAATGCTATATTCTTTCCGGGCATTACACGACCATTCAGGACATGTTTGCCTTGACAGCCTCCCAGCTTGATAGAAAAGCACCTAAGCTCTGTGTGCCCGCCACGCTGGCAAGCTGCGCCGCGCCCGTTTTTGAGAAGATTGCTCAGCTCCGAGGGGAGCGTCCCTTTTTCACCCCCTATGCCATCGCCGTGCTCCGCTCCAACGGGCGTTTTTCAAATGCAAAAGCAACTGCCATGCTTGGCTACCACGCACGCCCACTCAGAGAAACGCTCCAGAGCATGATTCTCTGGTTTCAGGGGCAGAATCTGATTTCTCCTGCTCTCTAAACGGCATGTGCCCGACCTTCGCTCTTACTCTCCCCTGTTTGAAACAAAAAACGGGCAGCGTGATCAAACTCACACTGCCCGTTCACAATCGGCTCTTATTTCATCAGTTTTTTGCAAAAGCAGGAGATCCGGTTCAGTGCCTCATACAGATTATCATCTGAGCAGGTGTAGGCGATGCGGATAAAGCCCTCGCCGCATTCGCCAAAAGCGCTGCCGGGGATGCAGACGACCCTCTGCTCGTCGAGCAGGCGGTTGCAGAACTCGACACTGCTCAGGCCGAAGCTGCTGATGTCAGCAAAGACGTAGAACGCGCCGTTCGGTCGGTTGCAGCGGATGCCGTCGATCTTGGCAAGGCCGTCGAGCAGGATGCTGCGGCGGCGCTCAAGGTCTGGCGCAGCTCTTCGCAGACTCCGGATGGTCGAGCGCGACGGTCGCCGCGTACTGGCCGGGCGCGTTGGCGCAGGCGTTGAAGTTCTCCTGGCATTTGGTCATGCGGTCCACGATCTCCGCCGGGGCCGCGACAAAGCCGATGCGCCAGCCGGTCATGGCATAGGACTTTGAAAAGCTGTTGACGATGACGGTGCGCTCCTTCATGCCCGGGAAAGCCGCGATGCAGGGTGCTTCCTCCCCGGCGTAGAGCAGGGTGTTGTAGACATCATCGAAATCACCAGCAGGTCGTGCTTCACCGCCAGCTCGCGATCTTTGCCATCGTTTCGCGCGTCATAACGGAGCCGGTGGGGTTGTTCGGGGTGTTGATCATCAGCGCCTTGGTGTGCGGCGTGATGAGCTTTTCGATGGTCTCCGGCTGCATTTCAAAATTATGCTCCAGATCCGTGGGAACGCGGACCGCCGTGCCGTCACAGTATGCGACCTGCGCCACATAATTCAGCCACTGCGGGTCCTGAATGAGGATTTCATCACCCTTGTTCAGCAGGACAAGGAACAGCAGGCTCAGCGCGCCCATGCCGCCGTTTGTGATGATGATCTCGGTGTTCGGGTCGTAGTGCAGCTCCTTCAGATAGGATTTCTCCGCAATGGCCTGACGGAACGCGAGCGTGCCGGCGTTAGGGGTATAATGCGTGATCCCCTTGTCGAGCGCCTCCTTTGCCGCCTCGCAGACCAGCTTCGGTGTCGGCATATCCGGCTCACCGATGCCGAGACTGATGACGCCGGTCATGGTGTTCGCGCGGTCGAACATGGCGCGGATCGCGCCCTGCTTCAGCGTTTTGGCTTTTTCATTGATCCATTCCATGATGCTGATGCTCTCCTTTTATCTCTGCACTCTTCCTGTGCCATCCCCGCCCATGAGCTTTTCCACGTCAGAAACGCCGACACGGTTAAAGTCGCCGATGACGCTGTGCTTCAGACAGCTGGCCGCAACTGCAAACTCGAGCGCGGACTGCTTGTCCTCATAGTGGTTAATCCATAGATCAAGCCGCCCGCGAAGCTGTCACCGCCGCCCACACGGTCGATGATATCCCGAATCTCATATTTCTTAAACATAGAAGTCCTTGCCGTCATTCAGGCACGCCGCCCAGCCGTTCCAGTCCGCGCTGTGGCTCTCGCGCAGCGTGATCGCGATGCACTTCATGTTCGGGTAGGCTTCCAAAACTTTGTTGCCAAGCGCGCGGTACTTTTCACGGTCAAGCTCGCCGGATTCGACGTTTACATCGACGGTAATTTCCAGCGACTTCTGTACATCTTCCTCGTTGGCAATCGCCACATTAACATACTTGGCAAGCTCTCGCATGACCTCGCTGGCCTGTTTGCCGTATTTCCAGAGATTCTTGCGGTAGTTCAGGTCACAGGAGACGGTGATATTCCGCTTTTTGGCTTCTTTCACAGATTCGAGGGACAGCTCCATTGCGGATTCGGAAATCGCAGGCGTAATACCCGTGATGTGGAACCAATCCACACCCTCGAACGCTCTGTCCCAGTCGATATCGCCCGGCTTTGCAAGAGCAATTGAAGAATATGCGCGGTCATAGACGACCTTGCTCGGTAACTGGTTCGCGCCGCCCTCCAAGTAATAAATGCCCATACGACCCTCGCCGCGGACGATCTTTTTGGTGCCCACGCCGAAATAGCGCAGCTCGCGGATGCAGGCGTCTGCAATGTCGTTTTTCGGCAGAATAGTCAGAAATTCCGCGTCCATGCCATAGTTTGCAAGGGAGACTGCCACATTGGCTTCGCCGCCGCCGAAGGTTGCCTCGAGCATCGGGCTCTGGAAGAAGCGCTCATGTCCCGGCGCTTTCAGGCGGAGCATGATCTCACCAAATGTCAAAATTTTCATGATTGCTCCTCCTCACTTTTGCAGCAGATGCACAGCAAAGCCGCCGATTTCATCTTTCAGGTATGCAACTGTCATCATCCGTTTTTTATACTTTGCCGTCGTCCATGTCGTCATATGCAAAGCCCTTCTTTTCCAAGCTCTGCCACCGCCAGCGGAACAGAATTTGTGCGAATGGCGATGTGTCCATTCTTCCCAAGGTACATGGACTTCATGACCTCGATGCCGCCGGATGCAAACATCGAAGAATTGCCATCCTTGACGGTCAGAGCGCAAACGCCTCGTTCAGCTTCTCGCAGACGGCGGACGCCACTTCGGCATCTTCGCAGTTCAGGCCGATGTGCGCAACTTCAAAGCCGAGCGCAGCGCTTCTTGCCTGTTTGCAAAGCTCCGTGATCTTCTCAAAATTACCGGCCGCAATGTCCGCCTTCGGGCAGACCCAGCTGCCGCCGACCGCGTGGATAAACGGCGCGGCGATGAACTCGCCAATGTTCTGTGTGTTGACGCCGCCGGTCGGGATGAACTTGATCCCACCGAACGGGCCGGACAGGGCCTTCATCGCGGACAGACCGCCGTAAACGCCGGCCGGGAAGAATTCACAACGTTCAAGCCAAGCTTCATCGCGGCCATGATTTCCGTCGGGGTTACGCAGCCGGGCGTCACAGCAACACCGTTCTCTACGCACCAACGGACAACGTCTTCGTCAAAGCCCGGGGAAACGATAAATTTGGCACCGCACTCGACCGCCTTTTGCACTGTTCGAGCGTAATGACCGTTCCTGCGCCAACTAACATGTCGGGGCAGTTTTCCGTGACCGCCTTGATCGAATCCGCCGCTGCCGCCGTGCGGAACGTGATCTCCATCACGTCCACGCCGCCGGCAAGCAAAGCCTTTGCCGTTGCGACCGCGTCCTTTACATCGTCCAATACCACAACCGGCACAACAGCCGATGCGGCCAATCTTTTAGAATATCCATTGTTCCTCCTTGTTATATAGCTGAACCACATTGGCATAGGGATTGAATACAGACTCAGACTCAGACTCAGGCTCAGCCGTTTTTCCTGTGTCAGCTTAATATGCGTATCCTCCGTGAAAACACGAGCCGGGTTTTTTACAAGCAGCGTATGGATTTCATCCTCGCTGACACCGCGTGCTTTCAGCTTCGGAAGCACGCTTTCAAAAATATGCGTAAAGCCCGTTATGTTATCAAAAGAACGGATCGCTTCGAACTTTTTAAAGCTGCTTTTCCCCCAGTCGGAATAAAAGGGGATGTCCTGCGAGATGATGAGCCTGTTAATCCAGCCGCGATCCATAAGCTCCAGCAGATTCCTTACGCGATCCTCCTCCGGCCATAGTATTTCCTAACCCAAATCTGTCCAGGCCGAGATAAACACCCATGCTCAGCAGCTCTTCCAAATAATCCAGATCATTCGTGTCGCCGACGTGACCGATCACAACCTTGGACAGATCCACGCCTGCCTTTTTCAAGAATCAGCGCCTGCTCGAGACCAAGCCGATCAGCCGCTATGGTATGCGTTGTTACTGGAACGCCGGTAATTGCCGCCGCACGAGCTACTGCCTTTAACTGAAACACATTTATAGGGTGATCCCGAATCTGTCCGTCGCAGCCTTCAGCATTCCTGCCTTGATATCGGTGCTCTCGCAGCCCTCTTCAATGTCCCGAATAAACAACTCCGATATTTCCTCATACGGCTTATCGATTTGCCAGCTCTCTTCATAGAAGAACAGCCCGGTAGCTGCCACAATATTGACATCGCACGATTCCGAAACTCGCTTTTATAAAGCGAATATCCCGTCCCATATTCACGGCTGTCTGATCGACGTAAGTGCTCAACCCGTATTTTTTTTTGCTTTTTGAAAGACGGGCTTTGATTTTCTCCAGGAAGATATCAGCATTGAACCAATCTGCATAACAACGCTTCATTGAGTTATTCAGCTCTGCAAGGTGTTCATGCATTAATGTTGTTCCCAGTTCATTAACGTCGATTGGACCTCTAACAGTATTTACATAACAAGACATGCTTTCCCTCCTTACGCCTTTTTTATTTCTTGAATAAACGGCAACCAGGAGAATCACAATGATCAACCCTTGAACAATCTGCCTTCCTGCATCCGCCATATTCAGCATTGTCATAAGGCTGGTAAGGATCGTCATAATGAGTACGCCGGCAATTGTTCCGGCATAGCCGCCGTGACCCCCGGTGATTGCAGTTCCACCAATAACTACCGCCGCAATTGAATCCATTCCATAAGCCGATCCAGTGCTCATGTACGCCGAGCCGGTATAACCAACAAGAAGAATCCCTGTAACTGCTGTCACAATGCCCGCAATGATATACGATAAGATCAGAGTGGAAGAAACATGAATATTGAATATCGTGCAGCCTCTGCATTTACACCGATAGCGTAAACACTGCGACCGAAGGTGGTTTTTGCCAATAGAAAAACAATTCCAACTGCAAGAAGAATCCAAATAATCACAGAGCCGCTGAGAACACCCAAAAAACTCTTCCGTTCACGATTTGCTCCAAAAAGCGGCGCACGGTATCCCTTTGGCGAACCATTGCAAAATAAATATAAGCAATACCCAGCAGGACATTACCTGTTGCTAATGTCATAACAATAGGCGGAATACGCATAAAGCAGATACCAAGACCGTTTATAGCACCCGCAACCAGACCAATCAAAAAGCACAGTTATACAAGCAACAGCAATATTGGCATTTTTTCCATCCATTATTTGTGCCGCAACAATATTTGTTAAGGTGATCAGATAGCTGGTAGATAAATCAATGCCGCCAGTTAAGATGATCAGAGTCTGTCCAATGGAAACAATACCAAGAAAGGAGGCCTGCCGAGCCACATTACCCAAATGCGCAACAGTAAGAAATCCCGACTTATAATATTTGCTGCGAAAAAGCAGTACAGCCGTTGTCGCGTAGACCAGAAGCAAAGGGCATCATTCTGTCGCGGCGAATTTTATATCATGTGATGTTTGTTTCATTTCTGTCGCACCCTCCATCTTATCGTTTTGTTTTGATCGCGCCTAGAGCCAGTGCTATGATCAAAACAATCCCCTGAGAAATATATTGATAGTAGGATGAAACACCAAGAAGATTCAACATATTATTGATGATTCCGATGATCAGCACACCTGCAAGACAGCCGACGACGCTCCCTTTTCTCTCCAGCAAGACTAGCGCCCCCAACTACCGCCGCTGTTATCGTCCGTTGCGAGTATTGGCTTCCAACTACTGATCGCCTGATGTAATGTAGGTGCTAATAAATATTCCTGCAAGCGCAGACATAGCTCCTGCCAATACAAAAAGCCAACAGCTTTCACTCTTCGGTACGGATGCCAACTGATTTAGCAGCCTGCTCATTTCCGCCGACGGCAAAGAGCCGCCGCCCGAAAGAAGTACGATTCAGTAATAGCCATATGAGTATACTCATAGCGAGAATGCAAATTAAAGGCATCAGCTTTGAGCAGCCACGGTTCATAAATTTTGCAAATTCCGAGTGAATATACCCGCCAGGTGTCGGCATAATCAGCAGGGCAATGCCGGATATAATTGTTGACGTGGCCAATGTCGCAATGATAGCTTGCTGATTTGCTTTCGCCACCAGTAAGCCGTTGCACAGCCCCGCAACAAGACCGAACGCAAAGACTTACGACGACCGCTGCAACCCATCCATAAGGTGTATCTGTCATTAAGACGCACAAATTACATTTGCCGCCGAGATAATTGCGCCGACCGATAAATCAACACCGCCCAAAAGCACAATAATTAACTGACCAAATGAAGCAACGCACAACGATACACAGATGATAATTTTTTATCAAAATATCTCTTTTACAAAGGATGGTCGGACGGTTCGGTCCTCTACATTGTTTTTACGCGATGCGCAAGGGACTCCTACGGTCTGTATTGCTGTCAATGAAGATATTACAAAATACACAGAGTTCGAGCGCGTCCTGCAAGGCAAAATGCAGATTCCTTCCGACGCTTCAACAAATGCGAGCCTTGGTAAGGGAAGTGTCAACGACATGCTGGATTATTTAATTGACCAAGCACAGATGTCAATCGGAAAGAATACCGCGCTGATGACGAAAGAGGATAAGATCGCATATATCCATTATCTTGATGAACATGGCGCCTTTTTAATTACCAAATCTGGTCAACGTATCTGCGAAGCACTCAGTATTTCAAAATACACACTGTATAATTACCTTGAAATTTCAAGAGGAGCCGCCAAAAAAATAATTGATCATTAAGTGTTAAGGTCATAGGAACGCAGCACCAACGCCTGCAGATGCTTATACCACATCATCTACGGAAAAACCCATTATGCGAAGCTGTTTTTCTTTTTTGCATATTTCGTCAGGATTCTTTCTGCTATGAGGACCTTACGTTTTGCCGCATGGTTTTTGCGGTTGATGACTTTCTTATACATCGTATTCGTATATTGCGCGCACTGCCTGACACGAAGTTCAAAAGATGGATTCGCTGCTCTTTTAGCGATAAGGTACAACAGCTTGTGCATATTGAGATATCCCTTTACCTACAACCCGCCCTAGGATAAAGATGATGAGGATGCGGAAGGAACGTGGACGTATGACGACGAGACCTTTGATATCTTCGGTTTCAGCTACGCCCAGCGCGCCCTGTCGGTGAGCAGCTTCACGGACGAAACACCTACCGAACAGGGAGGAAATTTCTCTGACGTTGCATCTGGACAACGAAGATTTCCTGACGTTTACGCTGACACGTTACCGTTATGACAGCGAAAATTGCATTGCCACAGTCGTCGACGGCGAAACCAGTTGCATTCGTGTCCAGAAGCCAGACGGTCGATCTGGTTGAAGCGGTTCGTGCACGGATACTTGGTTCATAACAGAAACACTTCTACTCAACGTAAAACACGCTGCTTGCGAAATTTCGCAAGCGGTGTGTTTTTTCTTCTGAGTTATGCTCCCGTCAACGATATGTTGTGACTACTGTTTGACTACTATTGTCCGCGAAAATCTTAAAAAAGCCGGTTTGTCTAGTGCTTTCAATGGTTTTGCAACAATTCAGAAAAAGACGGACGTTTTCATCGAAAACCTGGATATTCCTTGAAAACACAGCATTTTATCCGTATGCGCCTGAAAACTCCGACTCTGTAGGTCGCACGTTCGAATCGTGTCGGGCGTACCAAAATGCCGTGAAATCGTATGATTTCACGGCATTTTTATAAAACTGGTCAAATTTTCTCCTTTGAGACATAGTTCAGTTGGATGGAGCCTTTTCATGGACAAATAAAGGTTTACCGCTCATATTCCTCATATTCTTCTGCCAGCACCCAGAGATCGTATTCCTGTTTTGCCTTTTCCAACGAGGACAGTTCCTCTTTCGAGCGCTGTGCTTCCTGATTCTTTCTGCTGTGCCGTTCTTCTTTATTGGCTTTTTTTTTCAGATACACCCCAGTGCAGAAACTTCTGGATGATTTCGAAGGACATGCATCCGTATTTCTTCTATCTGTGGCTGGAATGGAGCGATAGATTAAAACTGGCGACACCGGATTGCAAAAAAATCAATGAAGCTTCTGCCACACAGGGAACTGGCGCACGTTCCAGGCAATTTGGCGACTATGCATCAGCAAATCAAACGCCTGCTCCAGACGGCGCTGGACGCAAGCATGACTGATGTCGACTTTTTCCATGTGCGGGTGCGTCTGACAAAGAATTTCCATGCGCATCTGCAAAGCTGCGGCAGATATTTTGCGCTCACGGTTCACGGCAGCACGGAATATTGTAGCCGCGTGTTCGATAGCCGTGGGCCGCACCTGCAAGGAGGTCGGCGCTATGCGGCAGTATGTGCAAAAGTCACGCACAGGACGAGTTGCTCAAAATCTCTCGTCGTGAGTACATGCGCCGCTTCGCGCGGATTCGCGTAAAAAAAATTTAGCAGAAAGTATGTTCCGCGTGGGTAAGGAAGCGCAGAAGGAAAAAGAGAAGTGCGAGAGCGGCCAAGATCTCACAGAGGAAATTTGTGCAGTGGCTGAAGCGGTAATACCAACATAAAACATACGGGACAAGGCAAGCTTGTCCCGCATATTCGTATTTGTGCTGTGCCCTTGAAAGCAGCGCCAATCAAAGCTCCTGCGGCATCTGCCAGGCTTCGATATCGGTATGCAGCAGATGGTGAGAACGTTCGGACAGCGGCTTTCCGAGATACTCTTTGTAAAGCGCCTGCACATCGGGGTTTTCATGCGAGAAACGAAGGGGCATCTTGTGGTCAAGTCTCCACAGGACATTCCCGCGCGCCTCGGCGCACTCCTCGCCGTCGTGAATCAGCTGGCCGCCGCCGCCTGCGCAGCCACCGGGGCAGGCCATGACCTCAACGAAGTCATACTGCACGTGGCCGGAGGCAATCGCCTCCATGAGCTCCCTGGTGTTGCCGAGTCCACTGACCACCGCCGTGCGGGACCGTGCCTGCACCGGGAATGTCGAAACTCGCTTCCTTCCAGCCCTGCATGCCGCGCACAGCAGTAAAGGCATCGGGGTCCGGATTTTCACCGGTCACAAGATAGTACGCGCTGCGAAGCGCCGCGTCCATGACGCCGCCGGTCGCGCCGAAGATCACCGCCGCGCCCGTACCGGTGCCGAGCGGCGAATCGAAGCTGCTCTCCTCCAAGGCCGCCGGGTCGATCATCGAGCAGCGGAGCATACGAACCAGCTCGCGCGTGGTGATAACCACGTCCACATCCGGATCGCCGCAGGCATCCTTCATCGTGGGAAGCGCCGCCTCCGCCTTTTTGGACGTGCACGGCATGACGGAGATAACGCGAAGGTTCTTGGGGGCGACGCCGATCTTCTCTGCGAAATAGCTTTTGGCCACCGCACCGAACATCTGCTGCGGCGATTTCGCGGTGGAGAGGTTCTTTGCAAACTGCGGGAACTGCCCCTTTACGAACCGCACCCAACCGGGACAGCAGGAGGTAAACATTGGCCAGGAATATGCATCCCTGTGCGTAAAGCGCTCGATGAACTCGCTGCCCTCTTCCATGATGGTGAGGTCGGCGCTGAAATTGGTGTCGAATACATAATCAAAGCCCAGCTCCCGCAGTGCGGAAGCCAGAACGCCCGGCGCAGCCTGCCCGGATGAGAGGGCAAAATACTCTGTCCACGCCGCGCGGACGGCAGGTGCAACCTGTACGACGGTCGTGAGGGTGGGATCGGCGAGCATGCGGTAGACGTGGTCGGTATCGTCGCGTTCCTCCAATGCACCGACCGGACAGTGGGTCACACACTGGCCGCAATAGGTGCAGAGGGACTGGGAAAGGCTGTCCGCCTTTGCCGTACCGACGGTCGTCCGGGAGCCGGTGCCGACCAGATCCCAGATATGCACGCCCTGCACCTTATCGCACACCTGCACGCAGCGCATGCACTTGACGCAGCGGTTTTCAAAGCGCAAAATGGGCGCGGAGTAGTCGACCGGCGCCGGACGCAGCTTTTTCTGATAGGGCGCGCCGAGCAGATTATAGTCGTTGGCGAGCTTCTGCAGCTTGCAGTTGCCACTGCGCGTACACTTGACGCAGTTTACCTCGTGCTGGCTGAGAAGAAGCTGGAGATTCACGCGCCGCGTCATGCGCACCTTCTGCGAATTCGTGTGAACGACCATGCCTTCATGTACCTCATTGTCGCACGCGGCAACGAGCGTGTCCTGTCCCTCGACCTCTACCATACAGATCCGGCATGCGCCGATCTCGTTGAGGTCCTTGAGATAGCAGAGCGTTGGAATGTCAATATTGGCCGCGCGTGCCGCTGCGTCCAGAATGCTGGTCCCCTCCGGCACGCAGACGGGTTTGCCGTTAATGATCAAGCTTACCATCGTTCGATCCTCCCTCCCTTTGAAGATGCCGTAGCCGAAGTGGTCGCAGCGCAGGCAGCGTCCGCTCTCCGCGCAAGCTTCTTCGTGCGTCATACCGCATTCAATGTCTTCAAAATCACATTTGCGCTGGGCTGCCTCACGCTCTTTGGTGTTGACGCGGCCGCGCGCGGGGCAGACGTCCAGATGCGGCGCAGGGATCTGCACATCGGTACGGATCTCATGGTGGAAACCGAGCTGCTCGTCGATATTGGCCGCCGCGACCTTGCCTGCCGCGATGGCGCGGATGGCGGTGGCCGGGCCGGTCACGCAGTCGCCGCCGGCAAAGACGTTTTCCATGTTGTCGATCTGGCTGGAGCTTTCAGCCATAAACGTTCCCCATGGGGATGCCGGCCTGCTCAAAACCCGCGATCTCCACGCCCCTGCCCGATGGCGACGACGATGATGTCCGCCGGAATGCGTTCTTCTGGCTGGTCTGCCGCGTCCGGGCGAGGCCGTCCGGACTTGTCGGCAAGGCCGATGATCTGCGGCTGCACCCAGAGGGCGGCAGCCTCGCCCGCTTCGTTTGCCTCGATGCGCACCGGCGCAGAAAGCTCGCGGATCTCCGCACCCTCGGCAATTGCGCCCTGCACCTCGTCGGGAAGCGCAGTCATGTCCGCAATTCTGCGGCGATAGACGCAGGTGACGCTGGCAGCGCCCAGACGGACGGAGCTTCTTGTCACGTCCATCGCGACGTTGCCGCCGCCGATGACCACAACGCGCTTGCCGGTAAAGTCCGGCATCACATCATCGCCGATGGCACGCAGCATTTCGACGGCGGACATGACATTTTTGCTGTCCTCGCCGGGAATGCCGGTTTTTTTGTCCGTATGCGCGCCGATGGCGACATACAGGCAGTCGTAGTCCTTGTGGAGCTGCTCGAAGGAAATGTCCTTTCCGACCGTCACGCCGGTATGTACTTCCACCCGGTGGACAGAATGGAGGTAATTTCCGCGTCAAGCTTTTCACGCGGGAAGCGGTAGGCCGGGATGCCGTAGCGGAGCATGCCGCCGAGCCGCTTCTTTTCTTCAAAAATCGTCACGCTGTGGCCCATAAGGCGCAGATAATACGCGCAAGAAAGCCCGCTCGGGCCGCCGCCGATGATGGCGACGCGTTTGCCGGTCGCCTCCCCGCAGGCAGGATTCGGGACATTGCCCGCATGATCGACTGCATAGCGCTTGAGGCCCCGGATATTGACGGGCGCGTCGACCATATTGCGGCGGCAGCGCGCTTCACACGGATGCTCGCAGATATACGCACAGGCGGTCGGCATGGGGTTATCCTTGCGAATCAGGCGCACGGCGTCTGCGTACCGCCCCTCGCGCACCAGCGCAACATAGCCCGGCACGTCCACGCCCGCAGGACAGAGCGAAACGCAGGGCACGGGGTTCTGCAGCGACGCGAGGCACCGGTGGTGCTGAACGTGGTTCACATAATCGTCCCGGAAGCCCTCAAAGCCGCTCAGGACCAGCTGCGCCGCGTCGCGTCCGATGGCGCAGTCGGCAGAGGCGACGATGGCGCGCGCCGTTTTTTCGATGGTGTCGATGGTCAGCATGGTGCCTGTTCCGTCGAGCACCTGCCCCATCAATATGCTCAGCTGGCCAAGTCCAATGCGGCAGGGCACGCATTTGCCGCACGACTGCGCGTGGCACAGCTGCAAAAATGTCAGCGACATATCGATCGGACACAGGCCCGGGGGGCTGGACGCGATCCTGCGTTCCATGTCCTTGTAGAGGCGGTCAACGACCGTCTGGGCCTTGCTTGCGGTTTTGATATCCAATCTGCTCAAGGCTGGCTCCCTCCTTCTGCTTTTCTGATCTTTTTTGTTCTATTTTTTTGATATAAATAGCATTTTTTAATCCAAAAAAATCATAGCATATCTTCCGGATACCGGTCAATACTTATCGATAAATTCTTATCAAACCGTTCATTCTTCTTTTTTGCGGACCGTCTATTCGTAATTTGATATGTCCCATTTCAAAAGCCAGAGGCAACCCTGATACGCGCCGGAGCAGCGGCGTTGTTTTGCGCCGCTGCTCGCTTTGTTTATTCAGCCTGTACGTTTTGCCCGGTATAGATCTTTTGTGTCATCCTTATGAACTGTGTTCAGTTTGGGCTCCGCCGTCTTCTGCCCAGGAATAAAAAATGGGTCGAGTGCGTATCCGACGCCAGCGGTGCAGGGTCGAGGCGAAAGCCGGAGATCCCGAGCGCCTCTTCCGGGCGAACCCAGGGTTTTCCCTGTATGGCGCTCGTTTCCTCATGTGTCAGAAGCCCCCGGTAGATCGTCAGTGCCCGCCGGTAATAGCCGTCGCGGATGCAGGCCTCCTCCTCACCGTCATTCAGCAGGTGCAGGATCAGCGGCAGCATCTGCGCTGCGTAGGCAACAGACGCAGAGTGTGCAACCGCGCCCGGAATATTTGCAACACAGTAATGCACAATGCCGTCTACAATGTACCGCGGATCTTCATGCGTGGTCGCGCGGCTGGTCTCGATCGCGCCCGGCTCGTCGTTGGAAATATCCACGATCACTGAGCCCTTCTCCATGAGGGAAAGCATGTTTCGGGTGATGAGGAACTCTTTGTTCTCCTTCTGCCATTTGACACAGTTGAGGACGATATCCATTTTCGGCAATTCCTCCGCAATATGCGCCCGTGAGCAGCGCCTAACGCGGACTCGGCCATTATACTGTGCTGAGAGCGCACGGAGCCTGTGCATATTTCTGGCCATGACCGTACAGTTGGCACCGAGCGCCTGTAAGACCTGCAGAGCGCCTCTGCCGACTTTTTCCGCTTCCGAGAATCAGCGCATGGATGCCCGGCTCCCCCGCAAAGCCGCCGACATATTTTCCCTTTCCGCCGTGGATGGTCAGCAGCGATTCCAGCCCGAACAGCGCCCCCCCTGCTTCCCCGCTGCCTCACAGTTCGGGGGAGCCATATCGATGGGAATCCTCCGCCGTAAATGCAATGCAGCCGCTTTTCATCAGCGCGTCGACCTCCTCCGGATTTGCCGCCGGATGCAGGCAACCGAGAAGTAGCTGGCCTGTCCGGATCAACGGCCATTCCTCCGGCGCAAACTCCTTGACCTTGGCGACCATATCGCAGACCTTGAACAGCTCCTGCACGGAGTCTGTCAGAAGCGCCCCGCGGCTTCATACGCCTCATCCGAAAAACCGGCTCGTTCTCCGCAGCCGCGCTGTGCATAAACAGTGTGTCCTGCGGTCGTGATGGTCTCCACCTCTTTTGGCGTACAGATCACTCGGTTTTCACCCTTCTTCGTCTCACGCAAAATCCCCAAAATCATATGCCGCGCCTCCTTTCAACAAATATTTTTCTTGTCATGCTGTGTTTTCTGTTTTTATATTATACAGGAAAATTGGCAGATCCGCAATGCTAATAATACGAAGTCTCAGTTTAATTTAGTGCTGCTCCGCATACCTCAACAAAAACGATGCAGGATTTGAGCGGATCCCGCTCAAATCCTGCACGTTCCAAGTTTCTGTGCAGCGCTTATTTCTCACGTCCAGCCTTTTGACACGCCGGACAAACGCCTTCAAAGATCAATCTGTGCCGCGTGATCCGATACCCGGATTCCGCTGCGATCGTTTTGTCCGGCGTTGGGTCGTATGAAAACGGGGCATCACAGACTGCACCGCAGCCCGTGCAGATCAGGTGATAGTGAAAGTCTGTCCTGCAGTCATACCGATCCGCTCCGGGGACCTTTACATGCGTGATCTGCCCCTCCTCAGAAAGGATATTCAGATTCCGATAAACCGTTCCTCGGCTGATTCTCGGGTCTTTTGCACGGATCTCCAGATAGATCTGGTCTGCGCTCGGATGGTCATGGTGTTCCTGTACCGCTTCCAGAACAATTTTACGCTGCCGTGTGTTTCGGAACTGCATCTTGCTTCCGCCTGCCCTCATATCATTCAATTTCATCGTCTGCCATGAAAAAATCCGGACTTTCCGCCCTTATCCATGAGCAGATATACGAATTGTACCGCAAAAAATATATCGGCTGTCAACATTCCAGTAATTGCGGTTTTTGGCAGCAGATTTCCTGTCGTTTTCCCCCCTTGTCAAACGAAACTGAATCAGATATACTCAAAATAGAGGAGAGAAGCCGAAGTTCCGGAACAAATCCTGCAACGGAGCCTCTGTTTTCCTGTCTATAAACAGAGCGACAAACGAAAGGAGATTACACTATGAAAAAGGATCGCCAACTTGTAATTCTGCTTGCCGCCCTGCTGGTTCTGATTTTTTTATCCAGCTGTGCTGCTGGCAAAAACGCGTCCATGACCCCTGCGGCCACTGATTTTGCCTACGCCGAGGACTATTCCTAAAGCAAAAAAGGCTGCCGCCGAGGCTGCTGCAAAGGAGCAGGAACCATGATCAGGCGGAGCAATACTACTGTTTTTTATAAATCGCTTGCTATCAGGACTCGGTATCTATTATAATATAACCACCACAGGAAAACCATATGAAAGCAGCTTTGCCCCGCCTGCACCCGCCGCCATTCCGACGTGAATATGCAAGGAGGTATTGTCTATGAGTACACAAGCCATCCGTTCCAGAGAGAATCCTAATCTTGAACTCATTGCATTCCATGGCCATTTTGCGACCCGGCATTCCCATAACAGTTATTACCTTGACATCACACGGCTGAAGCACGAATACAGTCTGGCGTACGACACTGCGCTTGCGCTCGCAAACCATTACATCTACGAAAAGTCGATCGACACCATCATCTGCATGGATGGCAGCGAGGTCATCGGCGCGTTCCTGGCCCGACAGTTGACGCAGAAAATTTTGTTCTCTGTCAACAATAACAAGAGCATCTGTGTCGTCACACCGGAATATGACTCCAACGGTCAGCTTCTTTTCCGTGAAAATCTGGTTTCCATGATCCATGGCAGAAACATGCTTCTATTGATCTCGACAGTCAATTCCGGAAAAACTGCGCGGCGCGCCCTTGATTGTATCCAATATTATGGCGGCAAAACGCAGGGCATTGCGGCGGTTTTCAGCGCGATCCCAGAGCTGGACGGCATCCCGGTATTAAGTCTGTTCACGCCTGCCGATATCCCGGGCTATGAAACCTATCCAACCGGCGAGTGCCGGATGTGCAAAGCCGGGCAGCGAATTGACGCACTGGCGAACAGCTATGGTCTTTCCACCTTCCGATGATCCTTCAGACAGGCAGCGCACCCGCCCGGCGCGTCCGGGTGCGCTGTTTATATGATCAGAAAACATCTTTTTGCGTAGCCGCTGACGAAACCGTTTGTCAGCCCATGTCGGCGGCAAGGGTCTGGTCGATGAGTTTCTGCAGCGTCTCCGCCTGCTTTTTTCCGTGATGGCACCTACGATGGGGTCACCCACGATGTTGCCGTTGCGGTCCACCACATAGGTGGTGGGATAGGCGAAGATGTTGGTTGTGAATTTCCCGGCCTCGCCGTCGGAAGCGAAATACACGTTCTGATAGGTCGCGCCCTTCTTGGCCAGCACATCCTTCTTCGCCTCCGAGATTGCCGCTTCGTCGCCGTCCAGCGTGAAGGTGTTGACGCCGATGCGGGAGCCGCCCTTCTCCGCAAGCTCCTTGTTCAGCGCGTCCAGCTCGGCAAGCTCACCCCACGCAGGGGATTGCAGGTGGTGAACCAGAAATTCACGACTGTGACCGCGTTGCCGGAGAACAGCTCGTCGCTCTTCACCGGATTCCCATCCAAGTCTTTGCCCTCAAATGCGGGGAACTTCTGCATACTGCCGTCGTCGGGCGGATTGGTCATATCGCTGCCTGCGGGCACGCTCATATCGCCGTCCACGGATTCCTGCATAATCTCGGGGTACTTGTTTTCCAGCTCGGTCAGCTTGTTTTCAATATTGCTGATCTCCGTGGCCGATTCCTTCAGCATCTCATACTCTTCGTCGGTGAACTGGTCTTTGGCACCCTCGATGGTATCCAGCAGGAACTCGCCGTAGTTTTTGCCGGTCCTCGATCATGGCCATGCCCTTGTCGGCCTCCATAAAGACCTTTTCCCAGAGCGCAGTATTCTGCGACAGAATCGCGTTCTCCTCTTCCAGCAGCTTTTTGTGCAGAGCAAGTGCCTCCTCGGCATTTTTGGGCTCGTCGGTCATGGCAGAGTCGTTGCTGCTCATATCCGCTTTTTTATCGTTGTCCTTTGTGCCGCAGGCCGCCAAAGACAGCACCAGCAGGGCCGCCAGCAGCAGCGCAGTAAACTTTCTTAAAGCTTCATTTTGATTCCTCCGTATTGATTTTTGTTGTAGTTTCTTTCCCATTGCCAAAGCCGCAGCGGAAGCGCACGGCGTTTGTGGGACAGGCGCGTATGCACATCCCGCAGCGGATGCATTCGGGGTGGTTTGGCGTCTTCGTCACGTCCACGTCCATCTTGCAGGCTTTGGCGCATTTCCCGCAGGAGACGCACTTGTTTTTATCCACCTTCATCTGGAACAGCGAGACCCGTGTTAAAAAGCGCGTAGAACGCGCCCAGCGGGCACAGCCACTTGCAGAAGGGACGGTAGAACAGCACGCTCAGTACGATCACCGCCAGCAGAATGCCGAATTTCCATGTAAACAGGCTGCCCAACGCCGCCCGGATGCCGGAATTGGCAAGGGAGAGCGGGATAGCCCCCTTCCAGCACGCCCTGGGGGCAGAGGTATTTGCAGAAGAATGGATCTCCCATGCCCACATCGTTCACAAGGAACGCCGGCAGCAGGAAGACCATCACCAGCAAAACGGCATATTTCAGATATCGCAGGGGCTTGAGCTTCCTTGTGGAGAGTTTCTTGGTGGGGATCTTGTGCAGCAGCTCTTGAAACCAGCCGAAGGGACAGAGAAAGCCGCAGATGAAGCGTCCAAGCAGGACTCCCAGCAGAATAAGAAACCCCGTGACATAGTAGGAAAAGCTGAACTTCGATGAGCCCACCACTGCCTGAAACGCCCCGATGGGGCAGGCCCCGGACGCCGCCGGGCAGGAGTAGCAGTTGAGTCCCGGCACGCAGACGGTCTTCCCCGCGCCCTGATACAGTCCGCCCTTGAGAAAGTTCGGCAGATGCAGGTTGGTCAGCAGTGTTGCCCCCGTCTGATCCAGCCCCGGAAACGGGACATGGTCTGTGAAACGCCTGAAAACTTTTTACCCAATGCCCACACACTCCAGACATAGTTTGATTGCTTTGCTCAGCACCGTCGCCGCCTCGCCGCGCCAGACGCCAAAGCACAGCATGGCGGCTCCGGCGAGCAGAAGCGTGATCTGCGCCGCCGTCTTCTTTCCGTGGCTCAAGTTTCATCACCCTTTCCGTTTTGTGCTTCCATCATAGCACGGGAGAGTTAAAGTCCCTGTTAAGAACAGAAACTTAACACAAACTTTATTTATTTTTGCTATACTGAAGGCAATCGAATGAAGCTTATAAAGGAGGGCTTTCATGCATTTTTGGTTATTGAAGACGAACGCGCTCTGTGCGAGACCATCGTCCGCAGCCTGCGGCGTTTGGCATACAGTGTAGACTGCTGCTACGACGGGGAGAAGGCGCTGGAGCTTCTTGGCGTGGAGCGCTACGATCTGGTGCTTCTCGATCTGAACCTGCCGGGCAAGGATGGCATGACGGTGCTGCGCACTCTGCGGCAGACAGATCGGGAGACGAGAGTCCTGATTCTCTCCGCCCGCAGTGAGGTGGAGGACAAGGTGAGGGGGCTGGATGCAGGCGCCAACGACTATCTGGCAAAGCCTTTTCATCTAGCTGAGCTGGAGGCCCGCATCCGCAGCCTGACCCTGCGGCAGTTCACGCAGCAGGACGTGCTGCTGACCTGCGGGGATTTAGCCTTCGACACGCGCTCCCGCACCGCTTCCGTCAATGCTCAGGCCCTGACGCTGACCCGCGCAAGGAAACGGGGATATTGGAATATTTAATGGTACATCAGGGGCGACCGGTGAGTCAGGAGGAGTTGATGGATCATGTCTGGGACAACAGCGTGGACAGCTTTAGCAACTCCATCCGGGTACATATCTCCGCTCTGCGCAAAAAACTGCGTGCCGCACTGGGCTATGACCCCATCCGCAACCGCATCGGCGAAGGCTATCTGATGGGAGGCGAGGAAGCATGAAGCACCTTTCTTTGCAGTGGCGCATCACGCTGATGAGCGTCCTGCTCATCGGAGTTACCTGTATTTCCATGAATCTGCTGCTCTGTTCCTCCGGCATGTACTATATGGACACGATTGCGAACACTTTTCAGGGTGGCACTGTTCTTATCGATGGTGAAGGCGAAGTGAGCTTTGACCCGCAACTCGTAGCACCTGACGAGGATTTGACAATCATTGTCGATGGGGCGCAAGGGCACTTCCGCACCACCAACTGGTACATCACGGCGGTGGTAACGCTGCTCAGCGGCATCCTCGCCTATTTTGTCAGCGGACGCGCCCTCAAGCCTCTGCGCAGCTTTGCCTCGCAGGTCGAGCAGGTGCAGATGAGCAACCTGGCAGACATGAAGATCAACGAGGACGTATTGCCGGAGTTCCGCCATTTCAGCCATTCCTTCAATCAGATGCTTGAACGGCTGAACAACGCCTTTTTGCCGCCCAGCGGCAGTTCACTGGCAACGCTGCCCACGAGCTGCGCACGCCGCTTGCGCTGATGCAGGCGCAGCTGGAACTGTTCTCCGCAGAGCACCCCGACATACTGCCGGAAACAGCAGCATTTCTTTCTTTTGTTGCGCGAGCAGACGGAGCGGCTGACTCAGATGACAAAAACACTGCTGGAAATGAGCAACCTGCAGCAGGTGGCGCGGAACGAACGGATTCAGCTTGCGCCCATGGTCGAGGAGATCTTCGCAGACCTCGCGCCGCTAACAGATAAGCGCGGCATCACGCTGACGGCGGATGGCGACGGCGTCATGACCGGCAGCGACGCGCTGATCTACCGGCTGCTCTTCAACCTGACAGAAAATGCCGTCAAATACAATCGCCCAGGCGGCTCGGTGCGGGTCTGCGTCACACAGGAGCCAGAAAAGCTCCGGATCCGTGTCTCCGACACCGGCTGCGGCATCCCGGAGAAGTATCAGCAGAGCATCTTCCAGCCATTCTTCCGCGTGGACAAGTCCCGCAGCCGGGAGTACGGCGGCGCTGGATTGGGGCTTTCTTTGGTGTGGGAGATCGCCAATCTCCACGGCGGCTCTATTTGGGTGGAGAAAAGCTCGGACAAGGGCACGACCATCGCGGTAGAGCTGCCGGTGCAATAAATTGTGTGCGAACCTCCGATGCACTGCCTGTATGGGCGGGATCTGAAGCATTCTATAAAATACCGGGATGGGTTTCGTCTTCTTTCCTGATTCCAATCCCCTGCAAACGAAGAGCCTATGTTGGCGCC
>VOFK01001125.1_pt1 | contig 35417 bp, 56 predicted proteins | sample 5384121 | NCBI WGS metagenome assembly VOFK01 (sample SAMN12384730, study PRJNA508395) | human gut metagenome | isolation source: healthy gut J | host: Homo sapiens | reverse complement strand
ACAAGAGAAAGAATGCGTACTAAGGCATCAGGAATCAGCTGTGTAATTCTGCATTTTGGCAATATTCTACAGAAATTTATAACATTGGTCTTCCCATGGAATGTGCTTCAAGAGAAGGTGATGAAGTAGAAGTTGATTTGATTCAGGTATCACTGACAAGACAACAGCAAGCATTATGTAAGGGAACAGGCTTCTTTCCTACCTGCTTATAGAAGATCATCAATGCAGAAGGTTTAATCAATTACATTACCAATGCGATACCGTATCGGAGGAATTATAACCATACAAGTACCAGAGAGTTACAAAGTCATGGTCAAAAGCTATTTTTACAGGGATTATCACATGATTTTGTGCCGAGGTAATGTCATTTATGTATCTCTTTGGGATGTTTTGTAGAGGGATATCAGGAAGTGAAGTTATGAAGCTGTTCTTACCGACTTTACAGAAGAAGTAGCTAATGTACGTAACACAGCGCATATGACAGTTAATAGAGGAGATTGCTCCGCCGCATAACATATTTTAGAGTTTTTCCACGTGTACTGGTCGCATTTATGATATGCATTATCTTTTTCCATATCTATATTCGTTGGAAGAACGACGCGAAATTGTTATTCTTTCAGTATAGAAAGATTTGCTGATGTTCCAAAATACGTGGCTTTATCCAAAAGACGGTAGTTATTCAAAGCAGCAGATGCCACAGGAAAGTAACAATCACGTAGTAGGAATCTAGTAACTTTACGCATGCTCAGACTGGTGTTGTCTTTTACCGATAAGGCACTTGCAGAGAAAATGAACCAGACACTGGTAGATTAGTTCACAGGTTGTTATCATTTCTATTCATACAAGAATCTTGCAAGAGGCTGGAAGAATCCTCAGTACAGGTACTGGAAATAAGTCCCGCCGCATACTATGCAAAGGAAATGGGACTCTGTTGGAACAAGCTTATCTTGTGCTTCTCAAATGAGAATAAGGTATTATACGATCCTTTCCACGATAGAAACAGAGAATTTATCCCACACCATCTAGTAACTGAAAGATTACATATTTCATTGCTGCGCAGCTCCTGAATTAAGGAAATAGTGGAATCTCTTCAAAAGAAGGTGTTTACAGCTGTATTTTGCAATGCAGATTTACAATGATGAAGACTACAATCAAGAATGTATAGTGCCAGAAAGCATAATAAGTATGTTGTTGAAACAGTGAGATAAGATCACAGTTGTAGATTCAACAGCAAGCCCATAGGTTCATGCTATGGAAGCAACCAAAGTATGCTGATGGCGATTAGAAATGAATGAGAAATTGGTGTACCAAAATTATTACAGCAATCAATTCTTTCAATAACAAGAGAATAAAAATGGATAAGATGAAAGAAGTTAGTATGTACATTTTAGGTATCTAATTAACACATGTAACAGATTTATTACGAGATATACAATGGCCAAAATAGATTTTGTTCAATAAACACTGGGATAGAATAGCACAAGCAGCTTGTGACTTGTAAAAAGTACTCAAAAGTATGACATTTGGGGTTCAGCCATGAAATGTTTGGTTTCACCAAAGACAAAAGCAAGTGGAAGTACATAGACAACTTTACTTAACGGTATTGTCTCTGAGCTAAGGTAAAAGCCTAATACAGCATACGAAGCTGTTTACGTATCACACAGGATATGAAGAAACATGATATCAACATCATGATTATTTGTATGTACAACTTAAAGTACCGATGGCCATTTAACTAAAGCTTACGAAGAATCTGACAGAATAGAGGGCAGCAGTTACTTATGCATGGCTATGAATAGTGGTGAGTCAAAGCATTTAAAATATTTTTGCGGATCATCCATAAAGTTCATTCCATATCTTTACTAACGTGTACCTATTGATGACGCATTCTGTGAAGCGTGTTCTCTCTGAGATTCGAAATCTTAGAAGAGTGAAAGTGTATTCCAGAAGTTGCACGCTATGGATACAATGAAGCTAAAGCGCGTAAGCTTCTTCAATACTCCATTGTTACACAAGCTCTAACAGTAACACGACTTCTTTGATATGATTATTTCTAAGGGTGTTAGTATACACAGTATTTCCATTACGCCTGTTGGAATGATGCCTCTACAGATCTTTTACCAATAATCTGAACAGAGTATATGTATCAAAGCTCATTCCATGTTGACGAATGGTGACAGGTTGTTGTGGTAAATACTGTCACATCAATCCAGATGTGAAATTTGTGTCCATTATTCATCGTAGCCAATATTCAGACACATACCAAGCTTAAAGCTGTTATTGTCTAAGGCTTTATAAGGCTAACTTCAGCCATTTCATCCCCAACTTAAAGCCATGTCCTATGCTTGAAAACTCCTGGTGCATAAATTGTTCATGAGAGCAGCTCCACTTACAATTCCGAGAAATCTTTGCGGCAAATGCATTATGTCAATGACAGCTGGACAAGCTGTGGAATGCTGGCCTGTAAATAATTGAACAAGAATTGAGCCGCCAAATTTTGATTGGTTTATATATTACATACGATATTATGTAGATTTAGTTAATAATTGCTCATAATTTTTGTGAGACTGCAGTAGCAGCTTTTTTAAAAATGTTACTATAATTTTTTAATGAGATGCAAAGAAATCATATTACTCTGCATTAAGAAACGTTACTACCTATTCTTAGATACCGGGGGGTGGTATACAGGCCACTGTAGGCTTTTGTTTATGTTATTGATACAGGAAGTTTTATCGATGCAAAAAAATCTATTATTTGTGTCAGTTTCACCAAAAAGTAAGCGTATAAAGTCATTGAGGAAGAATTGTCATGTTTATTAGAAAAGATCTGAATAATTTACCAACATCTGATGGAATAAAACATATTAATGAAATGATTGAATTGGGAAAATTCAAAATAAAAAAAAATCTTAATATTGTATTTGAAATAATGTGATTTAGAGAGGTATTTTTGATTATCTTGCACAAAAAAAAGATGATACATCAGTTTTGTAAATTTATAAGAACAGATATGATAGCTAGGTACATACAAGAAAGTATTTTTGAAAAAAATAAAAATAAAGTATCACTGAAAACAAATTAAAAGATTGTTATTATTAATTCAAATCAGTTAACAAATATTTATTTACTAAAAAAAAATCATAGTTATAAAGAAAAAAGATTTTTATTTTAATTTGAGAATAGACTTTTTAGGAAAGCGGATAACAACAGCAGTAAATAATACGTTTAGACATATCTAATATCATATAACGGAAATTCCGTAGAAAGTGCATTTAAATAAATGAATTCTAACATGGCGATTTTCAATTGAATATCTGATTTCATGTTACAGAGATTTGAATTATAAAAAGAAATAATCGTGATTATTCATAAAGAATTATATACATATTTGAATAATAAATTAGCAATCAGTTTTAAATTTAATCAATCCTAAGATAATTGGTGATGTCATGAGTTAAGCTGCACATAACAGATTTAAACACAGACATTCCAATATATCAGAAGAGGGCACTGTAGCTGAGTTTTTGTGGCTGTTTGAGCGCATGTGCCAAAACAGATGATATATCTTTTTGTCGTAGCAATATTGCAGATATTTTACAACAAACATGTCGGACAAAGTAATCAGAATCGAAAGAGAAGGTATCACATATTGATAAACCGAATTTGTTCATTTGCGTGTCACAATTTAAGCTTTATATACAAGAAGTTTTACTTGACTGGACAAAGTTAAAACAATAAAGACTCTAGTTGCAGAGACAAAACAATGGAACGATGGAATAGAGTACAGTGTTAAAACCGAGCGACTGCAGTGAGCATTTAAAAAGCATGGTCAGTGATATGTATTTATGAAATGTTAGAGAAAGGTTGATATGACAATGAAAGTGTAAAGCAGTAGTAGCATTGAACACATGATGGCTCCTCATAGAATGTTTAATCAGTCAGACTGCATTAAAATGATAAAGAGATGATGAATCAGAATGATAGACAGATACTGAAAGTTAAGAGAAAGACATTGGGATTCCCCAAAATGCATGGATGCACGTTATAAATCTGCAGGCAAACGAATGCAGTTCAATAAGCGAAACAAATTGATGCACTGCCGTACCCAAAAATGTTAGTATAGTAACAAGTTGCAATACAAAAGTGATAGCTGAAAAGTACGTTAAGCGGACTGATTCAAGCACACTTTTAAAAAGATGGCGCAGAAAAGTATGCATGGTATTACATTTTTCGAGATGCTAGTGTAGTGTTACCTCCCACAAGCAAAGTAAAAGAGTGATAAAATATTAGGTGCAACATAAAGCATGGAGGGCAACCAGGCATAGTGATTAACAAAAATGACAGATAAGCACGGTTGTGCAGGCAGATAAGGGGAAAAGCGTTTGTATATGCTTGGAGCAAGATTAAAATAAAATGCATTGAAAGTATTGTTGCTGATATAGAGAAATTACTTTAGGTTTTACAAAAAAAGTCTAATCTGATGTAAATATTACGAGATAAAAAGTTAGGAGAAATATTAAATATAGTGAATGAGATTGTGGTATAGAGAAGTGAGTAAGAGATTATATCCGTATCCATTTTTCATGATAGTAGACAGGGAATGGCTTGGTCTGTCATGATCGTGGGTCAAACCGTTAACTGGCTCAGTTCGAGATTGAATAATCTTCTCTGATATAATGTATATCTTCGTTATCTACATCAGAAATAATTCGATATTCGCCATTTATATCAATAGATTCATCTATAATTGTTCCTTCAAGTATATGTTTTTACAAATTCTCTTCCGATACAATCTAAATCTCTTAAAATGTCGCCATATCTTTTTTTATTATACTTTTCATCTATTTGAGTTGGATTTTTTTAGCATTACTTCCAAAAATCAAAGCCATAGATATCACATAATATTCTCCTTATACCTTTTGTATCTCCGTCCTCATAGCGTAATATTCCATATATCAGATCTATTCTTCTCTCCCGACGCTATGTCATCAAATATATGTAAGCCATCTTGTATTTGTGAATTACCAATCAATGTTAATAAATCATGGACTTCATTTACTAACTTATCAAAAAGAATCAAAAACTAATATCTGTTTTTATTTGATCTTTTATATTACTATTTAAAATTGCATCTATCACTTGATGTTTAAGTTGATGAACTTGGGCTTTATCTAATTCTTTTTGAATTATCATAATTCTGTAATAATTGATTTATTATTTCTAATTCATCATATAGACCATTTGGTATATGAACTGTTTGCATATGATCTACGATAGTTGCAAAGAGCTTCTTTTTTTTGCAATAGTGCCCTCAGGTGGATTATCTGCATTATAAATATATAAATTAGGCATACTGCCAATACATATATCCGTATAACAACTATCTGACAATGCCGTTCCATTTCCTGGCAAAAACTCTAAATTTCCATGAGTTCCCACATGAATTATGCAATCTGTTTTAAAAATGTTTTTCAAAATATTTATATGTTGCAATATATTGATGAGTCGGAGGACAGTGCGGATCATGTAAAAATCTTACAAACTGTACCGTTACATACAGAACCTGCACAGCCTCTTCTTCGGCTGAACGCATACGAGAACATTTCCAAATTTCACACCAGTTATACATATTTTTCCCTTCATGCAACATAGCCGGTGGCACTCCATTTTTTCTTCTCCCTGGCGGATTACCCCAAGTATCAACTATTTCTTTCTGAGCATCTTTAGGGATTTTGTTAAAAAAATGATAAATACGTATCATTGTCCATCTTATAAATGCATCCGCCTTTTTTCTACTATTTCACCAACAGTAGTCCAGCGAAATTCAGATATGGCCTTTTTTTCATTATTTCCCGAATAAGATCCTCTCCGTATCAGGAATATTATCACCTACCGTATATCCGTCATCTTTTAATCTTTTTTATTATTCTTACCACGCTCTCAAGCGTATCTAATTTTGGCACCTCCTCCTACACTCGCTTCTGTCGACGCACAAGGATTATTATTGAGTACAAAAGTAATTTTTTTTATCGGCATTATTTTTTTTTGCCTAACGATACCCATTTCACTACCCTGTCGGTTAATTTCTCAACACGACTCATAATAGGACTTCTGTCGCATTCAACCCCATCTTCCACAAGTCCACCTATGAATATCGGCTCTATATTACCTTCCAATTCAGGAAGTGCAATACTCCATGCAACATCACCTAATGTACCGCCATGACTCTTATTCCACTCTTCATTGGACATGCTATAAGAACAAACAGGCTTAAATATAGGGCAATTGAGCTTATTGATTAACTCATGTGTATCATCATCCAATTTTCCGCCTATAAAAAAACTTGTCATTTTAATTACGGCATTTACAACACTTGTTCCCATTCTCATCAAAGCAGAAATTTTCAATCGCCCACTTACTGCCTTTCGCCCTATCGATGGTTCTTCCCCATGCATATGCAAAAATAGGCAAAACATGTAGCCTTTTTTCTCAAGAGAGTTTATAACAGCTTTCTCTATCTTTAAATCATCATTTACAAAGGAAGAGCGTGACATTAATACTGCAACGGTTCCATTAGAATTTTTAGGATAATCTTTTACATAATCATTAAATGAAAATATAATTTTGTATCATCTTCCAGTTGACTATCTCCTGATGACATATAGCCTCCATTGGTATATATTGCGGTTCATCATATAAAACCTTAACATCTCCTGCTTTATTGGCCGCAAATCTGATAAGATTAATTAGATTTTTTTCTCCATTTTGTATGTAATATTCATTAGCCTCTGCTGATATTTCAAGATCATCTTGATTTACAACATTTTCTATGGCACTTGATCCCACAAATATTTTTTAGTTTTATTGTCAGTTATATAATTTTTAATTTCAGAGCTTATTTGTGCACTGCTTGCAAGATTTAGAATCATAATATCTGCTTTATCCAAATCGCTACAAAAGCATTTTGAAAATCTCTGCATCTTGTTCGACTGTTTTTTTAAAGAATATATCGAAACATCTGCAATATCTTTATATTTATCTGAGAGCTTTTTAACCTTTCTGCCGCAGAATGCCAAAAAAACGCCTACTATTTTTTTCATACTTTTCTCCAAATGCATTTAGCTTTCTATTATCTTTTCAATTATTCCAAGATCAAGTTCTTTTGCTTGTTCAAAAGGGAAGTCTTCTCATTCTATGCATATATACAAAAACTTGCTATTTTCTTAATATCATCCAAGTCTACTTGTTTTACCCATGAAAGAACGCATATGCTCTTTTGACGCTTTCATCATCACCATGTCGCTTCGATGTCCGTCAACTTCTAATTCAACAGAAACTTTTTGCAATAGCAAGCAAAAAATCTCGTCACTTATTACGACATTTTTTTAAATTAATTCTTGCTTCAGTGATTTTTTAATAAGTTTTCTTCTTCATCTTTGAATTTGTTGACAAAACTTTCAGGATTTTCATCATATTCATTTCTATATTTGATTATCTTTTACACGGTCTTTCAGATTTCTAATTCCTTCAATCCTAATACTTAATCCAAATCTATCTAACAGTTGTGGTCTTAACTCACCTTCTTCAGGATTCATTGTTCCTACAAGTATAAATTTTGCTGGATGAGAATATGATATCCCTTCTCTCAATTGTATTGACACCCATAGCAGCAGAATCCAAAATAATATCAACTATATGGTCATCAAGTAGATTTACTTCATCAATATATAAATTCCTCTATTGGCATCAGCCAAAATCCCAGTTCAAATTTCTTATCACCTTTCTTTATTTTCTTCCAAATCAATTGTACCAACAACCCTATCTTCTGTTGATGATACAGGTAATTCTACAACTCTCATTTTTTCTCTTTGATATATCAAAAGGTAATTTTTATTTTCTCTTTACATGATTCACACATTACAGAAGGATCATTGGGATTACAGCCGAAATTACATCCTTTTTACATATTCAATCTCTCAGGCAACAACTTTGCCATAGACCCAATTGCTGTAGATTTAGCAGTTCCTTTTTTCTCCAAAAGCTAACAATCCACCTATATTTGAATCTATCATATTTAATTATTAGACCAAGCTTTAAATTCTCCTGTCCTACTATCGCCGTAAATGGATACGGATATAATCTCTTACTCATAATTTCTCCTATACTACAATCTCATTCACTATATTTAATATTTCTCCTGCTTTTATCTCATCTAATTTGTAATATTTTGCATTTATCAGATTAGATAATTTTTTTTAAATTAAAACTCATAAGAGATGAGTTCTCTATATCAATAACAATACTTTCAATGCATTTTATTTTATTAATCTTTTCTCCAAGCTCCCTTTAATTCTAAAGTATCCTTTTTCCCCTTATCAATAGATACATTACCTTTACCGTCTGTAATAAGAATTAGCAGAGGCATTATCTGTGGATTTTGTCTTAGTTCATTTGTATTATTCTTAATCCTTTTCTCTATGCCTGAATTAAGCGGTGTACGCCCTCCAAAAATGTCTTTATATTTTCTAATAATTTGTATCCTCTTTCCACACTTGTGGAGGTAGCACTACACTTTTGCTTCATCTCCGAAAAATGTAACCATGCATTACTTTATTCTCTTTACATATGCATCTTTTAAAAAGTGAAAGTGTTGCCCCCTTTGCTTCCGTCATTCTTTTACAGCTCCCATAGAACCGCTTGAATCAACAACAAATATAAATAAGTTAGCAACTTTTTTTGTCGTACTTTTTCTTCTCTAATATCACTTTTATGTATGGCTATAGCCATTCCATTTTTCTCTCTAACATTTTTGGAATGGTGCGGCGCTCTTATTGTTGCATCAAGAGCAATATCATTTTCGCGCTATTTTTGAACTGCATTAATATATCTTCCGCTTTTTTTTATCCGTTTTGCTTTCTGTTCTTCTTCCACTCAGACTTCTGTTTTTCTTATCTGACGAATGACTTAGATTTATAACATTAAAATGCTTTTACCCACTTCATCTGTTTTTTCAATGCCTTTACTCATGCTTTTTTGCATTTATGTTTGGGGAACTCTTATTATCTTTTTCTTCATGCTCTCTTGTATTTTCATCAGTATCATCCTGTCTATCATTCTGATTACTTTTATCATCATCTCCTCTTTATCATTTTTATTATTTTCAGTCTGTTCTTCTGACTGATTAAACATTCTTCTATGAGGCAAAACAAAAAAAAGATGCTTCCCTCAATATCATCTTCAATAATGTTCTCTTCCATGCAATGCTGCTACTGCTTTTTTTTACACTTTCGCACATTGTCGTTATCAACAGCATTTCCTCTAACATTTTTCCTCAATACTTTTCAGATATTTTTATATATATATCATCGCACTGACCGTAATTTTTTTGATCTTTCCCTGCGAGTCGACTATAAGCTTAAATACTTCTCGATCAGTTTTGGCATACTTTCCATACTGTCTTTAGAGTTATATTCCCATCGTTCATTTGTTTTTTATTATCTCCATCCTGCCTTCTAAGTCTTTTATTGTTTCTGTTTTTGGCATACATTCCGAACGATTCAAGTAAACTTCTTTTTTGTATATAAGCTTAAATTTATTGTCGCAAAATGAACAAATTCGGTTTATCAATATGTAGATATACCTTCTCTTTCGATTCTGATTACTTTTTTTGTCCGGACATAGTTGTTTGTAAAAAATATCTGCAATATTTTCTGACATAAAAGATATATCATCTGTTAACGTTATGCTCCATTGGCACTTGCCAATACTCACGCTTCTCAAACACAATATTCCCATCCGATAAAACTTTTATCAACTGCAATTGAACCTAAAAAACTATCTTCTGATATATTACTTGAATGTCTGTGATTTTTTAAATCTGTTATATTTGCAACGAGACCTCATAATCCTTGACTTTCCCGAACCGCAATCACCGTCTATAATTAAACCTCCTATCTTAGGATTGATTAAATTTAAAATGAGTGCTTCTTTAAGATTCTTTCATTCTTATATATTGCAGAAAATGGAAATGCTTTTATTATTCATTCTTTTCTCCAAATTTATTATTCAAATATGTATATAATTTTTTGCTTCATTAGATAAATCACGATTATTTCTTTTTATAATTCCAAATTCTCCACAGCAGATTTCAATTATATTTTTTCTTATGTGTCTATATTTTAAAGGCTCAAAATTATTCAATTGAAAATCTACATATGCATATTGCAATTCATTTACAATTTGCAATGCACTTTCTACGGAATTTGTTTCAAACTCCATAGTTATATGACATATAGATATGTCTAAAGTTCTCTTATTATTATTTACTGCTGTTGACATATCCATACCACTCACTTTCACAAAATCTATTCCATCAAATTAAAATAAAAATCTTTTTCTTTTACTTAATATGATTTTTTATTAGTAAATAAATATTTGTTAACTGATGAGATTTTTTATAAATTCAATGAATAATCTTTTAATTTGTTTTCAATTGATACTTTATTTTTTATCTAAAAAAATATTCCAAAATCATACTTTTCTTGTATGAAGATCACCGCAAGCTCTTATCATATCTGTTCTTATAAATTTACAAACTGATGTATCATCCTTTTTTTTTGTGCAAGATAATCAAAAAATACCTCTCCCTAAATCCACATTATTTCCAAATACAATATTAAGATTTTTTTTTTTTTGAATTTTTTCCCAAAAGACTCAATTCCAATCATTTCATTTAATATATTTTTTACAGCATGTGTATATATTTTATTCCATCAGATGTTGGTATTATTCCAGATCTTTTCTATCTAATAGCTTACATGACAATTCTTCCTCCAATGACTTTATACGCTTACTTATTTGTGAAACTGACACAAATAGATTTTTGCTGCATCATTAAAACTTCCTGTATCAATAACATAAACAAAAGCCTGCAATTGTCTTATATCCATATACCACCCCCGATTATCTAAGAATAGATTATATAGGTGGTAATACGTTTCTTAATCCGTTATAGGGGATAATATGATTTCTTTTTTGGAAAATAACAAATTATTTCTCATTAAAAAAATGTCGTCTCTATAATTAACATTTTTAAAAAAGACTGCTGCTGCAGTCTCTAAAAAATTATGAACTAAATTATTAACTAAATCTACATAATATCAATATGTAATATATAAACCGAAATCAAAATTTAAAAAAAATTCTTGTTCAATTATATTTATTTTTTTACATGATGACCAGCATTCCACAGCTTGTCAGCTGTGTCATTCCAGTCTGCAGCATAATGTTCACATTTGCCGCAAAGATTCTCAACTGTCTCAGGTGACTGTAAGTCTGTAGACTTAGCACCTGTCTCATGAACCATTTGAATAAGCTTTTCAGATTTTCAAGCATAGGACATGGCTTTAAGTGGTTAGGGTTAAATGGCTGGTTAGCTTATAAGCCTTGAATAATGGCTGCTTTAAGCAGTCAAGTAAGCTCATGTCATGAATATTGGCTGATGAATAATGGATAAATACACAAGGTTCCACATCACCATTTGGATTGATGTGACAGTAATATTTACCACCTGCAACACAACCTGAAACGTACTCACCGTCATTCTGAAGTCAACGGCGATAATAGGCTTTCCACCTTCACCTGCTCTGATTTCTCTGACTCTGTGATACATATACTCTCTCTGTTCAGGTGTGAGTAAAAGATCTGTAGAGGCATCATTTCCAACAGGCATGTAATGGAAATACCATGTATACTTAACACCCTTAGAAATAATCATATCAAGGAATTCATCTGATGTTACTGTCTTATAGTTAGAGCTTGTGTAACAGATAGATGTGCCAAAGAGTAACTTATGCTTCTTCATTGTATCCATAGCGTGCATTACCTTCTGAATACACCCTTTCCTCTTCTAAGATCATTAACTTCTTCAAATCCCTCAAGAGAGATAGAAGGAGCAATATTTCCTAATCTTACAACCTCTTCACAGAATGCGTCATCAATAAGAGTACCAGTTGGTAAAGATATGGAATGAACTGTATGGATGACCCTCCGCAAGCTTAAGAATGTCTGCTTTACGGATAAGTGGCTCACCACCTGTCATAAGCCATGCATAAATACCTAACTCTTCACCCTCTGTGATGATTCTGTCGAGTTCTTCGTAAGAAAGCTGGATTAAATGGCCATATTCGGCTGACCAACATCCTGTACACTTTAAGTTACATGCGCTTGTAGGATCTACAAGAATAATCCATGGAATGTTGATATCATGTTTTTTTTCTTCTTCATATCCTGTTGTGATACGTAAACCTCTGTATCCGGCTTCGTATGCTGTATTAAGAGCTTTTACCTTAATAATGTTAGGATGTACATCGTTAAGTAAGTTGTCTATGTACTTCATCCACTTGCTGTCCGGCTTTTGAACTGAAACCAAACATTTCATATGTAGCTGAACCCCCAAATGTCATACATAGTCTTTTTTTACAAAATCTACAAGCTTGCTTGATAGCCTTTGTTCTATCAGAATTTGAATGTTTGATAACTGAATCGAAATCGCTTCAAACATTTTTTTCTTTGTGCCTTGTGAGCAAAATCTATTTTGCCATTGTATATCCTCGTAATAAATCTGTTATGTGTTATTAGATACCTAAAATGTCACATACTTCTTCTTTCATCTTATCTGCAGCACATATTCTCTTGTGAAAGAATTGGTGCTGTAATAATTCTGATACGACCTTAGGAATTTGGTACACCAGATAATTTCTCTAATTCATTTTACCAATTCGAAATCATCTTCATCAACATGTTTTGGATCAATAGCTTCCACTCTTTGTGAACTTATATGGGCTTGCTGTTGAATCTACAACTGTAGGAGTCTTATCTCCCTGTTTCAGCAACATACTTATTGTAAACTGCTGCAACTGCTGTATGAGTATCAAGAACATAGTGCTCATTCTCAAATACAGTCTTGATTGTAGTCTTATCTTCATCTTCTGTTGCATAACCGCCGTAAGAACTCGTCTGCATTTGCAAAACTGTCAGCAGCAACGCTGTAAACACCTTCTTTTGAAAGAGATTCCATATATTCCTTAGTTAATTCAGAATTTCTGCCTGTAATGAAATATATTAATCTTTCAAAGGTTACTTGAAACTAAGATATCCATAGATGGTGAAGTTGTAAGAACAAATTCTCTGTTTCTATCGTATGTTCCGTTCTGGAAGAAGTCGTATAATACCTTATTCTCATTTGAAGCACAGATAAGCTTGTTAACAGGAAGTCCCATTTCCTTTGCATAGTATGCGGCAAGGATATTACCAAAGTTACCTGTAGGAACAACTACATTTATCTTCTCGCCACTCTTTAATCTTACCGTTCTTTAAGAGTGTCTTGTATGAATAGAAATAGTAAACAACCTGTGGAACTAATCTACCAATGTTAATTGAGTTTGCTGATGAGAACTGATATCCGTTCTGGTTCATTTTCTCTGCAAAAAAGTGCCTTATCATTAAAAATGATTCTCTTAACACCAGTCTGAGCGTCATCAAAGTTACCTTCGATTCCTACTACGTGAGTGTTCTTTCCTTCCTGTGTAACCATCTGCTGCTTCCTGAATTGGGCTGACACCGTCTTTTTGGATAAAAATACGATAATACTTGTACCCGGAACATCAGCAAATCCAGCAAAAGCTGCCTTTCCTGTATCTCCCTGATGTAGCTGTAAGGAATAACAATTTCATTTTTTTGTCGTTCTTCTTTGCAGATACCTGTCATAAGGTATGGAAGAATTGATAATGCCATATCCTTAAATGCGATAGTCTTACCGTGGAAAAGCTCTAAAATATATTCATCTTTAAGTTCAACAAGCGGAGCAATCTCCTCTGTAGTGTCAAACTTCTGTCATATGCGCTATTGATGCAGTACATTAACTCTTCTTCTGTAAAATCAGTAAACTGTGCTTCATAACTTCATAAGCAACTTCCTGATAGTCTTTCCTTTCTACAAAAGATCAAGAGATACATCCAAGCTTAGGCATTCCTCAGGCACGAATAAACCACCGTCATGGGATAATCCCTGTAAAAATAGCTTTTTGGATGCGCTTAGGCTTTCCTTATTATCTCTGGTACTTGTATAGTTCATAAATTCCTCCATGGTATTAAATGGTATCTTACTTATTGGCATTAATGTAATTGATTAAAGTCCTTCTGCAGCGATGATCTTCTGCATGAAACAGGTGGAAAAAGCCTGTCCCTTATATGTCTTGCCTGTTGTCTTGTCAGTGATGATACCTGAATCAAAATCAACTTCTACTTCATCACCTTCTTTTGATCTCTTTTGAAGCCTCTGGGCATTCCATAATAGGAAGACCAATATTTATAGAATTTCTGTAGAATATTCTCGCAAATGTCTCTGCGATTACACAGCTGATTCCTGATGCCTTAATTGCGATTGGGCGTGCTCTCTGGAGGATCCACATCCAAAGTTCTTCCCGCCGACCATAATGTCGCCTTTTTTAACTTTATTAACAAAATCTTTGTCAATATCTTCCATGCAATGTGCTGCAAGTTCTGCTGGATCTGATGAATTAAGATATCTTGCCGGAATAATGACATCGGTATCTACATTGTCACCATATTTTTAATAGCGTAACCTTTTGCTTTTCCATTAGCTCCCCTACTATTATAATCCAAGCTCAGATGGCTTGTGATAATTTTTCCTGCGGTAACAGCACTTGCTGCAGCAACTGCAGGGCTTGCAAGGTAAATTTCTGATTTAACATGTCCCATTCTTCCTACAAAGTTTCTGTTAGTTGTTGAAACACAACGCTCGCCTTCTGCCAGGATACCCATGTATCCACCAAGACAAGGACCACAAGTTGATGTACTTACTACTGCACCGAATTCGATGAATGTCTTAATAAGTCCCTCTTCCATAGCCTGTAAAAATCTGCTGTGTAGCAGGGATGATGATCGCACGAACGCCGTCAGCAATCTTTTCTGCCCTTCATAATTTTTCAGCAGCTTTCTCATATCCTGAATATGACCATTTGTACATGAACCGATAACAACCTGATTAATAGGAATTTCACCGATTTCATCAAATGTATGTGTATTCTCAGGTAAATGAGGGGAATGAAACTGTAGGTGTAAGCTCAGAGAGGTTAATATCATATACTGCACAGTATTCAGCATCTTCAAATCTGGTGTATACTCTACAGGCTCTCTGTCTGAATGTTCAGCAATATAATCTTGTAACATCATCTACAGGGAAAATACCGTTCTTTCCACCTGCTTCGATAGCCATATTTTGCGATAGTAAATCTGTCATCAATAGTAAGTGTAGCTACGGCCTGTAATTCCATTGACTTATAGAGAGCGCCGTCTACACCGATCATACCTATAATATGAAGAATTACGTCACTTACCGCTAACCCACTTTGGAAGCTCGCCTGTTAAGTTAAACTTAATAGCCTCAGGTACCTTTGAACCAAAGCCTTACCTGTTGCCATACCGGCAGCCATATCTGTTGAACCGATACCTGTTGAGAATGCACCGAGTGCACCATATGTACATGTGTGTGAGTCCGCACCAATAACTACGTCTCCAGATACAACAAGTCCTTTTTCAGGAAGAAGGGCGTGCTCGATACCCATCTGTCCTACTTCGAAATAATTAGTAATATCATTTGCCTTGGCAAACTCAAGCGAACCATTTTACAATGCTCTGCAGACTTAATATCTTTATTAGAACAAAGTGGTCAGGAACTAATGCGATCTTATCCTTATTAAATACCTCTTTGTTCTTGAACTTTGCTAATTCCTTGATAGCAACAGGTGATGTAATATCATTACCTAAAAACTAAATCTAAATCAGCCTCTATTAAATCTCCAGCCTTAACACTGTCAAGACCAGCGTGTTTAGCCAATATTTTCTGAGTCATTGTCATTCCCATAACTCGACATCCTCCTTTTTTTTTTTGCATTTCTTAATTGTATACTATAAAAAAAACATTAAGCAACCTTAGAGAGTTGCTTAATGCCTGTAAAATGTATACGGATTTATTCTATTATTTCATACTTTTAAAATGTTCAACTTAAATATCACCATTTTACGCCCTTTTGAAAGTTCAAAAATACCTTGCGTATGTTCCACTACCAACCACAAGTTCATCATGCGTTCCACCCAGATGTTATCTTGCCATTTTCAACAACTAAGATACAATCTGCATTTTCTAATAGTTGAAAGTCTATGTGCTATTGTAATTGTTGTTTCTTCCCTTACTTAGTTTCTCAAGACTTGCCTGAATATGTCGTTCGCTTTCATTATCAAGCGCACTTGTTGCTTCATCAAGAATAAGAATAATCAGGGTTCTTTTAAACAATCTTTGCTATTGATATTCGTTGCTTCTGTCCGCCTGATAGTCTTGTTCCTCTTTTCACCTACAAGAGTATCAAGACCATCCGAAGACTATTAATAAGTTCTTCTATATCAGCCTGTCTTGCTGCCTCCATAATCTCATCATCTGTAGCACCAACCTTGCCGTATGCTATATTGTCTCGAATAGTTCCATCAAATAAATACACATCCTGCTGAACTATTCCTATACTCTCACGAAGACCTTTAAGCTTAATATCTCGAATATCTTGACCACCAATTGTAATACTTCCACTACTAATATCATAAAAAATGTGGAATAAGAGAAGTTATTGTTGTTTTTCCTCCTCCAGAAGGTCCCACAAGGTGCAACATTTGACCCTGATGGCACTGTAAATGATATATCATTTAACACACCTTCTTCTTTTATTATATGAAAATGTAACATTATCAAATACGATGTCTCCATGTGGATTAGCAATATCCTTCGCATCTGGTGAATCTACTATTTCAGGCTTTTGTTTGTATTACCTCTATAAATCTCAAATCCAGAAAATCCCTTTTTGTAGCATTTCTGTAAGCTCAACAAGAATGTTGATAGGACTTACAAATACTCCTATATAGAGTGCAACCATTGCCATGTCGCCGATTGACATTCTGCCATTTGCAATAAGAAATCCGCCTACTATTATTGTAAGGGGCGTACATAAGACCTTGGAAGAAAGTGTTAGTCGCTTTAAATGAACCCATTGCGTGATAGTTATCATCCTTAGAGTGTAAAATGCTTCATTTCCTTTTTTTTTGAACTTGGCTCTTTCCACATCTTCATTGGCAAATGCCTGTACCACTCTTATTCCCGATAAGGAGTCCTTAAGTGTGGCATTTATATCGCCTATTTTTTCGTCTATTCTCTCTAAATGTCGCTCTCATTCGCTTATTCTGTTTAACACAGAAATATGCCATTACCGCAGTTGTTACAAGAAGTATAAGTGCAAGCTCCCACTGAATAGCAAATATAAATACAAACGAACCTATAATTTTCATAAGAGATATAAATTAAGTTCTCTGGTGCATGATGCGCCATTTCTGATATATCAAATAAATCTGAAACAAGTTTACTTTCCATTTGACCAGTATTGGTCTTGTTTGTCATAATATGAGAATGATAACTTTTCATAATGATCAAAAAAGATCTCTTCTCATATCTCTTTCCATTTTGGCACCCATTATATGTCCTTGTGCCGCAACATATCTTGAACAAAATGATTGGAATATATGCATATGCAATAAGTATTGCTCCCTATTGTAGGCAACCAAAAAATAATATTGTATCCTTATCGCCAGAAAATAGTGTATTAGTTAATTGTCTAAGAAACTTTGTGGATATGCTATGTCTATAGCACTCATACAGCCAGCAAACAATAAGTCTAAGAAAAGCACTGCTTTATACGGCTTATAATAGGATAAAAAACTTTTTAAATATATTCAACACAACCTCTCCAAATAATATATTTATTGCACTAAAATGCCCAGAAGTTTTAGTTTTCTGAGCATTTTTATTCATGTTCCCTCTCCAAACGTTAAATAGATGTCATTAAATAAATCGAATGTTTGCAATTCGCTTCGACACTTCTAACCAAATTTACCCCATAGCCTTAGTTACGAGCGCAATTACCGCATATCTCTTATCAATTTTTTTTATTATAGCTATTTTTTATTTTATAATTTAACCCCCATATGTGGATTTTTTATCTGAAAAAATTAGATAAAAAACTAATTTTTGTTAAGTATGATATTTATAAATACACAAAAAAGCCGCCTATGAATAAATCATAAAACGGCTTTTGTATTAAATATACTAACAATGGTTGCTAATTGTATTGCTTGTATACTTATATATTATATTTAAGAATTAGTCATTCTTATGAAGTTCTTTGTACTCATCTGAATCAACTTTTATAAGATGTCCTTCTTCCCAAAGCTTATCAGCTGTTGCATCCCATTCTGCAGCATAGTTTTCACACTTACCGCAAAGGTGCTCAACTGGCTCAGGTGACTGTAAGTCTGTTGACTTAGCGCCTGTCTCGTGAACCATCTGTACAAGCTTCTCTGGGTTCTCAAGCATTGGACATGGCTTTAAGTGATTTGAGTTGAATGGCTGGTTAGCCTGATATGTCTTGAATAATGGCTGCTGCTTTGGAAAAAGCAATCAAAAGGCTCATATCATGGATATTAGCTGTTGAGTAGTGAATGAATACACATGGCTCAACGTCACCGTTAGGGTTGATATGGCAGTAGTACTTACCACCAGCGATACAACCTGAAACAGAATTCACCGTCGTTCTGGAAGTCTACAGCAACGGCTTTGCCACCGTCCATCTTTCTGATTTCTCTTACTCTGTGGTTTTATGTACTCTCTCTGCTCTGGTGTGAGGAGAAGATCTGTAGATGCATCGTTACCAACTGGCATGTAGTGGAAGTACCATGGCCCACTTAACACCCTTAGCGATGATCATATCAAGGAATTCATCAGATGTAACTGTCTTGTAGTTAAGCACTTGTGTAGCAGAGATTGATGTACCGAAGAGGAGCTTATGCTTCTTCATGATATCCATGGCACGCATAACCTTCTGGAATACACCCTTACCTCTTCTAAGGTCGTTAACTTCTTCAGAAACCTTCAAGTGAGATTGAAGGAGCGATGTTACCAAAAGTCTTACTACTTCTTCACAGAACTCATCATCGATAAGTGTACCGTTTGTGAAGAGGTGGAATGAGCTTCTATGGATGAGCTTCAGCAAGCTTTAAGATATCTTTCTTACGGATAAGTGGCTCACCACCTGTCATAAGCCAAGCGTGGATACCAAGCTCTTCACCTTCTGTTACAATTCTGTCAAGGTCTTCGTATGAAAGCTGAATTAAGTGACCGTACTCAGCTGACCAACAACCTGTACACTTTAAGTTACAAGCACTTGTAGGATCTACAAGAACTAACCATGGAATTGAAACACCGTGCTTCTTTTTTCTTCTGTTCCTGAGCAATGTGGAAACCTCTGAAACCAGCTTCAAGACCTGTGTTAAGGCCCTTACCCTTGATGATGTTTGGATGTACATCGTCAAGTAAGTTGTTAGCGTACTTCATCCACTTGCTGTCTGGATCTGAGAAAAATATCTCTGAACATCTTGTATGCTGCTGGTCCCCAAACATCACCAAGTGTCTTTTCAATAAGATCTACAAGCTGCATAAGAGCTTTTTCTTCTATCTGAATCTGAGTGCTTGATAGCTGCATCAAGAACTACTTCGAACATTTTTTCTTTGTGCCTTATGTTACCAAAATCAATCTTTGCCATTTTAATACCCTCCTAAATGTCTCTCTTTTTTTATCTCGTTCTGTATTCTATGATTGAAAACACTTTATTTCATTAGACAAATGCCTGTCGTTGTGAACTTAGTATACATAAATTTTTTCTTTTGTCACCTTGTTTTTGTAACAAATGTTAGATTTTTAACCAACTCGCCGGATTTGTCGTCAAATTGTATTAAAATAAGCACAAACAGTGATTAAATCTAGGTTAATCGCGTCTGTGCTTATTATTAATTTTCTGTATTTTACATCAGTCCGACGTAAATCAGATATATTTTTCCGTATCTGACATTAAAATCAGATATATTTATAAATTTGATATATAAATCGAATATTTTTCTGGATTGGTGTTTATTCTGTGAATATCATGTCGAAAATATTCTAAATCAGATAATCATTCCTCTGAGTTGAGAACTCCAACTGACAACCGAGAATAAATACTACTGTTTCAGTTACTGACTTATGAGTGGCTTCAATAAACTCCTCACCACCTCTATATCGCTGTTTAAGCCTCTCTTAACAGCTGCAGCAAGTCCTTCACATACAGAAGTCTATAAGGCAGTCTGTAACCAATTCCTCTTTCGCATCCGGAAGAACTACATCTGCTAATCCACGTGCAAATGGAGAAAGTGATTCGATAAATGTATCATGGAAACTATTCTGTCCGCTTGAATCAAAGAGTTTCTTATAATGATTTATTGTCAAATAAATATCTGAATAAAATCATCAAAAAAGAACCATATCATCTCATAGCCTACGAAACTGTTGTTCATGCTCATCTAAAAATTCATATCTGAATATCCAGCTTACTAAATCATATTTATCTCTGAAATGATAATAGAAGCTTTTTCTTGTAAGACCGCAATCTTCGCAAATCTCACCTACGGATTTTTTTCAAACGGTTTTTCCTTAAGAATTTTCTTAAAACTGTCTGATATTGCTTTTTAGTTATTATTGAATCAGCCATTACATTTCCCCCCATAAATAATTTATATAATGTTGATTATTTTATAATTAAAATTCAATTCCCTGAACAATACAGGAACAAACGAATTCAATAGTTACATTTATATACATATATATTGATTATGTAACTATTTTATGTTTTTGTCTGTAAATGCAATAGAAAAATTGTCATTTTGTACAAAATTTATTGGGATAAAACATCATAAATAATCATTTTTGCATTATATACACTACATTGGGTTACTTCTTATATAATGCTCTGAACGAATTAAGAATACAGATCATAGCTACACCTACATCAGCAAATACAGCTATCCACATATTTGCGAAACCAATTGCACTGAGTATCAATATGGCAACCTTAATTACAAGGGGCAAAATAAATATTCTGTGTAACGACGCCTAATGTAAATTTAGATTCTCTTTATTATAGATATCTTTCTGATATCGTCATCCATGATAACAATATCAGCAGCTTCTATCGCCGCATCAGAACCAATTGCTCCCCATGGCAAAACCAACATCAGTATCTTAATAACAGGGAGTATCGTTAATTCCATCTCCAACAAAAGGCAAGCCTTTTTCATTTCTTATGTTCATGAGCTAAAAGCTCTTCTACCTTAGTTACCTTATCGCCAGGAAGTAAATCAGTATAAGCCTTATCAAGACCTAATTCAGCAGCAACCTTTTCACCTGCTTCTTTTCTGTCACCTGTAAGCATAACAATGTTGAAACACCATTTTCACGAAGACTATCAATAGCCTCCTTAGCTTCAGGCTTAACAACATCAGAAATTATGATATTACCGATATATTTTTCATCAACTGCCAAGTAGCAGACTGTACCTGCACTTGGCCATAGTCATGCTCTACTCCATGTTCACTCATAAGTTTCGCATTACCTGCAAGTACGTGTTTACCGTCAATTTTTGCAGAAATACCGTGTCCGGCAATATTTTCATTTTCTTCTATTATAGAAAGATCAACCTTTTTACCATCATGCTCATATGCCTTTTTTTTAATTGACATTGCGATAGGATGAGTTGACATTTCTTCAGCATGAGCTGCAATTCTAAGTAATTCTTCTTTAGATACTCCTTCAACAGGGTTAATTGATGTAATCTCAAATACACCTCTTGTAAGAGTACCTGTCTTGTCAAATACAACAGTGTTAATCTTTGCAGCCTGCTCTAAGAGTAAACACCACCCTTAACAAGGATACCCTTCTTAGATGCGTTACCGATTCCTGCAAAGAAACCAAGAGGAACTGAAATAACAAGCGCACATGGGCAGCTAACTACGAGGAATGTACATGCTTTTGAAGCCACTCAAACCAGTCTCCGGTTATTAATGATGGGATTAAGAATAATGCGGCAGCACCTAATACAACAAGCGGTGTATAGACTCTTGCAAACTTAGTAATAAACTTCTCTGTTTTTTCCCTTCTTAGCTCCTGCATTTTTCAACAAGTTCAAGAATCTGAGCAACAGTAGAATCATCATATTCCTTAGTTGCTTTCATCTTAATAACAGATGAAACATTTACAATATCCACTGATGATATCATCATCTACTCTGATTGTACGTGAGGAACTGACTCACCTGTAAGTGAAGATGTATCAAGTGTTGATTCACCTAAGATTACACTCCATCTACAGCTCCCAGAAGCTGTTGGAAGCAGGAACATCATGGACACACGCGGACCAGCGGTAAACTGCGACCATCGAAACCACGCAGTTGACCACCAAGAAGGCAGCAACACACCAGGTTTGCAATCTTGCCAAAGCGGTTGGGCAATTTTAAAATCCACTTTGCCATGCGCGGGTAGATGTCCTTAATCCAAAGTACACCCAGCACACCCCAGAAGCAGGAATAGAGCAGACAGATTCTGCCGTTGAGATTAAACGGCATCCGGCTGTAATCCCACGAGCGAGAACCCAGAATCACTCCTGTCCCCAGGAGCAGACATATTCCACTACGCTGCCGACCAGCATTCCTCCCAGGAAGGAAAGCCAGCGCCCGCGATTTCGGAAACGGTACAGTGCAAGGGTCAAGGTCAACGCACCCACTCCGTACAACAGGTTAAACGGTCCGTATACCAATCGCCCGGCTTTCCAGATAGCCGTGGCGCAGGATGCACCAGATGGATTCTACCACTACGCCTGCAAAGCTGCCCACAAAGCAAACCAGCATCATCAGTTTATAACCGTTGATACCCTGCGCAAAATGCTTGCGCTGGCGCTCCTCCAGGTCGATGGTGCCAAGTTTGCCGGTGGGTTCAGGCGATACCACTTGCGGTCGCGGCTTTCTGCATATCCCGAAAACGTGCGCTCAGCTCATCCTCCATCGCCATCGTACGCTGATGCGCCTGCTTGAGGTCATTGTTGACCTCCTTTAAGCTGTCGATCTCCTTTTTGAATCTTCTGGTCCAGATGAGCATTTTCCCCATTTTCCTTTGGTTCCTCTGCCAGTGTCCGATAGCTTTTTCCAGCTCCTTTTCAGCTTCTTCCACCGCAGAAAGCAGTTGTGTGGTTTCTTCCTTCAGCTTCTACTGTGCGCCGCTGTTTGTATCCTTCTGTTTTTCGTTCATCGCTCTGCCTCCTCTTTGTATGATTCCCTATTCTTTCTTTGCTCCTTGCTCCCTCACCAAGCTGCGGATGTTCCCGCAAGATTTTCCAGCATCCGCTCTGCCACCCCTCTGCCACCTGCCGAAACTCCTCTCCCCGAGATTCCTTTGCGCTACCCTCACTGATAAAATAGCTTTGTGCGACACGCAGTCGTTTTACCAGCTCCTGCGCCTTCTCCCGTCAGATGAAGGTGATAGATTCGGTTATCCTGTTCATCTTTTTGGGAGCAGATAGCCGGCTTCCCGCAGGCTTTCTTTCCAGACTTTTGCTCACCATCCCCGCCGAAAGCTGGGAATACTGTGATGGCATGTGCGGTATCCTCGTCTGGAAAAATTGTAGAGGTAAAGGACACACAGCATCTCATTCATCTTGATGCCCAGAGAGCAACCGCCTGATAGCAGTATTTTCGATATGCTTTTTGCAGCTGGTTAAAAGCGCCCAGCATCCTTCATCCAAAACCTCTCCTTTGCTTTGACTCTCCTGTTTTCCAGGAAAATAGCTTGAATTTTAAACTATTTATCTTTTATGATAGAAAAATATGCGCCATCTGTCAAGGCATCTCCAGCTATTTTACATTTCATTCACAGTTGTCATTCCAGTGCCACGGCTGCTAGCTTTTATAAAGAAAACAGCCCTTTGTATCCCCAGTACCAAAAATGTACCTTCCATACAAAAGCTGTTTTATCCATTATTTTCTATTTTTCCTTCCAGCAGTTCGTACAACGGCTGCGGGTCCTCGGCGTCCAAACCCACCATCGGCAGGTCGATGCCCCTCCTCCTGCATCATCTGCGACAGCACCTCCATCAGTACACCACGTTCCGGCACACAGCGGACATCCCGGAGCAGTTGTGGTAGGTCGTTGTGACTGAAAAACTCCCTCCCCATGGAGCAGAGCAGGTGAATTTAACCCCGCAGCTCGGGCTTCCATTGATACCGACCACGCCCAGCACCTGAAACTTTTTCCTGCTCACGCGGCTGAAGGTAGCCCTTCATCTGCTGGATAATCGGCTGTAAAATTTTTCGGCAGTGGTCGCGAAAGAAAGGATTGTCAAACTGTTCCTTGACATGACCCCCAACGGCTTGCGCCATAGAGGGTAAATTCCGGGCAGGGCTGAATCAATCTGGATGCCTTGGTCGACGACCCGGTGCAAAATTCCCTGCGCAGTTTTTTCCTCCTGCTCTCCCTCCTGCCGAACGCTTTGCACCTTGGCAGCGGTATTCAGCGCACAATGACTAACGAATACAATCTTCTGCTGTTCCATTGTAAGCTCTTTTATCGTCTTGTCTCTGCAAATGTTTTTCTTCCTTTATTATAATCATCCGCCTTTGCAAAATCAACCGCTTTATTATTCCAAATTGTATAAACAGCTATCAGTTTTTCCTGTTTCTAAAATTTCCACCGGTAATCTCCTGTTATTTCCCGGAAAAAATCCCTCTCCGAAAAAGAGAGGGATTTTCAGCTTCATTATTTGCCCTGTGCTGCCAGAATTTCTTTTACCTCGTCCACAATTATCCGTCTGCTTTGGTTTCCCAGTTCTTCATTCTGGAACCGCTGAATTCAGCATGGACGTTGTAGCGGGTCAAGCACCAGCCAACGTTGTAGTAACATGGGAGCATATGTGCTTTTCCAAAGTGTAGGCTTTGCATCTGCAAATGCTTCATATCGAGCATCCATATCCTTGGTGATGGCGTCTCGCTTTTTCTACCATTTCGGTGTAGGTGCGGTAGGAATCCAACAGTTCTTTGTTGGTTTCATTCTCTTCCACCTTGTTGATGTTGGAGTAAGCTGACGAATACCAGGCGTTGTCATTACCGATGACGGTCTGACCCAGATAGTTCTTCCGGGTCATTGTAGTCTGCACCCCAACCATTGATGCAGAAAGACTGTACTCTTGGTTCGCGAACTTCTTTGCTAAAACTGGAGATGTAGGTCTTGATGTTAAATTTCACATAGTCGCTTCCCAAATATTTATCAAAGCTGTTCTGCAGAACGAGTGCGTTGTCCAACTGGGTTTGATTTGCACCAGGAACATAGAAATCCACATCGACTGGGAAGGTCACACCCAACGCAGTCAGCTCTTCGATTGCCTGTTTCTTATATTCAGCTCCCTTTTTCTGCATCATATCTTCTTGGGTTTTTTCCGTCCGATTCTGAAGTCCCATGCGCTCTTCTACCAGGTCAACATAGTCAACACCATCCGAGGTGCGAGCCAGATTTCGACAGGTATAGCTGCTGTTTTCACACTGAAGCGGTTCCACTGCATTGAATCTGCCAAAGTAACCATACAAATTCAATCCGTAATAGATGGACTTTTTCTGAACGCTTCATTTGCAATCGCGGTGTTCCAGTTGGTATCTGGGGTTCCATCTTCCTTATTCTTTGCATAGTTCCAGTGGAACTGATAGGACATGGTGCTCGGTTTATCCGGTACCATATACTGATAGAGTTCGTGGTCTGGATTTTCGCTGATGGTCTTAATCATACTTTCGGTCAGTTTGACGTAGTCCACGTCTCCCTGTCTGGTACAACTGATATGCAGTGTCCCAGGATTCAACCATGCGGTGGGTCGCGGTGTCAAAGCGTACCGACTCGGTATCCCAGTACTTCGGATTCTTGGTGAACACCTTTTTCGTTGCCCTGGATGTAGGATGTCAAAGTGTAAGCACCATTATACCACATAGTCTCGTTGTTCATGCCCTTGACGCCGTCTACGCCCAGTTCATCGACCAAGCCCTGTGCCAGTGGATAGAGACAGTTAGAGGTTGCCAAGGTGTCAAAATATGGCTTTTCAGAAACACAATGATAGATGATGTTGTTCTTGTCAACGATTTCCATGCCAACCATCTCGCGGAATTTGGAACCTTCTCCTGCTGTAAGAGCACGTGCTTCTTCTTCCGAGAGAGTCTTTGTATACTCATAGTATTCCTCCGCGCGCTTTGATCATCTCAATCGGCATCGAGGTGTTGACCGATTCATTTTTGTGGAAATTGAGGACCCACTCCAACCCGGTAGCAAAGTCTTCCGCTGTGCAGTCGGCTTTTCGTTGGCGTTGACATCCACCCACTTGACACCAATCGCGAAGATGGAATTTCCATGTTAAACCGCCGTCCTTGGTTCCCCACTCATCCGCAACTGCTGCTATAATTTCACCGCGGCTGTTGGAGGTCAGTAATCCGTCCCACAGGTTAAGAAGTACCACAGCATCCTCTGATCTTTGACTGTGCAGGAAGTTAAACGTTTCCAATTCACTAGATGCAATCTTCCGGATGACCACTTCGGTCAGCTCTCGTTTTGCTTCCGGTTCGCTCTGCTCCTGCTGCTGTTGGGGCTTTTCCGCCGATGCTTCTTCCGGCGCTTTAGGTTCGGTCGATGCCACCGCAGCCGCCCACTACCATCATTGCCGCCAAGCCCAGTGCCAGTGCCTTTGTAAATTGCTTGTTCATACTTCTCCTCCTTCGGTGAAATCCCTGTGTATCAGGGTTTTCTCTTTATAAATTGGATACAGCCATTTTGCCTTATTTTATTTTGAGTAAAATTTTGTATCGGTTTATCTTAGAATATCAGATAAATGATATTGTCAATCATAAATAAAAGTTTTCTCATATATATTTAATTTTTATTTATATTGATTCAATCCATTCTATCTCTTCTGGATTATATCACCAATTTCTTTTAGCGATGTAAAGCAAGTTTTAATTGTAAAAAATGGCAAAAATTTCATTAAATCCTGCTATCTTATACATTTTTAGCCCAATAATTGATTATATATCAAACTATTTTTGCTATTAAATTAATTTTGAATAAACCAGCAAAAGACAAAAAAAAAGTGCAGCCTGCCAAATAAAAGGACAAGCTGCACTTTTAAATCATTCCCCTGCCTTTTAGCATCCCCAGCCACAACGCAGACCACAATGCCCACTGCGCAGGCTGCAATCAGATAATCCAGATAGCGCACCGGAACCTTTCGAAAGCTGTCATAGACACGTTCCTTCCCGGTCATCTGCTCTAGGCACTCCTCCTTCTTCTTTTAGCTCTGCTTCCCGTTGGGCAAGCTGCTGCTCTCGCTCACGCAGCCATTGCTCCTGCTGCGAAAGAGGGTTTATTTCCTCGGAAATTTCCTTTTTTTTTTTTCGTCCATCACAAGCAAACTCCTCCCATGAAAGAAACAACACGGAAAAATCGTCCCCATGAACAGCGATTACTTTTAGCCAAATATTTGCAGGTCAACAACTGCGACGATAATAACAAGACCCTGTACGATGTAAGTGTACGCCGGGTCCACACCAAGGAACTGGCAAATCTTCAGAATTTCAAATACCAGTACGAATCAGTACGCCACTGACCTTACCGACACCACCGTTGGTGGATACGCCGCCGATGGTACAAGCTGCGATTGCTTCCAGCTCATAACCGAAACCGGTAGCAGTAGAAGCGCCGCCTGCTTTTGCGCCCAGCAGGAAACCGCCCAGAGCGTACAGGATAGCTGCCAGAACATAGATGCGGATGAGGGTGGCAGGAACGTTGACACCTGCTACCTGTGCTGCGTTTTTCGTTTCCGCCGATTGCATACATATATTTGCCGTGGCGGGTCTTATTACAGAACCCACATGAATACACCGACCACAACTGCAAACAGTGTCAGGAAAGGAATTGCCCAAATAGGGTTCATCTGGTACAGTCCAGGAATCGGAATTTCGCCGCTTGCTACTCTGGCGTAGCTCTGTTTATAGCCGCCCATTGGCTGGTTATTGGTGATAACGCTGCACAGACCGTATACGATGGTCTGCATGCCCAAGGTAGCCGATGAACGGAGGAACCTTCAGGCAATAACGCAGCCGCTGACTGCACCAAAGACTGCACAAATCAGCAGAACGGCAATCAGACCACCGAACACCGGGATGTCCGGCAACCACGGGAGCATACTGACCTGCATAGTTAACATCCTGCAACAGCATAGCGGACAGACAAGCGGACAGACCTACCATACGTCCGGCAGACAGGTCGGTACCTTTTGTAATCAGACAGCCCGAAACACCACAAGCGATGATGAATCGAGGAGAAACGTTGATCAGCAGGTTTTTAAAGTTTCTCAATGTAAAAAGTTTTCTGTAAAAACCAACAAAAATTGCAAGAAGCAGAATCAGAATAATAATTGCGTTGTTGGACAAAAAGTTTCTACGCTTTTTGCAGTGATTGGTTTACCTTTGGATTGCACTTGTACCATAGTCATTTCCTCCTTTATTCAAACTGTGTAGCCAGTTCCATGATATTCTCCTGGTTTGCTTTATCACCGTCGATAAAGCCGGTAACGCGGCCGTCGCACATAACCATAATGCGGTCGGACATACCAATCAGTTCGCCCATCTCGGAAGAAATCATGATAATCGACTTGCCCTGTCTGGCAAGCTCTTCGATAATGCAGGTAAATCTCATACTTTGCGCCGACGTCAATGCCACGGGTCGGCTCATCCAGAAATAAAGACATCCGGGTCATTGGCAAGCCAGCGGCTGATCAAAACCTTCTGCTGGTTGCCGCCTGAAAGTGACTGAATCAACGTCTTTGAGGAAAGGTGTCTTGATGGAAAGCTTTGCAACGTTGTCCTGCACCAGCTTTTCAACCTTCTTGTCGTCCAACAGGATACCGCCAATCAAATACTTATCCAGCGATGCGATGGAGACGTTGTCGGCAATGGAAAGCACACCCAAAATACCGGTCGCTCTGCGGTCCTCGGTCAGCATCGCGATGCCTCTCTTGATAGCGTCTGTCGGTTGATTGATGTTGATTTCCTGACCGGCATAGCGCACATGACCCGGATTTGGTGTCGCGCAAGCCGAACAGACCTTCCATCAGTTCGGTACGCTGGGCACCCACCAGACCTGCTACGCCGAGAAATTTCTCCCTTGCGCACATTAAAGCTGACATTGCGGAAGCTCTTGGGGTTGATGGAAAAATCCTCGACCTCAAAAAATGACCTCGCCGGGTTTGTTCTCTCTCTTCGGATAGAGGTTGGTCAGCTCACGACCTACCATCTTGGTGATGATGAAAATCGATGTTCAGGTCCTTTGCAGCCCAAGTGCCGATGTACTGGCCATCGCGCATGATGGTGACTTCATCAGAGATACGAAGGATTTCATCCATCTTATGGCTGATATATACAATCGCAACACCCTTGCTGCGCAGTTTCGTCTACAATCGTAAACAGTGCTTCTACCTCTGCCGCGGTCAGCGACGAGGTCGGCTCATCAAAATCAAAACCTTTACAGTCAGCGGAAACAGCCTTTGCAATTTCAACCAGCTGCATCTGCGCGAAACGCTCAGTTACCCAGTTTTGCTTTTGGGTCAAAGTCAGATGTACCTCTTTAAGCACTCTTGCGGCATCCTCATACATCTTGTTGTGGTCGATGACCTTGAGCGGTCCAAAGTTTTTAGTAGGATAACGCCCTACATAAAATGTGTTTTCACCGATGCTGCGCTCAGGAATCGGCTGTAATTCCTGATGTACCATTGCGATTCCTTTATGCAGCGCATCCAGAGGGTTTAAAATTTTTGATTTTTTTCCCCCTCGTAATAAATCTCGCCTTCATCCATGTGATAAATGCCGAACATACATTTCATCAGAAGTGGACTTACCTGCGCCGTTTTCTCCCATCAGTGCATGGACCGTACCCGACGCAGTTTCAACTGCGCATGGTCCAGCGCCTTTTACACCCGGAAAAGTCTTGACAACATCGCGCATTTCCAAACGATATTCAGACAATTCACTTGCCCCTTCTCTGCTTGCTCCGCTGTGTTCTGCTGCTTTCAGAAACAGGTGCCGCCTTCAATTTGACCTATACCCGCTTCTGAAATCAGCCGAAACAGCGTTGTAATTCATCCGCCTGTGCGGAAAATTCGTCTTTTATTGCGTGCAATTTCACCATATCTTTAAAAAAAAGGGTGTGTGTGCGTTCAACGCACACGCACCTGAAATGACTTAAAACGTGCTTATTTGATAAACTCGCTTGCGTTTTCTGGGGTAACCTTTACGTAGTCAACATAGATGGACTGTTCCGCCTTCAGCAAAGGTCTTGCCGCCGACAGGTCTTCCATGCTTGCTACTGCCTGGCTTGCCTGGCTCTGTGCATCGTTGAGAACGGTACCGGTCAGGTTGCCGTTTACAACTTCTGTTCAGAGCAGCGTCCAGAGCGTCAACACCTACCAGGTAGATGTCTTTTGTTAACGGTGCGTCCAGCAGCCTGGATAGCCTGCAGAGCGCCGATTGCCATGTCATCGTTGTTGCAGAATACAACTTCGATCTGATCGCCGAATTTTGCAAGGTCGTTCTGTGCGATTTCCTGACCTTTGTTGCGGTCCCAGTCACCACGCTGCAGGTCGAGTTCTTCCACTTCCATGCCTGCATCCTTCTCAGAGCTTTTGCAGAGTACTCGGTACGCAGCTGAGCATCGATGTTCTCCGGGTCGCCCTGAATCATGATGTAAGAAACTTTGCCGTCGCCGTTGATGTCTCCCTTGTTCTCGGTTTCCAGAATGATTTCGCCCTGGAAGGTACCGGACTGTGCAGCATCACAACCAACGTAAACCAGCTTGTTGTATGCAGCCATCTGTTCTGCGGTTGGCTCACGGTTGATCAGTACGGTTTGGAACATCGGCCTGCTGAACTGCAGCGATGATGGTGTCCTGCTGCGGAGTCATAACAGGGTTGATGATCAGAGCGTCAACACCCTGGGTGATGAGTGTTTTACTGCTCGGTCTGTTTTGCCTGGTCGTTGTTGCCGTCAACAACGGTTGCCTTGCCTTTTTCTCAGCCATGCCCTGAAGAGCGTTACGGTAGGTGGTCATAAAGGCATCGTCGAATTTGTAGATGCAAACGCCTACTTTACCGCCAGCCGGTTACTTCTGCTTCGACTTTCTTAGCGTCTTCGCCGGCTTTGTCCTCAGCTTTTTCCTCGGTAGCTGCAGGCTCGGTAGTTTCGGTTTTGCTCTCTTCTGCTGCTGGCTGTTTTTCGCCGCCGCAAGCTTTGCCATAGACAGTGCCAAGCATCCTGCCAACATCAGTGCAAGAATCTTTTTCATTGAAATCTCCCTTTTGTTGTGCCGCAGTACCAACGACGGACCGTTCTTTTAAACGACGGACCTTCCGGCTTTTGTGGAAAAAGTCCGCTAAACCTTATCCGAACAAACGGTTTCCAGGTGCTGTACTGCGATTTTAATCCTCATAAGAACCTGTCGGAATCTTATAAAGGTCTGAAAAAAATGATAGCATCATTTCGGCTAATTGTCAATAAATAAGTCTATTTAAATGGGTTTTTTATCGATTTTCAATAATAGTTGTAGGCTTTCACAAAACAACAGATACGATTTGTTTGTTTTACCAACTTGAACCATATTGATTTATCCCCCAGACAGGTCTTTGTTTATTTGCAACTTAAATTGTTGAATATTTTTAAACAATTTGCCCGAATGCTTTGTCTTGAGCACACAACAGCTGCTTGTTTGGCAACATTGGCTTCCCTCTTCTTTTTTTATTTACTTTAGTCTGCTAATGCATTATCAGAATGTCAAATAATTTCATTCTTTCTTTTGTCAATATTCACTGGCATTTTGTACATATAATCAGAAGTATTTTTAAAAATTGTAGAATTTTCTCATGGAATCCACCTTTCTATTTGACAGCGTGCCCTTTGTCTGTTATCTTGATATTAAAGGGTCTGCTGCACAGACATCCGGTCAAACGGACACCGGTACAGCAGAAGAAAAAACTGTTTTTATTTTTGAGAAAAGGGTGAATGTAACATGAATTTGAATCCATCTACCATCCATGAAGTTGTCATCGACGGTCACAGCCTGACCATCGAAACCTTTCTTGCCGTTGCACGTTTTGGCGCAAGGTAAGCGTTTCCAGCAGGCTCTGGCTCAGATGCAGCGTTCCCGTGAGCTGGCAGAAAAAATTGCCAGCGAAAAACGTGTTGCTTACGGCATCACCACCGGCTTTGGTGATTTTGCCCGCGTCGCTGTTCCCGAAGAGATGTCCAACACCCTGTCCACCAACCTCATCCTCAGCCACTGCACCGCTACCGGTGACCCTTATTCCGAAGAGGTTGTCCGCGGTATGATGCTGCTGCGTGCCAACGCTTTGTGCGGCGGTGTGTCCGGCGTTCGTCCTCTGCTGGTGCAGATGATGGTGGATATGCTCAATAAGGGTGTCATTCCTGTCGTTCCGCAGAAAGGCTCTCTGGGTGCTTCGGCGACCTGGCTCCTCTGGCACATATGACCCTGCCGATGCTGGGCAAAGCAGAGCCGTTTACCAGGGTGTTGAGATGGATGGAGCCGAAGCAATGGCAAAGGCAGGCATCCAGCCGGTTGAAACACTGGGTTTACAAGGAAGGTCTGGGCATGACCAACGGCACCTGCGCCATGACCTCGGTCGGTACCCTGGCATGGTACGACAGCTTCTGTGCCGCTCAGCTGGCAGACGTCATCGGTTCGATGACCCTCGAAGCCCTGACCGGTCTGCTCAACGCTTACGACGAGCGTGTTCATCTGGTGCGCGGACACAAAGGTCAGCTGCAGGTTGCCAAAAAACTTCCGCCTGCTCACCGAAGGCTCGAAATCCTTTCCAACTGCCAGAACGACCGCGTGCAGGATGCTTACTCGCTGCGCTGCATCCCAGGTACATCGGCGCTATCCGCGATGCACTGGACTATGTCAAAGATAAAATCGAAATTGAGCTTAACGCAGTCACGACAACCCGCTGCTTCTTCCCGGATGACCGACGGTTATCTCCGGCGGCAACTTCCACGGCGAACCGATGGCATTGGCATTTGACTTTATGGGCATTGCCTGCTCGGAAATCGCAGACATCTCGAACGCCGCACCGAGCGCATGGTCAACGCAGCTCTTTCCAACGGTCTGACCCCATTCCTGACCACCGAGGGCGGCGTCAACTCCGGTACATGATCGTGCAGTACTCGGCAGCTTCGATGGTTTCGGAGGAACAAGGTGCTGGCATCCGGCTTCCTGGTCGACTCCATCCCATCCTCTGCAAACCAGGAGGACATGGTTTCGATGGGTACCACCGCCAGAAAATCCGGCTGGATCGTTCAGAACACCCTGTCTGTCTCGCTGACGAGCTGTTGACCGCCTGCCAGGCAATCGGACATCCGCCGCAGACTCAACACCCCACGGTCAGGGCATCTCTCCGGTTCATCAGAAGGTATTCGACCGCGTCCAGAAGGACACGCCTTCTATGAAACCGACCGCGAGCTATGGCAGGACATCCAGGCTGCTGAAAAGCTGGTCCGCAGCGGAGAACTGCTGGAAATCGTACACGAAACTGTTGCCGACTTCGAATAGCAGGCTGAGCCTACGGCGACGGGTTGAACCACCCGGACGTTTCGCCGGTTGGATGTAAAGGGTTGAAAAAGCCTCAATTTTTTTTCCGCGACGTTTCGCGTTATCGTTCAAGCGCTCTTTGGAGAGCTTGAGAACCTTTCTGCAAAGAGGAAGGTTCTCAACATCCCTGAAACTTGCACCCTGTTGCGCCACGGCGCAAGGACAGGTTCGAGAAAAAAATAAAAGTTTCGTCAACAGGCTGAGCCGCAAAAGGTGGTTCTTTCCTCCGCTCTGTACTAACGTTTTTCTTGCAGAAATTCTCAAACTCTCAAGAGCGCTTAGGGTTGCACAGGCCTCAAAGAAAGAACAGGCGGAATTTCGCCTACGGCGGCGGGTTGAGCCGCGGACGTTTCGCGTTGTCGGTTGGGTGTAGGCACTCAGCTTAATCCGCTCGCGCTGATTAACTAAAAAGCAACGCAAAAGTTTTACTCGATTTTTAAAAATTGTGGGTTTCAAAAGGGCAAAGCCCTTGGCAAGTGGGCGGAACTCTCGTTCAAGCGCTCTTTTTGGAGAGTTTGAGAACCTTTCTGCAAGAGGAAAGGTTCTCAACATCCTCAAACTTGCACCCTGTTCGCCTACAGCTGGGGACGGTAGTAAGAGAAAAAAAAGTTTTTCGTCCACCTTTTGCAGGCTGAGCCTGCACCCGTTTCACGTTGTCAGTTGGGCACAAGCCCGCAGCTTGACGCTGCTTGCGCAGCTCGAGAGCCCTCCCTAGTCTCGTTCGAGCAAACCGCAACTTTCTCATATTAGGCTGAACCTGCAAACCCATCCCCTATCGTAATTCATTCTTTTTAATCTTAATAGAAGATATTTAGGAGGTTTTCTTTATGTCCTATAAACCTGAAGAAGCCATGATGATCAAACTTGATTATGAGCTTCCAGAATATCCCTGCCTTTGAAGAAGGCATCCGCCGCGCTCCCAGGAGAATCCCCATCTGAGCAAATCCGACAAAGCGCTGGCAATCAAAAATGCGCTGCGTTATATTCATCCCGACCACCATGTGCAGATGGCGAAGGAATGGGTGAGCTGGAGGAGCACGGGGAGAATCTATGGCTACCGCTTCCGCCCCTGCCGGGCTGCACGGCAAACCAATCGACGAGTACAAGGCAACTGCATTGAGGGCCGCGCGATTCAGGTCATGATCGACAACAATCTGGACTTCGACGTCGCGCTTTATCCCTACGAACTGACGACCTACGGCGAGACAGGCCAGGTCTGCCAGAACTGGATGCAGTACCGCCTGATCAAAAAAATATCCCGAGGTGCCCACCGATGACCAGACGCTGGTCGTTGAATCCGGTCACCCCCTGGGTCTGTTTAAATCCCACAAGACCTCCCCGCGTGTTATCATCACCAACGGTCTGATGATTGGTATGTTCGATAACCAGGAAGCCTTCAACCGCGCTGCTGCTCTGGGTGTTGCCAACTACGGTCAGATGACCGCCGGCGGCTGGATGTACATCGGTCCCCAGGGGCATCGTACACGGCACCCCTTCAACACTCTGCTCAATGCAGGTCGTCTGGTGCTAGGTATCCCGAAGGAAGGCAACCTGGCAGGCAAACTGTATGTTACCTCCGGCTTGGGCGGAATGTCCGGCGCACAGGGCAAAGCGGCTGACATCGCAGGCGCTACGCCTCCATCATCGCTGAGGTGGACATCTCCGTATCATGACCGATACACTCCAGGAGCAATACGTAAC
>VOFK01001369.1_pt1 | contig 35432 bp, 42 predicted proteins | sample 5384121 | NCBI WGS metagenome assembly VOFK01 (sample SAMN12384730, study PRJNA508395) | human gut metagenome | isolation source: healthy gut J | host: Homo sapiens | reverse complement strand
ATCGGTACTTCGTTCCGGTTACGTATTGCTCGAGTTTTTTACCCGCCGGGGGTGCCCGCGCTTGGAGATGGAGCCCAGCTCAGCGGATTCAAGGTACGCGCTGACGGTGCCGTCCGCCTGCTGATACACGCTGAATAGTCCCGGCGTAAAGTCCTGGGTGGCATAGGGAATATCTCGCTGGTCCAGGGCCGTGGCATAGGGATACCGCCATTTCATCTGCCGGTGCAGATACGGCTGATCCATCATATGCACCGCATCCCCCCCATCCATGGGCGGCACGGTCTCCCGCCAGTACAGCAGATAGCCCCGGATATTTTCCCCCTTCCGGGGCAGGGACCACTCGGCAAAAAGGTACAAGCCGACGCTGGACGGAATATCCGGCCACAGCCAGTCGGTATACTGGGCCTGTTCCTGCCGGACCAGGCTCTGCATGGGCGCGGCCATCGCGCCCTCCGGCCCGTCATACAGGATATACCCGCTGAGGGCTTCCTCCACATAGGCATCATAAGGGTAGTGGGGCACCAGCCACAGTCCGTCGGTGTCCCCGGGCCAGTCCTCCCCGTCCTCGTATTGGAAATAGGTCAGGATGGCCCAGCGGTCCGGCCCGTTATCGCCGGGCGCCAGCAGGGCCGCCCCGCCAGAACTGAATGGTCTGGCCGCTGAGGGGCTTTTTCACCGGCTCCTGCATCCACACCGTCTGGGTCACCCCGGACAGGGACAGCACGTCCTCATCCGACAGGTCGTCCAGCAGCTCCCGGGGCAGGTCCAGCCCCTCCAGCCGGTCCCGGACGGCCTGGGCCGTCTGAGACGGCTCCTGCCGCGGCCTATAGTCCATGGGAAGCCTTTGGCCCAGGGCCTGGCCCAGCAGCACCGCTGCCAGCACCAGCACCAGATATCCCCCCGCCAGCCACCGGCCATCCAGCCGCACCGGCGCGGCCTCCACCGCATAGCCGCAGTTGTCCAGGGCCCGGGTCAGCCGGGTCAGCTGCCGCAGGATGATGATATACAGCGCCAGCAGCAGCCACACCGCCAGCCCCTGCAGGGTCTGGCCCAGCAGGCCGGTGAGGATCAGCACCCCATACCACAGCACCAGGGCCCCCGCCGCCTTGGCGGAGGGCTTTTCCTGCCCGGCCTTGCGGCCGATCTCCCTCATGCCCCACCACAGGCCCAGGCACACCAGCCAGAACAGGACGCTCAAGGTCCAGGCTATGGCCGTCTCCAGCCAGGGGACCAGCCGGGACAGGACGGTGCCCATGACGACGGCATAGCCCCCCCGCAGCGCCGCCAGGGCTATGGACAGCCGCCAGCAGCTGCGCAGGCAGCCGTTCTCCTGCCGCAGGGTCCGGAACCCCAGCATCAGCAGGATGCTGCCAACCATGGGCAGAAGATGCTGCAGATTCCAGAAGTTCAGGGTGATGCTGGTCAGTCCGATGCCCCACAGAACGCAGCGCATGGCCTGCCGCCAGGGGGTCACCCGGGCCGCCGGCAGCTGCTCCTCCGGCAGCTGCTCCAGCAGGGTCTGCATATCCCGGTCAAAGCGGATGTCGTCCGTCACAGCAGGTCACCTCCCAACAGATTCCGCAGTCTCTGCCGCAGGCGGTACAGCCGCCCCTCGGCGGCCCGCTCCGTGATGCCCAGCTCTGCGGCGATCTGGGCGGTGGATTGGCAGTAGTAATACTTCCGGAAGAACAGCTGCTGTTCCTCGCGGCCCAGGGACCGGATGGCCGTCAGAAGCTGTTCCCGCCGGTCCTTTTGCAGCAGGGCCTCCTCGGCGCTGCCGTCCCCGTGGGGCATGGTCTCGTCCAGGGGCTCCTCCCTCCGCAGCCGCCTGGCCCGGTTCAGGGCCATGTTCCGGGCCAGCACCGTCAGCCACGGCACAAACGCCCCCCGCTCCGGCGCATAGTCCCCGGCCCGCTGCCACAGGCGCAGGGAGATATCCGCCAGACACTCCTCCCGCTCCCGGGGGTCTGTCAGAATGGGTTTCAGGATATATTGCAGCAGCGGTCCGTGCCGCCGCAGCAGGGTCTGCAGGGCCGCCTGGTCCCCGGCGGCGATCTGCGCCATCAGCTGCTTGTCGTCCATGTCCGTCGCCTCCCTGTTTCTCTCTACTCTATAGTACACACCGCAGGGCCAAAACCCACGGCAATTTTTCTCGCTTTTGAACACATATTAACACAAAACACCGCCTTGCGCCAGGGGGGGCGGTGTGTTATACTATTCATAACAACACACTGGGCAATTGTGCCCATTTTTTCAGAAAGAGAGAGACCATGACCACCAAAGATTACCAGACCCGCAGTCCCCTGCGCATTTTCCTGTCCTATTTCCGCCCCCACCGGGGCCTGTTCCTGCTGGATATCAGCTGCGCCTTCTTCATCGCCGTCATCGACCTGGCCTTTCCCCTGATCTCCCGCACCGCCATGTACCACTGGCTGCCGGATAAGCGGTTTTCCATTTTCTTCACGGTCATGGCCCTGGTGGTGGCGGCCTTTGTCCTCCGGGCGGGGCTTTACTTCATCGTGGGCTACTGGGGCCACACCTTCGGCATCCTGGTGGAGGCCGATATCCGCCGGGATCTGTTCGCCCATATGCAGGACCTGGGCTTTGACTTTTACGATAAAAACCGCACCGGCCAGCTGATGAGCCGCCTGACCACCGACCTGTTTGAGCTGACGGAGCTGGCCCACCACGGGCCGGAGGACCTGTTCATCTCGCTTGTCACCATTGTGGGGGCGCTGGCGGTGATGTTCTCCATCCAGTGGCGGCTGGCCCTGGTGGTGTGCTGCATCATCCCCGTGTTCCTGCTGGTGGTGCTGTATCGCCGCCGCCAGATGTCCCAGGCCTCCCGGGCCGCCAAGCAAAAAACCGGTGCCATCAATGCCGAGATCGAGTCCGGCCTCTCCGGTGTCCGCACCACCAAGGCCTTCGCCAACGAGGCCCAGCAGCAGCGGCGGTTCGACGGGGCCAACGAGGTGTTCAAAACCTCCAAGCGCAATTTCCACAAGGAAATGGGCTTTTTCAACGCCAGCATGGAGCTGTTCATCAGCCTGCTGTCCGTGGCGGTGATCGCCGCAGGCGGCTGGCTGATTATGAAGGACCGGCTGAACTATATCGATCTGATCACCTTCAGCCTGTATATCACCACCTTCATCAGCCCCGTCCGGAAGCTGGCCAACTTCGCCGAGATGTTCTCCAACGGCTTTGCGGGCCTGCACCGGTTCATCGAGCTGATGGCCACGGAGCCCACCATTCAGGACGCCCCCGACGCCGTGGAGCTGACGCAGGTGCAGGGCCGGGTGGCCCTGGAGAACGTGCACTTCTCCTATGACGACGGCAGCCCCGAGGTGCTCCACGGGGGTGGACCTGACGGTGGCAGCCCGGGGAGACGGTGGCCATCGTAGGCCCCTCCGGCGGCGGCAAAAGCACCCTGTGCCAGCTGGTGCCCCGGTTTTACGACCCCGACAGCGGCGTGGTATCCGTGGACGGGACCGACGTGCGCCGCCTGATCCAGCACTCCCTGCGCCGGGCCATCGGCATCGTCCAGCAGGACGTGTTCCTGTTTGCCGACACCATCCGGGAGAACATCCGCTACGGAAAACCCGAGGCCACCGACCAAGAGGTGGAGGAGGCCGCCCGCCGGGCGGAGCTGTATGACGACATCGCCGCCATGCCCAACGGGTTCGACACCTATGTGGGCGAGCGGGGCACCATGCTCTCCGGCGGCCAGAAGCAGCGGGTGGCCATTGCCCGGATCTTCCTGAAGGACCCGCCCATCCTCATTTTGGACGAGGCCACCTCGGCACTGGACAGCGTCACCGAGGCGAAGATCCAGGGGGCCTTTGACCAACTGAGCCAGGGCCGCACCACCCTCATCATTGCTCACCGGCTCTCCACCATCCGCTCCGCCCACCGCATCCTGGTGATCCGGGACGGCCGCATCGCCGAGCAGGGCACCCATCAGCAGCTGCTGGCGGCAAACGGGGCCTATGCCGGACTCTATCACACCCAGAATCTGGGGGAATACCATGGATAAACGGGAAATGCTGGACCGGCTGGCGGCAAACGGCGATGAGCGACTGCTGCTGGGCCGGGTCTGGGATAAATATGAACAGTGCCGGCGGCGGAATCTGCCGGAGGGGACGGGCTTTCTGTCCCCGGCGGAGCAGGCGGCGGCCCAGCGGCTGCTGAACGCCCTGTCCGTAACGGAGGGCTACGCCTTCTGGGGCGGGTACGACGGCGCCCAGCGGCGGCAGCTGTGGTTCCTGCCGGAGTGGCAGGAGGCCCCGGAGGAGACGCCGTCCGTCCGGGTGGTCCGGGCCTCGTTTTACGAGGAGGACGCCCTGACCCACCGGGACCTTCTGGGCAGTCTCATGGCCCTGGGCGTCACCCGGGAGACCCTGGGGGATATCCTGGTGTTTCCCCGCTGGGCCGACGTACTGGCCACGGCCCCGGCGGCGGAGCTGCTGCTGTCGGACTGGACGGACGCCGGACGGGTGCGGCTCCATACGGCCCCGCTGCCCCTGGCCCAGTTGACGCCGCCCCAGGAGAAAACCAAGGAGATCCGCGACACGGTGTCCTCCCTGCGGCTGGACAGCGTGCTGGCCGTTGGCTTTTCCCTGAGCCGGGGAAAGGCCGCCGAGGCGGTGACCTCCGGAAAGGTCCAGGTAAACTGGACCGACTGCCAGAAGCCGGACCGCCCGGTGGCCCAGGGCGACACCCTGACCCTGCGAGGACTGGGGAAATGCGTCCTGGAGGAGGTCGGCCATCAGACCAAAAAAGGGCAGGGTGTTCGTCACCCTGAAGCGTTATCTATAAAAAGGGAGAGATCACATCATGGATGAAAAGAAAATCGCCCGCATCAACCAGCTGGCCGCCAAGGCGAAAACGCCGGAGGGCCTGACCCAGGAGGAACGGGAGGAGCAGCTGCGCCTGCGCCGGGAGTATATCGACTCGGTGGTGGGCAACCTGGCCCGGGAGCTGGACAATACCTATGTGGTGGATGAGCACGGCAACAAGCGCAAGCTCCGCCCGAAAGGAGAGCAGTGATGGCCTATTCCTATGACGACCGGGACCGGGAGTTCCGGCAGTCGCCTCCCCCCAGACCGCCCCGGAAAGAGGACAACGATCTGGGGTCCTGGATTCTGATCATCTTTCTGTTCATCGTGGCATGGCCGGCGGGGCTGGCGGTGCTGCTGTCGAAGGTGCTGGGGAACGACTCCCGGCGGAAAAATGCCGCTCGAAGCACCCGGTCGACTGTGTCCCGCAGTGACCCGGCCGTGTCCCGGGCAGATCCCAACCCGTCCCAGGCCCGTCCCGGGACGGCTTCCGCCGCCGGGCGTAAGGTCACCAAAACCCCCCAGTATTCCGCAAAAGCCGCCCGGAACATGAAGATCGTGGGCCTGGTGCTGCTGTTTGCGGGGCTGGTGTCCCTGGTGGAGGGCATCGGCGCTGCGACTGGCGGCCTGAGCGCTGGGCCCTGCTGGCCAGCCTGTTTCCCACCATGGGCCTGGCCGCCGGAAGGGTCTGGGCCTGCTGCTGGCCGGAGGCGTCATGACCCGCCGGGCCCGCCGCTTCGGCAAGTATCTGGCCTGTGCCCACGGGCAGGAGGCGGTGTCCCTGAAAAAGCTGGCGGAGGCGGCGGATGTGTCCCCCCGGAAGGTGGAAAACGACCTGGAGATCATGATCGAAAAGGGCCTGTGGGGCGAAAATGCCTACCTGGACCTGGGAAGCGATATGCTGTTCCGGTCCCCGGAGGCGGCGGAAGCCTTCTTCGGCAAAAAGAAGCAGGAGCAGGAGGTCCAGGAGCCGCCCCAGGCGGAGCAGGGCTATTCCGGTATCCTGCGGGACATCCGCCGGGCCAACGACCGCATCGCCGACCCCGTTCTCAGCCAGAAGATCGACCGGCTGGAGGAGGTGGCGGGGAAAATCTTCCGCATCATCGAGAAGGAGCCCGCCAAAAAGGCCAAGGCCAGCACCTTCCTGAATTACTATCTGCCCACCACGCAGAAGCTGCTGGACTCCTATGCCGAGTTTGAGGAGGCTGGGGTCAGCGGCGAGAACCTGAACCAGGCCAAGGCCAAAATCCAGAGCACCATGGACAGCATCGTGGCGGGGTTCGAGCGGCAGCTGGATGAGCTGTACCGGGCCGACGCCATGGACATCGACAGCGACATCCGGGTCATGGAGACCATGCTCCGCCGGGACAGCGCCACCGTGGCCGACGATTTCGGCCTGGGCGGCGGCACGGCGGTGCAGCAGGAGGAAGAATAATATCACGGAAATAAGGAGGAAAAGCCCCATGAAGCGCGTTTTTGCCCTGATTTTGGCCCTGTGCATGGCCTGCGCCCTGTTTGCCTGCGGAAAGAAGCAGACGGAGGTGGCCCCCGGCGGAGATAGTCCCACGGTGACCCCCGGGGCCACGGACCCGGGAAGCGGCCCGGCGGAAAATCCCGGCGGCAGTACCGGTGTGCCCGGCGGTGCAGGCAGTACCGGAAATGCCGGAAACGGCGGAAATACCACCGGCAGTACCGGCAGCGGCTGGGCCGGCACCCGGGTGGCGGTGATCTATTTCTCCTGCACCGGCAGCACCCGGACGGCGGCAGAGCGCATCCGGGACATGACCGGGGCGGACCTGTATGAGCTGACCCCGGAGCAGCCCTACACCAGCCAGGACCTGAGCTATAACAACGATGCCTGCCGGGCCAGCCAGGAGCAGAAGGACCCCGCCGCCCGGCCCCGGATCGCGGGCCAGCCCCTGGACCTGTCCCAGTACGGCACCATCTATCTGGGCTATCCCATCTGGTGGGGGACCGCGCCCCGGATCATCAACACCTTCCTGGATACCTATGACCTGACCGGGAAAACCATCCGGCCCTTCTGCACCAGCGGCAGCAGCGGCATCGAGACGTCGGTGGCGGATATCCGGGCGGCGGCGCCGGAGGTCAACGTGACGGCGGGCCTGCGGGTGGACGACCCCGACGGCAGCGCCCTGAAGGCCTGGGTCCTGGGGTAATAAGAGCTTGTCAAAAAAGGGCGTTGCCTTTTTTGACAAAAGAGATTTCGCTCCGACCCGTGCGTTTTCACGCAAAAAATGCGCGAAAACACACTCTCTCCGCGCAAAGTATTTTTCGCGACGTACACGCCCAACGGAAGTCCCCTTGGGGGGCGCCGCCGCGAAAAATGGATTGAACACTATTCGCGGCCTGCGGGCCGCGAACTCTGCGAGGCGTTTTTGACAGCCTGGAATAAGAGGAGTCCGGCGCGTGCCGGGCTCCTTTAACCTGTAGCCTGTAAAAAACCCACCTGCCGGAGGTCCGGCGGGCGGGTGCTTTTTTATTCGGCGGGATGGGGTGCGATCGCCATCAAGCCTTATTGCTTTGTCAGATCGGAGAAATAGTCCTCCAGGGCGGATTCCGCGTAAGCGCAGCAGCCGCCGTCGCAGTCCTTGGCCTGGGAGGAAATCGCCTCGGCCAGCACCGGATCGGCATCCGCCGTCATTTCCGCAAGCTGTGCGCTGTCCAGCGTGGTCCTGCCGGGAACGCAGGTGTCCTGGGCGCTCATGGTGCCGAAGCTGTCCAGGAAATACCGGCCTCCGGCTTCGTCATACACGACATACAGCACCGTGTTATAGTCGGTGATGGGGTGATATTTTTCCCCGCTGCCGTCATAGTCCCGCAGGAAAACCAGAAGCTCGGTTCCGCTGGTAAACAGGGGATAGTCGGGAGAGGTCGCCTCGGAACAGCCGCCCTGCACCAGGGTGAAGTTCCGGGAAGGTCGCCCTGTAGGACTCCTGAACGGACGCGTCAAAGAACGTGACCCAATTGCGCAGGTCCTCCCCCCCTGCCAGTCGCCTACCTTGACCCGAGCCACGGCGTCCGCCTCTTGGAAGGCGTCGGACACGGAATAGCAGCGCTCAAACATGGAATTGATCTGCATCTCGCCCCACCGGCTGGGGGGCAGGACGGGCTCGTGGGCCGCGCAGGCGGTTGCGGACAGCAGCATCAGGGCCGCCAGAAGCGCGGAAAGAATTTTTCTTCATGCTCGTGATTCTCCTTTTTTGCGTTTAGCCGGCGGACAGGCGCGCGAAATAGTCCTCCAGGTCGGTCAGACGATAGAGGTCGCCGGAGGACGCAACCGGCCGGTCCGGGTCGGCCTGGGAGGGCGCAATGGCAGCCAGAACCGGGTCCTGCTTTGTCAGATTGTCCCTGATCTGAAGGAGCTGCTCCTGCCCCGGGTGCGCAACGGCCGGGCAATCGGTGGGCTGATTGATCTGGCTCCATTCGGTCATCACGCCCAGGGCGTCCAGAACGTAAGACATGCCGCTGTCGTCCTGAGTCACATACATCACCGTGGAATACGTGCTTATCAGCTCATAGGCGTCCGGATACTCCACCAGGTCGTAGGTATCCCGGTACATGGACACGTCGTATTTGATCAGGAACAGCAGCAGCTGATTGCCATAGGTGAATACGGGATAATTTCGGTAGGTCCAGGTGGAGCAGCCCTCCTGGGCCAGGACAAACTCATGGGGGATATCCCCCTTGTACACTTTTTGGACCGTTGTCCGGAAAAAGGTTCGCCCGGTGATCAGCTCCTCCTCCAGCCAATCCCCCACCGTAACAAGGGCAACCACCTCTGCGGCGTCATAGGCCTCCGACAGGGAGTAGGTGCGGGGAAGCATTCCTTGGGCCTCTCCCTCCCCCCACCGGCTGGGGGGCAGAACGGGCTCGTGGGCCGCGCAGGCGGTTGCAGACAGCAGCAGGACCGCCGCTAAAAGCGCGGATAGAAATTTTTTCATGCTCGTTACCTCCTGATCTGATTTTGACCGTATGGGCTGCGGCAGGCGCACAGACGGAATACGGCGCAGCCGTCTATGCACCCGGGGAAAGCGTTTGGGTACACCTTGCCCAAACTACACGGGCTCCATGGGCGGAATTACCTGCAAAATTGAATGATTCGATACGCATAAAACGCGCCCTTTCCATAAAACATACTATTTTACAATTATACCGTTAAATTATATATAACATATTCGCGAGGGAAAGTCAACGTTTTCTCTGAATTGCGGAAACGGAAAAACGGTTTTCCGCAAAGACGGCGGAGACTGGAAATCCCCAGGGAAGTGTGGTAAAATAGCAGAAAAAGCGTGGAAAGGGTATGTGCGATGCGTATACTGGTTTTATCCGATTCCCATGGGTGCGTGGAGCCTATGGAGCAGTGCGTGGAGCGGGTGCAGCCCCAGGTGATCCTGCATCTGGGGGACTGCGTGCGGGACGCCCAGCGGCTGGAGGAGCGGTATCCGGATATCCCGCTGCTGGGGGTGCCCGGCAACTGCGACTATGGCGGCCTGGACCAGCCGGAGCGGCTGACGGAGCTGGGCGGGGTGCGGATCCTGATGATGCACGGCCACACCCGGCGCGTGAAGTCCGGCCCCATGGCGGCCATATACGCCGCCCGGGAGTGCGGGGCGGATATCCTGCTGTTCGGCCACACCCACCAGCCGGTGGTGGACCGCAGCGGCGATTTCTGGGTGATGAATCCCGGGTGCATCGGCCCCAGCGTCCGGCGGACCTATGGGGTCATCACCTTAGAGGACGGGAAGGTGGACTGCGCCGCCTTCCGCCTGTGAGAGGAGGAGGCGGACATGGGACTGCGGCTTTCGGCGGCGGGCATTTTCCTGCTGGGGGCTCTGGGGCTGCTGCTGCACTCCACCCTGCTGGAGACGGGACACATCCGGCCGGGGATGTTCTGCTTTTACACCAATCTCAGCAATCTGCTGGTGCTGGTGTATGAGCTGGCCCTGGCGGCGGCGCCGGAGGGGGCGGTGCGGCGGCTGCTGACCGGCAGCGGCGTGGCCCTGGCCATGACCCTGTGCATCTATGTGACGCACCTGATCTATCACTTTGTGCTGGTGCCGGACGCCAGGCGCCGGGGGAAGAAATTCGCCGACTTCGGCGGCAGCTTCGGGAACCTGTGCGTCCACTACGGGACGCCGTGGCTGGTGGTGGGGCAGTGGCTTCTGTGGGGGAACAAGGCGGGGCTGACTGCGGCCTCCGCCGCCCGGTGGCTGGTGCTGCCCCTGGCGTACTTCGTGTATGCCATGCTGCGGGCCAGGACGGGGCGGCCCATCGGCCACACGAAGCTGCTGTACCCCTACACCTTCATGGACCCGGAGAAGCTGGGGGTGAAAAAGTTCTGCCTCAGCGTCACGGCGGTGCTGGTGGGGTTCTTCCTGCTGGGCTGCCTGTTCGTGGCCCTGGGGCGGTGGATGGGATAAAGCAAAAAATGCGCCCCCGGGGCGCGTTTTTGACAAGCTGACAGGACCTCCTGCTGCGGCAGGAGGTCCTGTTTTATAGGGGTCACAGCCACACGGTCCGGCGGCACAGGGCGTCCAGGGCCTCCAGGGCCCGGTCCACCTGACCGGGGGTGTTGTAAGGCCCGAAGGAGAAGCGGATGGCCCCGGTGGGGAAGGTGCCCAGGGTCCTGTGGGCGTTGGGGGCGCAGTGCAGCCCCACCCGCACCTGGATGCCGAACTCCCGGCCCAGGGCGTCGGCCACAAAGGCCGGGTCCGTGTTCTCCGGCACCACCGGCACCACGGCGGCCCGGTTTTCCGCCCCGGCCAGACCCACCAGCCGCAGATTGGGGATGGACGCCGCCCCCCGGAGGAACCGGTCCGTCAGGGCCTGCTCATGGGCCCGGATGGCGTCGATGCCGGTTTCCTCCAGCCAGGTCAGGGCCGCGTGAAGGCCCATGATCCCCGGCAGGTTCAGGGTCCCGGCCTCGAACCGGTCCGGCAGGAAGGACGGAGCCTCCTCGGAGTGGCTGGCGCTGCCGGTGCCGCCGGACAGCAGCGGCTCCAGCTCCGCGGCCAGCTCCGGCCGCAGCAGGAAGCCCCCGGTGCCCTGGGGACCCATCAGCCCCTTGTGGCCGGTGAAGGCCAGGGCGTCCGCCCCCATGGCCTCCATGTCGATGGGGAAGGCCCCGGCGGTCTGGGCGGTGTCCAGCAGGAACAGCAGGCCGTTTTCCCGGCAGAAGGCCCCCACCTCCGCCGCCGGAAGCAGGGTGCCGCAGACGTTGCTGGCGTGGAGCATCACCACCGCCCGGGTGTTCTCCCGCAGCAGGCCGGGAAGGCGCTCCGTCATCAGCGTGCCGTCCGGGCGGCAGGGGATCCGGTCGAAGGTGACGCCCCGGCGGGTCAATTGGGTCAGGGGACGCATGACGGCGTTGTGCTCCATGGCGGACACCAGCACATGGTCCCCGGGCCGCAGCAGGCCCTTCAGCAGGACGTTCAGGCTTTCGGTGATGTTCTTGGTGAACGCCACGCATCGGCTGTCCGGCCCGTGGAACAGGCGGCACAGCTGCTGGCGGGTGCGCAGCACCGTCTCCTCCGCCTGATACGCCCCCTCATAGCCGCCCCGGCCGATGTTGCAGCCGCAGCCGGTGACATAGTCGAACATGGCCTGGGCCACCCGGGGCGGCTTGGGGAAGCTGGTGCTGGCGTTGTCCAGATAAATCGGCTCCATATGGGTCCCTCCCGAAACGATACGTTGTATTTTCAAAAAAATAATGGTAGACATAACCTATCATTATATGGTACAATATTCCCCGGAATTTTTCAAGAGAGAGAGGTATTTTTCCCAATGAACATCAAACGTGAGCGCCTGCATATCGTCATTGCGGGCCTGATCATCGGCGTCATTGCGTCGCTGCTGGTCTTTTTCGGCAACCCTGCCAACATGGGCTTCTGCATCGCCTGCTTCCTGCGGGATACCGCAGGCGGTCTGGGCCTGCACCGGGCCGCCGCCGTGCAGTATATCCGGCCGGAGATCATCGGCCTGGTGCTGGGCAGCTTCGGCATCGCCCTGTTCAAGGGTGAGTTCTCCGCCAAGGGCGGCAGCGCGCCCCTGACCCGCTTCGTGCTGGGCTTTTTCGTGATGATCGGCTGCCTGATGTTCCTGGGCTGCCCCTTCCGCATGATCCTGCGCCTGGCCGGCGGCGACCTGAACGCTCTGCTGGGCGGGCTTGGCTTCGTGCTGGGCATTCTGGCGGGCGTGTTCTTCCTGAAGAAGGGCTATTCCCTGAAGCGCTCCTATTCCATGGCCAGGCTGGAGGGCTTCCTGTTCCCGGCCATCCAGGTGGTGGTGTTTATCCTGCTGGTGGCGGCTCCCGCCTTCATCTACTTCACCGAGGCCGGCGGCGGCCCCGGCGCCAAGCACGCTGCCGTGCTCATCAGCCTGGCGGCGGGCCTGATCGTGGGCGCTCTGGCCCAGCGGACCCGCCTGTGCATGGTGGGCGGCATCCGTGACGTGGTGCTGTTCCGGGAGCCCAAGCTGCTGATGGGCTTCGGCGCCATCCTGATCAGCGCCCTGGTGTGCAACCTGATCCTCACCGGCGCCACCGACGGCACCTATTTCCACCTGGCCTTTGAGGGCCAGCCCATCGCCCATACCGACGGCCTGTGGAACTGCCTGGGCATGGTGCTGGTGGGCTTTGGCTGCGTGCTGCTGGGCGGCTGCCCCCTGCGCCAGCTGGTGCTCTCCGGCGAGGGCAGCTCCGACAGCGCCGTGACGGTGCTGGGCCTGATCGTGGGCGCTGCCTTTGCCCATAACTTCGGACTGGCCTCCAGCGCGGAGGGCCCCACCGCCAACGGCAAGATCGCCGTGGTCATCGGCCTGGCCGTTGTGGCCGCCATCGGCTGCCTGAACACCTTCCGGAAGAAAGCATAAGGAGGAGACAACATGAAAGTCATCGACGCACGGGGGCTGTCCTGCCCCGAGCCCGTGGTGCTGCTGCGGGCGGCTATGCAGAGCGGCGAGGCCGCCTATCAGATCCTGGTGGACAACCACGCCTCCCGGGAGAACACCACCCGCTATGCCCAGCACCAGGGCTATCAGGTCCAGGTGCAGGAAAACGGCGGCGAATGGACGCTGACCTTTACCAAATGACCTATTTTGCAACGTTTTTCTCTCACTTCGGCGCCATGCGGTATCAGCAGCTGTGCCGGGAGCAGGGGATCGAGTGCCGGGTGATGCCGGTGCCCCGGAATCTCAGCAGCAGCTGCGGCACCTGCGTGCGGTGCGAGGGGCGGTGGCTGGAGCCCCAGGGCGAGGCCGCCGGAGATGTGGAGCGCATTGCCGCCTGGGACGGGCGGAGCTATACGCCGGTTTATCAACGGACGGAGGAATGACCATGGAAACAGAAGTGAAGCTGACCAAGCTGGCCTCCTGCGCCGGATGCGGGGCCAAGGTGGGGGCCGGGACCCTGGTGAAGCTGCTGGACGGGTTCCGGACCCATTCGGACCCCCGGCTGCTGGTGGGGTACGACAAATCCGACGACGCCAGCGTGTATCTGCTGGACGAGAACACGGCCCTGGTGCAGACCACGGACTTTTTTCCCCCCATTGTGGACGACCCCTTCCTGTATGGGCAGATCGCCGCGGCCAACGCCATCAGCGATGTGTACGCCATGGGCGGGGAGCCCAAGCTGGCCCTGAACATCCTGTGCCTGCCGGAGTCCATGACCCGGGAGATGGTCCAGGAGCTGCTGCGGGGCGGGTATGACAAGGCCTATGAGGCCGGGGCCATCATCACCGGGGGACACACCATCCACGGCGCGGAGCCCATTTACGGCCTGGCCGTGTCGGGGTTCGTGCACCCCAGGCGGGTGCTGACCAACAGCGGCGCAAAGCCCGGGGATGTCCTGCTGCTGACCAAGCCTTTGGGCGTGGGCGTGCTGACCACCGCCGCCAAGGCGGGGCTGGCGGAGCCTGCGGTGATGGACCGGATCTATCGCCAGATGGCCGCCCTGAACCGGACCGCCCGGGATATCATGGTGAAGTACCGGGTCCACAGCTGCACCGACGTGACGGGCTTTGCCCTGCTGGGCCACGGCTTCGAGATGGCCCAGGGCAGCGGCTGCACCGTGCACATCCAGAGCGGCAACGTGCCCTTCCACCCGGAGGCCTGGGACCTGGCCGCCATGGGCCTGATCCCCGCCGGGGCCTACCGCAACCGGGATTACGCCGAAAAGGGCGTCACCGTCCGGGGGAACGTCAGCCGCACCATGCAGGACCTGCTGTATGATCCCCAGACCAGCGGCGGCCTGCTGATGGCGGTGGACCCCGCCGACGCGGAGGCCTGCCTGCGGGAGCTGCGGGACAGCATCCCCGCCGCAGCCCAGGTGGGCTACGTCACCGAAAAGGAAGAAAACTGGCTGATTCTGGAATAAACGAACCCCCTCCGGCTATGCCGGAGGGGGTTGCGTTATATCATACTAGAATCTGTTAAAAAGCTTGAAAAGCTTTTTATAGCGCCAAGGGCGCGTCAGATTCTGCATGAGACGGCGCAGCGTGCTTTCGCACGATGCGAGTGTGCGTAGCACACGTGATTCTTGATTAAATCTTTTAATCAAGAATCAGTATCAGAGGGTGCGCGGATGGTTAGTGGAGCAGCCACGGCGGAAAAGGCGTATTTTTCCCGGGCCGGGGGCATATACTGAGGGGAAGTTTCCAGGAAAGGATGTATGTCTATGTCCGATTTTTCCCAGCATGTGCCCCTGTCCACGTTTTTGCAGGCCCACCCCGACCAGGGGAGTCTGCGGGTGCAGGTGGCCTCCGGCGGCGGAATGTTTCCGGTGGCCGGGGCAAGGGTGGAGGTATACCGGCGGTTCGGGGGCCAGACCCACACGTTTTACCGGGGGTTGACCGATGAATCGGGTATCGTTCAGGGCATCGCCCTGCCGGCCCTGCCCGCCGCCTGGTCCCAGGCGCCGGACACCGCCTCCATCAGCGGCACCGGGTATCTGGTGTCGGTGCGGCACCCCTTGTTCGTGCCCCAGGAGGACCGGGAGGTCACGGTGTATGCCCGCATCGAATCCATTCTGCCGGTGATGCTGGAGCCGGTGATATAAGGGGGGAGCGCTATGCCTGCAACGCCTGTGGTCCCGGAGACCATTACCGTACACCCGGGCCCGCCGGGGTCCTCGGCCCGGAACGTGGAGGTGCCCTTTGCCGCCTATATCAAGAACGTGGCCTCCCACGAAATTTACCCCACCTGGCCGGAGAACGCCATCCGGGCCAACATCCTGGCCCAGATCTCCTATGCCCTGAACCGGGTGTATACCGAGTATTACCGCACCCGGGGGTACGACTATGACATCACCAGCACCACCCAGTATGACCAGGCCTATGTGGACGGCGGCGACGTTTTCGAGAACATCAGCCAGATCGTGGACGACAGCTTCAACAACTATATCGTGCGGCAGGGCAGCGTGGAGCCGCTGTTTGCCCAGTTCTGCGACGGAGTGCGGACCCAGTGCGGGGGACTGTCTCAGTGGGGCAGTGTGGACCTGGCCCGGGACGGCATGAATCCTTACGAGATTCTGCAATACTACTACGGAGGGGACATCAGCATTGTGTTCAACGCTCCGGTAGGGGGGAACGTGCCCTCCTATCCCGGGCGGCCTCTGCGCCGGGGGGACGTGGGCAACGACGTGCTGCTTCTCCAGCGGCAATTGAGCCGCATCCGCCGGAACTATCCGGCCATTCCGGAGATTCCGGAGCCGTCCACGGTGTTCGATGTGCCCATGGAGGAGGCGGTGAAGTCCTTCCAGCAGATCTTCAACCTGACCCCGGACGGCGTCGTGGGCAAGGCCACCTGGTACAAGATCAAGCAAATCTATAACGGCGTCAAGGGCCTGTCGGAGCTGTCCGGCGAGGGGCTGACCATCTCCGAGGTGCAGCGGCAGTATACCGAGGCCCTGCGGCTGGGGGACAGCGGCCTGGCGGTGCGGACGGTGCGGTTTTTCCTGGCTTTTCTGGGGTATTTCCTGCCGGAGCTGCCGCCCATCCGGCTCAGCGATGTCTTTGACCAGGAGATGCTGGACGCCGTGTACGCCTTCCAGAGCTATGCGGGCCTTCCCACCGACGGGGTGGTGGGCCGGGACACCTGGAACGCCCTGCGGCGGGCCTATGAGGACGTGCTGGGGGACCTGCCGGAGGACTATCAGCAGTTTGCCCGGGAGATTTATCCCGGGCGGTTCATCGTGCTGGGGGACCGGGGCGACACGGTACTGTTTTTGCAGCAGCAGCTGAATCGCATTGCGGCCCAGGACCCGGATATTCCCGCCGTGGCGGAGGACGGCATTTTCGGCCGGGGTACCCAGGCCGCTGTGCTGGCCTTGCAGCGAAAGCTGGGCATCGACCCCACCGGGGCCGTGGGCCCCGTGCTGTGGGCGAAGATCGTCACCCAGGGGGCGGGGTACTGATAATAAAACCGGGGCGGCAGACGATTTCGTCTGCCGCCTCTGCGGCGTTATGGGATCAGAACAGCCGGTCCAGAAATTTGTCCACCAGGGCCATGGTGTCCCGGTTGACGCCGGACTGTCCGGCCTGGCGGATGACGGTCATATGCTGATTGCTGGCGGGGTCCGTGATCAGCCGGAAGTCCGCGCCGGGCAGTTCCGCCCGGCGGGCATACAGGGAGCAGCCGCCGCAGGGGACCTCCCGGTCTTCGCTGCCCTGGAGAAGCAGGGCCGGTACGCCGCCGCTCTGGAGGCCCCGGACGGCGGACAGGTCCGCATATTTTCCGAATAGGAGCCGCTGCCCTCGGCGGCGGGAATCCCTATGAGAGAACCATGGCAAAAGAAAAAACTCCCAGCATAAGCTGAGAGTCTTTTGGCAGCGGGAGAAGGATTCGAACCCTCACATACGGAGTCAGAGTCCGCTGTGCTACCTTTACACAATCCCGCTATGTTCCTGACGAACAAAACTTATTATACTCGTTTTCCGGCGTTTGTCAACACTTTTTTCCCGGCTTTTGAAAAAATTTTCCGGGGGCGGTTTGGCCCGCCCCCGTGAGGAGAGGGTAAGAAGGCGTTACGCCGCCAGCAGGTCTGCCGACGTGAAATACTTCCGCAGCGGCTTATACAGCAGGGCAAACACCACCAGGCACAGAACGATGCTGGGCAGCATGTAGCTTCCGTTATAGATCAGGGAGTAGATCCAGGGGCTGGTCATGGGCTTGCCGAGGAACGTGTCGGGCATCCACTTGCCCCACACAAAGACGCCGATGAGGAAATGCGCCAAAAAGCGCAGCACGCCGCCGATGACCGTGCCATAGTAAACGCTCCACTTGCGGCGGGACAGCAGGCCCGCGCCAAAGCCCAGTGCCACAAAGGCGATGAAGTAGTCGCAGATGATGGTTGTCCAGTCAACGGAGAACTTGTTGCCGATGAGGTAGGTGATGGTGCCGTACACCAGGCCCGCCAGAGAGCCCCAGCCGCAGCCGTACCTGGCGGCGAACAGGATGATGGGCAGCATCTCCAGGGTGATGGAGCCGCCGTTGGGGAACTCATAGAGCTTGATCAGGCTCAGGATCTCCGCCATGGCGATGAAGATGGCGGCCTCGCAGATCATGCGGGTCTTGTTGATTTTCATGTGTGATTTCTCCTCTTTGAAAAAAATAACCGCATCGCGGGCCCTGGAGGCGTGGCAATGCGGAAACAAAAGCCATATTCTCGCATTCCTACGCCGGCATTACCCGGATCAGGTTCGAGGGACCGGACGGCGATACGTCTCATCTCAGCCGGCTTGCGCCAGCACCCCTTGGATTGTGAGGATATTCTATCACGGCTGTCGTTTTTTGTCAATCCCTCAGCATACCTGCGCGGTATATGCGTCTATTCTACGCCGGTATGCCCTTCGGGGATAGGCGGGTTTTCTATCCGGATGTGTCCGTTTTATAGGTCCGGGTTTCCGGCTGTCTCCCGCAGGCGCACACCGGCTGGCAAGATCCCCGAAAATCCAACGTCCGCCCCTTGTCAAGTCATTCGGCGTTTGCTATAATAAAATATTATTTGCAGTACCGGGAAAGGGGTGTCCTGTCATGAAATATCAGCAGTGGAGCATACCGGAGCTGCCCGCCGGGGCAGTGGACCGGCTCACCGGGGCCGGGTACCCCTATCTGGTGTCCTCGGTGCTGGCCTCCCGGGGGATCACCACCCCGGAGGAGGCCGCCGCCTTCTTAGAGCGGGACCGGGACCTGCCCTATTCCCCCTTTTTGATGAAGGACATGGACAAGGCCGCCCAGCGGGTGAGCCGCGCCCTGGCCGACGGGGAAAAGATCGCCGTTTTCGGCGACTATGACGTGGACGGCATCACCGCCACGGTGATTCTGGTGGACTATCTCCTGTCCCGGGGCGGCGACGTGGTGCACTATATCCCCCGCCGCATCGAGGATGGCTACGGCCTGGGAAAGGACGCCATCCTGTCCCTGCACGGGCAGGGGGTCCGCCTGCTGGTAACGGTGGACTGCGGCATCACCGGCGTGGAGGAGGTGGCCTACGCCAACTCCCTGGGCATGGACGTGGTGGTGACGGACCACCATGAGTGCAAGGAGGAGCTGCCCCCGGCCTGCGCCGTGGTGGACCCCCACCGGCCCGACTGCGGCTATCCCTTCAAGCACCTGGCCGGCTGCGGCGTGGCGCTGAAGCTGGTGCTGGCCCTGGGGGGCGAGAGCCGGGAGGAGGCCCTGCTGTCCCGCTACTGCACCCTGGCCGCCATCGGCACCGTGGCCGACGTGATGCAGATGTCCGGCGAAAACCGCACCATCGTGTCCCGGGGCCTGGCGTCCATCAGCCGGTCGGACTTCATCGGCCTCCACGCCCTGCTGCATGAGGCGGGCCTGTCCGACAAAACCGTCACCTCCGTGCAGATCGGCTGCGTCCTGGCCCCCCATCAACGCCGCCGGGCGCATGGGCGCGGCGGACATGGCGGCGGATCTGTTGCTGTGCACCGATCCCCACCGGGCGGAGCACCTGGCCCGGGAGCTGTGCGCCCTGAACCGGGAGCGCCAGGCCGTGGAGCAGGAGATCTACTCCCAGGCCGTGGAACAGATCGAGGAGACCCCGCCCCAGGAGCGCAGCGCCCTGGTGCTGGCCTCCGACACCTGGCACCAGGGGGTGGTGGGCATCGTGGCCTCCCGCCTTTCGGAAAAATACGCCTGTCCCAGCTTTATGATCCACCTGTCCGGCGGCACCGGCAAGGGGTCCTGCCGCAGCTGGGGCGGGTTCAACCTGTTCGCCGCCCTGGAGGCCTGCTCCGACCTGCTGCTGGGCTTCGGCGGCCATGAGCTGGCGGCGGGCTTTACCATTGAAGAAAAGAACATCCCCGCCTTCCGGCAGCGGATGAACCAATACGCCAGCCGGTTCCGGGGCGGCAAGGCCCCGGTGTCCTGCCTGCAGGTGGACGTGCCCATCGGCCAGGCGGGCCGGGTGAACCTGGCGGAGGTGGAGGCCCTGGACGCCTTAGAGCCCTACGGGGCGGGCAACGCCCGGCCGGTGTTCTGCCTGCGGGGCGCCACGTTGGACCGGCTTCAGAATGTGGGCCAGAACCGGCACCTGAAGCTGCGCCTGACCAAGGGCAGCGCCCAGTTTGACGGCATCTTCTTCTCCGCCGTGGCCCAGACCTGCGGCGTGGCCCCCGGCGACCGGGTGGACGCCGCCTTCTATCTTCAGATCAACGAGTTCCGCAGCAGCCGCACCGTCCAGATGCAGATGGTGGATATCCGTCCCTCCCTTACCGGCAGCACCCGGGAGGAGGAGTCCCTGGAGCTGGTGGACCGCTGCCTGCGGGGGGACGAGCTGCGCCCCCGGGACGCCGTGCGCCTGCTGCCCTCCCGGGACCAGTGCGTGAGCCTGTGGCGGGCCCTGCAGCACGCGGTGCCCCCCGACGGACTGGAAACGGACTATCTGCCGCTGCTGCGGCGGCTGTCCGGGGCGCTGCAGGGGGCGGAGCCCTTTTTGCGGACGGTGCTGTGCCTGGAGGTGTTCCGGGAACGGGGCCTGCTGCAGTGCCGCCGCCTGGGCGACAGCATAAACCTGCATCTCACCAGCCAGGGCAAGAAGGTAGCCCTGGACCGTTCGGAATATCTGCTGCGCCTGCACCAGGCGCTGGACGCATCGAAAGGAGGGGCACGCTGATGACAGTGGATGAACGATACCAACGCCTGGAGGACACGGTGCGGGCCTATAACCCCACCGCCAGCTTCGACAAGATCCGGGCCGCCTATGAATTTGCCGCCGCCGCCCACCAGGGCCAGCTGCGCAAGGACGGCTCACCCTTTGTGACCCACCCCCTGGCCGTGGCCCAGATCGTGGCCGAGGAGCTGCACCTGGACCCGAGTCCATCGAGGCCGCCCTGCTCCACGACACCATTGAGGATACCTCCGCCACCCACGAGGACATCGCCAAGCAGTTCTCCCCCACGGTGGCGGACCTGGTGGAGGGGGTCAGCAAGCTGACCCGGGTCCACTATACCTCCAAGGCCCAGGAGCAGATGGAAAACCTCCGGAAAATGCTGCTGGCTATGTCCAAGGACATCCGGGTGATCCTTATCAAGGTCTCCGACCGGCTGCACAATATGCGCACCATGGAGTACCAGACTCCGGAAAAGCAGAAGCAGAAGTCCTTCGAGACCCTGGAGATCTATGCGCCCATTGCCCACCGGCTGGGCATGCAGAAAATGAAGTGGGAGCTGGAGGACCTGTCCCTGAAATACCTGGACCCCATCAGCTACCGGGGAGATCGTGGACGCCCTGGACGAGAAGGCCGCGGAATACGACGGCTTCATGTCCTCCATCCACGACCAGATCACCCAGCGCCTGGAGGAGGCCCATATCGACGGCTATGTCTATGGCCGCATGAAGCACCCCTATTCCATCTATCGCAAGATGTACACCCAGAACAAGTCCCTGGACGACGTGTATGACCTGTTCGCCTTCCGGGTGATCGTGGACACGGTGTCCGACTGCTATTACGTTCTGGGCATCATCCACGACCTGTACAAGCCTGTGCTGGGCCGGTTCAAGGACTATATCGGCACTCCCAAGCCCAACATGTACCAAAGCCTTCACACCACCGTTATGGGCCAGAACGGCATCCCCTTCGAGGTGCAGATCCGCACCAAGGAGATGCACGAGGTGGCCGAATACGGCATCGCCGCCCACTGGAAGTATAAGCAGAACGGCCAGGGCGGCGGCGACGAGGGCCGGTATGAGTGGGTCCGCCGCCTGCTGGAGAATCAGGAGGGGGCCGACGCCGAGGAGTTCATCCACTCCCTGAAGGTGGATATGTTCGCCGACGAGGTGTTTGTGTTCACCCCCGGGGACGTGATCAACCTGCCCGCCGGAGCGACCCCCATTGACTTCGCCTACAACATTCACTCCGCCGTGGGCAACCACATGGTGGCCGCCAGGGTCAACGGCCGCATCGTGCCCTTCGACTGCCGCCTGAAAAACGGCGACATCGTGGGAGGTGGTCACCTCCCCAGTCGGCCCACGGTCCCAGCCGGGACTGGGTGAAGATCGCCCGGTCCAGCAACGCCCGGTCCAAGATCCGCCAGTGGCTCAAGCGGGAGCGCCGGGACGAAAACGTGGTCACGGGCCGGGCCTCCTTCGAGTCGGAGCTGAAGCGCTGCGGCGTGTCTTTGAAGGAGCTTACCAACGACGAAAACCTCCCCGGCATCCTGAAAAAGCTCACCTATAAGAGCCTGGACGACCTGTACGCCGCCATCGGCTACGGGGGCATCAGCAGCCTGAAGGTCATCGGCCGCATCCGGGAGGATATCCAGCGCATTCTCCACCAGCACCAGGAGGAGCGCCAGGCGGAGGTGCCGCTGGAAGGCCGCCCCGATGCCACCCGCCCCGCCGTGCCCAAGCGCACCCACAGCGAAAAGGGCATCATTGTGGAGGGCCTCAGCAACTGCCTGGTGAAGTTCTCCAAGTGCTGCACCCCCGTCCCCGGGGACGACATCGTGGGCTTCATCACCAAGGGCTACGGGGTGTCCGTCCACCGGAAGGACTGTCCCAACGCCGACCCGGCCCGCCGCCGTCCCAACGAGGAGGGCCGCTGGATCAAGGTGTCCTGGGCCGAGGACGTGGAGGGCACCTTCCGCACCACCCTCCAGGTGGTGGCCAAGGACCGCATCAACCTCATCGTGGATATCTCCACGGTGCTCTCCTCCACCAAGACCCATGTGGCCTCCATGAACGCCCGCTCCACCCCCGACGGCTTCGCCCTGATCACCCTGGACACCGACGTGTCCAGCAGCCAGCAGTTGAAAACCGTCATGCGCCGCATCGAGCAGATTTCCGGCGTCATGCGGGTCACCCGCCCGGCGGGCTGAGAAAAAACACAATATATTAACCGAAAAGGAGACTATATTACCATGAGAGCAGTGCTGACCCGCGTGAAAAGCGCCTCCGTATCCGTGGACGGCAAAACCATCGGCAGCATCGGCCCCGGCTTCCTGATCCTGCTGGGCATCACCCATGACGACACCGAGGCCCAGGCCGTGAAGCTGGCGGACAAACTGACGGGACTGCGGATCTTCGAGGACGAGGACGGCAAGATGAACCGGGGCCTGGAAACCGTCAACGGTGAAATCCTGGTGATATCCCAGTTCACCCTGTACGGCAACTGCCGCAAGGGCCGCCGCCCGGACTTTCTGGCCGCCGCCCGGCCCGAGGTGGCCATCCCCCTGTATGAAAAGTTCGTGTCCCTGTGCCGGGAAAAGGGCATCCACACCGAAACCGGCGAGTTCGGCGCCGAGATGCTGGTGGAATCCGTCAACGACGGACCTCTGACCCTGGTGGTGGACACGGACCAGCTGAATGCGTAACGTATTCCACATTCTTCCGGGCGGACGCCGCTGTCCGCCCGCTTTTATCCTGAACAGGAGGTTGAACCCATGAAAATTGATTCCATTATGGTGGGCCCCATTATGACCAACTGCTACCTGCTGAGCGACGAGACGGCAGGGGTCTGCGCCCTGATCGACCCCGGCGACGAGGCCCCCCGGGTGCTGGACATGGTGGCCGGTCTGGCTGTCAATTGCAGTATATCCTGCTGACCCACGGCCACTTTGACCACACCACCGCCGTGCGCCCCATCTTAGAGCAGTACCCGGACCTGCCGGTGTACATCAACGAAAAGGACGTGGTGGACGGCCGGGTTGGGGACATGGAGCTGGTGTTCTCCCGGCTGCCGGAGCATAACCAGCGGTATTATCACGACGGCGACACCCTGACCCTGGGCAGCCTGACTGTCACCGTGCTGGAAACTCCGGGCCACTCCAAGGGCTCCGTGTGCCTGGTGGCGGAGGATGTGATCTTCTCCAGCGACACCCTGTTCCGCTGCTCCTGCGGTCGGACGGACTTCGCCGGCGGCGACTATCGGGAGATGCTGCAGTCCCTGGGCCGCCTGGGGAATCTGCCCGGGTCCTACCGGGTCTACCCCGGCCACGACCAGCCCACCACCCTGGACTATGAGCGCCGGGTGAATCCCTATGTCCGCCAGGGCATGAAGTAAGGGGCGGGGCTATGAAACTGGTTTTTCGCGGTCATGACGACCGCTACGCGGTGGAGCAGAGCCTGCTGGCCTTCTTCCCGGAGGAGCGGCCCGTGTATCAGGAGCCGGAGCCGGGGGAGGACAACTGGGCCCGGGTGGACCTGCACCAGGGTCCGGTATACGCCACCGCCGTCACCGAGATCGCCCACGGCGGCAGGCTGGGCCGGGGGACCTCCCGGGCCCTGCTGCGGGACGTGACGGACGAGTATGAGCGGGAGCGCCTGCGGCAGAAGGCCGTGAAGCTCAGCTTCTTCAAGGCTGCCCGAAGCATCACCGGCCTGACCCCGGCCTGGGGGGCGCTGACGGGCATCCGCCCCGGCAAGCTGGCGGCCCGTCTGCTGGAGCAGGGAAAGACTCCCGCCCAGGTCAGCCGCATTTTAGGGGACACCTACTATGTCTCCCCCCGCCGCCGCCTGGCGGTGGAGACCGCCCAGGAGGGCCTGCGGGCCAAGGCGGACCTGCGCCCGGAGGACATCTCCCTGTATATCGGCATCCCCTTCTGCCCCACCCGCTGCGCCTATTGCAGCTTCGTGTCCCAGTCGGTGGAAAAGTCCCTGGGGCTGATGGAGCCGTATTTAGAGGTGCTGTGCCGGGGAGATCACCGACGCCGCGCAAATGGTCCGGGAGACGGGGTTGCGCATCAAGTCCTTCTATATGGGCGGCGGCACCCCCACCACCCTGTCCGCCCGGCAGATGGACCGGCTGCTGACCCACCTGAACCGCAGCTTCGACCTGTCCGACTGCGCGGAATACTGCATCGAGGCCGGCCGGCCCGACACCATCACCCGGGAAAAGCTCCAGGTGCTGCTGGACCACGGGGCCGACCGCATCAGCGTCAATCCCCAGTCCCTGGAGGATGAAGTGCTCCGGGCCATCGGCCGCCGCCACACCGCCTGGGACATTGAGGACACCATGGCCCTGGCCGCATCCATGGGCTTTCCCCATGTGAACATGGACCTGATCGCCGGGCTGCCTGCCGACACGCCGGAGGGCTTCCGCCGGACCCTGGACAAGTGCCTGACCTTCGGGGCCGACAACATCACCGTCCATACCCTGAGCCTGAAAAAGGGCAGCCGCATCCTGCTGGAGGGTCTGCCCATCCCCACGGCGGAGGACGTGGCCCGGATGCTGGACTATGCCGACCCCACCCTCCGCGCCGCCGGATTCTCTCCGTACTATCTCTATCGCCAGAAGTATATGTCCGGCAGCTTTGAAAACGTGGGCTGGTGCATATCCGGAGCCCAGGGGCTGTATAATATTTACATCATGGAGGAGCTGCACAGCATCCTCTCCCTGGGGGCAGGCGGCTCCACCAAGATGGTGGATCCGGTCCGGGGCCGCATCCAGCGGGTGTTCCACGCCAAGTATCCCACGGAGTATATCCAGCGGCCCGAAAAGATCGCCGAGAACCTGTCGGCCTTCCGGGCATTCCATGAAAATATGAAGAAATGAAATGAGGAGGGTCCATGACCAGGGGAAGCAGTCATTTTTAGGGGGCGCCGCCCTGCTGACGGTCACCATGCTTGTCACCAAGGCCATCGGTGCCCTGTACAAGATCCCTCTGGGGAACCTGCTGGACGAGCAGGGCATGAACTATTTCTACGCCGCCTATAACATCTATAACCTGCTGCTGATGGTGTCCACCGCCGGGCTTCCTCTGGCTCTTTCCCGGCTGGTGTCCCAGGCGGAGGCTCTGGGCTGGGTAAACCGGCGGCGGCGCATCGTCTCCGTGGCCTTCTGGCTGTTTCTGCTGCTGGGGCTTCTCAGCAGCGGCCTGATGTTCTTCCTGGCCGGGGACCTGGCCGGGTGGATGCACAACACCCGGGCGGAGGACGCCATCCGGGTGCTGTCTCCGGCGGTGCTGTGCGTGTGTCTGGTGTCGGTGATCCGGGGCTATACCCAGGGCATGGGCGATATGCGTCCCACCGCCGCCAGCGAGATCATTGAATCCGGCAGCAAGCTGGTGGTGGGCCTGGGTCTTGCCTGGTGGCTGCTGCGGCAGGGGTACCCCTCCCATATAGCCGCCGCTGGAGCCATCGCCGGGGTCACGGCGGGGGTGATTCTGTCCCTGCTGGCCCTGACCGTGTGGACAGCGACCCATTTGTCCCGGGACAAGGGCCGGGACGACCCGGGACAGAGCCGGGATATTCTGCGCCAATTGCTGGCCATCGGGGTGCCCATCACCGTGGGCTCCGTGAGCCTGTCGGTGATCAATCTGCTGGACCAGTCCATCACCATGGGCATCCTGCAGACCTCCTGGGGCCTGACGGAGCCGGAGCCGCCGCCGGCCTCTACGGGACCTACAGCTATGCCGGGAATCTGTTTGCCCTTCCGGCGGCGTTTATCTATCCGCTGACCATCAGCCTGATCCCCGCCATCGGGGCGGCTCTGGCCCGGGGGGACCGGTCCGCCGCCGGGCGGCACACCGCCGCCGCCTTCCGGCTGACGGCCCTGCTGGCTCTGCCGGCGGGGGTGGGACTCAGCGTTCTGGCCCGGCCCATTCTGGAGCTGCTATACCCCACCAAGGGGGCGGCCACCCTGGAGGCCGCGTGGCGTATCACCTGGAAATTCTGGGCGTCGGCAGCATTTTTGTGTGCCTGATGGCCCTGTCCAACGGGATTTTGCAGGCCTATGGCCGGGAAAAAGTCCCCCTTTGGACTCTGCTGGCCGGAGGCGGGCTGAAGATCGCCCTGAACTATCTGATGATCTCCAACCCCGATTACGGCATCCGGGGACTGCCGGTAAGCACCCTGTGCTGCTATGCCCTGATCACGGTGCTGAACCTGGGGGCCATCGCCCGGTATGTGCCGGAAAGGCCCGATTATTTCCGGGTATTTTCCCGGCCGGGGCTGGCAGCCCTGGGGATGGGCGCGGCGGCATGGTGGCTCCACCGGCTGCTGGCAGACCTGCTGCCCGGGGGGCTGGCCACCCTGCTGGCGGTGGCTCTGGCGGCGGTGATCTACGCCGGGGCGGCGCTGCTGCTGGGGGCTGTGGGCCGGGAGGAGGCCATGGCCCTGCCCGGCGGGGAGCGTCTTGTCCGCTGGCTGCGGCTGAAATAGACGAAAATTCCGTACATTTTTCACGAAAAACAGCCTCATCAGGCTATTTTGCCGATAAGAGGACTTGCAATAGGAGCGGGAATATGGTACATTTTAAGGAGAAAGCGCGATACGACTACGACGACCTGCTGGAGATCATCCGGGTGCTCCGCTCGCCGGAGGTCTGCCCCTGGGACCAGGTGCAGACCCACCAATCCATCCGCCGGGGACTGCTGGAGGAGGCCTATGAGGCCGCCGAGGGCATCGACCGGGACGACGCGGACCTGCTGCGGGAGGAGCTGGGGGACGTGCTGATGCAGGTGGTGTTCCACGCGGACATCGAGCGCCAGCGGGGCCGGTTCACCATGGAGGACGTGGTGGACGGCGTGGTGAAGAAGCTGATCTTCCGCCACCCCCACGTATTCGGCAGCGCCGCCCCGGAAAAGGACGCCCAGTCGGTGCTGGTCAGCTGGGATGCCATCAAGCGCCGGGAGAAGCACCAGCGCACCACCACCCAGGCCATGGACAGCGTGGCCCGGTCCCTGCCTGCCCTGTGGCGGGCGGAAAAGCTCCAGAAAAAGGCCGCAGACGATGGCTTCGACTGGCCGGATATCCAGGGGGCCCTGTCCAAGCTGGACGAGGAGGTGGGCGAGCTGCACCAGGCGGTGCAGGACGGCGCCAACGTGGCCGAGGAGCTGGGGGACGTGCTGTTTGCCGCCGTGAAGGCCGCCCGCTTTGCCGGAGTGGACCCGGAGGACGCCCTGAACGCCGCCTGTGAAAAGTTCATCCGGCGCTATGGGGCGGTGGAGCAGGGGGCCGCAAGCCGGGGCGTCAGCGTGTCGGACCTGACCCTGGAGGAAATGACCGGCCTGTGGAACGCCGCCAAGTAAGGCGGCCCCCATCTGACCCAGGTTTCTGATGCGATATTCATCGCTTTGGGATAGATTTTGACCAAGGAAAATTTTTAGGAGGACTATCATGAATAAGACCGAACTGATCGCCGCCGTGGCGGAAAAGACCGGCATGTCCAAGAAGGACACCGAGGCTGTCATCGCCGCCACCCTGGGCACCATCACCGCCGCCCTGCACGAGGAGGAGAAGGTGCAGCTCATGGGCTTCGGCTCCTTCGAGGTGAAGAAGCGCGCTGCCCGCACCGGCCGCAACCCCAGAAGCAAGGAGACCATCGAGATCCCCGCTTCCCAGACCCCCGTTTTCAAGGCCGGCAAGGCCCTGAAGGACGCCGTGGCCAAGTAAAAAAACAGACCATTCCGGCGGCGCGGGGTTTTTCCCGCGCCGCCGCGTTTGTCGGCGGGGAAATCGCCGAAGCGCCGCCGGTGGCGGATGAAGCGAGGCGATTTCGAGGAAGTGCCCCGGCTGTCGGCCGCGACAGCGGGCGAGAGTCGGCTGGCACGACGGTGGGCAGACATGGGCCCCGCCCTACGAGAATGTGTATTGAAGGATTGCCGACACGCGGGCCCCGCCCTACGGAGTGTTTAACGATAGAATGTCTTGTAGGGCAGGGCCCATGTGCCCTGCCGCGTAGGAACGGGATGGTTCCCGGACCCCCCGAAAACCCATTACCCATAAAAGGAGACGCAATATGGCAAAAATGACCTGGCTGGAACGGCGGTATCGCCGCAGCCGCCTGGACTATGTGCGCCACATCACCATCGACCCACGGGGTCCCGGCGTGGTGCGCATCCACATGATCCCGCCCCGGACGGAGGACCCCGCCGACCCGTTTCTTCTGTTGCTGAACGGGGCGCAGCTGGTGCCCCTGAACCTGAGCTGGGCCATCCTGCTGGCCAATTTCATGGACCAGCTGGAGCCCTGGAGCGGCCGGGAGATCGGAGAGCAGGACTGGCAGTCCATGCTTTCGGCGGCGGTGAAGGCCACCCGCCGCACCTATCCCGGCACCGGGAAAGCCGTTCTGCTGGGGGATCTGGAGCTGATGCTCCGCAGCATCGTGGCCATCGCCCGGGGCCAGGAACCTCCGGCGGAGGTGGGAGCCCTCTCCCTGGGCGAATACGCCGGGCGGATGTCCGCCCCCCACCGGATGGACCTGATGATCAGCGCCATGACCCGGGAAGGCCGGTGGCACTGCAACCAGAAGTGCCTGCACTGCTACGCCGCCGGGCAGACCCTGGGGGAAACGCCGGAGCTGACCACGGACCAGTGGAAGTCCCTTCTGGAGAAGCTGCGCCGGGCCAACATCCCCCAGGTGACCTTCACCGGCGGGGAGCCCACCCTGCGGCCGGACCTGCCGGAGCTGGTGGAGGCGGCCCAGTGGTTCGTTACCCGGCTGAACACCAACGGCCGCCTGCTGACGCCGGAGCTGTGCCGCAGTCTGTTTGAGGCCAGTCTGGACAGCGTGCAGGTGACGCTGTACGCCGCCGATGCCGCCGTTCACAACGCCCTGGTGGGGGCGGAGGGCTTCGACGACACGGTGCAGGGCATCCGCAATGCCGCGGCGGCGGGGCTGATCGTGTCGGTGAACACGCCCCTGTGCAGCCTGAACCGGGACTATGCCGAAACCCTGCGGTTCGTCCACGGCCTGGGGGTGCGGTACGTCACCTGTTCGGGGCTGATCCCCACCGGCTCCGCCGCCGGGGAGGAGAGCCGGGCCACCCGGCTGAGCCAAGAGGAGCTGACGGACATCCTCCGCCAGGCGGCGGAAACGGCCCACGGCCTGGGCATGGAGCTGGACTTCACCAGCCCCGGCTGGCTGCCGGAGGAGGTCCTCCGGGACATGGGCCTGCACCTGATCCCCAGCTGCGGGGCGTGCCTGTCCAACATGGCCCTGGCCCCGGACGGCACGGTGCTGCCCTGCCAGAGCTGGCTGGAGGGGCCGGGCCTGGGGAATCTGCTGACCGACGACTGGAGCGGTATCTGGGACGGCGAGCCATGCCGCCGCATCCGGGCGGAAAGCGCCAAAATGGAGCATATCTGCCAGCTGCGGCAGGAAGGGGGCTGCTGACCATGCGTAAAATTCTGTGCCGGGCGCTGCTGTGCCTGTGCCTGGTGCTGGCCCTGGGGCCGGTACATACGGCCTTCGCCCAGGACCTGGACCGCATCGAGTCCTATGCCGTGGACGTGACCCCCAACACCGAGGACGGCAGCCTGCGGATCCAGGTGACCTTAGAGTGGACGGTGCTGGCGGAGGGGCCTGTCAGCTGGGTGAAGATCGGCGTGCCCAACGGCAGCATCCGCCAGGAGCAGGCCCTGACGGACAACATCGACCGCCTGAGCTTCGACAACAGCTATATGTATGTGTACTTCAACCGGGACTATGACGACGGGGAGACCTTCCGGTTCTCCTACAGCTGGATCCAGGAGTATATGTACACCCTGGGGGCAGCCGGCTCCGTGGAGTATATCTACACCCCCGGCTGGTTCAACGAGGCCCGGGTGGGGCAGATGACCCTGACCTGGCACGACCCGGCGGGGGTGGACGGCGTGGACTCCCTGGGAAATACCGGCGGGGACCATGTGGCGGTCCTGACGGACCTGGACCACAGCCAGCAGCTGGACTTTACCGTCCGGTACGACAGCTGGCCCGCCCAGCTGGCCCAGGAGGGCAGCCGGGACAACCTGCCCCAGGACAACGACCCGGGGTACGACCCGGGGTATGACCCGGATTACCAGGACGACGGCGGCCTGGGTCTGGTGGGGCTGGTGATCCTGCTGGTGGTGTTCCTTATCGTCAGGGTGGCGGCGGCCTCCGACGGATATCGGGGCGGCTTCGGCACCCACTATGTGTTCGTCAGCGGCCTGTGGTATCCGGCAGGGCCGGACGGACGGCCCCGGCCCGGCTCCCACGGTACCCGGGAAAAACCGAAACCGCCCCGCAGCGGCGGCTTCGGCGGCGGCAGCCGGGGAGGCGGCTTCGGCGGTAGCGGCTTCGGCGGCGGGGGACACTGCGCCTGCGCCAGCAGCTGCGCCTGTGCGTGCGCCTGCGCCTGTGCCGGCGGCGGCCGGGCCGGGTGCAGCGCCAAGAGCCTCTATGGCGCGGTGCATCTGGACCAGGAGCTTACCCGGGAAATGGAGAAATAAGAAATGGCGTGCGCCCCCGGCGCACGCCATTTTTGCGATACTTATGCCGTCAGCACCACGCAGCCCACGTCGAAGGCGATCTTCACGTTGCCGAAGTTATGGCCGGTGCGGTCGGACACCGCTGGCAAGCACTTTCTTGTTCATGCGATGCTCCATCCTTCTTTAACGTGCTTCTTTCGTATGGTTGACGTGCTTCGGCCGCACCCCGGAGGGTGCGGCCGTTTTTCGCATATGGTGGGTTCAGATACCCAGCTTTTCCAGGGCCGCCATGCGCAGGCAGTCGCACAGAATGGCGATGGCCTGCTCCAGCTCGTGGACCGGCGGCAGGGAGGGGGCAATGCGGATGTTGCTGTCCTGGGGGTCCACGCCGTAGGGGGAAGGTGGCCCCGGCGGCGGTCATGGTGACCCCGGCGTCCCGGCACAGCTCCAGCGCCCGCCTGGCGGTGCCGGGCATGGCGTCCAGACTGACGAAATAGCCGCCCTTGGGATGGCTCCAGCTGGCGATGCCCCAGGGGGCCAGGTGGCGGTCCAGCTCGTCCTCCACGGCCCGGAACTTGGGCCCCAGAATGGCCGCATGACGCCGCATCAGTGCCAGGGTGGTCTCCTTGTCCTTCAGATACCGCACATGGCGCAGCTGGTTCATTTTATCGTAGCTGATGATCTGGATGTTCAGCAGATTCTTGAAGTATTCCACGTTGGCCTCGCTGACGGCCCCGCAGGCGATGCCCGCCCCGGGGAAGGTGATCTTGCTGGTGGAGGCAAACTCATACACCATGTCGCCATTGCCGTACTCCGCGCACAGGGACAGAATATCCGGGAAGGGCACGAAATCCCCCTCCAGCTCGTGGACGCAGTAGGCATTGTCCCACATGAGCATAAAGTCCGGCGCGGCGGGCTTCATGGCGGCCAGCCGGTGGATGGTCTCAAGGGAATAGGTGATGCCCGTGGGGTTGGAGTATTTGGGCACGTTCCACATACCCCGGACCTCCGGGTCCCGGATCAGCTGCTCCACCCGGTCCATGTCGGGACCGGTTTCCGTCATGGGGACGGACAGCAGCTCCATGCCGAAGGATTCCGTGACCTTGAAATGCCGGTCGTATCCCGGCACCGGGCAGATCCACTTCACCCTGTCCAGCTTGCCCCAGGGCTTTTCGCTGTGCAGCAGGCCGTGGGTATACGCCTTGGACACGGCGTCGAACATCATCTCCAGGGAGGAGTTGCCTCCGGCGATGACCTGGCCGGGCTTGCAGCCCAGAAGGTCCGCAAACAGCCTCCGGGCAATGGGAATACCTGCCACATAGCCATAGTTCCGGGCATCAATGCCGTCGGTGATGAAGTCGTCGGCGGTCAGGGGGGATGTTGTACATCTCCATGACCATGTCCAGCTGCTCCCGGCCGGGCTTTCCCCGGGCCATATTCAGGTCCAGGCCCAGGGCCTTCTGCTCCTGATGGGTCCTGCACAGGGCGGCGTATTCCGCCTGCCGCTCCGCAAGGGTCATTTCCTGATAGGTTTTCATATGCGCTCTCCCTCTTTTCCCATAGTGCCGTGTCCGGACGGACCGGCAGGCATCAGCATACCATACAATCCCGGAAAAGGCAAATATTAGTTTGCGTTTGTATTCAGCTGCCGATGGCGGCACGGATACCCCCAGCAACTGCCTTTGGCATTGAGATGCTGGTATTCTTATCCTCTCATAAATCCACAGCAACCGATTTCGGACAATTCATAGAATCCCATTGACTTGTAAAAAGCAATGGTTTTCGGCGTGTGATCCGTTGCCAGCTCAATCTGACGAACATGGCTGTATCGGTTCAGAACGGCTTGTAAGAGCGCAGAGCCGAAGCCTTTTCGCTGATGCTCCGGAAACACCAATATGTCCTGCACAAACACGATGGTATGCCCATCGCCCACGGTGCGAATGATGCCAAGAAGCTGATCGCCCTCATAAGCGGCAAGGGTCAGCATAGAGCCTCAAAGCCTTTACGCAGTACCTCCGGCTGATCGGTGTAGGCCGTCCAGCCAACACTCGTGTATAAGCGCAGAATCTCTGATTCGTTGTATGTTTTGTATTCTCTGATTTCCATATTAAGTAACCTCCATTCAAATTTTATGGAAACTGTTACTTATCTCTGCGCAATCTCATGGTTTATCCTCCTTACTGCTGCGTTTTGGCGGAATACTGCCTGCCATCACAGCCCCGTCAGCTGGTACACGTCCTCCCGGCGGGCGATTCAGCCCAGATGTGCAAACGCCTTGCCCAGATGGGTATCGAAGCCGAGCGCCTGATACATCCCCTCGTCGCAGGGGGCGCAGGTGACGGTCAGGCTGGCAAGGGCGTTTTCCTTGCTCCATTCTTGCGCCGCTTGTGCCAGCAGCCGGGCAGTGCCTTTTTTGCGGAACACAGGCTCCATGTAAAAGTCATCGAATATCCCGACATCTGTGCAGGTGAAGGTGGAAAAGCACCGGGAAACGCTGCACATCCCCACTGCCCGATAGCCCAGCCTTGCCACAAAGAACGTGATTTTCCCATCCCGGATGGCTTGCGCCAGCCGTTCCTGCTTTTCCTCCGTTGACGGTGCTTCTCCGATCTCTTTGAGAAAGCCGTTTTCCAGTTTTTTCAGCTGCCAGTCCTCCGGGTCGGCGAGAAGCTCCACGGTGATGGGCATATCCTCCTCCGGGGGCAGGAGCATCAGCGGTTCGCCCCATTGGTCCGTGCCGTTCTCGATAAAACCCACCGATTCCCAGAAGCGGCGCCGCCGCTCGTTGCCGCCATAGTTCAGCTCCGCATAACGCGCGCCGTGTTTTTTTGCCCAGTCCAGAAGCGCTGCTGCACACGCTTTTCCCGTGCCGCTGCCCCGGAACTCCGGGTAGACGCAGAACTCCATGATAAAGCACTTGCCGTCCTCCGTGGTGAAGATCACCGGCATAGCAAAGCCGATATCCTGTCCGCCCCGATGGAAGAACAGGAAGAAGCAGCGATCCTGCGGCCTGCCGTTGATCTTCATCATGTGGTCACGATACGCTTGACCAAGGAAATATTCCAGATCTTCCTTGTCGGAGTCTGTGAAAATATCCCGCTTGCGATAGGCGTGCAGCTGCTCCCAGAAGGCAGCAGCATCGTTTTCCGTGACGGCTTCACGGATGGTGATTTGGTTTTCCATTTTGTTTCCTCCAAAATTTTATTCGGAGGGTTAGGAAGCGTGAACCCTCCATACACGATTCATCTTCATAAAAACCACACCTTTCTTAATCAAATTTGTATGAGACGTCACAGCGTGTTTTCACACGCTGTGCGTGCGCACTAGCGCACGGGATTCTTGATTAAATTTTTTAATCAAGAATCAGTATCAGATGCCGATTGCGGCACGGATACCTCAATTGCGTTTTGGCGGAACACTGCCGGCCATCACAGCTCCGTCAGCCGGTACACGTCCTCCCGGCGGGCGGAGAGAATGGGCAGCTGCCGCCGGACGCTGTCCACCATGGACAGATCCAGCTCCGTAACGGCCACCGCCTCTCTTGACGGGCACTGGCGGATCACCCGGCTCCAGGGGTCGCAGACAATGGAGTGTCCCCAGGCAACGTAGGAGGCGCTTTTGTCCCGGGCCGGGGAGGTGCCCACGGTGAAGCACTGCTGGTCCACGGCCCTCTGCCGGAAGAGGATTTTCCAGTGGGCGGGGCCGGTGGTCATGTTGAAGGCCGCCGGGGCGAAGATCACCCTGGCGCCCCGCAGGGCCATCAGGCGGCATAGCTCCTGAAACCGCATATCGAAGCAGATGCAAAGGCCCATGGTCCCCCAGGGGGTGTCGAAGGTGGTGACCTCCCGGCCCGGGGACAGGACCTCCGACTCCATGAACCGCTGGCCGCCCTTCACGTCGATGTCGAACAGGTGGATCTTCCGGTGCCGGGCGATGCAGGTCCCGTCGGGGGCATAGACAAAGGAGGTGTTGTATACCCGGTGCCCCTCCAGCTCCGGCAGGGACCCGGCGATCAGATAGATGCCCCGCTCCCGGGCCAGCTGGGACATGGCCCGCTGGGCGGGCCCGGCAAAGGGCTCGCCGTAATCCCGGAAGCATGCGTTGTCATAGGGGCAGCAGAACATCTCCGGCAGCACCGCCAGGTCGATGTCCCCGGCGGAGCGCACCAGGTCGCAGGCATGGCGGATGTTCTCCGCCTTATCGGCGGAAACGTGCATCTGGATCTGTGCGATTTTCATAAAGACCCTCCTTATACCAAAACCTGTTAAAAAGCTTGAAAAGCTTTTTATAGCACCGAAGGTGCGTCAGGTTTTGTATGAGACGTCACAGCGTGTTTTCACACGCTGTGCGTGCGCCCGGCGCACGGGATTCTTGATTAAATTTTTTAATCAAGAATCAGTATTAAAATTCCCGCAGCACCAGGTCCGTGGATCCGGGGCTGGCGACCAGCCGCAGCACCCGGGGGTGCCCGGCGTATTCCCGGCACAGGTCCCGCAGGGCTGTTCCGCCGTGATAGCCGTGGATCAGCCGCAGACGGTACACCCCGCCGCCGGCCCGGCGCAGGGCGGCGTCAATGGCCACCCGGGCCTGGTACGCGTTTTTCCCGTGCAGGTCCAGCTCCATGATCCCCGGCTGCATACCGATCACCCCTTTCCTGTTCCATTGTACCCCGGGACATCCCGGTTTGCAAGCCCTATGACCCGGGACAAAGCCGGGACGTCCCAGGGGGAGCTTATTTCTTGCGGAAAAAGGCCACCGCCACGGCCCCAGGCCCGGCGTGGGTGCCGATGACGCCGCCGATGAGGGTGGAATCCAGACGGTCTGTTCCGTTTTCCCCACAGGGCCCGGCTGTCCTCCACGTATTTTTTCAGGAACACGTCCGTTAGCCCCCGTGTAGCCCAGGAGGATGGGCAGGGAAATGATGCCGCACGCGCGCATTTGCAGCAATACGTAACTGAT
>VOFK01000750.1_pt1 | contig 35436 bp, 49 predicted proteins | sample 5384121 | NCBI WGS metagenome assembly VOFK01 (sample SAMN12384730, study PRJNA508395) | human gut metagenome | isolation source: healthy gut J | host: Homo sapiens | reverse complement strand
TCAGTGACGCCGTTCAGTTGCATCCATTGCTGAAAAAATCGTTTTCCGTTCAGATGGAAGCACTAGTGCTTTAGTGATTCAATACCATTCAGTATTGAATTAAGCGAAAATAAATTCTTTAACTTGTGGTGTATCTTTATTTATTAATTCCATGATTGAAAGATTGTTTTTTTGAAATATTGATTTCAAGATTGCTAGATAGCTAATCAGTTGAATGATTAACTGATTGATTAGTTTCGCAGATAGTCACCCAGTGATGAAAGGCTAAGCACGTCTTTTGCTGGATCATAATCTATGTAAAATCCGTTTAGGAGCAGGAGCTATAAAATACAGACTGTCTTCTTTTCTGTATTTCATAAGTAGCGGGTGAAGCCTGTTTGGTGGTTTCCGATACATATATAATAGAGAGAAGATAATCGTTGTCATTCCGGTAGATGATTACCGTAGGATTCAGATTAATGCTTTCCCATGTGCCAACAATGGAAGAACAGGTTGAAAGATGGATAATCTTCTTTAGTTCTTTTCATAAGGCGTGATTTGTTTGGGTGATTGATTTTTGTGTTTCACTATCCGCAATAATTCTTTCAACATCAGAAGACTTATAATAAATTTTGCTCCCTATTTGAGAATAAGCCAGTCGCCCACTACTTCGGTAATATTGCAGCGTTCGCTTACTAAAGCCTAACAACAGGTATACTTCCTGACTATCCAGCCAGTTTTCTACTTTCTGAGTATGAGTGCTGCACAAACTCTCTATCCGTTTGGCAAACTCCGTGAACCTCTCACAGACATACGAAAAGGTTTTCTTTCAATGGTTACTACTTCCATTCTTTCAATTTTTTAATGGTTTATAAAACATGTGATTCTATTTTCATCGGCAAATAAAAGGAAGAATTAAGAACCGTTTTCAAAACTGTCTAAGGATGGCATAGTAAGTTCTGCATTGGCTTGATGGCAAAAAAACTTTCTACCATCGCAATTTAGCAAGCAGATTATTTGCATGTTTCCGATAAGTAACATATATTTGTTCCCAAATAGTAACAATGCGTAAAATGAAAGGAAAAAGCATAACAGGAGAAAGAGATCGGGAAGCTACCGAAAAGCGGTTGCTAGATACTATCGGTAAAATGATTGCCGAAGATGGCTTCGAGAAAAATCGGCATTAACGCTATAGCTACCCAATCAGGTGTTTCAAAGATAGTGATATACCGTTATTTCGGTTCGGTAGAGGGACTTATGGCTGCTTACATACGGCAACATGATTTCTGGATCAATTTCCCACTTGAATATCCCAGCCGTGAAAAACTACCTGCATTCGTGAAAAGTATGTTTCAAGGACAGATTGAGCAATTAAGGAATAATCCTACTTTGAAAAGGCTTTATCGCTGGGAATTATCTTGCAATAATGATATGATTGTAAAGCTAAGAGAGCAACGGGAAAAAGTGGGAATAGACCTTGTAAAGAAAGTAAGCGAACTAACAGGACATCCCCAAAAGGAAATTGCAGCAATAGCCTCTATGCTGACAGCATCAATTACTTATCTGGTGATGCTGGAAGATTTTTGTCCGGTTTATAATGGCATTCCTCTGAATGAGGATTCAGGATGGGAACAGATAAACGAAGGAATTGAAATTCTAATAAATAAGGTATTTGAAGATGAAAACTGATTTCATACAAATAGCCAGTTATGCTTCTAAAGCTCCTTCGGGACATAACACACAGCCTTGGAAGTTTCACATTACGGACGGTACTATTACGGTTCTCCCCAACTTAGAGGTAGCGTTACCTATCGTTGATAGAAACAATCGTGAGTTATTTATTAGCTTAGGCTGTGCTGTTGAAAACTTATGCATCGCTGCCAGCTATTTTGGTTACACTACCCATATAATAGAATGCAGTATAGAAGCGATTATTCTTGAATTAACGAAAAATGATCTCACAATTGAAGATTCCCTATTCCATCAAATTGAGAAACGACAGACAAACCGCAATATCTATAATGGCAATAAAATATCAGATGGAATTCTACAACAACTTGAATCCATTCCAAAAGAAAATGGTATTCAATTCTACTTTACTGAAATAAATACGCCATTTGCAAATACAATAACCCAATACATAATGAAAGGGAATGAAATTCAAATGGCTGATATTGCTTTCAAGAATGAATTGCTTTCGTGGATGAGGTTTAATAAAAAACAAGTTGAGGCTACACATAACGGGCTAAGTTATTTGGTTTTCGGGAATCCACCACTTCCTAGAATATTAGCACGTCCCATAGTTAGCTTATTCTTAAAACCTAATGCGCAAAACAAATCGGATAGAAAGAAAATAGATTCTTCTTCGCATTTTGTTGTATGCACCACACAACAAGATACAATCGAAGAGTGGATTAACTTGGGGCGAACACTCCAACGCTTTCTGTTAAGAGTAACTGAGATCGGGATTTCTTATGCTTTCTTTGAATCAGCCGTGCGAAGTTGCGGCATTAGCATTTGACTTACGAGAGAAATTACCTGTCAATAAGGAACACCCAACATTAATAATGAGAATTGGTTATGCAAAGCAAATCCCTTATTCTCCCCGTAAAAAGATTGAAACATTACTAGTCTAATATTTTTTTGATTATCATGTTCCCGATTAGTAACAATAATAAAATAACAATATAATAAAACTAATATGAATAAAATGGGATTGACATTGATTTATTTATGGCTTGTCAGCCTTTGTTCCTGCCAACAGGAATTGATTGAGTATGAGAAAGGAGATATGAAAGTATGCATTGAACAGGGTGAACAATGGCTGCATGACTTTCCTTTGTTCTTAGGTATCAACAAAAAAGAACCCACCTCAAATTGCTGTTTGGTTAGAAGATACACAAGGGAATTATCTTTCAACGGTCTATGTAACTCATAAGATCGCCACTCAATCTTGGCAAGCATCGGGAGGAAACCGACGAAAAGAAGCTCTACCTCACTGGTGCTATTCACATGGAGTTAAATACGATGATGGACTTTATTTGCCTACAAAGAAAGAGCCATTAACAGATGGTATATCAGGAGCAACCCCACATGGAAGTTTTGATATCAAATTAAGTCCGGCAATAGCATTAAAGACATTCGTTGTAAAAATAGAAATAAATCATTCCACTGATTTCAATGAATCCTTCCCTAAATCAGCCAAAGATGGAGAAGCCAACTATTCAGGAGGTAAAGAAGGAAGCGGACAACCAGCAATCGTATACGCTGCCAATGTAGATTTATCGGCAGGTGAAAAATCATTTGAAGCAAATCTGGTGGGGCATAGCAGCCCTAATGGCAGTTCCGGAGAAGTTAGCAAAGATACATCGGGGCTGACAACTGCTTTACATATCGTAAAACGTATAACTGTAATAATCCAATGAAAAAGATTATTCTACTTATTATAGTAAGTTGCGCTACTGCTATTGCAACAGCGCAACAGACAGAACGCTTCACTCTTGCCACAAGTGTAGGGACAGGAATTGACATGAACGAGCCGTCAACCACTCCGTTTACGTGGCAAGCTCTTGGCTATTATGCTATCAACAAACGGCTCTCGGTCGGTATCGGTACAGGATTATCTATTTATGAGATAACTCTGATTCCGCTATTTGTCGATGCAAAATTTTTAACCATAAAGCCTAGAAAATTCACTCCTTATATTGAATGTGGTGTTGGATATAGTTTTGCACCGGATAAAAATGCTAATGGAGGTTTTTATTTGAATCCGTCTGTTGGGGTAGAATATTCAATTTGTAAAAGTAAGAAGTTATTCTTGACTTTAGGATATGAATTCCAGAAACTTGGACGGCTGAAAACGCAAAAACAATCATTGTTTACAGCTGAGTTTGCAGAGAAGTTAAGCCATCATGCTATTTCAATAAAGATTGGATTCATGTTTTAAAGACATAAAGAAATCATTCAGCAACATGTAACAGACTTTGGTCTGATTATTAATACTCATTAATTATTAAACACTCATGCCTATGAATGATTTATCAAAAACGAGGATTATCATCTTATTGACTGATTCCTCACAAAAAGTAACTGACACAGAAATGCAAGACGCTTATGACGAATTTATCAGGTGCATAGCAACAATTGGCAGTTCAAAAGATAACTCCAATATCTTTCGGATGCTGAATCTCACTCGTATTGAGATAGCACCCTTAAAAAGAGCTATATCAGTACGGGCAGGGGGAAAAAATGCGCTTAAAAATTCTTATCTGCACAAAGTGCTGGCTATTATCAATGTAGAATTGGAACTATTAAGTCTAAAAATTAAGCATCCTGAATCATTTGATTCTCCCACCTCACCAACATTCGAATCAGATCTATATGTAATCCCTAAGTCAAAGGACTTGGGGATTATTGGTATTGCTGAAATAGTAATAGGGTTATCTTTTTTAGGCGAAGTAGTCGGAAAAGACGGAAAGCCCGTCCCATTAGTTCGTTTAGCTCACGGTTTTGAAATCCTTTTCAATTTAAAATTTGGAAGTATATACGATAAACTGGATGCTATCTTTATGCGTAAACCATTCAATCTGACCAAAACATTAGATGCCTTAAAGAATGCAATTAACAAAGAAGCCCGTAAACGAGCTAACAAACATTAGACAAAATGTTTTTATATTCCACTCATTTATAACTATTTGAATTTTATTTTCAGGGGAGTAGGTAACTACTCCTCTTTTTCTAGTTCTCCATTCTGCCGATTTTTGCATCATCAATCGATTGACATTCATAATGTATCACTAAAAAATGAAGCAAAATGTATATAGACAACGAAAACTTTGAGAAATGGATGGAGAGGCTATCCAAGAAACTTACTGAAATAGGGAAAGACTTAAAATCCCTAATTAATACTGATAAAGTATTAGATGATAATGAAAAGATACTCGATAATCAGGATTTAGCCTTTCTTCTGAAAGTATCTTTCCGAACTCTTCAACGTTATAGGGTAAGCGGTCAACTACCTTTCTTCACCATCGGAAAGAAAACTTATTATCGTGCTGGTGATATTCGGTCTTTCGTTCGTGAACGTGCCGATTTCCAAACCTACAAACAGTTTGAAAAAGCCAATCAATTAGAGAATCAGCCTTGAAAGCAAAAGGTAGCAATAGAAAGAAGTCTGTGTTTAGGCTATTTCTCTGTGCTACCACCCCGATTTAGCAGAAACTGCTTCACCTATCGGTTCAGCCCGTTTCGCTAAATCGAGCAAGAGGGAACTGGACAAGTCCTGTTCTTCCCTCTTGCCCTGCGGGGCAAAGCCTTCGGCTTTAGCGTGTTTACAAGAACACGCTGTAATGACACCTGTAATAAGCATTTTCTTTTCGACGCTTATTATCAGGTATTTATCCATTCATATTTCTATAAAAAAGTAATTACCATGCCAAATAGCAGTCGAAAGACGATATTCACCACCATTTCCATAGACAAGGAAACGGCAGCTTTGGTAGAGAAGATATGCAAACGCTATTCACTGAAAAAGAGTGAAGTTGTAAAGTTGGCGTTCGGGTATATAGATAAGGCACATATCAACCCATCCGAAGCACCTGAATCCGTAAAATCGGAACTGGCGAAAATAAATAAGAGGCAAGATGATATTATTCGCTTTATTCGTCATTACGAGGAAGAACAACTGAATCCCATGATACGAACCACCAATTCTATCGCTGTTCGATTTGATGCTATCGGCAAAACTTTGGAAGCACTTCTTCTTTCAACTAGAAGCCAATCAGGAGAGACAAACAGCCGTACTCAAAAAGTTAAGTGAACAGTTCAAAAATCACGCCGATGTGATAAACAACCAGTCCAAAAAAATATTAATACACTTTACAACAGATACACCAACGGGATTATAAAAATTTCAAACTGATACAACTCTATTCTGAACTGTCTGCCTGTGGTGTGATGGATAGTAAAAGGAAAGAGAAACTTGAAGACGAAATCAACAATCTAATAAACGCACATAGATTATGCACATAGATTTTGCCCCACCATCGAAAGGAACATACAATAATGTAGGGAGTAGCCGACAATTAGCTTCGTACATGGAACATGAAGATTTAGAACGGATGCAACAAGGTATCTATACCGATGGCTTCTTCAACCTGACAGAGGATAATATCTATAAATCAAAAGTTATAAAAGACATTGATAGTAATATCGGGCAACTTCTAAAGACGGATGCAAAGTTCTATGCTATTCATGTAAGCCCATCAGAAAAGGAACTTCGGAGCAATGGGTAATACAGAACATGAACAAGCCGAATCCATGAAGCGGTATATCCGGGAAGTAGTTTATTCCTGAATATGCCAAGAACTTTTAACAAAGGATTATCGGCAGAAAATATAAAGTTCTACGGGAAGATACATTTTGACCGCAATACCGTTCAGATAACGAACTGAATATGCACTGCCATTTTGATAGTAAGTCGTAAAAACCAAGCGAATAAAAAGAAATTATCACCGCTAACCAACCACAAGAGCACCAAGAAAGGGACGGTAACAGGTGGCTTTGACCGTGTGAACCTATTCCAACGGGCCGAACAGGACTTTGATAAGCTATTCGGCTACGACCGCCAATTATCTGAATCCCTTGAATATGCCAACACGATGAAGAACGGAAGCATTGATGAGAAACTGAAAATGCAAGAACGGGAATTGAAAGAGCCAAAACAATATTTTACTGGCGAAAATAAAAAAAGAGGTTCAACACTCCAGTGAGAAAGAAAAACATGATTTCTTATAGCCCCGATAGCAAAAAAAAAAGACAATAAACACTCTTTTTAATCAGTCAGATAGCAGAAACGATGATTCTCTCTTGTCTATCTTTTCACTAACAGATGGTAACAACTACGATGCAACATTAGCAGAAGATTTACAGGCAGAGAAACGTAAGAAGAAAGGGATAAGACGATGATTGATTGAATACGAAGAACTAAGAAACGAAATAGACCGTTACCTGATGGAAGGTTTCAAGTATCATAAATCGCTTGTTTGCCTGACAGTAGATAATATTATTGCCATTCTCGTCTCATCCCTTAAAAAAATATTTTTCACCAATGGAACTCTTTATATTATAGATGAAATGTTTAGTTGATAACATAAAATACCTATGAATTCATTTCTTTGGAACTACATGATGCTTCATTTAACCACCGATACCTTGCACGATCAGATTGGTCTGGTAACCGATTGGCGTGCTAAAACTGGCAGATGCCGCCATACAGATCACCACAAAGAACGGGGTCGAGTCCACTAAAATTCATAATTTCTAATACACAATATAATCATTGTAACAAGTACTTTTTTGTTTTTATACAAATTAGATGCCAATAGTATAAGATAGATGCTTCTTTAGATACAATAGTTGGTTTCTAGAATATGTTTTTGACAAATAATCTTTTTAATTCTCATTTTCTTCGTATCTTTGTACGTGTCTTTTTGCGAATTTAAATGTTTGCAAAGAAAAAAATCAACCATTTAAAACTAAAATCTATAGATGAATTGCCCAATATGTAATCAGGAGCTTCCAGAAGGAGCCAAATTTTGCCATAAATGCAGAAATCAAATTATTTGCCAAGAATGTGGCAAAGCATTATTAAAAGATGCATCTATTTGCGTTTTCTGCGGCAGTGAAAATACATACTAATAATCATTCTGAGAGTATCTTTAATAAAGTTGAATTTAGCGAAGATGCCAATGGACGAAGATTTAAAGCTGTATTTACTGATACAACCGCATGTAATATTGTAGATGTAATATCACCCTTCATTCCTACTAATAAAAAGGTTTTAATTTCTGAACATACAGAGGAGAATGGTAATAACACCGATATTATTGCTATTGACACACTACATGCGGAAAAATCCAGAACGCGAACAGCCTAAACAAAAACACATCTTCATTACTAGAAAAAATATTTCCAGATTAGAGATGAACAAATTTTTTGCTACATGAGAAGCGGTTAAAAGCACAATCAAAAGTAGATTATGCAGGAAGATTAACACTTCTATTTCTCTTATATAAGTATAATTCTGGAGAAAAATATATAGATAGAGATATTTTAAATAGTTTTTATTTCAGCTCAACATTTATATGACGGTAACTACAGAAAGTGGTTATCTAGAAATAAAAGCAATGGTAGATATATCTAACGGAAAATGTTCTTTATGTCAAGCTGGGATAGAAAAGGCTGAGGAATATTTATCTGAAGTTTTTGATGATAATCTTACATGTAAATGGACACCTGAAAATCATCTTCAATTTCTAATTCAAACACTAATAAAGCTAATTCGAAAAGAGTTTATAACATTGTTAAAGATTTGAATTTATCCCCAAAAAGATAAAGTCTCACTGAAGAATTTTATAGCAAAAATACAATCCGAGTAATGGCATGGATTATAACGTATATTTTTATTTACTACATGCAAAAAATCCTCTTATTAGAAAAATATAACACCTGACCATATTTATTCTTGCTATAAAGATTTAGAGTTAAATTCCCAACTAATATTTATCAAAAATATAGCAGATACAAGTAAAAGAAAAAGCTTGGATAGATTCATCTGATATGAATAATATTACTATAACAACAGTAGGTGAAAACAAAGTAGAACAGTATTGAAATATATGAACTTGGAGTCATTTGTCAGTCGAGTTAAAGATTTCGACAATTTATCACCAGCAGATAAAATACCATACTTGGCGTATTATGTAATTAATGAAATGAAAAAAGGAATATTTCACAGGAACTGATATTGTTAAGTGTTTTTCTGAATTACAAATAGCCCCATATTCGAATGTATCTGCTTATCTGATAAATAAATCAAAAAGGCGTATCTAGATTTTTTCTAAAAGGGAAAAAAAAGGATACTTACTAGAACGTAGTTTGAATAATACTATTAAAGAAAATATAGGTGATACTTGTTGCAACTATGCCAACAAATGATTTATTTCCTTTAGTACTATTAGAAAATACTAGAGGATATATTGAAATATGTGGAAAGCAAGCTATGCAATGTTACGATTACGGTTTTTTATGATGCATCATTAGTTCTACTTCGGAAACTGATAGAAACATTAATAATAGAATTATTTGAAAAACATAAAGAACAAGATAAAATTAAAGATCCTAAAACTCAAAATTTCTATTTCTTATCGGATTTGATTTCTTGTTTATTAGCAGAAACTAGATTATGGAGTATATCAAGAAATGCTCAGAAAGCACTTCCAGAAATAAAAAAAATATGGAGATTTAAGTGCCCACAATAGACGATTTAACGCTCGAAAGCCAGATTTGGATAAGTTAAAATCAGATATTAGAATTGTAATAGAAGAATTAGTTCATTTGACATTTTAGCAAAAAAAAAAAAGAGAATCGTATGCTAAATTTGTAGATATCTAAATGAGCAAAACTGTAATACCTATGACAATCAACAGAAAGAAAAGAGCAGTTCTTTTGCTGGTGACGATTAAATAAAAACAGTTTTGTATTTTTGTAAATTTAAGAGAAACGACTATCTTTGCTTTCAGTATTCTCCATTAGCAAACTACCAAAAAGCACGTAGCAAATTAGTGAGTTAAATCATGGAATATGCTTGAAGATAAAAATATAAAGTTTTAAATATCAGCGCGATAACTCTGCAAAGGAGAACCCCAAAAACGCGATATATAAACAAAGAGATATTTGAATAAAGAATCGTTCTTATAGCGAGCAAAACGATAAAAGCATAATCGTGTGCTAAATCATGATGGATTTCAAATAGAAGAAACTATAAAACGGTGATAATCAATAGAGAGAAGATAATAAGTTCTCTTACTGGTGGCACCACTTTTTAAGAAGGCAAAACGATGTAAATCCCTAACTTTCAAAGAAGTTTAGGGATTTTTCATTTTCAAGAATAGGTAAAATAAGTGGGACTAAAGTAAACTATACATCCTTATTCGGGGATAGTTTTGAAAGCCTAAAATGTTAGCACAAGTGCTACTTCGTTTTTTTACAGCACATTGATCTATTTTACATAACCGGGTTCTCGGTTCGATTTCCTAACTTTGTATCATTAAAAATTGAGCTGTATGGAAAGAGAAATATTCAGCGTGTTGTTCTTCATTAAGCGTAGTAAAACGTTAAAAAAAGGGAAAGTACCTCTGCGTGTGAAATTCTATCAGATTTACCAAGACTTGGAATTGGAGGAAAAGATTGTCTCCGCACGTGCCATAGTAAATCGCTATCAGGGAAAGGACGAAACTTTCAAAACATTATATAATGTGTTCAAGGAGTATAACGACAACTTGGAAACTCGAATGAAACAGATCCCCAATATCCAACTTAAATTGACCCCGATTTATTTTTTCCTAAAATACAAAAAAACATCATATAATCAGTTCATTAGCTTTCGATTTGTACTGGGTTTGTAATTTTTATTTACTGCCAATATAGTCATTCATTTCTTCCCGCAAATTTTGCGTAAGGACTCTCCGTGCAGCTCAATTCTTGCGGCTTGGTGAGTTATTCTGTACATGACTGCGCCGGCTATTGTCTCCTTGCCGATGACATCATACTTGTCTTTGACCGGCAATTGTGATGCAATCAGTGTTGATTTCTTACCATATCGGTCTTCGATGATGTCCATCAGATGCATTCTGCTTCCGTTGTCCAACGGTTTGCAAGCCGAAATCATCCTGTATAAGCATATCCGTCCTTTCTATCTTTTTCAGCTCCTACAGGATGCTACCTTTTACCTTGGTGGCCTTCAACTGCCCTAAAAGTCTGGAAGTATTGGCATACAGCACTTTCAATCCTTTTTGGCAGACTCTGTATCCCAAGGCTGTGGCAATGTAGCTCTTTCCTGTACCGGAGCTTCCCATGACAAACAAGTCGCACACCTCCTTGACAAATCTTGTTCATGCTGATTGATTTATTGGGAATAACTATCTGTTTTGTCTATTTAATAGATTAATGTAGAATTATGAACTGATTCTGTAACTCTTTTTAATGTTTTTTTGGGTGGGGCAATTTAAATTGGATTTTGGGGGAACTCTTTAGAAAGGACAATGGGGGACAGTTTATACCAAATTTTCCACCTGTCAATACACAGAAGAATTTTCATTGTTTATTACCGAAAAATAGAAGCAGTCTCTACAAAAAGACTGCTTCTGCTTCATTTCTAGAACAAATCAAAAAAACAAATATGCTCAACTATTAATCTTAATTTTCTTTTTAAGAAACGGATGATAACACAGGTTTGTCTGATACGGAAAACAAGTGTTCACTAAGCGCCTTCAAAGCATGCACTTTATCTTCCGCTTTCATCACCAACGATACATTACTACTACTTCCGCCGTATGAAATCATCCGTACGGGGAATATCTTTCAATGCATTGATGATGCGTGCCTCAAAACCGACATTTTGCCATTCTAGGTCACCAACAACACAAACAATCACCATATTCTTTTCGACTGTAATCGTTGCGTATTTCCGTAATACACCCACAATCTCGTCTATATGCTTGTCATCATCAATCGTTACGGAAACCCCGATATCGGAAGTGGTCACCATGTCCACCGGCGTATTGTAATTATAGAACGTATCAAACACGATGCTCAGAAAATGAGGTGTCGGTATCGTATGGAGCGACTTGATCTTGACATACGTGATGTTGTCTTTGGCGGCAACAGCTTTGATCGCACCCTTTTCCGCCGTATTCGAGATCAATGTGCCCGACGCATTTGGCTGCAATGCGTTCAAGAGGCGTACCGGTATGTTCTTTTCCTTGGCAGGCAGGATGCAAGTCGGATGTAGTATCTTGGCACCGAAATGTGCCAACTTAGCGGCTTCGTCGAAGTTCAACTGCCTAACAGGAGCGGTGTCATTGACAAACCGTGGATCGTTGTTGTGCATCCCGGCAATATCCGTCCATATCTGTATCTCTCTTCTGCTTGGATAGCCGCTCCAATTAGAGAGCGGTGTAATCGCTTCCTCCTCTTTCCAAGTTGTCAATGCTGCCGTAAGCATTCCGGCAGATGAAACCTTGCGTAATATATATTTCTGCCTCTTTGTTTTGCTCCAAAAAAGTGTATTTAGGTGTTTAGCGATATATTCCATGTCCGGTTCATTGTCCATTGTAATTCGCATGAAGTTCAACGCAGGCAATAAAACTACCTTCACTCCTTGTTCTTCCAGATAGCAGGTCATCAGAAAGGTTGATATTAGCTCACCCTGCGCCAAGATTTCCTTTCATCGAACATGCTGAAAGGCATATTAGAGAAAGACCAGACATGTTGAGACCGTTCAAGCATGTATTGCATGGCCCTTTCTTTGTAGGTATCGCTTTGGTATAATTCTTCTATATGATTGACATAAGCTTGTTCCAAAGCAGAAAGGATCGCATTGGCTTTTCCCGGATCTTTCTTATGGAAACACTCAGATATCTCCACTAAAGAGTTTGTTGTCCCTGCCATGGCAGAGAGTACTACTATTTTCTGTTCCTGATCGCAAATGATTGATGCGACATTCTTGATCCGCTGGGCAGAACCGACTGAAGTACCACCAAATTTTAATACTTTCATTAGACTATCTGATTTTTGATTTTACTTTTTATACATTGAATCTGATCACGAACGTGCTACCTTTACCGACTTCGCTTTCGATACGGATCGTACCACCATGAGCTTCCACAAAGTCCTTGCTGATGGCAAGTCCCAAACCGCTACCTTGTACTTTTGTTCCCGGCACACGGAAATAGTGGTCGAAAAAAATACTTTCGTGGTAACGCGAGTCAATGCCCTTTCCGAAGTCCTTGACATAGATCTCGACGGCTTTGTCGATCTGTCGTGCACCGATGATAATCCGTCCGTTCTCCGACGAATAACGGATGGCGTTCGATAACAGGTTGGTCACAACCCAAGCAATTTTCTCGCTGTCGACAAACAATTTGGTGATCTTTTTCAGGATACTCCACTTCGATCTGACAGTTAAAACGCTCGGCCTGTACCCGGTTCGCCTTGATGGCATAGTCGATCAGTTCGATCGGTTTGGTAATCTTCGGATTCAGGTAGAGCTTACCGCTTTCTACCTGTGACATCTTCAACAATTCGCCAGTGATCTCCAACAAACGGTCGCTATTTTCCTTTATGTTCTTGGAAAGGCTCTCCTGTTCTGTATTCAGTTTTCCGATCCGATTGTCTTCCAGCAGTTCCAAGCTCATCATGATAGCCGATATCGGTGTCTTCAGTTCATGAGAGATCGTTGAAATAAAAGTTGTCTTTGCAATATCTTTTTCTTTAAATTCGGTCACGTTCTTCAACAGGATCACATCCCCCGACATACTTACTCTCCAGTCCAGTCTGCCTGTTAACGTTGATCGGGATGTATTTTACTTGAAAATAGCTTTCCTTGTTGTCTGCGTAGATTTTCAACGGATCCTTATTGTCATCGGGATGTACCAACTGGCGGATCAAACGGCGCAGCAGATCATTTTTTAACGCCACTTCGGGAGCCGGTTTGTCGATAATGTTTTCCCCGTGTCAAATTCAAAACAGTCAAAGCCTCGTCATTGACAAACAAAATCTTCCGTTCCTTACTCAAGCCTATGATAGGTTCTGCAATGCTGTTGATAATTGTTTCTATATATTTTTTTCCCTTGCAGGATATCTTCCAGCGAACTGTTCCTGTATTCGGCCAAGCGCTCGGCCATCTCGTTGAACAACGTGGCTATTTCCTTAAACTCCGGTTCATTGCCCAAATTGAGCCGTTTGCTGTAATTGGCATTGGTGATTTCCTTGATGCCATCCGTCAATTTCTGGATCTGTACGCTGACCGAGCGTGGCAGGCGAGCCAGAAAGAGGAAGGCGATCACGATACAAGCAATTCCTACCGTCCAGATCCAAAAGAGAGACCTTTCCGCCGTATGGACAGCCACTTCATTCTTTTTTCATAAATGGCAGACATATTGACTGCCATAATGGTATAAATCGTCTGGCGTATCTGCCGAATCGATTCATCATCCATGTCATCCAACGCCTTTTCACAGTTCGAACTTAATCGGTTGGTTAGTACGTCTTCATCCTTCTCTGTCAGATTTTTTTTCTGAGCTTCCAACCCGGCCTCAAACTCTTTTCGAGCATTCGGATTTTCCCGAATGGCATCCAGTGACTCGAGCATCTGACGGGAATAAAGGAGTGAATTATAATTATCCGCTAGGATATTCTGCGTGTCATCCGATACATTATGAATGTTTTTTATAGCCAATCCACCTAATAAAGTGATCAGGACAAATAAAAGTCCTATCCCATAAGTCAACTTTGTTTTTTATATTCATATTCATGGAAGGATTTTTTATGCTAATATTATTAAATCAATGCCTAATTGAGCCAACTCTTCTAACATGTTCCGATAGTGTGGAATCCATCGCAAGGATAGCGGAAGGATAATTTTAAAGCTGGTCGTCCGATACATAGCGTACTGATTTGCTTTTCTTTTACAAGCCTGTACGATCGCATCCGTTATATGTGGGGATTGCACTTTTGAATGATTTCTCCTCCAAGTTCCGTTGCCAACTTGAAATGGTTAAGCAAATGCCTTTGACTTGCCAACGGAATCCTGTCGGAACTTTCTCTTGGGGTTTGTACATACAGTACAAAAAACTTGGAATTATATCGGGTTGCCAACCGTGCGACTTTCCGTATGATCTTACGGGGAGTTTTCTCATTACTGCTGATGCAGGCCATAAACCTTTCGTGGCGTACGCCGAGATTCTCTGGAATGGTATTCTCCACTTTTTTTTTCTACCCGCAAAGCTACCTCTTTCAATGCCAACTCCCTAAGCTGAAGAATATGTTCAGCCTTAAAGAAATTATTTAATGCTGTTTGTATCTTATCGGGTTTGTATATTTTTCCGGCTTTTAACCGAGCCAGCAGTTCGTCAGCAGTAAGGTCTATGTTGACCACTTCATCAGCCTGCTCCAGTACGATATCAGGAAATACGTTCCTTGACCTCAATGCCAACCACGTCCTGCACCATCTCGTTAAGTCCTTCTATATGCTGAATATTGACCGCCGTGATCACACTGATACCGGCATCCAGTATATCCATGACATCCTGCCAACGCTTTTTCGTTCTTACTGCCTTCGACATTGGTATGAGCCAATTCGTCAACGATGACAACTTCAGGATGGATACTGAGAATCGACTGCAAGTCCATCTCTTCGATCTCTTTTTTTCCTTTATAAAATATCTTGCGGCGGGGGATGATAGGCAATCCTTCCACCAATGCCTCCGTCTCGACTCGCCCATGTGTTTCTATATAACCGATCTTGACATCGATACCGCTTTCCAGTAATTGGTGGGCATCTGATAGCATCCGATACGATTTACCTACACCGGCAATCATGCCGATGTAGATTTTAAAATTGCCACGACGAGACTTTTTGCTCAACAAATCTAAAAAATGTTGTACACTTTGTTCTCGGTCCATGCGTATTATTATATCAAGGTCTTAAAGAAATTCCCAAGACAAGATGGGCATCCTCCATACGAGGGTTCCAAATTGCCTGTGTAAAAAATAGGTAATGAGAAAGAATCCGTGATTTTGATATCTTTCGTTGCTTTCAATGCAACATTCGTTACTGCAAATCCACTATTTACATCACCTCCATACGTAGTTATTCCCGCATCATACGGAAGAACACCACAAGTTGCATTCAGATCGACGCCCTTCACTGTGAATGGAAAATTCAACTCCACATAAGAAGAATAGTTTTGGTTTCCATTTTCATCTTTGTCTTGACCGGCAAACATGAAATTCCAAGTGATAGACAAAGGTAACTTTTCAATAGGCAAAGTGTAAAGCCAAACCTGCTTCAAAATGGTGATCTGTTTCATGGCTTTTTGAAGTTAAAATAACGGCAAGAGCCTTGCCCTGCCCACCATAAAGCTAGCGACAGACAATGTAGGACCAGCTGATCGAATGTATACGCTGCCGTTAAATCTATCTCTTTTAGCAGCAGGCATAGATGTAGAGTTTGCTCCCTGAAAATCGGTAGATCCCCAGGCTGTCAAAGAGAAATTACCTACCCCCAGTGATAGTGTCGGCTGGAAGCTAGCACCAGTTTGGTAGAAACCACGCCAAATATAGGAACTTACCAAATCTCCTGTACAGAAAAACTTACTTTTACCATCCTCTTCCTGTGCATTAGCCAACGTAGAAGATGCCATTGAGAATACAACTGCCAAGGCTGCTACTTTTTTTACGAATGATTTCATAACCTAAATCTAATTGACTTATTAAAAATTTGTTATTTGTTATTTGATGCTTGATCAAGCGCAACATTTAATTTCAATACATTTACTTTCTCCGTTCCGAACATACCCAATAACGGTTTCTCAACATGAGAATTGACGATACCCATTACCTTTTCTTCGACCATCCACGAGCGTCTGCTACACGTTTGGCCTGCATAAGCGGCTTTCGGTGAGATATGGGGATCCAAACCGGAACTGCTGGCCGTGATGATTTCAGCCGGAACTTTTTCACGGGTTAGGTAAGGATGATGAACCAAGAATGTATCAATACGTTCTTCCAACAAAGCTAAATGTTCTTCATTGGAAAGGTCCCTTGTTACCTGCCGAACTGGATGCATCGTAACCGTCACCGGCATGGGAAGGACGTCCCCAGAAATAAATATCTTGCGTGAAATTCTGACCAATATTGGCGGCCCCACTACTTTTCCATTCAATGTAACCAGTTCGGCATTACCCTTATTCGGTCCTGCCACTTGGACAAACAACCACAAAACGAAAATGTGAAAACACTGAAGAACAAACAAAATGCAATTGTCAGTCTTAATGATTTAAAAAGATTTGATATCATAATGAATTATTGTTTATTTTCTTAACCTTCCTCCTATCTTCATACAGAGGGAGGAAGGTTTTTAACAATGATTTTACTTTTTACATGAATAAACTTACAATCATATCTATCAACTTGATACCAATGAACGGGGCAATTACACCGCCCAAACCGTAGATCAGCAAGTTGCGACGAAGCAATGCGGAAGCACCAATCGGTTTATAAGCCACACCACTAATGCCAGAGGGATCAGAATCGGGATGATGATCGCATTAAAGATGATCGCACTTAGGATCGCTGATTCCGGACTGTGCAGGTGCATGATGTTCATCGGGGCCAATGCCGATCGTAACCATGAACAGAGCTGGTACGATAGCGAAATACTTGGCCACGTCGTTAGCGATACTGAAAGTAGTCAGCGTACCACGAGTCATCAGCAACTGTTTACCGATTTCGACAATCTCGATCAGTTTCGTTGGGTCGTTGTCCAAATCAACCATATTACCAGCTTCCTTGGCAGCCTGCGTACCACTGTTCATTGCGACACCAACGTTTGCCTGAGCCAAGGCCGGGGCATCGTTCGTACCGTCCCCCATCATGGCGACCAGCTTACCGTTTTCCTGTTCCTTACGGATATAGTTCATCTTGTCTTCCGGTTTGGCTTCGGCGATATAATCGTCTACACCAGCTTTTTCAGCGATATATTTTGCGGTCAACGGGTTATCACCGGTTACCATTACCGTCTTCACACCCATCTTACGCAAACGTTCAAAACGTTCTTGGATCCCCGGTTTGATGATATCCTGTAATTCGATCACACCGATGATGAAATCATCCTGTGAAACAACCAGCGGAGTACCGCCGTTACTCGTGATCTTCTGAACCAAATCGGCCACTTCTTTCGGATATTTGTTGCCGGCAGCCTCACTCATCTTACGAATAGCATCAAAAAGCTCCTTTACGGATGCGAGTACCGTTTGCCAAATCCACCCCTGAACATTTAGTTTCTGCCGTAAACTTGATCATCTTTGATCCAGATGTATTCAGATCATGTACACGTACACCTTTTTCACGTCCCAGTTCCACGATTGACTTACCTTCGGGTATCGTCAGAAAGAGAGGACAGTAGACAAGCTTGTACAAAAAGAGTGTTCGTCAATGCCGGATACCGGATAGAACTTTGGGTTGCTTTACGGTTACCGATCGTGATCGTACCGGTCTTGTCGAGCAGCAAAGTATCAATGTCACCGGCTGTTTCAACCGCCTTACCGGATTTGGTGATCACATTAGCAGACAACGCACGATCCATACCGGCAATACCGATGGCAGATAACAAACCACCGATCGTAGTCGGGATCAAACAAACGAACAAAGAGATAAAGGCGCGCGATCGTAATCGTCGTGTTGGAATAATCAGCAACGGCTTAAGGTACCGCAAACAACAACGAATACCAATGTAAAACCTGCCAGCAAGATTGTCAAGGCGATTGTTCGGAGTTTTCTGGCGAGAAGCGCCTTCCACCAAGGCGATCATCTTATCCAAGAAACTTTCACCCGGTTCGGTCGTCACTTTCACCTTGATCTGGTCGGACAATACTTTCGTACCGCCTGTTACAGAACTCTTGTCTCCACCCCGCTTCACGGATCACCGGAGCAGATTCACCTGTGATGGCGCTTTCATCGATAGAAGCCAGACCTTCGATAATTTCACCATCGGAAGGAATCGTAGTCGCCGGCTTCACAAATAAAGATGTCGCCTTTCTTCAACTGAGAAGAACTGACCGTTTCGATCTTGTTACCGACACACAATTTGGCAGGAGTTTCTTCCCCGGGTCTTACGCAAACTGTCGGCCTGAGCCTCCTTGCCTCGTGCCTGCAATCGCCTCTAAGTTAGCGAAAAGCAACGTGGGAACAATACAATAAACACTAAGATATTGTAACCGAAAGATCCTTGCGTTGTATCACCGGTGGCAGCAGCCCAAATCGTAACAAACAACATGACGAATGTCACTACCTCCACGATAAACATGATCGGGTTACGGAACATCATCCGCGGATTCAACTTAACGAATGATTGCTTCAAACTTTCTATAACGAGCTCCTTTGGAAATAAAGAAGCAGTTTTGTTATTTCTCATCTTCTTAATCTGTCAATTAGTAAATACTAAAATATTCGGCGATCGGGCCTAGTGTTTGTGCCGGGAAGAATGACAAGGCAGCAACGATGACGATTACGCAGAATGTCATCACACCGAATGTAACCGTATCAGTCTTTAATGTACCCGCACTTTCCGGAGTGTACTTTTGTTTGCCAAAAAGACCTGCAATAGCTACCTGTCCGACAATTGGCAAAATAACGTGAAATGATCAGTGCCAAAACCGCAAGTGTAGTTCCAGAAATAGGTATTGTCGCCTAATCCTTCAAAAACCGGAACCGTTGTTAGCAGAAGAAGAAGTATATTCATATAACATTTCACTGAAACCATGGAAACCGGGTTGTTCAACCAGCCACCCTCGCTCTCACGAATTCAGGGCATATACCCATACGTAGGAAGAGATAGCCGTAAAGATCAAAAAATCACGAACGGGTGAGCTAACGAAACGATCGTCGCAATCTTCATTTCGGGCTTCTACCTTTTACCTAAGAATTCCGGCGTACGTCCGACCATCAAACCGCTGATGAATACGGCTATAATCAAGAATGCATAGTAGTTCATGAAACCTATGCCGACACCACCAAACCATGTATTGATCTGCATGTTCAACATCTCCACCATACCGAAAGAGGCATTGTACTGTCGTGCATACCGTTAACGGAACCATTAGGAGGTGACGCGTAGTCACAGACCACAAAGCGGTTGCGCCCGGACCCAGACGGCTTACCTTCCATAGCACCGCAAGACTGGTCAATACCCATCTCGTCGATTTTCGGTACCTGCCATCTCATAGTGAACGTTACAGAATACCCCCCAAAAGATAAGCAAACAGCATCACACCATAGATCACATAACCTAACTTTTTACGTTTCAGATAAAATCCCAAAAGCAAATACCAATGCCATCGGAATGATCAGAATAGACCAGCATTCTACAATTTGGTCAGGTAAGTCGGTTTTCCAATGGGTGAGAAGAGTTTACCCGAAGTAACCACCACCATTCGTAAATCTCCAACTGTTTAATCGGAACCGATTGCAGCTTTGTGGACCTTTGTGAAACAGTTTGTTCAGCTCCTTCCAATGTCGGGATTGTCATTTTGGAGTCGAAGCCCATCGGCGTACCTTTGTATGATCAGGATGAAACCCACGAGACATCGGGAAAAAGGATACGTGTACAGCTGATCACTAAATAGTGCCAGAAGTTGCCGATTGTTTTAGTTGTTTTGGCGGCCATCGATTTCCATAATTCCAGCCATGGCAGCCAGACCTGTTGCAGCAGTGATGAACTGAACAACATGATGACGAACAACTGTGTAAAATAAGTCAAACCGCTTTCTCCGCTATAGTGCAAGTTACAGTTAACCATGAAACTAATACACGTGTTGAACGCCAAATCTGACTTTGTCCGCTGTTCCCATCAGGATTCAAAGGAAGATATCTCTTGCGATACCAACAGATCATACCCCAGAAGAACCAAAAACTAAAAAGTTTATAATAAGCAGATTTCAAGAATGCCTTCCAATCCATCTCTTCATTGGGGTTGATACCCGCCAGTTTGTAAATAAATCTTTCAATTGGAGCCATGAAACGCATGCAGTCGTTTCCTCCTTATACACTTTGGCGATATGCTTTCCCAGCGGGTAACTGATAACCAGCAGTAGCAATATCTGCAATGCTACACCTAAAATTTCTGTATTCATCTTTTCACTTAAAAAACTAATTACCATTAAAACTTTTCGGGCTTAATTAGGACATACATCAAATACCCGAAGATCAATAAGCAAAAAGTATAAACAGTGCTAAAAACATAATTTAATTCTCCTTTTTACATTAAATTTTCTCAAACCAGTCCACACACTTGAAGAAAAACAACTTCAATAGCATGCTACACCGGTAGCACACAAGAACAAAAAAATGATAACGTATCTTCCATACTTGTCTCTTTTTAATTGTTAATACTATTTATTTGTTTTCCGCCCTACTATATGCCAAAGCTGTGCCAAAAATCGAGTTTATGCACAATATATTGTTTATCAGTTATATAATCAAAAAAATAATATTATTATGTAATATGCATCAATCCTTTCAAAATGAAAAGGATATTTTCATTTTGAAAGGTATATAAAACAGGCAAGCTGCCTGTTTTAGGTAACCTACCGGGTATGCAAGAACAAAAGTGTTCCACATTATAGTCCATAGGCTTCCATCTTCCTATAAAGTGTGGTTAAGCCTATCCCAAGAAGACGAGCTGCTTCGGGTTTGTATCCGTTGGTATGTTGGAGAACTTTCTGAATGAGGTGTTTTTCAACGCTGATTAGGTTCAATTCAATATTATTCCCCGTATTTTCAGATAATTGACATTTCCTTTCCATGGACATCGTTTTATGGCTGCCATATATTTTTATGATCACTTTAAATCTCACCAAAATCTTTAGATATCTGCCCTGCACAGACAGGCTTCCAACAATCGAAATTTCTTTTTTTAGCTAAAATCGTGTTATTGATTATAGGCAATTCGCAACTTTCGCTGATATATAAAATAGCATGTCCCTGAGCTGTTGTTTTCAATTGTTTTCTTAATGTGTTCCAAGCTTCTGTATCAGAAATAAAAATATTGCGATGCGGTAGACTCCGTTTCATACACCAGTTTGTATTCATTCAGCACCAATTCATTTTCCTGATTTGTCTTCTTTTGAGGATAGCATAAATAGGCAATTCCTGTCAAAAGGATGATTCCTGTAAAAGTATTCAGCAGATATTTAAAATAATAATCATTTTCGAAGAAATAGAATTCATTGATGTTACCACATATACATACGCTAGCCACTAACAGTAATATTACCGTTATCCGTTGCTTCAAAAATTTCATCCGCATATTCTTTTCCATTTGTATCCTAATTTTTTGAAATTAAATCTTTAAATAAGCCGTGAATAAATTATATCCACGGCTCAAAAAGAAAAAAACAATTCAAATCTTTACATAATGAATGGAGAAAAAAGATTTTGGTACACATAAAACAACTTTAATTGCAATAATATATAATATGAAACTTATATCCTTCTATGGGCAACCAAATACTTCTTGCAAGGCCACCATTTTTCAATCCTGTTTTCAAAATGAAAAATATCCAAAAACACCAATCCAGCTTGTTACTAGTAACAGAACGATAATCTTGTTTTTGATCCTTTGAGGAACATCTTTTTTTATTAAATTGCTGATTGCCCATACAGAGGCAAGCGAGCCTAATTGATAAATAAAAAATACCATTTTGTTTCTTTGTTGTTCTACATTGTTTTCTTATAGCAGACAACCGAAGATGAATATTAATGATACTTTCTTCGGAAATCTAAACTGATAAAGATAATGCCAAAATCAGACCAATTTAAGAACAATAAACATAAATCACTATATATCAATCGATTAAAAAATATCAATTCTAAATTGAAAGTAAAAAACTAAAAAATGAAAAACACTTTTTCATTTTGGTAATATTACTTTTTAGGCTTCCCTATTTGCAAACATCTGTTTATCAATGACAAATACAAATTGGTATGGATTTTTGCTTTGTGTTGTATATAATATTTCAAATATGAGATTATTTATCATTTCGAATAGATTGCTTGTAAAATTACATGTTTCTCCGATGGAAAATTCGTTTTTCACAAAGCGAAGGGGGGCTGGCTACAGGTTTGAAGTCATTGGACGTTGATTGTGAAAACATTGATCGGTTGGCCTTTTGGCGTCTGCGTAGAACAAAAGACGGAAAAAGATGACATTTGCAGTCAATTGGAAAAAAATAATTATCATCCGGTATTCTTATCCGACAGGCAGTATGAAAATTACTACGAAGGATATAGCAACAGTACCCTATGGCCCCTCTGTCATTACTTTTTGCTTATACGTGTTATATAAAAAGAACTTTTGGGAATCATATAGGGAAGTCAATGCTGTTTTTTGTGAAGAGATATCGCGGATAGTTGAACCTAATGATTGGGTTTGGGGTACAGGACTATCAGTTAATGCTGTTGCCAGGCATGCTCCGTGAGAAGTTTCCCAACCTTCATATCGGGTATTTCCACCATATTCCGTTTCCTTCACATGAACTTTTCCGGATTCTGCCCGAAAGGGTCGAGATCCTGAACGGACTTTTGGGAGCCGACTTTGTCGCTTTTCACATTCACGATTATATGCGTCATTTCATCAGTGCGACGGAACGCATCCTTCATAAGAATTTCAATCTGGATGAAGTTCAAATGAATGATCGTGTAACCCGTGTGATGCATTACCGATGGGGATAAACTATGATCTTTATCACAATGTGATAGCTGATGACAAAGTCCACCACGCAGTAGAGAAAACACGACTTCTATTTGGAGATCATAAGTTAATCATATCGGTAGACCGGACTGGATTACAGCAAAGGAATATTGCACCGTCTTTACGGATTCGCCTCTTTTTTGAAAAATCATCCGGAATATCACGGGAAAGTGACATTGGCGATGGTTATCGTCCCCTCTCGCGACCATGTAAGCAGTTATGCCGAATTGAAAACCAAAATAGACGAGGAGATCGGTTCTATCAATGGAACTTACTCTACCATGAATTGGACTCCGGTATGTTATTTTTATCACGGTTTCTCTTTTTGAGGAATTAGTAGCGATGTATTATGTTGCCGATATAGCCTTGGTAACCCCTTTGCGCGATGGTATGAATCTTGTGGCAAAAGAGTATGTCGCTACCAAACAAGATAATCCGGGGTACTCATTTTAAGTGAAATGGCCGGTGCTTCGGTTGAATTGTCTGATGCTTTATTGATTAATCCAAACGACACGGACCAGATCGAACAAGCCATTTGCCGTGCATTGAAAATGCCATTGGAGGAACAAAGAGAAAGGCTTCAGCGGATTGCAAGCCATCCTTTCGGTTCAAACCGTAAACAAATGGGCTGCGGATTTCATGAGAGAATGGCGGCAGACCGCAGAGAAAAAACAAACGATTACAAAAGAAAAAGATCTCCGCACAAGACCAGAACGAAATCAAAACATTATATGACCAAGCGAAAAAGCGCTTGATTTTGCTGGATTACGACGGAACATTAACTGCATTCAAAAATCATCCGGAAGATGCAGTTCCAACACCTGCATTACGAGACCTGTTACAGCGTTTTTGTTCCGACCCCTCGGAATCATGTAACCATTAATAGCGGGCGGGACCACTATACATTGGAGAAATGGCTGGGAGATCTTCCTCTGTCTTTTGCCGCCGAGCATGGTGCATTTTACAAGGAAAAAAGGCGCATGGCATAAAAACATAGGCAATCGAGAGTGGGATTCGGAGCTATTGTTTATTCTAAATTTGTTTGTAAGCAAAACCCCGTACTCTCATCTTGAGACAAAAAGAAGCTGCTCTTGCCTGGCATTATAGAGAATCGGACGCCTGGCTGGGAGAGCTGAGAGCGCAACAGCTAACAAAGGCTATAATGCCTGTTTGCCTGAAAAAAGGGATTACAAATCATGCAGGGCAACAAAGTCGTGGAAATAAAATCTCCAGAATGCACAAAAGGTTCGGAAGTAGATCGCCTATTATTGGCTTCCCCGCTATGATTTTATACTAGCAATGGGAGATGACACGACGGATGAGGATATGTTCCGGCTCTTCCAGTATCCGCCATAACAGTTAAAGTTGAATTTGTATCTGAAAAGCCAAATACAATCTGTCCTCGCAGGAAGAAGTATTGCCTTTTTGGAAAAACTGTCGGGTGAAGGTGTTAGTTACGGAACGACTTCAGAAGCATAAAAAGGTCAACTGAAAGCCACCGTTGATTTTTTTAAAGGATTGTGGACAAATAAAAATAATTTTTATGGACAAGTTAAATTACGGAGTAATAGGAAATTGCTGCACTGCGGCTTTTGATTTCGGATAAAGGCAGTATAGATTGGTTATGTTTCCCTAACTTCGACTCACCTTCCATCTTTGCATCATTGCTCGATCGGGAGAAAGGGGGATATTTCGGCTTCGAGGTTTCTCCGGATTATCAAATATCGCAATCGTATGTTCCTCATACAAATATTCTTTCGACCAACTTCGTATCAGAAGAAAATGAATTTGCCGTTGTAGATTTCATGCCTTGTTACCATCTGAGCGATGCGAGCAATTGTTATCGTCCGGCAGAGATCTACCGATATATCCGCAGAATCAAAGGTACTCCCCGTTTTAAAATCAACTATGAGCCGGCTCCGGACTATGCCCGTGGAAAGACAATTTTCAACACGACCTCGGAATATATAGAGACCTACTCTACTTCTAACAGCAAAGATAGACAATATCTTTATTCCTCACTACCTTTGCACAACATCTTGGAACAGAAAGAAATCGTACTGGTTAAGGACGAGTTCTTGCTACTTTCATATAACGAGAAAGTAATACCCGTCAACATTGAGCGTGAGAAACTGGAATACTGCCGGACGCTGGTTTATTGGTTGAATTGACTGACCGAACCAAGAAGTTTACGGTCTATAACGATATCATTGAGCGAAGTCTCCTAGTTTTAAAATTGATGTCTTTTTTATAATGGAGCCGTATTGGCGGCCATAACAACTAGCCTACCGGAAACGATCGGAGAAGTCCGTAACTGGGATTATCGTTTTTTGTTGGCTGCGCGACGCCTCCATGTCCATTGAAACTTTGTTCCAGATAGGCCATGTGGAAGCCGCAAAGGCGGTTCATGAGATTTGTCCAGTCTACTTTTGTTTCTCAACACGATACTTACCAGATCATGTACGGTATTCGCGAGAAAGAAAAAAATTGACGGAAGTTATTCTGGGACATCTTTCCGGTTATAAAAACTCACGACCCGTTCGGATCGGTAATGATGCTTACCACCAGCTTCAAAATGACTCGTTCTGGCTATTTAATGGACCTGATCTACCAATACTATCGTTTGATGCCCGGTACATTGGACGAGGTGGAAGATATGTGGGAAATGGTAAAAAAGTATCCTGACGAATGTGATGATTGACTGGAAAAAACCAGACAAAGGCATTTGGGAAATTAGAGGAGAAGGACAGCATTTTGTTTCCTCCAAAGTTATGTGCTGGGTCGCATTAGACAGGGGGAGCTCGTATTGCAGATTTATTAAACAAACCGACATACCGGAGACGTTGGTCGGAAAAGAAGCGACCGTAATCAAAGAAAATGTCATGAAAAACGGTTGGAAAGAAGAGATGCAAAGTTTCTCGCAAGCCTACGGTAATTCCGACCTTGATGCGTCCTTGTTGTTAATGGAACCGTACGGATTTATCGATCCGAGAGACATACGCTACCATAAAACAGTGCAAGCGATAAAGAATGCGTTACTTTACAAAGGGTTGATGTACCGTTATAAATCTCATGATGATTTCGGACTTCCCTCTTCCGCCTTTACTATTTGTACGTTCTGGCTCATTCGTGCTCTTTATGTCATTGGAGAAAAAGAAGAAGCACGTAGTCTGTTTGAGGAAATGCTTCATAATTCAAATCACTTGGGACTTTTCAGTGAAGACATTGATTTTGAAACCAAGGAGCAACTGGGGAATTTTCCTCAAGCATATTCCCATTTGGCACTAGTCAATACCGCTATATTGTTTTCGGAAGAGGACATACGACTGTTTTTTAAATAAACCTTCTGTATCTCTTTCATTTTGGAAATATTTTTTCACTATGCAAGGGGCTACACTAATAAACGCATGAAGCATACTCCATGTTGATAACTTCAAGACTTTTATAAGTAAATTACCATTATAGACCGGCCTTAACCCATATTTTTCTTTATCCAATCGTATCCACATATAGAAGGAAAGCATCATAAAGGAGCCCATCTCTGCCAAAGAAGAGGCAATTGCCGCCGCCGAGATTCCTAATTCCCTAGTGAATATCAAATAAAAATTTAAAGGAATATTGATTAATACCGCTATGGCAGCAGCCCAAGATAGAGCTTTTGTATGCGTTATCCCCACTAAAAAGAACGTATCGCTAAAAATGGGAATGAAAACAACAATCCAAAGCTACGCCAATCCAAGTATAGGATTACCGCTCGATAAATATCCGAGGAAACGATCAGCTTCTTTAATATAAATGGGGAAACCGTATGAATGAGAAGGTAAAGAAAGATAGCCAATCCCAAAAGGAAAAATAAGCCTTGAAAAAAGTCTTGCCGGTTTCCTTGTAATCTTGCTCTCCATTCCTTCGAGCTACCATTACTTGCAACCCAATGCTAAATCCAAAACCAAGCATATAGATTGCCAAATAATAAATTCCGGCTATAGCGGATGCTCCTAATTCCACTTCTCCAACATGACCTAAGAAAACTGCATCTGTTATGTTGATTAACTGTTCCATTAAGATGCTCATCATTACAGGAAAGTTGATGAGCCATATTTGTTTATATGTATAATTCATTGCTCAACTGTATAATAGTACGATACAACATACCGCTTTTTATGCAGTATGTTATTTCGTAATCCATAAAATAAAAAAGGATATAAAATCTCCGTGACAAATAAAGCATTATTTGCCAGATAGCTGAATAGCTTTTATTGGATAGGGGCTAAAAAAGAAAAAACGGCTAAATAGACGTCTCTATCCAACCGTTCAAAAGATCTTCGCGATAATCTTTTGTGCTCACAGTCAAGGTTAAACTCGAAAAACATATAACTTCAAAATGAATTTATAACATCATTTTGTTTTGATGTTGGCAAAAAGCCTTTATTTGTAAATAACAATTTTTTATCATGTTTTTTTTACTATTATATCTTTTTTTTTCTCTAGAATATTTTCGTTTTAATTTATGGTCTCTCTTGTGCTCGGATATTCAAAAAACACAATGGAAAGTTCAAGAGATGAAAGCAGGGCATAAAAAGGGTGTGTCATGACACACCCCTCTTGTGAAACCACATAAAAAGGATTTTCAGCCACAATGGAAATAAGTATTGACCAGCTTCAACATCTCTTCTGGATTATTCTCTAGGTCCTTTGCGTAAAGAAGTGTCATCATAAGATTCCAGTTTACGGATGATGCCGTCTATCATACTCGCGACTAAACACGTTATATTTTTCAAAAAACAGCACGCTGTTGTCTTAAACGGGCGGCTGAGGCTGCGCAACTGTCTGGGAGTTGATCCAATGTCTTTGGCGATCTTGATTCTCTTCCCTTATGAATATTCACGTTTACATAAGTCTTCTCAGCGATTTCCAAAGCATCATCGATCTCAAAAACCATGGCGGCACGCAACTGCCAATCCTGCCAATAATTGGTATAAATCAGCGGAGCCATCCGGTGAACGCATCTCGACCGTTTGCTTTTGGCTCGTATCATAATGGCTGGCAGGTTCCAATGGGTTCGCCAAAGCACACATGTCCGTTTTTTGCGGCCCAACCTAGCGGAACACGAACTAAAACTGAACGATTCCGATCTCCCCAACAAATATTCGTAGGTGCTTCTTGGTGTGGAACCAAGCGGAAATATGAGGTTGGGTTCGTATTTCAAAAGCCGTAATAGAGGAAGCTAAGCAATCATCATTCCAGCGATAGCCTTTTACGGGCGGTTTCGGATAAGATACCATTCGCTAACATCTGATTCTTGCCATTTTTCATGATACGCATATGGACATGCAGACCGGAACCTGCTTTTCCCACCGTAATTTTCGGAGCGAAAGTGATGTTATATCCATATTCATGCGCTAGATTGCGGATCGCCCATTTTTGCGATCATCAATCAATGATCCGCTGCATTTTTCCGCAGGACATGGTAAGAACTCGATCTCATTTTGCTCATAGATCAAACCATTTAACGTAAAGTTACCAACTTCCGAATGACCATATTTAATTTGTCCCCCGGCTTGCGCTATGCAGTGCATGCACTCCGTCCGGAACTCATTGAACTTAGCGTAAGGGAGCGGATTCATGATAACCTTTTGGTCGGTAGCAGGGAAAACGCCTTCATCCGGTGCAATTACGTAATATTCTAATTCACCCATTGCCTCAAAATCCATTCCGTCACCTCATGAAAAGCCTTACAAGCTTTTTATGCAAGGTATATTCCGGTGAACTTCCCAACGGTTCTCCATCCTTATTGAAGAATGAGCAAAGCATGGTAAGCGTAGGTAATTCCGCAAACGGATCCTCGAAAGCCGTACGGAAACGGGGCACCACATACAGGTCACTACTTCCCGCCTCGATAAACGAGAAAAGACTAGAGCCATCCACACGCTCACCGCAAGTCAAGATCGCATCCAGATAAGCTGCATTGTTGATTACAAAGTTCAGTGTTTTCAAACGTCCGTCGCCTGCAGGATACATAAAATTAACCATCTGGATATCTTTCTCATAGATATAACGGATAATGTCCTCTTTCGTAAACTCGGACGCTGGCTTTTGTAAAAACTCCATTAATACGTTGGGAGTCATTTCTAGTTCTTTGTTCATGTCTTATATTGATTATGTTTATAGTGTAGAGAAAAACTTTCCTTTGGAACTGCTAACCGGAATCAAGCTAGAGATCGCTTCAGCAACCTCTATAGGTCGGTCAGACTCTATGATGTCCACGCCTTGACGGATGATCATACGGTATGCTTCAGCACGACTTTCGGGTGTGGATAGTTTATCGTCGGAGGGAGCGGTAGATATCATGCACATGACACCTCTTTCATGCAACATATCGATTACCTCACGGACTTCGGGGGTAATCTTCGGACTACGTAAGCCATGATATGGCTCCAAGGTATACCGTTATCCTCATAGTCTTGAACCGCTTCTTTCGTTTTCACAAAAGCCTCAAACATGAAATTCGGATTTTTCTCGTAAAAGAAACGAGCCGAGGCACCATCATGAACCGTAATCATTACATAAGGTTCCGCTTGCATATCGGTAATCAACTGAGCAGTGCGCTCCATAGGAACATCCTTCTTATCAAGGATTAGGATTGTTTTTCCACGAGCCCAACGAATCGCTTCCTCTAAAGTCGGGATACGATAGTTTGTGATATTTCCTTCGGGATCCTTCAAACGGAAATTTTGCAATTCTTCCCAAGTATAATCAGAAACTTTCCCGGTCCCATTACTGGTACGCCCAGTGTATCATCGTGGAAAAGGACGATAACACTATCTTTGGTTAACCTCGGATCTATCTCGAACGTGGCAGGAGTATAAGAGAGGGGTATTTTCAAAGGTTTCCATACTGTTCTCAGGATAGCCTTTTCCCCGTCCACCTCGGTGTCCGCTAATTAAAGGAATTCGGTCATCCGCATATTGGTAGAAAGATATCAAATCATCTACATTTGATCTCTGTAGCGTATTCATTCCGTTGTATTCAAGCTCCTCCTTTGGCGTGTTCAATACGCAAGAACCACAAAGCAGGGCCAGCATTAAAAAAATCTGGCGGATAAATTGAGTTTCATTTCACGATCGTATTTTAGGTGAATGATTCTTTCTATCCGCCAAACTTACACAAAATAAATGATTTTTACAGAGTTAGCACCTTAATATTCGTCAACTTTCTGGTCTACGGAACTTATCCAAACGTGCTTGCAGGCGAGTTTGGATATCGGCATATTCCGGATTATCGTATAAATTATTCAGCTCATTCGGATCACTTTGCAAATCGTAAAGCTCGTTGCAGCTAATCGCATCATTATGCTCATTCTTCTCTCCATAGAAATGGATCAATTTATAACGACTGTCACGCACGCCATCGTGACGACGTACCATATGGATAGCTGGATAATCATAATAATGATAATACAGATACTGCGCCAATCTTTTGAGTCTCGCCTCCAAACAAAGGGGACTAAAGAAGTTCCTACCATATAATCAGGTTTCTCGATACCGGCTATATCCAGATAAGTCGGGGCATAGTCAATGTGTTCTGTACTAAGGCTGTACATTCACTTCCCGCCTTGATTTTAGCAGGATAACGGATAATCAACGGCGTACGGAAAGATTCCTCATACATGAAACGTTTGTCGAACCAGCCATGTTCACCCATGTAAAAACCTTGATCCGAGGTATAAACGATCACGGTATTATCCATAAGCCCTTCTTTTTCCAAATAGGCGATCAAACGCCCCACCTCATCGTCAATAGATTTGATGCAACGTACGTAATCCTTGATATAACGTTGATATTTCCATTTAACCAAATCCTCGCCTTTCAGGTTCTCGTTAATGAATTTTTTCGTTGCGGGGCTTATAAGAAGCGATCCAAGCCTCCCGTTGTTCCGGGGTCATACGATCCAAAGAGGCCTGCCAGCCATCAATATTCCATTCCTTTTTATAAGCCTCCTTATCTTTAAGCTCATCTACCTTCAAATCATAAACCAAAGTCATATTTTTGTCTATACTCATCTCTTGTGTACGTGCGGCATCTCGCAACGAGTGGCATAATTATCATTGAAAGTATCTGGATATGGGAACTCTACATCCTCATATAAATCCATATATTTTTGTATCCGGCATCCAGTTACGATGTGAGCCTTATGATGAACCAGCAGGCAGAAAGGCTTATCCTTATCCCTCTCTTCCAAAAACTCGATAGCGTGATCGGTCGTAAGGGTCGTCGCATATCCCTCTTCTTTTACATACTTGCCATTCGATTCTTTGCTTTTTAAACTCCGAATTATAATAATCTCCCTGATCCCATAACACATGATAATAATCAAACCTTTCGGCTCACATTGCATATGCCATTTACCGACAACACCTGTCTGATAACCGTGCTGTTGTAAGATTTCAGAGAAGAATACTTTTGTCGTATCAATACCTTTTCCTAACTGTCTTTGTCCGTTTTGGTGACTGTAAAGACCGGTCATCAAACAAGCACGGCTAGGAGTAGACAGAGAATTCTCTACGAAAGCTTGCCGGAACAACATTCCTTCTGCAGCCAAACGGTCTAAATTTGGTGTTGGTGCCAATTTACCTAGCGCATGTCCATAAGCGCTAATAGTTTGATACGAATGATCATCCGTCATGATATGAATGATATTGAGCGGCTTCTCTGCCACTTCTTTTTTGCCCTGTTCCGCATGCGGAGAATAAAAGGGCAGGGGCTAATATAGCTCCATAATTAATAGTATTTTTCATATATAATTATTTTATGTAACCTACTTCCCTGACGATTCAAACCTATTTGTCCCGTGAGATCATCTCCCAGATCCAACCGAGCCTCTTCTGCTATAGATTGTAATAGACGAACCACCTCCGGATATTGATCTTTCACATCATATCTTTTCTCCCGGATCTCTACGCAAATCATATAATCGTTACTGGCTAATTGATTGTAAACAGTACCTCTAGGAATCACTCCTTTCCAACACATGATACAAAGGAACACGTTGTCCTCCCTCAAACGTGGTAGCTTTTTCGCTTCTCTCAAACCTCCGGTACTCCCGGCATGATTACCAAAACTAAACCAAGGCCCATTATCCGACGTAAAGATAATCAAAAGTATTTTCATCTAGGTTTAATTCCTCTATTGTTTTCTAGAACTTGTTGGACACTCCAATCTACCTCAAGCATGACATCCCCATATAAACCTTGTTTACTCTTGCCTCTAAATTTGTTAGATACAGCAAGCGGAACATGTGGCATCGAGTGAGCAAAGTAAAGAAAAAATGGTTGTTCACGATTCTTTTGATAAACTGGATCGCCCGTTCCGTATATAATGTGTAGTAAAGCTCGGCTTGATCATCCAATGTCCACAATTCTCTTTTTTTTCATTTCGCCGTCGATTAATGGTAATGTCGGATGCCGTAATTTGTTTGGTAAATTAGATGCTGGAGTCACTCTATTCCCGTCATAATCTACTGGCCACATATCATTGGAATAAGGCAACCCAAGATACTCATCAAATCCTTGTTGCAAAGGCAAAAAATGGATAAAGGTGACCTAAATGCCATTTACCGACCATTCCACAAGAATAACCTCTAGTTTTTTAATATTTCCGGAAGAGTTTCCTCATTAGGGGCCACTCCTATACGGCCTTGAGGCATCAATGCCTCCAGAAATCCCCCACTCGATTTGGATAACACCCTGTAATTAATCCGGCTCTCGATGCGCTACTTATAGGTTGGGCTGCATAAAAAGTGGGTAAAAACATTCCTTCAGAGGCCAGTCGGTCAATAGTAGGCGTGTTATATCCAGAAGCACCCTGGTGATTGTTAAATCGCCATATCCCATATCATCCATAAAAAAATCACGATATTAGGAAGTTTGTCCCGGGCTTGTATAATAACCGGGGTAACAGTTGCTACCCCAGTTATAAATAACAATTTTCTAATATCCCGCATTTTGTACTAAAATTAGGATTCAAGTCTATCTCGGTTGAGGATCGGCATAAGGATCATATGCTCCTTGATATTTTTGCGCAATCTCTCAGTTTTATTAGCTTCCGCTACTTTTTTGCTTCATATGCACTATGCTCTTTCATTCGTTGAATAAATGTACCGGTACGTACTAAATCGAACCAACGATGTCCTTCGTGAGGGGAATTCCAGCCGTCGTTCATTTAATATAGCTGTACGAAACTCATCCTTCGACATAGGTTTAAAGTTTCCAGAATCATCACCAAAAAGCACGTTCCCGTATCCTGTTTAACATAGAGAGCCTTTGTAGATTTGCCCACTTCATTTAATGCCTCTGCATACATTAATATAACGTCCGCATACCTGATAATGTGCATATTTACATCGCAACGGTCACCCGTTTCAAGCCCTTCAACCCAGAACTTACCGCTAAGTGGTATACTTGATTTCAATATTTCACCGGTTTTAAGATGAGCGAACTCTGTTTTAAAATTAGTCTTTTTCTCAAATCTCGATTATCAAACTGGTCATACAATTCTTGTGTCGGGATATCAGCCTCATTAAGGGCAGAGATTCCTAAGCTCCCCGGAATGGAATATTTCGGACCAGCAAGCGCCATTTCACCATTATGTTGAAATGGAGGTTCTTTTATACTCAATATAAAAGTACAGCCTCAATACCAGCCTCTGTATCTCGAAGCCAGTTCGCATGGTAATCTTTGTGTAAACCGAAACCATATTCAGATTCATGCTCGACTACCTCTGCCAATTTATCTTTCGCCTTTTGGAAATCCCCCTTTAGTCAAATAGACTTTACCGAATAAAATTTTAGCGGCTCCTTTGTTGATACGGCCCTCATCGGAAGCCGAATATTCAGATCTTAAAGGAAGATGTTCTTCTGCAAATGTAAGATCTTCTATAATCTGATCATAAATCAGTTCTTTAGAATCACGTGGTCCTTTTTGAATCTTCTACGGTTTTCAAGTCTAAGATTAGAGGAACATCTCCGAAGAAACGAACGAGGTTGAAATAGTATAGAGCACGAAGTGTACGAGCCTCAGCGATCAATCGGTTCTTTTTACTTTCATTCATTTTGATCTCTGGAATCTTAGCAATCGCTGTATTTGCCCTAGAAATACCGGAATAACAATTTTTCCACATATCTTTTATAAATGTATTCTGAGAGTTAAATCATGAAACTCCAAGTCTTGTAAGTTTGCGTTCGGCATACCTAAACCATTTTTCATCATATCGGTAGGTAGCTCTGCCATCATATACATCAAACGGTTATATAAGCTGTTTAATTGCTGATAAGTAGCATCTACCGCTGCCTGTGCGTCTTTCTCGCTTGTATAAAAATTATCCACGACCAAACGGTCCACGGGATTCTCCTCAAGGAAAGAACAACTGTTGATTCCACAAAGAGAAACAGAAAGCTGAAAATATATATATGAACGATTTTTTCATTTTTGAGTCGATTTAAAAGTTATTTAATATCCAATTTAATGCCAAACATAAAGGTACGGGCTTGCGGATAACCGCCAAAGTCCTCTCCTGCCTCTAAAGTTGAAGCGCCTCGATAGCTCACTTCCGGATCATAGCCTCTGTATTTAGTCCAAGTCAATAAGTTTTTGTCCGGTTACGTACAATCGCAGACCTCCGATATGTTTCCAATTCAATTTCGGGAAACTATAAGACAATGAGACAGTTTTTAATTTCAAGAAAGAACCGTCTTCAATGAACCGATCACTTACGATATTATTCCGATTCGTTGTCGCTTTTGGTATTCATTACTTGGATTCGTAGGTGTCCAACGGTTCACGAGATCCTGATATACATTTTGTCCACCAGTCGGCGACTCAAGCTCCATTGCGTTATAATTGAAAATCTTATTCCCATATGAGTATTGTAAGAATACGTTCAACTCCAAATCCTCTATAAGCAAACGTGTTGGTCATACCTCCAAAGAATTTCGATTTGCGTCTCCCAATATCTCCCGATCGTTTGTGGCATCAATCTTATCGTCTCCATTCAAGTCCTGCAAAGCAATACGTAACTGAACGAAGTACTGAT
>VOFK01000610.1_pt1 | contig 35469 bp, 40 predicted proteins | sample 5384121 | NCBI WGS metagenome assembly VOFK01 (sample SAMN12384730, study PRJNA508395) | human gut metagenome | isolation source: healthy gut J | host: Homo sapiens | reverse complement strand
ATCTTTCGTTCAGTGCGGTAACCGGTATTATCCGCGGCGCGAACTCATCCTCCGTGAAGCCGCAGCCCATTCGCGAGATAGCCGCGCAGCTGCTGTCGGCTCTGTTCTGCTGGCAGCCGTAGGTGTCCAATTATGGCAAGCGGCGTCACGCCCGTGTGCGTTCTTCTCGGCGATGGCGCGGCAGATATCCTCCTGCCGGCGTATCTCGGCAACGTCGATGACTTTCTTTCGTGGCGTATTTATCCTCTTTTATCTTACCCTCGGCTGACAAGGACACATACCCGGTTTGACGGGGCATAAAGAGCGCCAGCCATCCTCAAAGACCTTGGAAATACACAGTATTCTGCGCGGCCTTTCGTCGTCTGACCGCTTTTTCTGCTCCGTCAAAACTGCTTCACACCTGACAAAGATGTATTTTCGCCGCAAAGTGGAAACAGAATGGCGCGAGCTTCTTCGACGCCGCGTATATGCTCTTTGTCAACCGAGGGTATTTAATCAATAGCAATCAACATATTTTTAACATAATGGTTATGGATTTTCAACAAGTTTAAGGTATAATATTTTCTCTTGAAAAAGAGCGATGAAAGCACGGAAGGATGAGCCTCCGCCGGTCGATACCGGCGCGAAGGGAGCAGCATATATGCCAGTTATAAACGTTTTGTCTCCGCATGTCGCGGATATGATAGCCGCGGGCGAGGTCGTCGAGAGGCCCGCCTCCGTGATAAAGGAGCTTATGGAAAACTCCTTCGACGCAGGCGCGCATAACGTCACCGTGGAGATACGCGGGGGCGGCGCGACGTACATACGCGTGACGGACGACGGCTGCGGCATGGCGCCGGAGGACGCTGGTGTGGCCTTCCTGCGCCACGCGACCTCAAAGCTGCACGATGAGCGCGGGCTGGAGGCCATAAGCACGATGGGCTTTCGCGGCGAAGCGCTGGCGGCGATATCCGCCGTGTCAAGGATAGAGCTGACGACCCGCCTGCGCGGCAGTGCGGAGGGTACGCGCGTGACGCTGGAGGCAGGGGATATACAGGACATGCTGCCCTGCGGCTGCCCGGAGGGCACGACGATGACCGTGCGGGATATATTCTTCAACACCCCCGCGCGGCTGAAATTCCTCAAGTCCGACAGGAGCGAGGCGTCGGCCTGCGCGGCAACGGCACTGCGCTGCGCGCTGGGGCATCCGGAGGTGTCCGTGCGCTTCATAAAGGACGGAAGCGAGGAGTTCTTCTCTCCCGGCGACGGGCGGCTGGATTCCTGCGTATATACGCTTCTGGGGCGGGAGCTTGCCTCCACGCTATTGAGCGTGAAAAGCGAGGCCGACGGGATGCGCGTGCACGGGCTTCACCTCATCGCCCCTCCGCCGGGCGCGGCAACCGAAGCGCGCAGTACTTCTTCTGCAACGGGCGGTATATACGGTCGGCGCTTTTGCAGGCCGCGGTGGAGCAGGCGTATAAAAATACGCTTCTGACCGGGCGCTATCCCGCGTGCGTGCTGTATCTGGACATGGGCTTCGGCAGCGTGGATGTGAACGTGCACCCGGCCAAGACCGAGGTGAAGTTCTCATATGAGAAGAAGGTGTTCGACCTTGTTTATCACGCGGTGCAGCTTGCGCTGGAGGCCGAGGACCGCACGGCGGCGATAGAGCTGTCCGCGTCCACGAAGCGCGCGGCGGGCCTCACCGACGCGCCGGCGAAGCCGGCCTCCGCCCCGGCAGCTGCGGAGCCGCCGCACGCATCACCGCGCCCCGCGCCCGCGATACCGGTGCAGGGCGGGTATACGAACGCCGCGCCCCGCATGACGGCACAGAGCGCGCCGAGGGATGACTTCTACCGGCGCATGAGCGCGCAGGAATACCGCGGCTTTGCATCCGGCGGGCAGAAAGCCCCGCATGAGGCGGCGATGAAAAACGCCTCCGTGCCGTATCAGACGCGCATGGAAATGCGCCCCGCCGCACCCGCCGTGCCGGAAAGGGTGGAGCTTACGCCCACGCGCGCGGAAAACGCCGGGATATCAACGGCGGAGAGCGCCGCTTCCAACAAAAATGTTGAAAACTCTGTTCAAAATGTTGAAAGCCGCCCCGCGCCCGACCACAAGATACTGGGTGAGGGCTTAAAGACCTACATCATTGCGGAGATGGACGGACAGCTCATATTCATCGACAAGCACGCCGCGCATGAGCGCATGATATTCGACCGCCTGAAGCAGCAGAAAAACGGCGTCATGTCACAGCAGCTTCTCGTGCCGGTGACGCTGCGCCTCGACGGCGAGGACGCGGAGCTTATAGAGAAAAACGGCGAGCTTTTAAACGAGCTGGGCTTTGAGATAGAGCCGTTCGGCGCGTCGGAGTACGTGCTGCGCGCGCTTCCGGCGGATATGGAGCCGGGCGACGCCGCCGCGGCGGTGGAGGAGATATGCGAAAAGCTGCGCCGGGGAAAGACGCTCGACCCCGAAAGCGCGCGGGATGAGATACTGCACACGGTGGCCTGCAAGGCCGCGATAAAGGCAGGCTGGGATACGGACGAGAAGGAGCTTGCCCGCATCGCGGACGCGGTGCTGTCGGGCGCGGTCAAATACTGCCCGCACGGGCGGCCCGTCTCCGCCGTGATAACGAAAAAAGAGCTGGACAAAATGTTCAAACGGATAGTGTAGGCGATAAGCGCGCCCACACGCGGGAAGGGAGGCGGCGCCGTTGGAAAAGGTGATAGTGATAGCGGGGCCGACGGCCTCCGGCAAGACGGCGCTGGCGATAGAGCTGGCGCGCAGCCTCGGCGGGGAGATAGTCTCGGCGGACTCCATGCAGATATACCGCGGCATGGACATCGGCACGGCCAAGGCAACGCCCGAGGAGCGCGCGCTGGCGCCGCACCACATGCTGGACGTTGCGCCGCCGGAGGAGAGCTATTCCGCCGCGCGCTACGTGGAGGACGCGGCGCGCTGCTGCGAGGATATAATATCGCGCGGCGGCGTGCCCATCATCGCGGGAGGCACGGGGCTTTACATAGACTCGCTCATATCCGGGCGCAGCTTTGCCGCGCGCGACGAGGATGAAAACGTGCGCGCCGCGCTTTACGAAAGATACGACAGCGAGGCGGCGCGGCCATGCTGGATGCACTGCGCAAGATAGACCCCGAAGCGCGCCGCGCGCCTTGCCCCCGGCGACAGGCGGCGCATAGTGCGCGCGCTGGAGATATACGCCGTCACGGGGCAGACCGCCACGGCGCACGACGCGGCCACGCGCGCCATTCCGCCGCGCTATGACGCGGCGCGGATAGTGCTGGGCTTTGCCCGGCGGGAAGCGCTTTACGCGCGCATAGACGCGCGTGTGGACAAAATGATAAAGGACGGCCTTTTTGACGAGGTGGAGGCGCTTTTATTGCGCGGCGTGGGCGCGGAGTGCACGGCGATGCAGGCGATAGGCTATAAAGAGGCCGTGCGCGCCCTTCGCGGCGAGATGAGCCGCGCCGAGGCCGCGGAGCTTATAAAGCTCAACAGCCGCCGCTATGCCAAGCGGCAGATGACATGGTTCAGGCGCTGGGAGGACGCATTGAGGATAGATTGGGAGGACGCGCCCGATTTTGAACGGGCACGGCGGGTTTCGACGGAATTTTTGCACAGCCGCGGTATATCATAATGTACCGCGCCCATGCATACGCGGGCGCGAGAATACATTAAAGAGAAGCGGCGCAGGAAGCCGCTTCAGAAAAAGGAGTTGGCTGAAATGCAGAAAACGCAGAATCTCCAGGACATCTTTCTCAATCAGGTCCGCCGGAAAAAAGCAGGTGGTGACCACATGTTCCTCATGAACGGGTTCCAGATGCACGGCACGGTGAAGGGCTTCGACGGCTTCACCGTGATACTCGATTCCGACGGCAAGCAGCAGCTTATCTTATAAGCACGCGATATCCACCATCGTTCCGCCGAAATCGCTGGAGCTTGAGCTTGATACATAAGCCGCGGCGCGCCCATTCCCTTTACGGGCGCGGTGGCGTCGGTGCTGTTCGCCGGCGGCGTGCGCGTATATCATCGCGCATTTGCCAGCGCGCCTGGCTTTGCGCGGCGGCATCGTGCACGCTCGGTCGCGGCGCGGCGCTCGACGGGATAGTCATAAGAGACGAAGGGCGCTCTCCGCCGCCGCCCCGTCCGTGCTTTGCGGATGGGGCGCGCGCCTGCGGCTCTGCCGTCGCGGGAACGGCAGAGGGAGAGGAGATATCGACCGACGCCTCGGCGCTGTTCTCCGGACAGGTTCGTGAATCACCTCGCGCCGGGACGCCGAGGCTCGCGCGCTAAACTGCGCGCAGCAATGCGAGCGAGGCGCTTCAAACCCACCTTGCTTTACGTGGTACGCACCGCGTCGGCGGCGACGGCAGATAACGAACGCGCTTTCGCCGGGGCGACCGCCAGCGCAAACTTGGCTGAGCAGAGGCACTGGACGCGCGCCTCGCGCTACTGCTCTTTCGCGTGATGACGAGCGGGAAGAGCAGGTGCAACCTGCGCCGCTTTGCGCAACTCATCACGGAAAGGCTTACGGGGCTTCACCAGCTGCGGCCTCACGGCGTGGGGCTCCGGCAAGCATGGGGAATGAACCGCGTTTACCGCTGGTACCAGCGGGCGAACAGGCGGCGCGGCACGGGCAACGGCTTGATTGGCGCCGACTGGAGGGATGAGATGGCAGCGGATGGCGCGCGAAGGCTGCGCCCTCGCGGCGAAAAGCGCGCAGGGCGCGGCGCGGAGAGGAACCTCGTCAGGCGCGACGAAGATGAACGACGCCTCCGCGCGTGCGCAGGGCTGCCCGCAGGGAGAACCGCGATGCAGGAGCTTTGCAGAAAAACGCCGGGCGCATACGACACGGGCTGCGAGCTGCATTCGCATCGGCCACCGCAGATAGTCGAGACTTGTCGAGCTTACGCCCGCAGACCGGAGGCTGCGGGAGACACGCGTCCGCGATCCGCACGGCGTTACATTTGCGGGACAATCATGCTATGGAGGTGGTATCGCCGGAGGCCGGCTCGCCGCCGGAGAGCTTCCGCAGCGGGCGGACGGGATTAATCTAGCTGTGCCCCCAATTTTGCGCCTGCGGAAGAAGCGACCATATTTACGGTCAATGGCGAAAAAAACACGATAATATGGACTTTGATAAGGCAAACAGGGTCCTATGACCACGATATTGAAGTGCGAGGCGAGCCAGGGTTCCGCGCCGAGCTTTGGCTTTCGACCGAGCGCACTGCGGAGCCCACGGCACCGCGGCAGCCCGCACTTGCGCGCAGCCGCCTTCGCCGAGGCGGCGATATCGCCAGAGGCGGCCGCCGGTTTCGCGGTTGAACTTGAAAACGGCACAACCTTCGGCGAAACGAGACACGACTTTCGAGGGGGCAGACGTGCAAAAGCACGGCTTGCGCGGCTGGTCCTCAGCCGGAGGCAGGCGCTGTTTGAAACTCGCTAGAGCGGTGATGACGCCCGGCTATTCCGGGGCGCGGCCGCAGCGCCGGGAGCACCCGAAGGGCCGCGCAGGCAGGCATAAGCAGCGAACAGCCGCAGGCCGGCAAATCCGACGGAGCGCAAAACCGCCTCGGCAAGCCAAGCAGCCAAAGCGCGGGCGCGCCCGGCGGAGGAGGCGCAGGTCATCCTCTTCTCTGCACCGGAGCGCCTGACGAGCCGGGGGAATGGTCGGCTCCATCGCGCCAGCCACTGGCGATGATAAACGCTGGGGGCTGCCGTCGGGAGCAGCGAGGCAGCCTCGACTTCATTTCAACTGCGCCGCTAAATCCGCCGCAGAAACGTCGATTATCACTCAAAGCGCGCGGGGCCGTGGCTTGAAACGGACAGTGGCGTCTCTCATTTGAGAGGCACGCGGCACATCGCCCTCACGCGCTTCTCCTGCGCCAGTTTTTACCAGAAAGGTGAGCCATGATTGCACAGGGATTCGTGAAAGACCTTTGAGAGTGCGACAGGCGGCTGCGCGAGCATGGCGATTTCTGGAGGAGCACCGACGACGACCCTGCCAGAGAACACTGAAAAGCAAGATGAGGGATCGCCGGACAAGATATAGAGGAGTAACGCCAGACGAGGAAGCCTCAATATGGTAGTGCCCGCCAGGCGGCGGTGCGGGCCATGATAGAAGCAGCAGGTAAAACGCGCGTGGGGAGAGCCGAGACAAAGGCTCGAGGCGCCTTGCCGACGCGAAGGCCGCGACGGAGGACTCGGCGGCGCTATTAATACGCAGCTGAGAACTTGCCGACGCGATAAAAAGCAGCGGCGCGGACCACCCGGCTTTAATAACCCGCCACTTTCCGCCCGCACGCAGCGAAGCGCCGACGTGAGGCGGCGCACCGTGCGCAGCGGCCTGAGGAGATCCGTCTCTGGGCCTTGAGCATGGATCTCATTGCCCGGCGGAAGCCGACAAGCTGAAAGTTCGTTTTACCAGACCTTGCCAGGCTTTACCACGGGCGGACGCCGGATGCGCTGATACCGCCTCAGCAACAAACAAATAGAGATATGGAGTTAAAAACACATGGCACGGGATTTCAATTCTACTCTCAATCTCCCGAAAACCGTTTTCCCGGCGCGCCAGCCTCCCGGCATTGAGCCGGAGATGCTAAAGCTGGGGAAGAGCTGGACATCTAAACGAAGATGCTGAAAAAAACGAGGTCATCCCCGCTTCAGCTTCGCCATGACGGCCCTCTACTCCAACGGCGATTATACACATGGGGCACGCGCTCCACAAGTCCATAAAAAGGACTTCATCACGCGCGTGCGCGGCTACTACACGCCCTACATCCCCGGCTGGGATAACCACGGAATGCCCATCCCGCGCCATTATAAAGGAGCAAAGCTCAACCACAAGGCCATGAGCGTGGCGGACTTCCGCTCCGCCTGCCGGCGTATGCGGAGAAATATATCCACCGCCAGATGGACGGGTTCAAGCGTCTGGGTGTCATTTGCCGACTGGGAGCACCCCTAAAGACTATGAACCGCGGTTTCGAGGCCGACGAGATCCGCATCTTCGGAAGAATGTACAAAAACGGCCACATCTATAAGGGCCTCAAGCCCGTTTACTGGTGCGCCAAGGACGAGACGGCGCTGGCCGAGGCGGAGATCGAGTATCAGGACGACCCCTGCACCACCGTGTACGTCAAGTTCCCCATGAAGGACGACATGGGCAAGCTTTCCCATATCGACCACAGCAGGCTTTACTTCGTCATCTGGACGACGACCATATGGACGCTGCCCGGCAACCTCGCTATTGCCCTGCACCCGGACGAGGCCTACGCCCTTGTCAAGGCCCCCAACGGCGAGATATACATCATGGCCGAGGCGCTGACCGAGAAGGTCATGAAGATCGGCGGCTTCGACAGCTATGAGATCATCGAGACCCATCCCGGCCGCTTCTTTGAAAACATGCTGGCACAGCACCCCTTCCTTGACAAGCCCTCGCGCCTGCTGCTGGCCGACTATGTCACGATGGACTCCGGCACGGGCTGCGTGCACACTGCCCCCGGCTTCGGCGCGGACGACTATCAGACCTGTATGCGCTACGGCATCGAGATGGTCGTGCCCGTGGACGATCAGGGCCGCCACACCGACTATGCCGGCAAGTACGCCGGGATGAAGACGGAGGAGAGCAACCCCGTCATTCTCAACGACATGAAGGAGAGCGGGATGCTCTTCGCTTCCGAGGAGATAGTCCACTCCTATCCGCACTGCTGGCGCTGCAAGCAGCCGATCATCTTCCGCGCCACGCCGCAGTGGTTCTGCTCCGTGGACTCGTTCAAGGAGGAGGCCGTCGCCGCGTGCGAGAACGTGCGCTGGCTCCCCGCGTGGGGCAAGGAGCGCATGGGCGCCATGATCCGCGAGCGCGCCGACTGGTGCATCTCCCGCCAGCGCCGCTGGGGTCTGCCCATCCCCGGTGTTCTACTGCGACGACTGCCATAAGCCCGTGTGCAACGACGAGAGCATTGAATCCGTCGCCGCCATCTTTGAAAAGCGCGGCAGCAACGCGTGGTTTGAGGACGACGCGGCGCAGCTTCTGCCCGAAGGCTTCGTCTGCCCGCACTGCGGCGGCAGCACCGGCTTCACCAAGGAGACCGACACGCTCGACGGCTGGTTCGATTCCGGCTCCACCCACGTCGCCGCCATGCAGCGCGACCAGGGCTTCTGGCCGGCGGATATGTATATCGAGGGCGGCGACCAGTACCGCGGCTGGTTCCAGTCGTCCCTGCTCGTGGCTGTCGGCGCGCTCGGCAAGGGCGCGCCGTATAAGGAATGCCTCACCCACGGCTGGACTGTTGACGGCGAGGGCCGCGCGATGCACAAATCCCTCGGCAACGGCGTCGATCCCGCCGATATGATAAAGGAGTTCGGCGCGGACATCGTGCGTCTGTGGGCCGGCTCTGCCGACTATCATGTGGACGTGCGCTGCTCGAAGGATATCTTCAAGCACCTCAGCCAGAATTACCTCAAGTTCCGCAACACCGCGCGCTACTGCCTCGGCAACCTCGACGGCTTCGACCCGGACGACCTCGTCGCGCCGCAGGATATGCTGGAGCTTGACCGCTGGGCCATCACCAAGCTCAACGAGCTTATCGCCAAGGTCGATGAGGCCTACAACAACTACGAGTTCCATATAGTTTCCCACGCGATCAACGACTTCTGCGTCGTGGAGCTCTCGAGCTTCTATCTCGACATCATCAAGGACCGGCTCTACTGCGAGGCGAAGGACAGCCTCAAGCGCCGCAGCGCGCAGACGGCGCTGTTCCTCATCCTCGACAGCATGACGAAGATGTTCGCCCCGATCCTCGCCTTCACCTGCGACGAGATCTGGCTGGCAATGCCGCACAGAAGCAGCGACGACGCGCGCAACGTCGTGCTGAACATCATGAACAAGCCCTTCGCGGAATACGCGCTCGACGCGCAGACGCTTGCAAAGTGGGATGCGCTCATCTCCCTGCGCAGCGACGTCAACGGCGTGCTCGAGGCCGCTCGCGCCGAAAAGCGCATCGGCAAGCCGCTCGAGGCCGCCGTGACGCTGCACGCTGTGGATGACGCCTCGCGCAAGGCCGTCGAGGATGTCGAGACCATGAATCTCGCCGAGCTTTTCATCGTGTCCAAATGCCTTATCTCCGACGAGGACGAGACGGCCGAGGGCGCTGTCATAGGCGAGGGCATCAACAATCCGGGACTGAAGATCTCCGTCACGGAGGCGCCGGGCGTGAAGTGCCCGCGCTGCTGGATGCATTCCGAGCAGGCCGACCCCGAGACGGGGCTGTGCCCGCGCTGCGCCGCCGTCGTGGCCGCGCTGTAAGGCGTCCGGTGCAACAAAATTCGCGCGCCATCTACGCGATGGCAGATAGGAGAAAGATATGCTGTATGCTATAGTCGGTATTCTGGTCATAATCCTTGACCAGGGGGTGAAGTTCTGGGTCACGCAGAACCTTATGGTGGACGTGATAACCGAGCCTTTGATACCCGGCGTTCTCAGTCTTGTCCGGCTGCATAACGATGGCGCCGCCTTCAGCTTTCTGGCGGGCGGCGGGGCGAGGATATATTTCATCATCCTCACCGCTGTGTTCACGATCGCCGTGGTAATCGCGCTTGTCACGAATTTCATCAACGGCAGCTTCGGCCGCTGGTGCCTCGTGCTCGTGACGGCAGGCGGACTTTCCAACTGCCTTGACCGCGTGCTGTACGGCTACGTGGTGGATATGTTCAAGGTGGATCTGTTCGACTTCGCCGTGTTCAATGTGGCGGATATCTTCATCACGGTGTTCAGCCTGCTGTTCATCATCTATATAATCTTCGGCGGCGAGGGCAAGAAAACGGATGAGCCCGACGAGTTCGACGAGGACGACGATGAAGGACGCCGACCAAGCGCCCGTCAGTGGCAGCTTCAAAAAGGCGCGCGAGGCCCAGAAGGCCGAGCGCAGCGCCAAGGCCATAAAGGCCGCACGGGAGCGCGGCACGGACGGCAGATCGCGCAAATACGCCGAGGACGATGACGACGACGTTGATTCGCCGCGCTTCGGCTTCAAGCGCGCCCGCGCGGAGGAGCCCGCGCCCGCAAAGCGCCCGGCAGAGGGCGCAAAGGCCTCGCGCGCGCAGAAGCCGCTTGAGGGCTTCGGCCAGACGAAGCAGCAGAGCGCCGCACGCGGCACGAAGCCGAAAAAGACGCTGTATGAAGAGGATTACGAGCAGTACAAGGCCGCGCATCCCGAAGTGAAGCAGGGCGCGCGCAAGGCCGCCGCGGCGAAGCCGAAGCCCCCGGCCTTCGACCCGTCGGATCCCTTCGCCGAGTGGGAGCGCGCGAACGCGCGCGTCGAGTCGCGCCAGAACAGCAGCTACACGGCCAAGGCCATGGGCGTTGCGCAGAGCGAAACGACGCAGGAGCAGCCGCGTAAAAAGGCTCCCATCATAACCGAGAGCACGCGGAGGATATCCCCGCCGCGGCGCCCGCAGCGGCCCCGGCGGCGAAGCCCGCGGCATCCTCTGCATCCGCCGCGCGTCCGGCGGCCCCGGCGGCGAAGCCCGCGGCATCCTCTGCATCCGCCGCACGTCCGGCAGCCCCCGCGGCAAAGCCGCAGACTCCGGCCGCAAAGCCGTCGAGCGACGCGGACTTCTCTCTTGACGACATCCTCAACGAGTTCAAGTAATGGAAGAAAATATTATCATTATCTCTGCACAGGAGAGCGGCGAAAGACTCGACGCTCTCCTTGCGCGCAGTATAGAGGGGCTTTCCCGCAGTGCGGCGCAGCGCCTTATCGACGCGGGGCTTGTCACCTGCGCGGGGCAGGCGCTTAAAAAGAACCGGCGCGCCGCGGCGGGGGAGGAGTATGAGGTGTGTATGCCCGCGGCGGAGGAAGTGCCGCTGACGGCGCAGGATATGCCGCTGGACGTGGTGTATGAGGACGACGACCTCATCGTCGTCAACAAGCCGCGCGGCATGGTCGTGCACCCCGCGCCCGGACATCCCGACGGCACGCTTGTAAACGCGCTGCTGTTCCACTGCGGGGATTCGCTCTCCGGCATCGGGGGCGAGCGCCGCCCCGGCATAGTCCACCGCATAGACAAGGACACCTCGGGCCTGCTCATCGCGGCGAAGAACGACTTTGCACATCAGGCACTGTCGGCGCAGCTTGCCGACAGAAGCCTCTCCCGCCGGTATGAGGCCGTCGTGCGCGGCCGTCTGCGCGAGGACGCGGGCACGATAGACCGCCCCATCGGCCGCCACCCGGCGGACCGCAAGCGCATGGCCGTCACGGAGAGGAATTCGCGCCCTGCCGTCACGGACTGGCGCGTTATCGCGCGCTACAACGGCTATACCCATGTGGAGTGCGCGCTGCGCACGGGGCGCACGCACCAGATACGCGTGCACATGGCCAGCATCGGCCATCCGCTGCTGGGCGACTATACATACGGCGCGCCCTCGCCCGAAAAGGGGCTGGAGGGGCAGTGCCTGCACGCGCGGCGGCTGAAATTCATTCACCCGCGCACACTTGCGCATGTGGAGCTGGAGTGCCCGCTGCCGCAGTATTTCACTGATGTGCTGGCGCGGCTGGGTCAGGAAACAGGCTGATACGAAAGGAAAAGATATGAACATGAAAAACATTACCAAGCTCGTCGCCGGGGTCATCGTGCTGGCGCTGCTCATCGCGGCGGTGGTGTTCGTCGTCCGGCTGTTCGCGGGGCTTGTCAGCGGCGTGCTGAACACCGTGCTGGGCATCGTTGTGGTGCTGGCGCTCGTGATCATCGTGGCGTGGATGTTCTGGTACGCCGGGAAGCACAAATAAACGGCGCAAGACGGCATACGGTATAACGCGAAAGCGCAGGGCGAGCGGCCCTGCGCTTTCGGCTTTTCCGACGCACTTTCAGCCGACGTTCCGCAGCCGCGATCCCGACACGGACGCGCGGGGAAGCGATATTTTTAGCGAATTCCGCGCATTGTGGACAAAACCAATTTCGACAGAAAAAATGAAATACGCACCCGGACAGCGTCAAAACATAGACAATCAGACGCGGATTGCACGCGCCGCGAGGCAAATGCGCTTTATCACACTAAAGAGCATGTAAAATTTGAGCTAAAATCTTTATGAATATTTAACATATATACGGGATATATTAACGAAATCTTAACGAAAGTTTGTAAGAAACGCAAAAATTAGTGATAGTTACTGAAAAAATGCGATAAAACAGTTGAAGCCTATGCCGCGCTGTGCTACAATATAACCAAAGACAAAGGGAAAAAACGGGAAATCCCGGCCCGGCTGCGTGAAAAAAGACGCCGAAAGCAGCAAAGCAAAAGGAAACGTGAAAAGAGAGAATTTTATCTGTTAGCCGCGCCGCGGCTAACTTGTCTTTTTTTTTCGCCGCGCCGCAGGCCGTGATAATAAACAAAAGGAGTTTAGGAAATGGAAAAGTCAAAGAAAAAGCTATCCCTGGCCGCAAAAATATTTATCGGCATGTTTGCCGGTATCATCGTCGGTCTGCTGTTCCTCAAGAACCCCGAGTTCACGACTGAATACCTCAAGCCCATCGGCACCATCTACATCAACCTGCTGAAGTTCATGGTCGTGCCCGTGGTGCTTTTCTCTATCACCGACGGCGTTATCTCGCTCAAGGATCTCAAGCGCGTGGGCAGCGTCGGTCTCAGGACCTTCGTTTACTACATGTTCACCACCGCGCTGGCCGTCGTTATCGGCCTTGTCATCGTCAATCTCTTCAAGGGCTACTTCCCCGTGCTGTCCAGCGCTGAGTTGGGCGCGCTGGAGTACACCGCGAAGGAATCCCCCACGGTCATGTCCGTTATCGTCGGCATATTCCCGGATAACCTCTTCAAGCCCATGGTGAGCGCCGACATGCTGCCCGTCATCGTCATTGCTATCTTCTTCGGCGCGGGCATCCTTGCCGCCGGTGAGAAGGGCCAGAAGATAGGCGAGCTTGTCAACTGCATGAACGACGTTGTCATGAAGATACTCATGATGGTCATTGCCTTCACTCCCTACGGCGTGTTCTGCCTCATGGCGAACGTCGTCGCCGTCAACGGCCCGGCCGTCGTCGGCTCTCTGGCGCTGGTCATCGGCGTGGCCTACATCGGCTACATCATCCATATCGTCCTTGTCTACGGCGCAAGCGTGAAGTTCCTCAGCGGCATGAGCCCGATAAAGTTCTTCAAGGGCCTTGCCCCCGCAATGATCTGCGCGTTCACTACGACCTCCTCCAACGCGACGCTGCCTCTCAACATCGAGTGCTGCAACGATATGGGCGCGGAGCCTGAGATAAGCTCCTTCGTGCTGCCCCTCGGCGCGACCATCAACATGGACGGCACCGCGATCTATCAGGCGGTGTGCGCGGTGTTCATCGCGTGCTGCTACGGCGTTGACCTGACGCTCAGCCAGATGGCAATGATCGTTCTGACGGCGACTCTCGCCTCCGTCGGCACGGCGGGCATTTCCGGCGCGGGCATGATAATGCTGGCAATGGTCCTGGCCTCCGTCGGCCTGCCTGTGGAGGGCATTGCAATAGTGGCCGGTGTGGACAAGCTCTTCGACATGGGCCGCACCACCCTCAACATCACCGGCGACGCCACCTGCGCGATGTGGGTCTCCAAGGTCGAGCGCGCGAAGAAGGAAAAGGCCGCCGCGAAGGTCAACGCGTAAAGGCGAAGGACGCAAAAACATATAGAAAAATACAAAAAACTGTGGAAAAGCTCCCACCGCATTGTTATAATGCGGTGGGAGCTTGCTGCTTCTAAAAAACGCGGCATACCGCCGCGCAAGGATCCCGCCGCGGCGGGGAGAGGGAGAAACGGTATGAAAAAAACTATCGGCATCGTCGGCGGGATGGGCCCGCTTGCAACGGCGGACCTTCTGGAAAAAATGATACGCAGCGCGGACGCGGCGACGGACCAGCAGCACGCGCATATAATCGCCGACTGCAACACGGATATTCCGGACAGGACGGCGGCGATCCTTTCCGGCGGAGAGGATCCGCTGCCGCAGCTCGTGCGCTCATGTATGCACCTTGAGGCCGCGGGCGCGAACGTGCTGGTCATGTCCTGCAACACGGCGCACTATTTCTATGACCGGCTTCAGCCGTTCATAAACGTGCCGATGTTGCACATGCCGCGCGAGACGGCGCAGCGCGCCCATGAGCTGGGCGACACGCGCTGCGCCCTTCTGGCCACAGACGGAACGGTGCGCGCGGGGATATATGACGAGGCCTTTGCCGCGGAGGGGATAGAGCTGCTCAAGCCCGACGCGGAGGGGCAGCGCGCCGTGATGGACATGATATATTCCGGCGTGAAGGCCGGGCGGCACGACTATGACACGGCGGCGGTGCACCGCGCGCTGGACGCGCTGAAGGCGCAGGGCGCGCAGGCGTTCATCCTCGGCTGCACGGAGCTGCCGATCGCGTTCGTGGACTACGGCTTCGACGAGGTGACAATCGACCCCACGCAGATACTTGCAGAGGCGGCCCTCCGCGCCGTGGGCATGAAGGTGAAGGAGAGGTAAAGACCGTACACCGTATTAATAAAAGTTGCTATGACATGACTGAAGAGGATTCCGAAAGGAAGCCTCTTGAGACTGTCGAAAAAGTGGCCTCGCCACTTTTTCGAGAAAGCTTCGCTGCGTTCTGCGCCTCTGTTGTCCGCTGATAGCGGACAATTCGACGCTCACTCCGCGCAAAGTGTTTTCTGCCACGCACATGTCGCGGCAGAAAACGGATAATATTGATTTCGCGTCTGCGGACGCGAAACTCTGCAAGGCTTTTTTGACAAGTTGAAGAGGCTTCCTTTCGGAAGCCTCTTAATTTTACGCTATTTTGTATACCGGCGGTTTACACCGCGGGGCTGTCAGCCTCCTGCGCGGGGGAAGCCTCGGCCTTATAGAGCCGGGACACAAGCCACACGACAACAGCCATGGCGGCGAGAAGGATAAGCTCCAGCGCGAGTATGGGAACGGAAGCGGCAAGCAGCACCGTTGCGGCATCGACCGCGAAGTGCAGCCCCATCGCCGCGAAGAAATAACGCTTCTCCCCGTACCGCAGCGCGCGATAGACGAGATACGAAAGACAGATATGCAGCGCGATGGCGGAAATACGCTCCACCCCCGCCATGAAGAAGAGGTAGGAGTCCGTCGTGCACAGCGCGGACAGGCTTTCGACCGTTGCGGCCCTTGCCGCCTCGTCCAGCATGCCGAGCGCCGCGCCGATGCTGCCGGTGTTTACCATTATCGCCGTAGCGAGGTTTGAGATATACAGAATTCCGGCGGTGAGCACCGCCTCTATCCCGCCGTGACCCACGCCGTACATCAGCGCGTTTTCCTTCGTGAGGGTCTTTTTCATGAACAGCTTCATCGCGGCGAGGCGGCCGAACTCCTCAAAAAGCGCCGCCATGAGGCCGCCGTACACTGCCGTGAGCAGGACGGAGCCCTGCACGGCGGGGGCTGCTCGTCAGCGGGCGCAGAAGGCCGTGCGCGGCGTTTTCCAGCACGAGGACGGCCACGGTGAAGGTCAGCGCGCCGATGAGCGCGGGGAGCCGCGCGGCATTCAGCCGCTTGCGGCAGAGTATGAACAGCGTTATGGGCAGGGCGAAGGCGACGAGAAGAGAAAAGCCCATGCCAACGACAGACGCTGCGGGAACGGTATTGATCATTATATGTCCTTTCCGCGCGGCGCAGGAGCAACCGCGCCGCGGCGACTTGGTGTTTTATTTTATGTCCAGCTCCGGCGGCACATCCAGCTCCTTCGGCGCGGGAGAGCCGTTCTTTTTGCGCTGGCGCACGCACTCGGTCAGAAGATACTCTATCTGCCCGTTGACCGAGCGGAAGTCATCCTCCGCCCACGCGGCGATTGCGTCGTACAGCTTCGCCGACAGGCGCAGAGGCACCTGCTTTTTCGCGTTGTCCGCCATATCAGTACAGCGTGCCGGAGTTGACGACGGGCTGCGCGTCGCGGTTGCCGCAGAGGACGACAAGGAGATTGGACACCATGGCGGCCTTACGCTCATCATCCAGCTCGACGACGTGATTTTCATTCAGCCGCTCAAGCGCCATTTCGACCATGCCCACCGCGCCGTCAACTATGAGCTTGCGCGCGTCCACGATGGCGCTGGCCTGCTGGCGCTGGAGCATGGCGGCGGCGATCTCCGGCGCATAGGCGAGGTAGGTGATGCGCGCCTCGATTATCTCCAGCCCGGCCTCCTCGACCTTCTGCTGTATCTCCTGCCGGATGCGCTCCGCCACGACCTCGCTCGACCCGCGCAGACTCCCTTCGTCCGCAATGCCGTCGCCGGTGGTGTCGATATTCTCCGCCACGTCGTAGGGGTAGATGCGCACGATGTTGCGCAGGGCGCTGTCGCACTGGAGGGAGAGGTATTCCTTATAATTGTCCACGTTGAAAACGGCCTTGGCCGTGTCCACCACGCGCCACATGACCGCGATGCCGATCTCGATGGGGTTGCCGAGGCGGTCGTTTATCTTCTGGCGGGAGTTATTGAGGGTCATTATCTTGAGAGAGACCTTCTTGCCGGTATCCTCGGCCAAGGTCATGGGATTGACGCCCGTGCTGAGAAGCTGCACCGCCTTGGACGCGCCGCCGTCCACGTCACCGCTCTGGTTGAGCTTCGTCTTGGCCGCGGGGTTGACGCCGATGCAGAAGGGATTGACAAAGTAGAAGCCGGCCTCCCTCAGCGTGCCGGCATAGTTGCCGAACAGCGTCAGCACGAGCGCCTCCTGCGGGCGCAGCACCTTCAGCCCCATAAACGGGAGCCAGCCCACGCAGATGTACACGATGCCGGCGATAAGCGGCACTATGCTGCCGTTCATCGCGCCGAGGACGGTGCATATTATAGACGCGGCATACAGCGCCGAGAAAAGCAAAAGCATTGCCATGCCGTTTTTCCTGTTGTTGAGAATCTTTTCCTGCATGATATATTCCTCCTTTATTTACTATCTGAATGATATCATAATGATATCACGCTGTCAAGAACAATTTTGCCTGCCGCGGTTGTTTTTTCCTGCGCGCTTTGATATACTGGAGCAAAAGAGCATACCGAGCATGATAAATTTATGTATATACGGAGGGCATTGAGAATGCTTTCTGCCGGGCGGAAGAGAAAACTGCATATCGCGGCGCTGACGTGCGCCGTGTGCCTTGCACTGTGCGGCTGCGCGCCGCGCGTGGGATTTTGAGGACAAGGACGTGCCCGTGGAGAAAACGGAGGTCAGCCTTGTCTTGCAGCCGGGCGAGACGGCGAAGCTGGACGAGCTTCCGGCGCTGGAGCGCGCGGATCTGAGCGGAAGCGAATGCTATGACGAGATAATTGCATGGCAGGCGGCGCATCCGGACGTCGAGGTGATATACACCGTGACCTTCCCCCGACGGCACGACGGCGGACAACTCGGCGCAGAGCCTGACCCTCGGCGCGATAAGCCCGGACGACGTGCAGCTCACGGCGCGGCTTGCGGGATACCTCCCGGCGCTTGAAGAGCTGGACCTCAGCGGTGCGGGGCTTTCGCCGGAGGACGCGGCCGCCATTGCCGAAGCGCTGCCGGATGTGTATATAATATACACCTGTGAGCTTCTGGGGCAGACGGTGGGGCTGGATACGGAAAGCCTCGACCTGCGCGGGGCGAGCGCCGCACAGCTTTGTCGCGGCGGCGGATGTGATGAAGCACCTGCCGGGGCTGAAAACCGTGCAGCTCGGCAACGAGCTTGAAAACCCGCTGGATTGGGAGGACGCTGACGGCGCTGGTGCAGGGCTGTCCGCAGGTGGATTTCGAGTACGGCTTCACGCTGTACGGCAAGGCGTTCACGCTGCTGGACAGTGAGCTTGACCTGAACCACATCACAGTGGAGGACGGCGGCGCGCTGGCCTATGCCGCGGCGGGCTGCATGAAGAACCTCGAGGTGCTGGACATGGACTTCTGCGGCGTGTCGAATGAGGAGATGGCCGTCATACGCGACGCGTACCCGGATGTGAACGTCGTATGGCGCATCTGGTTCGGCGACAGCTACAGCGTGCGCACGGATGTGGAGAAGATACTGGCGTCGAAGCCCTCGGCCGGGGGCCTTGTGCGCGACAGAGACGCCGAAGCGCTCAAATACTGCACGAAGGTGAAGTATTTAGACGTGGGGCACAACGAAATACTCACGGATATCTCCTTCGTCTCATATATGCCGGAGCTTGAGGTGGCGGTGCTGGCGATGAACAACATCGCAGACCTCAGCCCGCTGGCAAGCTGCAAGAAGCTTGAATATCTTGAGATACAGACAAATGCGCGCATCACCGACCTCAGCCCGCTGGCAAGCTGCACGGAGCTGGAGCACCTGAACATCGCCAACTGCCGCAACTTCTCGGACATCACGCCGCTGTTCGGCCTCAAGCAAGCTCAAGCGCCTGTGGCTGGGCTGCTCGGCCCCCGTGCCGCAGGAGCAGATAGAGGAGTTCGCTGCGCTGCATCCCGACTGTGAGCTGAACACCACCGTCTGGAGCGACCCCACAAGCGAAGGCTGGCGCGTCGATCACGTTGACCCGTACACGAATCAGGTATATTATGACGAGCGCTATGAAAAAGCTTATAGAGCAGTTCGGCTATCTCGAGGGGATTACTCCTTCGCGTCCAAGGACCCGAAGTACAAGGCCGGATAAGGGAAAGGAAGCGCAAGAATGAACGGGGAAAAAAAAGCGTATACTGCTCATCACGACGGGCGGCACGATAATGTCCGTGCAGTCGGCGAACGGGCTTCAGCCGGGGGAGGATGAAAACTCCCTGCTGCGCTTCCCCGGGAGCGGGCAGTATGACATCACGGTGCACTCGCTGCTGACGCTCGACTCCAGCAACATACAGCCGGAGGAGTGGGCGCTGATAGCGCGGTGCATATACGAAATGCGCGGCGACTACGACGGGATAGTGATAACCCACGGCACGGACACCATGGCGTACACCGCCTCGGCGCTGACGTTCATGCTGCCGGGGCTGGACAGGTGCGTCGTGCTGACGGGCAGTCAGGTGCCGGTATCCAACATGCTCAGCGACGCTTACGCGAACTTACAGTGCGCCTTCGCCATGGCGGCGTCCGGCGCGAACGGGATATTCATCGCCTTCGACAGACAGGTGTTCCTCGGCTGCCGCGCCGTGAAGGTGCGCACGACGGCCTTCAACGCCTTTGAAAGCGTGAACCTGCCCGCCGTCGCGGAGATAAACTCGCGCGGGCTTGCGATAAAGCGGGGGCTTCTGCCGCCGCCGGGCGGCGTGTGCCGCCTTGAAAACCGCGTCAGCAGCAGGGTGGCGCTGATGAAGCTCATCCCTGGCGTTGACCCGAAGCTGCTTTCGGCCTTTGCCGACGCGGGGTGCAGGGGGCTGGTGATAGAGGCGTTCGGCTCCGGCGGGATAAACTTCATGCGGCGTGACGTCGTGTCGGAGATAAGCCGCCTTGTGGCGCGCGGCGTGACCGTCGTCATTTGCAGCCAGTGCCTTTACGAGGCCACGGACATGACCGTGTATGAGGTCGGCCGCCGCGCGCTGGACTGCGGCGCGATCCCCGCCGGGGATATGACGACCGAGGCCGCCGTGACGAAGCTGATGTGGCTTCTGGAGCAGGGGCTTGAACAGGACGAGATAGTCCGCCAGTTCAAGACGAACCTGCACGGGGAAATAAGCACATAAACCCTTATGCATAAGCGGCCGGGGCCGCGCGGATATCGCCGCGCCCCGGCCGCCGACTTTTTTGTGCTTGCGTCTGTAACCTTAATAGAAAAACCGCGACATAAGGGGTGAACGCAGAAAGCGGCCGCCGGACACGGCGCGCCGCGGGAAGGAGAGAACATGGACGACGCAGGGATAATCACGCTGTACTGGCAGCGGGAGCAGGCGGCCGTGACAGAGACGGATAAAAAATACGGCGGGCTGTGCAGAAGCGTGTCATACAGGATACTTACCGACCGCGAGGATGCGGAGGAGTGCGTCAGCGACACGTACCTTGCCGCGTGGAACGCGATACCGCCGAAGCGGGCCGCGCCGGCTCGGCGCGTTTCTGGCCGCAATAACGCGGAACATCAGTGTGTCGCGCCTGCGCGAAAGGCGCAGCGCGAAGCGCGGCGGCGGGGAGTATGCCGCCGCGTTGGACGAGCTGGCGGAGACGCTGGCCGACAGAAACGGCGCGCCGGAGGCCGCCGTGGAGCTGGCGCGAGCTTGCGCAGGCGGTGAACGCCTTCCTCGGTGGGCTTTCCGCAGAGGAGAGGAAGATATTCATGTGCAGGTACTGGCTTCTGGCATCAGTCGCGGAGACGGCGCAGACGCTCGGCTGCACGCAGGCGAAGGTCAAGACCACGCTGTGCCGCACACGGCGGCGGCTGCGCGGATATCTGACGGAGGAGGGATTGCTGTGAACGGGAAAACGACGCTTGACGCCGCGCTGCTCATGGACGCGATAGGATACGCTGACGGCGGGTATATTCAGGAGCTTGTGAACGAGCTCGGCAAGAAGCGCGGCGGCGCGCACGTAAGGCGCATAAGGACGCTGAGCACGCTGCTTGCAGCGGTGCTGATAATGGCGGCGCTGACGGCGACGGCCTTTGCCGCGGCGCGGTATTTCGGGATATTTGATTTTCTGAGCGGGCGGCGCGCCCTGCCCGGCGGAGCGCGGGAGCTTATCGAGACGGACATCACGCCCGCCGTGCAGGCGGATGAGGGCTTTCCGCTTGAGTGCGAGGCGAAGGAGGCGCTGGCGGACGGCCGCAGTCTGCGCGTCGTGGCGGAGCTGCGCGCAAGGGAGGCGGGGAAGTATCTCCTTGTGCCGCAGGACGCGGCCGCGGAGGACAGCGCGGAGAGCGCCGGCCTTTGCCGGGAACGGCAGCATCGCGGACTATGCGCGCGATAATGGCCTTGAAATACTGTGGGCCGGCGCGGCCGTGGGCAACGGGGATGAGCTTGGCATGGAGGCGCAGTCCGTCGAGTGCCGCCGCGTGTCCGACGGGGCGATAGACCTTCTTATAAGCGGCATGCGCGATGAGGGCGCGAAGAGCCTTGACGTGAAGCTCGTGTGCACGGCATATAGGGCCGGGGACAGCGGGCCGCGCGCACGGAGCTGAGCTTCACGCTTGAAAACCGGGCGGGCGCGGGAGAGACGCGCTATCTTCCCGCGGGCGGCGGGGCCATACCGGGCACAAAGGCGGTGCTGACGGAGGTGACGGTGACGCAGACGGATGTGGACACTTATGTCGATTACCACTGCGAAAGCGGGTATACGGACATGCGCGAGGCCGGGGATGCGGGACTGAGCTTCCGCATATGCGACCCGGCGAACGCGGAGGAGGGCTTCCGTTCCGGCACGGGAAGCACGCCGGACGAAAACGGCGGAATGCTGTGCGGCTATGTGTATGCAAAAACGGAGCTTGGAAGCGGCTTCACCGTCGAGGCGTACAACTGCTGGACGAAGGAGGTCTATTGCCGGATAGAGCTGAACGCGGAGGCGTGAGGGGCAAAAGGCCGAGAACGATAGATATAATGATCTCAGCGCCGCCCATTCGGGCGGCGCTGAATTGCGTATATGATATTGAACTATCCGGTTTCAGCCGAGGATCTCTTTTATCTTTGCCGCCATACATTCGCCGAGCTTCCTGTGCCCTTCCGGTGAAAGATGCAGGCAGTCATCCAGCGGAGGATAGACTATCCTGGAGGCGTCGATATACCACGCGCCCTTCTCCTCGGCGACCTCGCGCGCCTTGCCGGCCAGCAGGCGCGACTGCGCCGCGGCGTGCGCCAGACTGTGCGCGGGGCGCAGCGTCTCTATCTCGGACGCGATGACGGGCGGGCCGACGATGAGCACGCGCTTTTCGCCCGGAAAAAGCGGGGAGGGCGTATTGAAAAGCGCGTCGGCGTTATACACCGTGTCCACGAGAGTTTCAAGCCCGGCCTTGCTGCCCTCTGCGTCCGTGAACTTCAGGTCGTTGCTGCCGAGGGCGATGATGACGAGATCGACCGGCAGATGCGCGACGAGGGAATACCCCAGCGAGGTCAGCCCGCAGCGCTTCGCAAGCTTCGATCCTCATACACCGTCGTGCGGCCGCTAATGCTGTCCTCGACTATCTGATAGCCCGGGCCGAGTATCCCGGCGGCCACGCCCGGCCAGCGCACGTCATACGGATAGCGCGTGCCTCTGGCGGGAACATGTCCCCATGCGTTGGAGTCGCCGAAGCATAGAATTCTTTTCATTGTTTCTCCTGTCATATATTCGTCAGGCTCCGTACACCAGGTTCGGCAGGAAGGTGGGGATGCCGGGGAATATGGCCATGATAAGGCACACCGTCAGCATCACGACCACAAAGGCCCAGCCGTATTTACAGAATTGCGGGATGCTCACATCAGTGAGATTGCACGTGACGTACATCAGCGTGCCGAAGGGAGGCGTGAGGCAGCCGCAGTAGAGATTGACGAGCATGATCATGCCGAACTGGATAAGGTCGATGCCGTAGCTCTGCGCGATGGGGTAGAACAGCGGCGTGAGGATGAGCAGCAGCGCCGTGCCGTCAAGGAACATGCCGAGAATGAACACGATGAGCTGACTGAGCAGAATGAACATGTACTTGCTGGAGGACACGGCCATCATCCACTCCGCCATCATGTGGGGGATGCGCTCCCAGCTGAGGTACATGCTGAATCCGCAGGCGGACACAATGATGAGCATGACGTTCGCCGTGGCGCGCGGAACGCGTCTATCATGATGGGCTTGAAATGCTCAAACTTCAGGGAGCGGTAGATAATGCCGATGAGCACGGCGAGGATTATAAGCACGGTGCCGCCTTCGGTCGCGGTGAACAGGCCGGAGCGCAGCCCGACTATCATGAATACCGGGATGAGCAGCGCCCAGAAGCATTTCATAATGGCCTGGACCAGCTCCTTCGCTGTGGCGCGCGTCTCGCGGGCGCTCTTCCAGTGATACTTGTGCGCGTAGATGTAGCAGACGATCATCATGCCGATGCACAGCATGATGCCGGGCACATAGCCCGCGACCCACATCTTGCCCACGGACACGCCTGTCATTATGCCGTAGAGTATAAGCGGCACGCCGGGCGGGATGATGGGCGTGATGAGCGAGGACGCGGCGGTGACGGCGGTGCAGAACGGGCGGGGATAGCCCTTCTTCTCCATCTCCGGCACGAGCAGCTTGCACTGGAGCGCCGCGTCGGCGTTCGCCGAGCCGCACATGCCGCCGTTGAGCGTGGAGAGCAGAACGTTGATATATGCAAGGCCGCCCTCCTTATGCCCCAGCAGACAGTCGCACATATCCAGAAGCTTTCCGGTTATGCCGGCGTAGTTCATGATGGAGCCGGCCAGAATGAAGAAGGGCGCGGCCATCATGCTTGTGGACATGCTCTGCGTGACGATATTCTGAAAAACGCTGGTTATCGGCAGTGAGGGATTGATAACGCCGAAGTACAGCAGCGTGCCGGCCAGCAGGCACACGGGTACGGGCACGGCGAAAAACATCAGCCCGAAGGCCAGAAATACAGGGAGATAACTGATCATTTGCTATTCTCCTCCCCTTCGTTTTTGTTCCAGTTAGCAAGACGTATCACGTTGCGGGCGATATCGGCGATGACGAGCAGGAAAAGGTGCCCGTAGCCGATGGTGACGCAGATGTCGCAGTAGAAATACGGTATCTTCGTCAGCACGAGCTTCTTCGTGAAGGACTTTATGGACAGCTTCCACGAGTAGTAAACGGCGATGGCCGAGATGATGAGGATGAGCACGTCGGTGATGATGCGTATCACGACCTGCGCCTTCGGCGAAAAGAGCTTGACGACGAAGTCCATGACACAGTGGCCGTTTGTGCGGTACAGCAGCCCCATGCCGACATAGGACGCCCACACCAGACCGATGAGGGATATCTCGTCCGCGACGGCGAGGCGGCGGCCCATGGTCCACCATGTGAGGATATTCGCGCTGCACAGCGCGACGGCCAGCAGCAGCCCGGTGCAGCCGAAGAAATAGATGAGCTTATCGCCCCAGTCGCCGAGCTTTTTTACATAGGCATCCAGCTTATTCAGATCCACGCTGAGTACCTCCTTTGATGAGAATTTTTTTTTCACTTTATAACCGTTTTCACCTCCGCAGGAGACCCGGGAGGTGAAAACATTCACGCAGATGCGTTTTCAGGCGCGGGGAAGGCTCAGCCCTTGAGGGCGGCTTCGACCTCGGCCACGGCGGCAAGGACCTCGTCGCCGCGCTCCTGCTCACGCACGACGGTCTGTCCGACGGCGCGGAAGTCGGCCATGGCCTCCTCACTCAGATCGACGACGTGCACGTCGTTCTCTTCATACTGCTTGTAAATGACGTTCTCCTCCTGATCCACGCAGGCGGCAGTGGCGCGCTTGCCCCACTCGCCGAGAATCTCGGAGATCACGTCGCGGTAGTTCTCGGGAATGCTGTTCCAGAACTCATAGCCGCAGTAGATGCCGTAGCAGTCGAGGATGGGTTGGTGCGGGAGTAATACAGGGGGTGCATGGCGTCGTAGAGGGAGTTTGCAGTGATGGTGAGGGGGACGCACTCAAGGCCGTCAATGCCGCCGGTCTGGAGGGCGTTGAAAACGTCGGAGAAGGACATAACGGTGTAGTTGCACTTGAGCGCGGTGAACAGCTTCGTCATAACGTCGCCGGAGGAGATGCGCAGATTGAGGTGCTGCACGTCCTCAAGGCTTTCAACGGGCTTGTTGGCGCAGACGGAACGGTAGCCGATGAGACCGTCATTGCAGATGACGTGGAAGCCGGCCTGCTCGCACTCGGTCTCAATGCCCTTGAAGTAGTCGCTGTCGAAGAAGGCGGCGGCGACGTCGCGGCTGGAGAAGAGATACGGGGAGACGAGCGTGGACATGACGGGAACATAGTCAACAAGGTAGCTGGGCGTGGCGACGAGGAAGAGATTCGCGTTGGACATCATGGCCTCGACGCCCTCGGCGTAGACCAGCATCTGGCCGTCGGCATAGACCTGAATGTCTATCATGCCGTCGGTCGCGGCGCGTATCTCGTCGGCGCAGGCCTCAAGCTCCAGCACGGTGGGGCAGCCGGAGGGGTCGGTGGTGGTGAGCTTGATCTCGATGGGCTTGTCAAGCGTCTTGGCCTCGGCGGCGGGAGCGCCGTCAGAGGAGGCCGCGGGGGCGGCGGTCTGGCCGCAGGCGCACAGCGCCAGCACCATGACGAGGCACAGCAGAATAGCGGTAAATTTCTTCATTTTCGTTCTCCTTTTTAATTTTCAAAAACTGTCGCTGATTTGATGTTAGCATCAAAAACAACTATAATCAACAAAAATGTGCCGGAAATTCGCTGTTTCTACTTAATAGACAAATTATTGCCGCCCGAATTTGCTGTAACACACAAATTTCTTGTTGAACAAATTTATAAAACTGTTGTTAGAACAACAAAATTTGCGTTATTATAATTAAATTGTTGCAGAAAACTATAAAATAGAATATAATAAATGCACACGAATTTTTTGGAAGGGCGGTAAGCTGCGATGAATAAGCTGCGCAGAAGAAACGACATCGTGGAATACATCAACGAAAAGGGCTTTGTCAGCTTTTCGGAGCTGAAGGACCGTTTTCCGGACAACTCGGAAATGACGCTGCGCACGGACCTGAAGGAGCTTGACGCGCAGGGGCGGATAAACCGCGTGCGTGGCGGGGCTCGTGCCGCCGTGGAGATCGCGCGCGCGGACGACAGCTATTTTCTGCGCGACACACGCGACCGGAAGCACCGCCTGCAGATCGCGCGCAAGGCGGCGGAGTATCTGAAAAAGGAGCTGGCGAAGAAGCCGCTGGTGACGGTGTATCTCGACTGCGGCGTGGGCATAACGGACATTGCGCGGCTGTTTCCGGACGAGTGGTGCACCGTCGTGACGAACAGCATCAGTGTGGCATACGCGCTGGCAGAGAAGAAAAAGCCCTCCGTGATGATGCTGGGCGGGATGCTGAACCGCTACAACTGCTGCTGCGACAGCACGACGAGCGCCAACGAGATAACGCACATGAATTTTGATATAATGTTCCTCTCCACTGCGGCGTTTGACATTGAGGCCGGTTTTTCCTGCGGCAAGGAGGTCATAGACGGGCCGCGCTGGTCCGTGATAAAGAAGGCCAGCAAGGTGATAGTGCCGCTGACCTCGTCGAAGATAGGGCAGGTCTACCCCATCACGCACGCGAATCTCAGCGATGTGGAGATAATAATATCCGATGACGACATGCCGGCGGACATAAAGCGGTATATAACAGAGCACGGCGTCGAAGTGCTTTGACCCCGGCGCGGACGTATCAAAAAGCGAAAAACCGTCACGGTGTGCGCCGTGACGGTAAAAAGGGCAGCCCAGCGGCTGCCCTTTTTTCGTATATGCTGTTGCGGTCGAGCCTTTGATGCTCTGGATAGCATCAAAGGAAGCGGTCTATCCTGTCTGTCAGCTCGTCGAGGCGCTCCTTGAGTCTGGCGCGGCTCTCATCAAGGTCGTCCTTCACCAAGTCGCGGTTCATGCGCATTTCGGATATGAGGCGCTCCCTGTCGCCGGTGATGCCGTCCACAAGGCTTTCATAGCTGCGGCGAAGCTCCTCCGCGCGGCGGCGCTGTGCCTCTCTGGCGCGCCCGGCGCTGTCAAGGTAGTTGGCCATGGTCTTATACATCTCGTCGGATATCTTCTCATGCTTCGGGTAAAGCCCGCGGCGGTAGTTGTCGATGACGTCGAAATAGCGCGCATAGGCGCGATCCACCGCCTGCTCCCATGACATGTAGATATCTCTCTGCGCGCCCGCACCGATGCGTGCCATGACCTCCGGCGCGGCGCACAGCTCAAGCAGCTTCGCGGCCATGGACTCGGCGTTTTCCTCAATGAGAAAGCCGTTGACGCCGTCGGTGACGTCCTCCGCCGCGCAGCTTCCCGCGATGAGCACGCTGCCGAGGGCGCAGGCCGCGGCCTCGCGCACGACAAGGCCGTTCGTGTCGAAGGTGGAGGGGAAGAGGAAGAGATCCGCCCGGCAGTACCACGCGCGGATAAGCTCGCGGTCATGTATGGGCTGGCAGAAGCACACCTTGCCGCCGAGGTCGAGCGACACGGCATAGGCGGTTATCTCATCCTTATCCGTGCCGCCGCCGATGAACACCATGCGGAAGTCCTGCCCCGCCGCGTCGAGCGCCTTGAGCGCGTCGAGGATTATCCTTATGCCCTTGTACCACATCATGCGCCCCACGAAGAGGAACACCGGCACGCCCGCCGGAAGGTCCACGCCCCGCGTCGCCTTTGCGATGAGCGCGTCGTCCACGCGGCCGCGCGGGAAGTCCACACCGTTCGGCATGACGGTATAGCGGCCCTTATAGCCGAGCTTGCACAGGTTTTCACCCGCACCGTTGCTGACCGTCCACACCTCGTCGCAGGCGGAGATGTTCTCCACAAGTATGCGCGCGGCCTCCTCCTGCAAAAGCTTGCCGCGCACGGCGTTGGCGATGTCGATATCGAACTTCGTGTGATATGTAAAGACGACGGGCACGTCTATCCTCTCGCGCAGGACGCGCGCAAGCATGGTGGACGTGATGGGACAGTGGCTGTGGATGATGTCAAAGCCGCCCTCCTCCACCTGACGCAGTATCTCCGGCGAGAAGGGCATACCCGCGCGGTAGCCGACGTATTTGGTCATGTCCACGCTGGGATAGCGCAGCACGGGGAAGGGGAAAACGGAGTCGTCCGCCTGCGGGTTAGACGGCGTCACGACGGATGCGGAGCCGTGCTGTGCGTTGATGAGGCGGGCGTAATTTGTCACGGCGTTGGCCACGCCGTCTATCTCGGGCGGGAAAGAGTCATTTATGAGGCATACGTTCAGTTTTTCCATGGCGTGCAGCTCCTTTCGTTATTACAGGCGGCTGATGAAGCGGCGGAAGGCCGCGCGGCCGCGCTCGTCGCGTTTGAATACTCCGGCGTGCTCCAGCACGGTCTTGAACACCTGCCCCACCTCATGGCGCAGGATACCGGCGGCGTTTTCGGCGGTAAAGTCATAGCGGCGCATAAGCTCCCGCGCCCATTCGGCGTGCTTCGCCGTCTCCTCACCGGCGCATAGATCCCCGCCGGAGACGAGGCATTTTTCCAACGCGGCCAGCTCCGCCTTCAGGCGGCGCGGAAGCACCGCAAGCCCCATTACCTCGATAAGCCCGATGTTCTCCTTCTTTATATGGTGCAGCTCCGGGTGCGGGTGGAAAACGCCGAGGGGTATTCCTCCGTCGTGATATTATTGCGCAGCACAAGGTCGAGCTGATACTGCCCGCCGGATATGCGCGCGATGGGCGTGATGGTGTTGTGCGCCTCGCCGCCGGTCTCGGCGAATATGAAGGGAGTCCGCGTCGGTATAGCCGCGCCAGCACGAGATGTGCCCGGCAAGCGCCGTGACGCGCGCGCGGTCCGGCGAGGTGGCGGATGACGGACATGGGCCACGCCACGACGCCGCAGTCAACATCCTCATAGCCGGGCACGGAGAAGCGCTCTTCAATACCGGCGCGCGCCATGGGGAAGCTGAAATTGTCGCCCTGAAAATGGTCGTGATTGAGGATTGACCCGCCGACAATGGGCAGATCTGCGTTGCTGCCGACGAAATAGTGCGGAAAAGCGTGATGAAATCCATAAGCCGCTCAAACGCGGCAGTGTCTATCTTCATGGGGCGGTGCTGCGCGCAGAGGACGATGCAGTGCTCATTATAATAAACATAGGGGAATACTGCAAAAACCAGCCCTCCCGCCGAGAGTGAGCGGGATGAGGCGGTGATTTTCCCGCGCGGGATAATCGATGCGCCCGGCGTAGCCCTCCGCCTCGCGGCAGAGCTGGCACTTGGGATAGCCCGTTTGCTTCGCCTGCAGCGCGGCGGCGATGGCGCGCGGGTCCTTTTTCGGGCTTGGAGAGGTTGATGGATATCTCCAGCGCGCGTACTCCGTCTCCGCCGTCCAGCGTAGGTCCCTGACTGACGCGGCCGCGGCGGATATAGTTGGTGTCGCCGCTGAATTTATAATACCAGTCCGTCGCGGCGGCGGGGCTTTGCGCGTACAGCGCGCGAAAAGCGCGATATCACCTGCGACGGCCGCGGCGTCAGCACGCCCATGAGCTTCGTGTCCAGAAGGTCCCGGCTAACGACGCCGCCGGGGATGAGGCCGCGGCGCTCCGCGTCGTCGAGTATGCGCGAAAGGATGCAGTCCAGCTCTTCCCCAGCGCAGACACAGCCGTCCTCCGGGGCGAAGCCGTCCAGCGACAGCGCTGCGAGAAGCTGGTTCCGCGCCCAGACGCGGTCCTCCACGGCGATGAGCGCCTTATCTATACCGTATTGCACGAGGGCTTCAACATCGTTGCAGACCATATGCGATGCTCCTTTAAGTTATTTGGATGCCTGCTTCATGGAAAGAGAGATGCGGTGCTTCTTCTCGTCCACGTCCAGCACGACGACCTTCACGACGTCGCCCACGGCCCACGGCCTCGCTGGGGTGGCGGATGAACTTATCGCTGACCTGAGAAATGTGCACAAGGCCGTCCTGATGCACGCCTATGTCCACAAATACGCCGAAGTCGATGACGTTGCGCACGGTGCCCATAAGCTCCATTCCGGGCTTGAGATCCTTTATGTCCAGCACATCCTTGCGCAGAAGGACGGGGGGCAGCTCGTCGCGCGGGTCGCGGCCGGGCTTGAGGAGCTCAGCGACGATATCGTTGAGCGTCGGCACGCCGACGGCGCACTCCTCCGCGACCTTTGCCGCGCCCATGGCCTTCACGCGGGCGGGAAGCTCGCCTATGAGAGCACCGGCGGCCGTCGTCAAGCGTGTATGAGCAGAGCTTGAGAAGCTTCTTCGCCGCGTCGTAGCTCTCCGGGTGCACGGCGGTATTGTCCAGCACCTGCGCGCTTTCCGGCACGCGCAGGAAGCCCGCGCACTGCTGGAACGCCTTCGGCCCGAGCTTGGGCACTTTATTTATCCTGACTGCGCGAGGTGAACGCGCCGTTTTCCTCTCTGTAGGCGACGATGTTCTTCGCCGTCGTCTTTGTCAGGCCGGACACGCGCTGCAAAAGCGAGGGAGAGGCCGTGTTTATATCCACGCCGACGGCGTTGACGCAGTCCTCCACCACGCCGGACAGAGCCTCCTCAAGCCGCGCCTGCGGCATATCGTGCTGGTACTGGCCGACGCCGATGGCCATGGGGTCTATCTTGACAAGCTCCGCGAGCGGGTCCTGAAGCCTGCGCGCGATGGAGACGGCGGAGCGGAGGTTGACGTCATAGTCCGGGGAATTCCTCCGCCGCCAGCTTCGAGGCCGAGTATACGGAAGCGCCGGCCTCGTTGACGATGGCGTAGGACTGCCCGCCGCCCAGCTCGTGCAGCATCTCGACGGTCATCTGCTCGGTCTCGCGCGAGGCAGTACCGTTGCCGATGGCAATATGCTCCACCCCGTGTTTGCGTATGAGCGCAGACAGCGTGCGTATGGCCTCGCGCTTTCTCCCCTCGCTGAACGTGGGGTAGACCACGGCGGTGTCGAGAACCTTGCCCGTGCCGTCAACGACGGCGACCTTGCAGCCGTTGCGGTAGCCGGGGTCGAGACCCATAGTGACCGGCCCTTGACGGGCGGCTGCATCAGCAGCGGGCTTGCAGGTTGAGCGCGAACATTTTTATCGCGCCCTCGCAGGCCATGTCCGTCAGCGCGGCGCGCTCCTCGCGCTCCATCGACGGCCAGATGAGCCGGTCATAGGCGTCGTCCGCCGCAGCGCGTACAAAGGCCATGGCCGCGCTGCCCGGCACTATCACCGCGCGGCGCACGCGCTGGAGCGCAAGCTCGCGGTCAAGCTCTATCCCGGCCTTGAGGAAGCCCTCCTTCTCGCCGCGGTTGACGGCGAGGATCTGATGCCCCTGGAGCCTGTCCACGCGCTGCTTGAAGTCATAATAAAGCCTGTAGACGGAGTCGTCCTCCGTCGCGGATTTGGAAACGAGATATGCGCTGCTCTCTATAAAGCCGCGCAGCTTTTTGCGGATCTCCGCGTCGTCGGAGATAAGCTCCGCCACGATGTCCGACGCGCCGGAAAGCGCGTCCTCCACGGTCTCCACGCCCTTTTCCGCGTTTACATAGTCTGCGGCCAGAGCCTCCGGCACGGGGAGATCGCCGCCCTGCGCGAAGAGGGCGGCGGCCAGCGGCTCCAGCCCCTTTTCCTTGGCGATGGTGGCGCGGGTGCGGCGCTTGGGCTTATACGGGCGGTAAAGGTCCTCCAGTGCGGCCAGCGTCGCCGCCTCGTCTATGGCGGCGGAAAGCTCCGGCGTCATTTTGCCCTGCTCGGTGATGGAGTTTTTCACGGTCTCGCGCCTCTCGGCGAGAGAGCGCAGGTATTCAGCCGCTCCGCCAGCGTGCGCAGGGGGCGGTGTCGTCCATCGCGCCGTGCAGCTCCTTGCGGTAGCGCGCGATGAAGGGGATGGTGTTGCCCTCGTCGAGAAGCTTCACGACGTTGTCGATGTGCGTCTGCTCCCGGTTCAGCTCCCGGGCGAGTATCTGATTGATGCTTTCCAATGTGCGTCTCCTTCGGTGGTATGCGATATGCTATGTACATATTTATAACATAAATTACCCTGCGTGCAAAGTGGTAAAATTGACGATATGGCTGTGAGATACATATGTACTCAAGCAAGGGAGAGTACATCCGCACTCTCCCTGAGACTGTCGAAAAAGTGGCGAAGCCACTTTTTCGAGAACTGCTGCGTTCTGCCCTCTGTTGTCCGCTGACAGCGGACAATTCGACGCTCACTCCGCGTAAAAGTGTTTTCTGCCACGCACATGTCGCGGCAGAAAAACGGATAATATTGATTTCGCGTCTGCGGACGCGAAACTCTGCGAGGCTTTTTTGACAAGCTGAAGGGAGAGTGCATCCGCACTCTCCCTTATAAACCCATATGCGATTGTGCTGTCAGCCCGGGAGGAACTCCAGCGGGTCTACTTGCTCTGCCCGTTCGCCGTGACGGCGAAGTGCAGGTGCGGCTGCTGTCCGACCTCTGCAAGCGCGCTGGTCCCGACAGCGCCGATGATATAGCCCGGCTCCACCGCGTCGTTGACGGCGACGGCGGGCTCGGACGCGAGATTGGCGTAGACGGCCTTCGTGCCGTCGCCGTGGTCAATGGTGACGACGGTGCCGTAAAGGTCATCCCTCGACCACGCTTTCCACGGTGCCGCCGCGCGTGGCGGTGACGGTGCTGCCGAGGGGCGCTTCAATGTCGATGCCGGTGTTGCGTGCGCCAGTCGCGCATGGTCACGTCATAGCCGAGAGGCTGAGATCGTGCCCGCGCTCCACGCTGCCGCTGACGGGCCACAGCCACTCGGGAGGAGCCGCAGCGGCGGCCTCCGCCTCGGAAAAAGACGGCGACGGTCTCATCCTGCGCGCGGCGGCGTCTTCGGCATCCGCGTCCGCCATGGCGGACACAGCGCCGCTGCTGCCGGGAACGGCGGCCTCTGCCGTGCTGTCGTCGGCGGGCGGGATTATGACGGTCTCCACCCGCTTGCTGGAATAGCTCGTGGCGTCGCTGCCGTTTACAACGTCTTTTGCCATAGTCTCATTTCCTGCCGCCATCATCCAGGCGGATACGCCGATAACTGCGGCGCACAGGGGAAAAGGACTATGTAAAAGCCCTTACCTGTGAAAAATCTCTCCAGCCTCTTGCCGGAGCTGTTGCTGCTCATACTGTTGACCTCCATTTTTGCAGTAAATCTTTTGCTTGCATACCTATTCTTGCCTGCAATGGAGGATAATATACATAAAAAATTCCCCCCGGCCTGTTGAAAAGCCGGGGCGGAGACTAAGCCCTGTTTTGCCTTACTTTATGGAAAGAACGCGTTCATGCCGGGGTACTGCGCGGCGTCGAACAGCTCGTCCTCGATGCGCAGGAGCTGGTTGTACTTCGCAACGCGGTCCGTGCGCGAGGGCGCGCCGGTCTTTATCTGCCCGGCGTTGACGGCGACGGAATATCGGCGATGGTGGTGTCCTCCGTTTCGCCGGAGGTGCGACACGACGGCCGTCCACCCGGCGCGGTGCGCCATCTGTATCGCGTCGAGCGTCTCGGTGAGCGTGCCTATCTGGTTGAGCTTGATGAGCACGGCGTTCGCGGCCTTGAGCTCGATGCCCTTCTTTATACGCTCAGTATTGGTGACGAAGAGGTCGTCGCCGACGATCTGGATGCGGCTGCCGAGGCGGGAGGTCATAAGCTGCCAGCCGGCCCAGTCGTTCTCGCCCATGCCGTCCTCAATGGAGATGATGGGGTACTTGTGGACGAAAGTCCTCCCACATGTCCACCATCTGCGCGCTGGTCATGACCGTGCCGCGCTTGGGCAGGTGATAGCAGCCGTCGTCCTCGCAGTACCAGTCGGACACAGCGCCGTCGATGGCGATCCTGAAATCCTCGCCGGGCTTGTAACCGGCGGCCTCTATCGCTGCGACGAGCGCCCTGAGCGCGTCCTCATCGCTGTCGAGATTCGGCGCGTAGCCGCCCTCGTCGCCCACGCCGGAGGCGGGCACGACCTTCTTGAGCGCGTGGAATACCTCCGCGCACATGCGCAGCGCTTCCTTGAAGCTCTCCGCGCCGACGGGCATGATCATGAACTCCTGAATATCCACATTGGAGCCGGTGGCATGCTGGCCGCCGTTGAGCACGTTCATCATCGGCACGGGCAGGGTCTTGGCGTTGACGCCGCCGAGGTAGTTATAAAGACTAAGCCCCGTGGCCTCCGCCGCGGCCTTGGCGCAGGCAAGAGACGCGCCGAGAATGGCGTTCGCGCCGAGGCGGGTCTTGTTGGGCGTGCCGTCTATCTCGATAAGCATCCTGTCCAGCGAGACCTGGTCGAGCGCGTTGAGGCCGACCATGGCCTCGGCGATCTCGCCGTTGACATTCTCCACCGCGGTGAGAACGCCCCCTTGCCGCCGTAGCGGCTCTTATCGCCGTCGCGTTTTTTCGCAGGCCTCATACATGCCCGTGGACGCGCCGGAGGACCGCCGCGCGGCCGATGGTGCCGTCGTCGAGCGTGACCTCCACCTCGACGGTCGGGTTCCCGCGAGTCGAGGATCTCACGCGCCATGACGTCAACTATTTCAAAATACTGCTTCATATTAAAAATTCCTCCTTATCAGCGGCGGCGCGGCCATATTTTCCCCGCGGCGCCATACAATGATTATAACCCATCGCGGCGCAAAAATAAAGCACAATCGCATTCACGCGCGGAACGAAAGGAAAAGTGCACATATTTCCAAGGAAAATATTGTGCACATTACTAGCAAGATATGGCATTGTGCACAAGCGGGAGGTATGTGTTTACACATATATTGACAAAATGACATGCTAAATTGACTTTGAATGTACAAAATGATAAAATATTAACAACAGACCGCGCCGGACGACGCGGCCATCGGCAAAAATAACCCTCGGTTGACAAGGGTAGAGTAAGGGAGGAAAGCAATGAGAGACTTGAAGCACCTGGCGTATTTCGAGAATCTCGTAAGAGAGTCGAACAATGCGCTTATAGGGCAGGCGAAGGACGAGGGCAAGGTCTGCGTGGCGTTCGTGTGCGAAAAACACACCCGAGCCGCTTATGAATCTGGACGGGACCTTCTCCGTGCGCCTGTCCGCACCGCACACGGGTTCGATGGATATTGCGACCTATTATATGACAAGCTTCCTGTGCGAGATGAGCCGCGCCCTGCTCGAGCGCGCGATAGAGGGCGGATTCAACTTTGCCGACTGCGTCATTGCGCCGGACGGCTGCACGATGATGAACCGCTGCGTGGAGAATATGGAGCTGCTGAAAACTATGGGGCAGGGCAACGACCGGTTTTTCCACGAGTATATGGAGATCCCGCTGAAGGCGGACGAGAACGGCGTGAAGCTGCTGGTGCTGCAATGCAAAAACCACATACTCGACCCGCTCAAGCGCGCCTTTGCCGGATAGACACACCTCCGACGCGGCGATAAGAAAAGCGGGTGGAGGGAGCACAACCGCGTGTGCCGGGTCATACGCGCGCTGGGCGACTTCCGCAAGGAGGAGCGGCTGCGGATAACGGGCTATGAGTTCCACGTGCTGACGCGCTGGCGTTACGTCGCGCCGCAAAATCTCATCATAGACAAGCGAGGAGACGTTGGAGGAGGTGCGCACGCGCGAACCGGAGAGCCGCCCCTACAGGGCGCGCACGCGCCTCGTCGGCTCGGAGGTGGACGACAAAGGACTTATAAAAAGCTGATGAGGAGACGGGCGCGTATGTGCCGACAGGTTCTCTTCGGCTCGCTGCCGGGCAGGGGATGTGATACCCATGAACGACGGGGAGGACGCGCTGACGCAGGTGCCGCCAGTGGCTACCGCGGCCAGTGCCCGCGCGTGATGAACATGGAGAAGGTATACGAGGCGCAAGCAGTACGTCAACGACATGGCGAAGGAGTACCGCGCCGACGGAATAAT
>VOFK01003863.1_pt1 | contig 35503 bp, 31 predicted proteins | sample 5384121 | NCBI WGS metagenome assembly VOFK01 (sample SAMN12384730, study PRJNA508395) | human gut metagenome | isolation source: healthy gut J | host: Homo sapiens | reverse complement strand
ACCGGTACTTCGTTCAGTCGGTTCTACCATCAAAGGGATTCACGGCAGTCGACAGGTTGTTTTGAAAGTAAGTGCCCAACAGGGGCACCTCCAGAGAGACAAGGATTTCTTTTATTCATGGTTTGTGGTGTAATTATAATATTATATATTATTCGTTGAGTATTCATGGCAGTGTATTTAATCAACCGCTTTGGGCAAATTTCCTCAATATAATTTTTGAACATCTTTCAGGTAAGTTTTATAACTCCTTCCCAAAACTCAGCGAACAAATCATCCGAAATTCTCTGGTGGTAACATCCAAGCCTCCTTGATGCTGCCCAATTTGCAAAAGTCCGGTTGAGAAAAAACAATATAAAATTACGATAACAATTTCTCCATCGCCTTGGCTACACGTTTGGCAGCAAATAATCCATCCATGAACTTCCGAACAGGATATTCAATTGCAACCACTTTTTTCTCTATTACAATCTTTCTGCCCGGAATATCTACCAACAGAGCGAATTCTTCATTCAGTAAAAGCAATCGCTTGTTTCTGTCCTAATTCTACTGTCACACTTTCAGGTAGCCGAAGCAAAGAACCTTTTACAATAAGAACGTTGTGCAGGCATTTCCTTATAAGGACACTTGCGGACTAATAATCAGTTTGCAAATTTTTCACGATCAGCCAGCAAATTCCTTTTATCATCGCCATTGTCCTCGTACAATGTAAATTCAGAAAAGTCCACGGAATAACATTCAAAACAATCGTTTCATCTTACCGTTCAGATTCATCACTTTATCGTTGTACATCAGCAGTACCGCACCTGCTTTAATATAAATGGGAGTCGTCAAGGCAATAACGAGTCAATACTTGTCCCCCACTTGCAACGTCTTTCCGGAAAAATTCATACCATTATTCCTCGAGCCATACTTTCGCTTCGGTATAACCATCGCTTCATGAGTGAAGTTGCAGGAGCTACACCGTGCATCATCGCAAGCATATATTGATTGCCCGGTAATCATATTTCGTTTCAGGATAATCATAGCCACGATTGGCGACAGGTGACGATCCTGTTTCATAAGCCTGCAGGAAGCCATTGTGTAAAAAATATAAGGTACCGCCAATATTATAACGCTTTGGCGAATGATGCCACGCAAAATAAATTCACCTCCATTCATGCCCCGAGGTAACAATCTTCGTAACTTTGAACGATAGGACTAAAAAGCGCCAAATTGCATCCAACGCAGACATACGATTCGGATCAGCTACTGGTCTTACACTTGGTGACCTCCTATATCATGACTCCAACCACTTAAAGTACATTACTGGCAGTAGAGTTGCGATGAGATCTGGTAATCGAGACCTTTACGAAAATAAATCGCCATCACCCAGCCCACCTGATAACGATGATTTCCAAGTCCTCCCCAACGATGATAAATCAATGGACGCGATACGGCGTTCACGCTCCATTTGGGAGACAATTCAGCCACCAAGTATTGCCCAGATTTTCACTTCTTTGTCAAATGGTTCCCTGCTGCCAATCCGGCCACCAAAAATCTATACAGAGGCATTGTTCAGCAGGCATTAGAACATTCTTGCTTTTATGCACCTTGAAAACTCTTTTGAGGAATATCCAAGGTATTTCCTGTTTAGTGAAGCGCCGGATCCGCACTCCGTATCACGCGCCACAGCTTCATATTGTTCTATTTTCGCTGACTACGGACTCCATGCAGGATGCGAGTTAAGAGTAGCTACGTGGTCGTTAATGGCTTTAAAATCTTTAGAGGTTACGATAATCGAGGAAACAACTCTTTTTTGTTCCATGTCCATCCGGTCAACTCCTCACGTCCTTACCTCTGGCATGTACCAGTCCATGTCTATTACAAGCACATCAAAGGAATTATAGTTTTTCAAAATTCTTGCATAATTCTGCCAATTGCGATCTTTTCCATCCAATAACGACTCCACCAATAAGCAACATAACAGAGGAAGGGGCGCTTTTGGCGGCAAAAAAGTATAGTCTTTCCATTGCGGCATGATAAATAAACCATAAAACCATAAAATACGGTCTTGAGCCCCCTCAACATGTTCGTCTTCACTGCCGATTTCAGTTGTCGCATCACCATCGAAAGAAATTGTTGAATTAATGCCCAAGCAAGTCACCGTCTTTAGCAAGAAGCCATCTTCAGGAAATCCGCTTTAACTTTAACACTTATCATCGCATCCGTCAGAAGTGTACGGAGTCGTGCCTTTCAGATTATGTTGCTTCATCGCCTGGCTTCCAAGAGCAAACAGGTGAAGCGCGCTAATCGAGAAATCTGAGAAGATTCTCGACGGTGAAAGCACCACTATTTTTTTATAACACAGTTTGTTTAGAGGTAGAAAGCTCAATCCATGCCTTTTCTTTAGTTTGAATTTAACGCCAGATAGCTGTTCGTTCATGCAACCAAGAAAGAAAGGGTGTTGATTAATGAATTTACCATCAGAACTCCATACAATTGTACCGTCGAAATGACTGTGAAAACATGCAATTTCTCCTCAGAGCAACGTTATTCGATTTTCTTGTGCACCAAGGGAATTGAAAAGAAAGAGTTATCAAAAAGAACAATGTAACTTCATCTGCTTTGATTTTGAATGATGAGTAATTGGTTTGGTTTAGAATATTAAGGCATCTCTTCCACTTTTCGTGCAAAAGTAAAAAGAGAAAAAGAAGATGTTTGAATTTACACAGAATCAATGGTAACATGAATGACAGCCGTTTTCACACAAAGCAGTAGAAATGAACAGTTTGTTGCAGTGATGATGATAACAACATCTTAAATTTGTTTGTTGGCGAAATTGAAAGCTTTTTGTTAAAGTCTTTTGATGAACTTTACTTATGGTCATACTCAACTTTAAGTTCTTCTTCAACTGTCACTCAAATTTGTTAAGACTTCTGTGACAATATTCTTGTATTAAGGAATCTTTGGCTTTTTAGTTGAAATGCTACCGTATAAGTGGCAACGGAAAGTATAAATTGAGGAGTGGTAGATGTCTGTCATGTCCAACGTACTCATGTTTCTAAATTAACTTTTAGGTGAAGGAACACCGGCTATCTTCGTACATAAGACTGAGAGAAGCCCACAAAATAAAGATGCTACCAAAAGATATAAATGTTTCATTAATCAAAGTTTTGACAAGGTGCTTCAAAGCTTTTTCAAAATTTCTTTATTAGTTTGCGGGAACAACTCTGTATGCATATCTTTCACATCAAACAGAAGAAATGGCTTTGAGGAGGAACAACGAGGGTCACCGCCATCTTTTTCCAGACGATGCTGATCATGATTTTGGATCGGCATTAGCGGCCTCCGAACAAAGAGCGGATCTTCACTGGCAGAACCTCAAGACTGATTTTTATTTCACCGCCAGCATTGAACTCACCACCATCGAAGAATACCTGGGTGTGGATTTTTGAGGAAAACATTCTATTTTTTGAAAGACCATCACCACCCAAGAGTCCAACCAACAGAACAACCATTACCTACCGCCATACATTGTTTTTGGGAACAGGTAGTTCTAAAATTTCACGTCATAAGCAATGTTTAATCGTTGATGGTGATACAATGAAATTAGGCGTCCTGTTTTGTATTAGTAAATTCTGTAATTTCGCATCTTTCAAATAGACCAGCAGACCATCACATTACCGTGAGCGGGATTAATCTCCACTGCTTTACTGGCAATAAAATAAATCACCTGAGGTCACCGCATCAGAGTAACCCTCATAAATGCAGTTCCCATGTTGCGTTGTCCTAGCCGTTGGGGATGAGACTTTTCATTATCTGTCATGTGAAGATATAATATAGCGGATACTTTATATAACTTGACACATTAAATTCACCGTGTTCAAGGCTTTTATGTGTTATTCACGTATGAACAATTTACAAACGTAACTTTTAACCTCTTGCCCGGTAACACCCAAGTACCAAGCCAATAGCATTAAGTTCATCATCGTGGCTTTCTTTTTTCCGATCAGTATCAGTCGCAAAAAATCGGTATTATTTGCGCTTTTGTTGCCGTAGCATACAAACGCGTAACAGTAGGTCACTAAGTCCAGTCTCATTGAGCGGACTACAACGGCATCCCAATGGATTATGCGGTTTCGTCTTTCTTTCCTTTATCCAACACCAGCTTATCGGTGAAGCACAATATGCATCTCGTCGGCGGGCTGTTCGTCCAGCGTGAAGTACTCTGGACTACATTGAGCTGTCGCCACTCTAATAATAACGCACAACCATTTGATAGAACTCATATTTTTTACTTCATTAAACCAATAGTGGGTGTTATTCGGCAGAACGAGGTTGCACCAAGTTCGGGTTCTTCTCATATTCATCAATAAAGACTGGCATCCAATAGTAGCATCTTTTCCATACACGAAGTCTGCGATAAAGCAGGTACGTTTGAAGAAAGTCTCGTGGTAGTTCCCTCTGAATTCATACCATAATCATACTGTCATTTCCGGTGTGATCTTTCCAGCGACGAGATCATTTTAAGCGATTGTTCGCAAACGAGGTTCTACACGACGTTCAGCTTTACGGTAACTTACGCACAGCTGCTTGCGTGTTCTCTATAATAATATAAAATTCTCTCATCAAGTCAGGGAGCAAGCGTCAAATGTGTACACGACGCACACCTGCTAATTCTCTTACCTTGTGTTTAATATTTCAGCACAAATTTAAGGGCGGCACTTTGTCATAGGCCTATAAATTACAGTAGCTTCGGCATAATCCAAATAAGTGAAAGCCAACCGATAAGTGAAACGCCCTGACGTTGGCGCCATACACCTGTTTTTGTTATCGGTCGCTGCAAAGGGCTCTTGCGAACCAAATAACCATTTTGAGGAGCATCATAAATTTTAGTCCCTTTCTGAGATAAGAATAGATGTAATCCCTTCTTTGTGAAAAGTAAATCAACCAATCCTTGATAGACTCATGACCACCACCATACTGAATTCACGTGTGGAAGCTCCATAAAGGGGAAAAAATCAAAGTAACCGTTTCGCTTTTTTGTTACCGAGATAATTTCTCGGTTTTCTTCATATGGACATTATGGGTGACATGATGGATCGTTCTCACCGATGGACCTGTTTCCATACAGTTTGTATCCTGCTTTTTCCGCTTCATCAGCCACAAAGCTTTTAAGCCTCGGCTGCTTTTTACCCATTTGTTGGGATCGTAAGTCGGATTGGAATACCAGTTCCCCTGCTTTATTACGATAATCTTTGTACCATTCATTACCATTAACCAGAGGGGCTAGCAGCAAACAATAACATACGAGAACGAACAGTCAGTGCCATAATCTTATTGATACGACCATATTTAGAAGGATCATCGTAGATAGCAGGCAGTGCATTTGCGGCCTCAACATTTGTTGATCATAATAATCTACTACTTCATCAAAAGGACTTTGTCCAATCATCAAATCAGACAAGGTGAAATCACTAGGGTGATATAATCCGGTTTAAAAAGGAATAGCACCATAGTTTTCAGCCAACTGCCACCAAGCATAAGCAGTTAGGAACTTAACTTCCATCTTCATATTATCTATTTCACTCTGTGGCAAATCACTATCCGGCAAAGCATAGGCACGTTGTTGAAAAATATATCCGTGACGGATATATTGCGGCATCATACGCCAAAAATCGCCATCCCATGTCGAATTGACAGTCCATTCACCAAAGATTTTAGGAATGGTGGTTTTACCATCCCATTGCTCCCAGCGCTTTGAAGGAGTCAGGTCATCAGCAAACACTTCGTACCCATCTTTCCAGATACGCCATTTATCAGGCTCATGAATTGTGTTGTACACAAAAAGCCAACCATTGATACACCTTATCTCTATTGGAAAACACCATTTCGATGTCCAGTTCCGTGTCAGGTTCTTTATCAAGATAATCTGCACACGAAGTATTTGTCGTAAGCAGCGAAGCCGCCATAAGACCCGCTACCATATATTTTGTGAAAAAATTGAGATGTCTCATAAAATTGTTTTTGAGGTTTAGTTTAGAAATTAATATCAATACCAAACAAAATAGAACGGTTCATCGGATATTTCAAACCATTATTAGTACCAAGTTCCGGATCCCACAATTTGAAAGGAGAGAAACATAAGAGGTTGTTACCGCTGACAAATACGCGCGCCCCCTTAGAGTAAATTTTTTCCATCCATTTCTTCGGGAAAGTATATCCGATTTCTACAGTTTTCAAACGTAAGAAACTCATATCCTTCTTCCACCAAGTAGAAGCACGATAGTTGTTCTTGTTAGGACCATATGTAAGGCGAGGCCAAAAAGCATACGGATCTTGATTATCATCCGTCCAACGATCATCCAGATTTTCAGAATAAGCATTCCCCTGCACAGTTGTACCACTACCTGGCAAGAAGATGGTTGAATTACCAATCACACGATGAGCGTCGGCAGTACCTTGAAAGAAGAAATTAAAATCTATGTTCTTATAAGCTATAACACCGCCAAAACCGTAAACGATACGCGGATCTTCCGTTCCGCCAATATAACCTTCGTCTTCTTCAGTAATTTTACCGTCTCCATTCATATCAACATATTTAATGTCACCCGGATAAAGTTTGTCAGCACCCACCTCTTGTTTTGGAATACCGAATTTCAATGAACCATCAGACTCAAAATCGTCTGCAGTGAACAAACGTTCAGCGGTAAGCCCCCAAAGTTCATTCATAGAGCGCCCTGTCTGTCCGCGATAAGTACCAATTTTAGAAGGAGCCTCGTCATACTCGTCTACACGATTCTTGGCAAAAGTAAAATTCCCATAGAAAGATGTAAACCAGTCTTTATTAAGTTGCTTGTGCAAATTAATCGAAACCTCCATACCGCCATTCGTTACTTTTCCATAGTTAGCCCAAAGATTTGTGATAAAACCTGTTTGTGTAGGAATAATACGACGTTGCATAAAAAGATACTCTTACGTTTTTTCACGGAAAACATCTACTGTAATATCCAACGCGTTCCACAAACCAACTTCCAGACCAAGATTTGATTTAGTAGCTGTTTCCCAAGTCAGATTTGTCACACCAATCTCGCCTTCTGTAATACCTTTATCGTAGTTCTTTTGTCCTGTAGTCCCCCAAGTATATCCGCTGGCATCTGTTTTTTTTAGTGTAGTCAAATAAGCAAAACGACGACCACCAATATTATCGTTACCTGCTTGTCCCATACTAGCACGGAATTTAATCTTATCAAAAGTGTTTTTCAAAGGCTCCATCCACGGTTCTTCACTCATCAACCAACCTAATGCTACGGAAGGAAAGAAACCGAAACGATGACCTTTGGCGAAATTTTCCGAACCATTATAACCGAAGTTGAATTCAGCTACATAACGGCTATCGTATGTATAAGACAAACGTCCTGCAAACCCTTGTTTACGATAATCCTGAATAGAACCGTCGTCATAAGCCTGTTGATTATAAAGAAGCAAAGCATCAATATCGTTCTTTCCGAACTTACGGCTATAATTCAAGTTAAACTCAAAATAAACATTGGTATTACCATATTCAGTGCCGGTTTCACTACCCATTGATTCATCGCCCACATCATACGACGTATACACCAAATTACCTTCTGCATCACGCCCTGTCGCCGGATGTACGGTAGGAGTATTGCTGGTACGCGACCTCCTGCTACTGTTCCAACGGTCGAAACTGAAGATACCTTTAGCTTTCAATCCCGGCGTAATCTGTCTCAAGTCTTGTTCTACAGAAAATAAAGTCTGAATCTTGGACGAGGTAGTGAAGTCATACCCTCCCTGCGTCGCAGTCCTCCACGGGTTAGCTCTATTCATTTCACGAGGAATGGAACCGTCGCTATAACGTGCCGGGTGCACAAAAGGTAAAGTCTCGAAAGCTTCGGAAAAAGCTTGGTCTGTGCTGCAACGTTGTTTCCTGAAACGATTCAGAAAACCACCAATATTTACACGCATCAAGGTAGTTTTGGTTACGTTCATATCAATATTCGAACGCATATTGAACTGATTATTGTCCGTAGAATTATCTACCGGCAATGTTTTATCTTGTTGCAGAATACCCGACTCATTAAAATATGAAGCTACGATACAGTAACGCAAGAAATCAGAACCACCACTTACCTCCAAATTACCTTTGGTTGTGTAAGCATAATCTTTTGTAATTGCATCAATCCAGTTTACGTTCGGATAAAGATCGGGATCATATCCGCTACGGGTACGATCAATACGCGTTTGATCAAAAGGTAATATCGCTCCATCCTGTGCAGCCAGTTGGTTGAGTAACGTCATATAATCCGGTGCATCAAAAAATCTGGGAATTTGGTAGGTTGATTAATAGAATGTTCTACGTGTACTCTTACCTGGGGTGCACCAATTTGACCGTGTTTCGTTGTGATGACGATTACACCATTAGCACCACGTACACCATACATGGCACTAGCCGACGCATCTTTCAAAATAGAAAAAACTTTCAATCTCGGCTACATCTACGTTATTAAGATCTCGTGCAATACCATCCACCAAGATCAATGGAGAATTACTGCCCGAAAAAGAACTAATACCACGAATCCAGGGAAGTTAGAATCATCATACCCCCCGGTTCACCACTACGCTGAATAGCAATTACACCACTTAACTTACCCGCTAAGTTGTTACTTAATGTACGACTTGTACCAAATTGCAGTTGCTGTGGTTGAATCGTCTCAATAGAACCGATGATAGACGCTTTCTTCTGGCTACCATAACCGGTAATTACAACTTCCTCCAACTCCGAAGCGTCTTCCTCCAGAACTACATTGAGTAACTTCGATCCATTTAACGAAACAGATTTCTTCTTAAATCAATATAAGAAAACTCAATGTAGAATTTTTTTTTGGCCGGAACGGTTATTTGAAACAAACCGTCAACATCTGTCACTGCCCCCGAAAGGGTTTGCAACATTAGCTACAACAATCGTTACTCCCCGGCAATGGATTCTTATCCTTATCAGTAACCATTCCCGTTACACGAACTCCTTTCTGCTGTTGCACTTCCAAAGTACTCTCTACGGAAGCTTCCCGCAAAGATGCAGCCATACCATCAGTTGGCAAACTCAAACCGGGACAGCTAGAGAAGCAAAAAAGAATGTTCCCAAAATGCTTTGAATTACATTTTTCATACTTTAATGTATAATTAAGGTTAATATTAATTTTAAGTTTAACATATAAATAAGATCTTTTGAGTCCTGCGTTTTACAGGATATGAGTATATTCAAATATTAAATCAAACTACCTTCCAGTTCTTAATAAATGAGGAGCGATGCGCATTGGCATCGGAGTATAAGAAGGCGGTGTATAAGGAGATAAATTTCCTCCTACTCCAAATTCTTCTGCTGCTCCCGGTTCCATTATACGGAGATCGATAAGCGGCGGAACCGTATTATCATCCTTGATGAACAACATGCCGTCGCCCGTCCCGTCATGTCCACCACTAATAGTAGGCACTGCACCCCATGGATTACGCATGACGAAAAGCATCGTATCATCCACAGGCAAAGACACGGTATAAGCATGTGCAGAAACAGTTTTATACTTACCGTCGACAGGAACATCGCTTTTAGTGAATCCTCCTACCACCAGTTTTCCTCTCTTCAGTGAAACCGACACGGCACGTTGCAGCTCGGCAGGAGTTAATTTTTCGGAGCAAAAGCAAAACTGGAGCCATTACCGGTGATGATAGCTGCTGCATATTCCGAACCGATACCGCCAATGTCCGACGTGTTTCTAAACGCTTGAAACCACTTGATGACTGCCTTTTCAAGAACTGTAGACCATGTGGGCTGACCGCTCTTGCCGGAACTTGCGCCCAAACTTCCACTCGTACCCACGAACAGATTACTTACTCCGACTTCGATCTGCTGTCCTTTCGGATCGTACAGCTTCACCGTAAATGTCTGGTTGCCATTATTCTTAATAATATTCTTGATAAATCCCGGATAAACGTAAGACAAAAGAACCCATCACCGCACACAAACAGCAGTCACCAATGGAATGTTGGTTTACATCTGCCGGACAAGGTTCGCCAAAAGGATAAAGATTGGAGACTTGGAAACCAGCCCAACTCAATCCGGCAAAGGATCCGGTTCTTTATTCGGATCTTTCAACCACAGCAATTTTTCCTGCGTAACGGACAAATCCGACTCGGCATGCTGAGTACCCATCACATTATCCGGACTATACGTACTTCCGGAAGATTTCGACATCAAATCATCAATGTCTCCAACGAAAGCAGATGCTGCCAATGACAACTCTGCGAGTTGAGTAGAACTTGCCCCATGATTACTTTGTATGCTCAATCTATAATATCTATATTCTTCTTGATTTTTTCTACAGCATACGTTTTCGTCTGTTTTCGTTCTGCGAAAGTCTGATCTTTCTGAGTGTCCAGTACTACCCATTTTTGATTGTCAGAAGAACCGGATAATGTCCACGATTTCGGATCTGCTTCCGGAGAATCAGCTGCCGATGTAAGTGAATAGGATTTTTACTGAGACACTACTGTTTCCATTCCAATTTATATTCACATTACTATGATAAGTAACGTACTTTGTGTCTAAATCATTATCTACTAACTTTCCAACTTCCGACCCAACAGGTGCATCCGAATATTGAGTCCAAAGAGTTCCGCCACAAGGCATACTGGAATTATTGGCATCTAATGCCCAATAAGTCTGAAAGAAAGCTCTTCCTTTTCCTTGTTCATCATCATCTGAACAGCTAGCAGCACAAAACGACAATAATAAAATTGAAAATAGAAATCCACTCTTCATAAGAAAAGAATCGGTGTTCATCTTCCACCGCAACGATTTCGCGTGATGTTTTTTCATTCTAAATACATTCATTTTACTTGTTTATTAAGGTTACTAAATACATTTGTATTCTTAACTATGCATATATTTTTCTTGTTAACGAAAGCAAAATAAGTTCTTTTTCACCTATTACATATACTCTGGCGTGACAAAATGAAGACAAAATTTCGTTGACAAAGAAGCGCACAACAAGCACAATAAGAGCACAAAATAAAATCCTCATATTCAACACATTAAGCACCACTAAGCAGAATAAGAGAACAATAAGAGAACACAAGAGAAAAAGTATTAATTCAAATCTGTATTCTCTTTTTCAAACCCGAACAAAATGGGGTAAGGTACCGACTCCACTATTAATAGACGTAAAAAGACTAGCTATAATAATAAACGACTTGCCTAAGAATATATAACTTGCCGGCAGATATTTTTCCAAATACCTGCCGACGAGAAAATCAATTCTGTTTTTTTTCCCATACAGCTAAACGAGCATACAGTTCTACAAGTGCACCCTGATGTAGAATCTGCCATTTATTGCCACCGTCTTCTGTCGGAATATCTCCACTTAAACCACTCAAATCCTCATTATTAATCAATCCATTATTATGATGTGCTTTGCCAAACCAGGCGTGTAACATCGTACTATGTATATCTTCCAAATACAATGAGTTCTTGTCAATGGAGTAGAGTTCGAAAAATCCACGACACATAATAGTATTAAACCATGCGTGTCCGGGCGACAGGACTTTAAAATCACGTTTCAAAATATCCGAATGAAACTGTTTAAACCACTTATTGTGACAAGCTTCCGCTATTTGTTTTGCTAAATTCAAATAAGAATTCTCTTGCGTTATTTTATAAAGAAGACAAGCCAACTGCAAAGGCTGACCAGAATTATAAGAATACTTATTCTTCTCTATGTTACCTACCTGAGTGGGATCATCATCTTTAGGAGAAGCGTTATCATAATACAAATGATCACTAGGATCATACATATAAGTCTGCAACCAGTTAAAAACACTCTTTTTGCTTTATCCAAATAAATTTGTTTGTTAGTTAACTGATATAAAAAATACAACTCAATACCCCTGTCGGAGCTGTAGAACAAGTATTCTTCGACCTACTAGGTTCGTTCAATTCTCTCCAATGTACTCCGCCACCACAAGTTTCATCCCACCCATACTGTGCCAAATAATTCCACACAGCCTCAGCCTGAGTCAAATAACGTTTATCTCTAGTAATAATATACCATTCCGCCATATCAAGTCCAATCCATACATTATCATCATAAAAAACGCTCGTTGCCAGCTGCCGGATACACACTATATGCAGTACGTCCACGATCTGCTATCCAAAAAGCCTGAATACCACTGAACATATCATTGTCCAAAGACTCATAGTGCCGTTCCTGCCCCGTACCAAGAGAAGCTTCTCTCATTGCCACAAACGCAGACAATCCACTACCTTGTCCCCCATACAAGTGCGTCTCCATCCCAATAACCGTCAGCCTTAGGATACCATGTCTGCCAACACGTCCGAGGCCCCTTGTGATAATAATACTCTATAACCTTTGTCATCAAGGTATGAGCACAATCAAACATTTTCATTTGTGCATATTCAAAGGTTGCCGCTTCCTGACTTTTTACTCTCCGACCGCAAACCATTGACTCCCACTAAAGTGACCGCTACCTCATACGTTCCCTCTGAAGGTACTTGTAGCAAATAATTTGCTCCGTTTTTGTATTTGACATCATTACCATTTAATAAAACAATGCTCCATTCCTGCGTCTTTCCGGTGTCTATCCTCCGATAAGCTATTTCTATCTGGAGATCTTTCACATAGGTTTTCCTCACAAAATTCACAACCAGCTCTTTTCTCCCTATTTGTATTCAACACTTCCAGTTGCTCCACCGGATCAATTTTTGGAGAAAGTTTTCCTCTTCTTTACTATCTCCACTACACGACTGCATGGTAGTCCCAACCACAAATAGAACTATCAATATACCAATTATCTTTTCCATATATTTTTTCATTTATTATTTCCCAACGAGGTGGTAGCCTGTTTACAATCCGACTTCAATACCTTCTGTCAGATTACCACTAGCCAGTCGAATACCTTGTTTAGTTATCACCTTGACAATTGCCATCCCTTTATTCTCCAGTTCTCTTTTTTTCCTGTTTTTCCAACCAGTTTCACCATGACTTTGTTACCATTACGTTCTGCTGTAAACTGTTGTAAACTATAATCACCTTTTTTTGGTATGACCAGCCGTCTCCAGCATCCCAATACATACTTCCGGAAGCCTTGCCTTGCTCATCCAAACAGACCAAAAGCGTCAAAGGATCCAGTGAATTTTCAGTGGTATTCTGTATTATCTTGCCGGTAGGAATGATAGAACCACCACGAATCTTTAATTTTGCCTGATATTTACCATCCTTATCCCCGTCTACTAGTGACAAATCCTCCCATATTCCTTTAGGAAGCGCCGTTTTTAGCAAATGAAGGGATTACCAACAGGTCATCACCAACCAGAAATGCTTTTTCTTCCGCTCTTAACGAAAGATCTTTTGGATCAGCAAAAGAATATCGGACGCATGATAGGCATACCTGTTGTGGAAGCCTCATGCAAAAAGAGTATAATAATAAGGTAGCAAAATATATCTGCGTTCCCAAAGCAATACGGGAAACCTCTTCTATTTCTTTACCAAGAGCCCAAGGCTCTTTATTGTTGGTTCCGGCACAAGCATGACCGCGAGAAAAAAGGGTAAAAAGCTCCCAGTGCAATCCAATTCCCAAACAAATCGGCATCTGCATGGAACAAGAAGCCACCAATGTCAGCACCACTCATAGGTTGTCCCGACAGTCCCAATGTTAACGACATAGGTACAGACATCTCCATATGCTCGCGACTGGAACCATTGTCACCTGTCCATGTTGCGGCATAACGCTGCCCTCCCAAGAAATTAGAACGAGTCAGAATAAAAAGGACGTTTCTTAGGTTGCGCGGCTAACATTCCTTCTCTTGATGACTTAACCATTAAGAACCCGTAAACATTATGATATTGCAAATGAGTTCCGGCAGGAATTCCATTTCCACCTCTATGCAAATTATCTTCCGGCATCGTTCCGGTAGGTGTATTACTCACTTGCGGTTCGTTCACATCGTTCCAAACCCCATCTACGCCTTGCGCCATAAAGTTCTTTATAAAGTCCGCCCCACCACTGGCAAACTTTAGGATCTGTGAAATCCGGCCATGCCACTTTCCCCGGCCATGCATCACCGTTATATTCTTTTCCATCGGCAGTTTTTACCCAAACATCATTTGCTGTTCCCGAATCATAGACAGAATAACCTGTTTCAGCTTTAGCTCCCGGATCAATCATCCATACCGAATGGAACCCACGCAGATGCAAGTCTCGATTTACAGCTTTTGGATCAGGAAAACCTTGCGGGTTAAATGTGAATATACGATAACCATCCATATAATCAATGTCCATCCAAATTACATCACACGGAATACGCTTGTAACGAAGCGTATCGGCTATTTCTATTACACGACTGTCAGGCGTATAAGAAAAACGGCATTGCTGATAGCCTAAAGCCCAGCGCGGAACCATCGGCATAGTACCTGTTAGTTCGGATAAACCACGGACAACTGCCTGCGGAGATTCTCTGTCAATGATAAATACACGAAAAAAGCTCCCCTTCACTTCTTAATTCTATTTTCTCATCTGTACTGCTTAATTCAGCTTTCCAAGTAGTATCAAACAAAATACCAAAGGCGGTTCCATCCTTCCTGACTCCCATCATCCATGGATGTGACTGATACAAACGCGTTCCATTATCAACTCCGTATGCTCCGGAATCGGTATTCCACAGTTTTATGGTTTTTCCGTTTCTTAAAAGAGATCCGGTAACTTCTCCGCCTCCGTAGATACTCGTACCTTCCGGTATGATTAATGATGCATTCGCTTTACCGTCAGTCAGTGAAAAATCGGGAACCAGCTCCCACCCGGAAGAAAGTGCCCCCTGTTCGCGAGGTTCTTTTTCAATTGCAAAAGAAGGTACTTTCTTGGCATCAAAGCCATCAGGTACAAATTTGGCAATTCCATTTCCTACCATAACGCTACGCGCGACATTTACCTTCCTCGTAGAGGCATTAATTGACAAAGACAATGTTACGAGCAAACTAATTGCTTACAGTTTTAATGCAGTTTTGTTTCATGATTTCTTAATTAATGATTCTGTTGAATACTTATCCTTCAATGGCTAAGTACAAAGCGAATTAAACACTTTTTTTTCACTCATTAATCATCCTCTGAAATGACAAAATGCTGGCAAAATCACATTGGTCAAAAGACACATAACATGTACAATGGGAGCACATTATAAACAAGACATTTACAATGTGTTACAATATATTGTGTATAATGAGCGCACAATATAAAGTACAAGAAAACTACGGATTCTTATGCTGTTCTCGATAATCCTTAGGTGTCATACCGAATTTTCTAGCAAATTCTTTGTAAAAATAGGAACGACTTGATATCCCCACATCAGCAATAACGTCCTGAATAGAAAGATCTTCCTCTCTTAAAAGGCGCGCAGCTTTCTCCATCCGATAGTTTTTAATCAGATCGCTAGGAGCAATGGGAGATATTTCCTTAAACTTACGATAAAACTGGCGCGGACTCATTTGCCATACGATCGGCTATCAATGTTGAACCCAATTCTTCCTCTTCAAGATTCTGTTCAATCACTTGTAAAAGTTTACGGATAAAATCAGCCTGTTCTGCTGTAGTACACACTATTTTTGCCCTGCCAATTCACCCAAATCTTCCAAATAAATTTGTTTGGCTTCCCGCTTACCATAAATAGCTTTATGAACATCTTCTTTCAGAAAGAGAATATCATAGGGTAGTACAATATAGGAATCGGACCATTTAATCAATTCGCGTTGAATAACCGAACTTGCTTTCCATGACAGCAAAGGAATAAAAGCTGTTTTCGATAAAGCCGAGCGATTCTTTCCAACATATTCCATAAACGTACTTTCCTCTTCCGCATACATAGCCATATCAACTAAAAAACAGCAGGAACCGAACGATGAATTTCCTCAAATGCCACCTGTACACTTTTTCACCGAATGTATCAAATATTCTTCAGAAAGTAATCCTGTTATCAACCAAACCATTTCTTCTACGATCTTCTAATAAAAGAATCGTTTTCTTTTCACTCGATTGATTTTCAATTAATGTGGCGGGATCGAAAATAAGCATCAGGCTATGTTGACCACTGTCAGATTCTACATAACGAACAACTGTATGAAGTTGCTCTAAAGCTGATTGCACAAAACAAAGCATCAACTGAATACCGAAAAACCGATCAATATCTTCTTTATTAAACACAGAGGAAGGAGTTCCGGTCAGTTGTTGTTGTAGTTCTTTAAGCACATCAACCGTACCAGATATTATTAACGACATCTTGCCGTTTTCTTCCTGCACACTAACCGTAATTCTGCCTGACGATGTTTTCTGACAAACAAACTGATAACAATAATAAAGAATACAACGTAAAGCATTTTTTATAGACCGGAAAAGTAAAATTCGCAGGAATCAGAGATTGTACCAAAAGTAACATCTACTCCTTCTGACTTCAACGTGCGAAGTACTTCCATAGATAACTCCTGTATACACATACGGGCAGACAAAACAAAGGTAGTAGGATAAAAATGCTTCAGTTTCTCTGAATAAAGCGTCTCTGGCCGGAAAAGAGCACTCATCGCTGTTTCACGTATTAACTCCACTTGCTTACGACGTTGTTCATAAGAGGTGTTTTCTGCACGTAGCTGATCGCAAGCATGGTAAATGAGGGTAAAACTATCCAATAAGTCACGATTATAACTACTACTTTCCAGCACCTTTTTATTATTTTCCGTATTGAGCAACCGTTTCAGTATACGTTCATGAAGGATATATTTACGAAGTAAATGAAACAAATAAACCACAAAAGAGCACTATTAATAAAATATAAAGGAGATAAGCCCATAGCGACTGATACCACGGTGGAAGAATATGTATGGGAATGGAAAAGAATTTATACTCCGTATCGAACACGTCTTTCTTATAACGGACTTTAAAAAATATAATCACCGGCAGGCACATCAGTATATGAAGCCTCATTGATGCTGCTGAATGAAGTCCATTGGTTATCATATCCTTCCAGGATGAATGAATATTCCACTTCTTTCCCGGTCAAATAATCAGGTACGGTAAAAGAAAGAGAGAAAGAAGTTTCCGCTCCTTCCAATTGCAGACTTTTTCCATCTTCCGTATAATAATCACCTAAATTTACTGCTGTCCGCCCAAGCCACAACCGACGTAACACAATATCCGGATAAAACTCAGGGGCAGCCGCCACTTTACGATCCAGATAAAGCAGTCCATCAATTCCTCCAAAGAAAAGACTGCCTGTATAAGGACACTGATAATAGGCATCATCACTAAACTCTCCTATTTGCACACCGGCACTGTAATAATAATCATGCGACGAGCCATTTTTCGGATTATATTTGATGAGTCCGCGATTGGTACCCAGCCAAAGGAAGCCATTGCCATCTTCCTGTATACCATGTATCATATCATTAAGAAGTCCCTGCTCCCTACCGATATAAGTAGCTTCTATCTTCTTTCCACAAAAATGAAAGACAAACCAAACCAGAAGTTGTTCCTACATACATTTTACCATCTTCAGTGCGGTACAAACTTAATATATCGTCTACCGACTTGCGCAGCTTTTTCTTTCAAAGAGATGACTTGATATTCTTCCGTTCGTTTATCGAAACGAACAAGTCCTTTTCCACGACTACCTAACCATAAGATAGAATCCCCTTCCGCCAACATGGGATAAAACATCATAATCTCCGTTGCTCATGAAAAAATGATAACGTTTTTGCTGACGTACATTAATAGTCCCTCCTTTCTTTTCAAGCACCATTTTATAAAAAACCATCCACCGCCGTTACAGCATATAACACACTATCATTTTCTTCATAAATATCATGTATCTCAATAACAGGTCGACCGGAAGAATATTCTACCGAATGCACAGCATCATCTCTGAATGAATAATAAAATAATCCCGGATTTCCTGCCCCTATCCAGAAGCCATCCATATAGCGACTTTGGGCCAGTTTATAAACGTGAAACTCATGATTCCATTTAATATATGATGACATTACCTGTTTCTCTCCAGGAGAATAAACCATAGCCCTCCCAAGAGGATTTCCTACTGCTTCATGATAATCAGGCAAATGTAAAAGCCCATCTCCCTTTGTTCCAAACCATAATCCTCCATATTCATCTGTCAGTATCGAACGTACTTGTCTACTCAAATTAGGTGACATACGATTCAACATCAAATTGGTAGCGATCGAATATTTTTTTGGCGTACATCACAGCTCCCTGCCCGTCCGATGCAATCCAAAAGCAACCCTTGACGCGGTTCCCTATAAATTCCATAGATTCGGATATTACGATTGACGATCTCTTCTTCATACTTTTTTTTTTAGAAGTACGTAAACGAATCAATCCATTAGCACGAAATCCAATGATAATATCTTCATAAAAAGGGAACAATCCCTGTTATTACTCCATATTTCTGAACGAGTGATGAAAGATTACGAATATAAATCTTGGATTTACGAGAGATATCATACATATATAAATCTCTGTCACAATCTACGAAACAAAAAATACCATTCTGATAGAAAATATCTTCAATTGCTTTCGAATGGAACTTGTTTGTTGAGATAGATAATTTCACCGACAAACTATCCGTATCAAACCTATTGAGTGAGTAATTAAGAATTTGTCCCGTACTAGGTGGAAATACCCAAAGCCCCCCATCATCGGTCACAAATGCACGTCGTTCCATACTATCCACTGGTAAAACAGAAGTTTGTACCCGGATAAAACGTTGATGATGCGTATTATAATAGTAAATTCCGTCTCCGGTAAGTATCCAAGTGTTTCCCTGATTATTAGAATGAACATAATAATCACCTGAAAAATCATAGTTGGCTACCACTTGCCTCGCCTTTTGCGAGAAGCGGTTTACTCCCAAATGGGTAGAAATCCATAAGCAACTGTTATCTGCCTGCGAAATGGAATGAATCACGTTATTGCTCAACGTTTTGCTTTTCTGAAAAAATCAGAGCGAAACACTTCCATCGTCTTTCCATCCCAACAGTTCACTCCATCATACGTGCCAAACCACATCAGCCCCACATTATCTTGAAAAAGACAAAAAGCACTGCACTATTGGATAAGCCTTGTTGATAATCTACTTTTTGAAAAGAAATAAGTATCATTGTCAGCTATAGCAGCCAATGATCTCATCATTATAAATAATGCTATCAGTTTTATTTTCATGTCGTACGTTTATCAATAAGCTGTTCAAAACCTGTTAGGCCTCTTGCTGATACTGTTACGGACATTAGTAACATTACTGGCAACACTTGTACCGTTTGCATGTTTTTCAATTTGTTAGTTCCTTCCTAGTCTCAACAGAAGTGTATACACAAAAAAGAAGCGCGAGACCGCTAAACTTATATCCAAGTGCAGGTTCTGGACTACCTCTGTGTTGAATACAAGCAAAAACAGCTCACGCCCTTGACTGTATATCAGCACCTAGGTGCAACATACAAAAAACCAAAGGGAGAACGTTTTGTTTATTTCCTCAACACAGCTCGAATTGTCCAGATTCGCACTTGAGAAAAAAGCACTAAACGCTTCCTTATAATAAAAACGTCCTAAAGGACAGTACAAATATACTACAATTTTCCTTTAATTATCCTTTTCACATATCAAATCTACATATATAAGCCGTTTATTTATCATTGATTATAAGATCTATAAACCTTTGTATATCACTAACCTCCTTATACTATATCTATTCTAACGAAGTAGAGAAGTAAGCTATATAGATTAGTTTCCTCTCAACACTGCTTACTTCTCATGTAATCTATTAATAGAAAAGTTGCTCTTGATTAAGTCCAAACTTTCTTTTTATTAACAGTAAAGTTGCTTTTCAGTAAGCGTCTCCGCGATTCTATATAGTGTATTAAAATAAAAAGGCTAATGATCCCTTTTTAGTCATTAGCCTTTTCCCATCTGTCAGGAAGCAGTTCCCTGTATTTTTCAATTGGTGTGTTCGGTTGCCATTCGGCTGTTCTGTTTATCACATCCGTGAGATACTCAAATAGATTCACTTTATGCATCCTACAAGTGAGTGCTATCGTATAGAGTATGGCGCCTCGTTCGGCCCCCCCTTATGGCTGCCGAAGAACAATGAGTTTTTTTTCTAGATAAGGATATGTACCGGTTCATCCGTTCAACCATATTGTTGTCCAGATAAGTGTCACCATAATTAAAGATGTCCACCACTGCATTCCACTCATTGCGAAGATAGGTAATGGCTTCCTGCAGTTCGCTCTTAGGTAACAAATCCCCCCGTTCTTCTATTTCATCAAGCACATCTTTTATTTCTCCGAGTATGTCCGGCGCATACTTTTTTCGATGCATAAGATTCTGTTCTACCGTCCATCCCTCAACCCCAACTTTATGCTTATGCTCGTTTTGATAAAGTGCGTTTATCAGCTCCACGATCCTTTTTGCATCCGGGTCCTTCTCACCGCAATCTATAAATTTACGTTTTATATGTTGCAAGCACGGGATGCGTGTGATATTGGGATAAGCATCGCTTTCGAGCTTCCGGTAAGGTGAGTAACCATCGCTTTGTATGATACCTTTGCAACTGCCTAATTCGTTAAGAATAACTCTTTCAGACCGGGAGCCGTCATCATAGAGCAAGTATATCATCCTGGTGTTTATGCCGACAACCACCCAAAGGTATCCCTTCCTGACTCCTTTTCCCTTGCTGTTCTTTTCCGGGACGAGTATTTTGTAATAGGTTTCATCGGCTGCCTTATAAGGATCACTCAAAGCTGTCTGCCGGATGCACTTATAAAGATTTTCGAAGAGGTTTGAGGCTTTCTCTATCAACTTATGAGCCGTAGGTTTCTTCAGCGTAAAGCCATGACTCTCGAAGTAGTTGATGATTCTTTCAACAGGTAGCGATTGTATATAACGTAATTCCATCAATCCGGCAATAAATGAACCGTCATAGCTGGAATTCAAAGAAGGCCGAAGCCGGTGTTTTTCCCTCAAACAGGCGACCTTCTTGTGTATAGGTGTGTATCTTGTAGACATGCTTGATGAAGCGCATGGGTACACATTCATAGCGGACGCATATTCTGGGAACAGTGGTAAACAACCGGGCCTTATTGATGTCAAAATCGGGATCATCGGGATAAACGACATGTTCTTCTTCCTCCATCTCATAATGCATGTCACGTTTGGCCCCATTGTTCTTTCTTGCTTTACGCTTATCTGCTTTTTCCGCTTCTATCTTCTGTCGCTCTTCTTCGGATATGGCAGATTGGGGAGCCTGTTGCTGTTCGGATGTGTTGGATACAAGTTTGGCGAGTCCCTTAGTAAGGCGCTGTTGCTTGCTAAGAGATTCGCCTTTTTGAAGGAGTGCCTCTTTAAGGGAAGAAACCTCCTTTATCAAAGCATCTATTTGGTCCAAGAGTCTGTTGTTGTCATCTCGTAATCCCTTGATTTGTTCCTTCAATAACCTCTATGATCTCATCCTTTTTCATGGCATAAAGATATAAAAAATCAACGAATTGGCCAAATAAACCGGATGATATCTTTAGCGCAAATAACTAATAATCAGAATGTTGAATTAGATCCTAAAACGCTTTCTCAACCGTACAGACTTTAATGACACTCCATTTAAGATAAAAGACAAAACCTGATAAGAAATCTCGTAATTACCTGTATTGGGGTTAAATGTCGGTAACTCAAAACTTCCACCCTCGAGGCGCTTGTAGTACAGAAGAAAGCCATCGCCATCCCAACGCAGTATTTTTACACTTTGTCGGTTTTTACCAAAGAATAAAAAGATATCTCCGGAAACGGGAGACAAGTCCTTCATTTCCGATCGTATAATTTTGAATAAACCGTCAATGCCAAGGTTCATACGAACAAAGCCCTGGTACAGATAGTATCGATTGGCTGATGTTAGAGAATACATGGATCTCCCTCCTTTCTTTCGTAATCGAGCAACATTTTAATAACACCACCGGGTGTGGCCCGTTTGACCGAAATGGTGGTTCCACTGTTAAAGGTGATTGTGATCCCGGCAAGACTAAACTCTTCTTCCGACGACATGGCGGGTGCTATTTGAGTGAACGCAGGAGAGGAAGTTGTCGGTTGGGAGGGTTCAACGCCGCCATAATAATCACGGACCACATCTGCCTTGGCTTGTTTAACGCTATAGCCCCGTCTGGACATCCAGGAACTCATACCACCAAAAGTGGTATGCTGATCGCGGCAAACATCGGCTAAAGAACAATTGTAGTCTACTTTCAATACTTCAAGGAAATGTTTCCAAGTTTTTCCAAATCGATTTTCTGCTAAATCCATAATGCTTCATTTTTATACATAGCAAAAATATAAGAATGAAAAAAGGGCGACAAGATAGAATCGCGGAGACGCTTACGCTTTTCATCCCTTCCAATCTATAAATGCAAGCTTCATTTATAAAAACAAAGGTTCCATTTTTAAAAACAAAACTTGCATTTATAAAAATGAAGCTTGCATTTTAAGTTTGTAAATAACAAAAGAGAAGTTTACTATTGGACGAAAGGAAGTTTAGACTTAATCAAAAGAAACTTTATTGTTAATACTCAAGGAGAAGAGTAACTATCATTATTCAGTGGATATCATCCTAATAAAAAGTCTCGTATATCAATGAGACAACTTATTCAGTTATCTTTATGATATACGAGACTCAAATGTTATAAATAAAATCCTATTTTACAGGATATTATTTTGCTAATTCATTAATCACATCCATTATCTTCTGACCGATTTCCTCGGCAGCTTCCATAGTAGAAGCTTCACTATACACACGGATGATCGGCTCTGTATTACTCTTGCGCAAATGCACCCATTTGTCGGCAAAGTCTATTTTCACACCGTCGATATCGTTGATTTCTTCGTTCTTATAGATTTCCTTCACTTTGGCAAGGATAGCATCTACATCGATTTCCGGAGTCAAGTCTACACGGTTTTTAGCAATGAAGTAAGGAGGATAAGTAGCACGGAGCTCGCTAACCTTTTTTCCTTCGTGAGCCAGATGGCTAAGGAATAATGCGATGCCTACCAATGCATCACGTCCGTAGTGACTAGCAGGATAAATTACTCCACCATTTCCCTCACCGCCGATAACGGCATTGGTTGCTTTCATCTTCGTTACAACATTTACTTCGCCTACGGCAGAAGCGCTGTATTCCATTCCATACTTGCGAGTTACATCACGCAAAGCACGAGTAGAGCTCAAATTAGAAACAGTGTTACCGGGGGTATGTTTCAGTACATAGTCGGCAACAGTAACCAGTGTATATTCTTCACCGTACATTACGCCATTCTCGCAGATCATTGCCAGACGGTCAACATCGGGGTCTACAACAAAAGCTACATCGGCCTTTCCACCTTTCATTAAGTTCATGATGTCACCGAGGTTCTTTTCAAGCGGTTCGGGGTTGTGCTGGAAGTTTCCGGTAGGTTCACAATAGAGTTTCTCTACATGTTTCACACCTAAACGTTCAAGAAGTTCGGGAAGAATGATACCGCCTACCGAGTTTACACAGTCAATAGCTACCCGGAAATCTGCTTTTTTGATAGCTTCTACATCTACCAGGTCAAGAGCCAATACACTGTCGATATGTTTCTGATTATAAGTCAGGTCTTTGCGGTAAGAGCCCAAGTGGTCGACATCGGCATAGTCAAATTCTTCTGCTTCAGCAATACGAAGTACTTCGTTGCCTTCGGCTGCATTCAGAAATTCACCATGTTCATTCAGCAATTTCAGTGCATTCCACTGTTTCGGGTTATGAGAAGCTGTCAGGATGATACCGCCACAAGCACCTTCCATTGTCACAGCAAGCTCTGTGGTCGGGGTAGAAGCAAGATCAATGTCTACTACATCCCAGCCCATTCCCATCAATGTGCCGACTACTACGTTTTTTACCATTTCACCGGAAATGCGGGCATCACGTCCCACAACAATCTTATTACTCTTTGCCTTGCAGGTTCTACGAATCAAAAGTAGCATAAGCCGAGGTGAATTTTACAATGTCAAGCGGGTTCAGTCCTTCTCCCGCTCCTCCGCCAATAGTTCCGCGGATTCCAGAGATAGATTTGATTAGAGTCATAGGTTCTTTAGTTAAAGATTTGATTTATCTAATGTTAGTGCTTTTAGCTTTTTGCTTTCTCGAACTTCCGGATATCATAGAAATAAGGATTGACATATTGTTGTGCAGTTGTATGTCCCATCTTAGAAGGTACAATTAGGCGTACATGGGCATTATTACGCAAATATGGTAAAAGCAATCAGCCATCCGGATGGAATTGCAGTTCCATAACCATTAACAACTGTCCACAAATAGTCATAATCAAAATCACCAGATAAAACGATTCCATAAACAGTAGATGAGTTTTGCACATAACGGAATGTTAATGGAGACTTATAATATTCAGAAATATCCATCCATTTTTCCAAAGGAACATTGAAACATGTAGTATCTCCTGTCATCATATCCTGTTCTACATAGCGGGTACAAATGACATTATTGTTAGCAAAAAGTATCTACCTCATTAATAACTTCAACTCCATTCTTATCCTCTTTTTCCTCCACGATCTACGATCTGCATATATACGCCATTGGAGAAAGCAACGTATTCGTCATATCCATTCCCCGCTTCTTTAGAAGCTGTAATCGTATCCCGTTCAAACTCTTCCAGTGAAATGACACGGATATCATTATCTTTGATGAACTTATTCACCGCATTTTTCTCGTCTTCCAGCATTTCTGCATAAGTCTTCGAATTGTCGCATGCCTGGAACATACTTCCGGCGGTTAACAAAGAGAGAAATAAAAATACAAGTTTCTTCATTATCTGTTATTTAGCTATATTCTGCACAAATGTATCTCAAATTCATTGAAAGATGAAAGGGGGAAGTTGAAAGTTCGTATCTTTTAACCTTTCCATATTCACTTTTAACCTTCCATCTTTAGCTTTTCGCTGTTAGTAAAGGTTTATATTTCTCAAGCGCTTTCTCAAAGACCGCTTTTGCCTCTTCCATCGTTCCGAAAAATTCACCGCCCGAAGCATTCAAGTGGCCTCCTCCATGGAAGAATTCGGCAGCTAACTGATTGCATGGGAAGGTTCCTACTGAACGAAGGGATATTTTAATCATCGGTTTCTCGGTATCTTCCCTCAAGAAGCAAGAGAAACAGACATTTTTAATGGAAAGGGGAATATTAACAAAGCCTTCGCTATCGCCTTTTATATAGTTAAATTTGCTTTTTGCTCTGCTTTTGTCAGGGTGATTAGAGCCGAATTAGATTCCGAATACACAGTCATGTTCGATAATACATATCCCATCAAACGTAAACGGCTCTCCGAATAGGTGTTGTACACCTTACGATAAATATCATCTTTATCGATTCCTTTAGAAAGGAGTTCGCTAATGATAAAATAAATCTCCCGGTTGTTCGAGTTATAGGTGAACCCACCTGTATCCGTCATCATACCAGTGTAGATACATTCTGCGCCTTCCTTTGAGATATCACTGAAATATCCCATACGGCAGATGAGACGAAATATCAGTTCGGAAGTAGAAGATATTTTGGGATAGGACATTACTATCTTACAGAAATCTTCGGGATATAAATGATGATCGATCATTATTTTACGTGCCGGAGAAGCGGCCACAGCATCTGCCATATCGTCGATACGCTTCAGTGCATTGAAATCGAGGCAACAGATGACGTCTGCTTCGGCGATCAATTTATCTGCAAAGTCTTTGTAACGGTCATACAACAGGATATCCTTACTGCCCGGCATCCAACGCAGGAAATCGGGGAAAGCGTTAGGAACAATTACATTTACTGTTTTCTCTTGTGAATCTAAAAAATGATACAATCCCAATGAAGAACCGATAGCATCGCCGTCAGGAGAAACATGAGATACAATTACTATTTTGTCAGCTCGTTCAAACCATTTAGTAAAATGGTCTATTTTGGCTTGTTCAATTACTTTCGTCAACATACTCTTATACTTTATCAAGGTGCAAATGTACGATAAATCTTTGTACTTAGAGCAAAAAAGCGGACAGAACCTTCGTCGGATAGCGAGATAAACCGCAGACCGGATTGCTTGCATTCGCTTTCAAGGAGGTGTCTGCGGTATTCCGAGAGAGATGCGTCCAATATGACGTAAGAGAAAGAAAAGATTCGGGTGAGCTCTTCCAGATGTCCGTCATATCCTTTGCATAAGTAAAGATACTGAATATATAACGGAGAAACGGTAGATTTGTTTCGCCAATGGTTATCGTTTATGACACATACACGACAACCATGATAGGATATAATCTGCTGCTGACGATTAAGTTCCATATACCGGCAATCGGCAGTTATTTCTTTGGGAGGCAGAAGATGATGATGCTTCCAATAGTTAGCAGCCATGCGCTTCAGACGTTTTTCATTGGAGATAGTATCTACATAGTTTATCCAGGAACGTCCATCGCTCTCAATGCAATGTACTGCAGGGCAACCGCGCACGTTATAAAAGACCAGGCTTGTCCGGGGACGATCTAGCCAATATAATGTTGAATGATAAGTCCCCAGTAATAAGATAGAAAAAAAGACAAATCAATAAATTCCGGTATCGACGGTTCATGAAATAATAGGTTAACAAAAAGCCAACGATATAGATACCCAATATTTCTGACTGATAAAGCCAGATTCCATCTATAGAAGCGTAAGGAAGCTGTTCCACCCATCGGACGAAGAAGTTAAGTCCTTCCAATAGTTTCTTAACACCTTCGGCCACTACGATCTGAAGCCACGAAAGAGGAGTCAGAAGAAGCATAATGACAGCAGCATACAGGATAATCGTAATGAAAGGAATAACAACTAGATTCGTCAATAGAAAATGCACGGAGAATCGAGAGAAATAAAACAGAACAAGCGGAGCTGTTCCTATTTGTGCGGCAATAGACACGCTCATGAGTCCCCAAACATACTTTCCTATTCTACTTTTCACGGTAATCAAATGGTAGATCGGCTTTTGGATAAGCAAGATAGAAGCAACAGCAAGGAAAGAGAGCTGAAAACCAACATCAAACAACCATGCCGGATTACAGAATAGCATCAACCATGCAGCTGCCGCCAATGTATTTAGAGATAGCGGTTGGCGACCAACCATATCTGCCATTGCTAAAATTGAAAACATACTGACCGAGCGTACTACCGAAGGAGAAAGTCCTGTAAAAAAAGCAAAGGTCCACAATAAGACAAGAAGAAAAACAGAACGCACACATCTACCTATATTTCCTCTTCGGGCAATAGGTTTCAGAATGAAAAAAAGCATTGTATATAAAAAAGCCCGAAATGCAAACCGGATAGAGCAAGAATATGACTTGCACCGGCCACCGAATAACTTTCACGAACCGAATCACTTAATTCCGTCTTATCACCTATGGTTAGTGCTGAAAGCACAGCCAATTCATCACCGGAAAATCCCAGTTTCTGATAAAGTGAAATCATCCTTCTTCGGCAAGAGCTGGCTATACTTTTGAGATCAAGGTTATTCATCCCGTCCTGTTTTGTCCATTTCCCGGATACAACATATCCTGTTCCGCTAATACCTTTCCGCATCAGGAAGCGGGCATAATCAAATTCATCAAAGTTTCGATTGTTGAGAGGGGGAGAAATACGGGCAGAAATCAGCAGTTCATCTCCACTTTTCAACCGGGTAACGACCGAATCTTGCTGTAGATAAAGAATTACAGCACGTTCTATCGGATATGTGCCGGCAGTATCACGACGTTCCTTTAATAATGTCTGGCAGAGGTAGGTATGTTCTTTCGCTTGAGGTGCATCCGTTATTAAAACCCGATACACTGTTTCTTCTTCCGGAAAAGAGTAGACAGCGTGTTGTAATTGCCAAGTTATTCCAAGCCATCCTCCTATAAAACAAAGGATAGAGACTGCTAATCCAAAGCACCATCGCAATGAATGGCGTTTCAGGAAATAAAGAACAAACAATAAAAGCAATACAAAGTCCAAAGGCTAGAACACTCCAAAAAAGGTTCCCATGAACGGTCAAAAAATGATCTCCACAAAAACGCCTGTTATCCAAGGGATAATCAGGCGTATAAAGATATCGATGGATATAAAAGGAATTCAATAGATTAGTTACAGTTCGTGCAACTGACGAATCATTTCTACCGGATCCTGTGCACCAAAGACAGCATTACCAGCCACCAGCGCATCGGCTCCCGCCTCAACCAAGCGGGCCCCTGTTTCCAGATTCACGCCACCGTCTACTTCAATGAGCGCTTTCGAACCTGTCCGTTCAATCAGGGCACGCAGCTCACGAACTTTTTCTACTGAATGTTCGATAAACTTCTGTCCGCCAAATCCCGGATTCACGCTCATGATAAGCACCATATATACATCCCGGATAATATCTTGTAAAAGAGCTACAGGAGTAGCAGGATTGATGGTTACAGCAGGCTGCATCCCAGCTTCTCTGATTTGTTGAATCACCCGATGCAAATGCGGGCAAGCTTCATAATGCACATTCATCGTATGGGCGCCCAACGCTTTTACCTCCGGAATAAACTTTTCCGGATTCACAATCATCAAATGCACATCCAGCGGTTTCTGGCTTAACTTCGCCACATATTTCAGTACCGGAAAGCCAAATGATATGTTCGGAACAAATACTCCGTCCATAATATCAATATGTACCCACTCCGCTTCACTGCGGTTTACCATTTCAATATCCTTTGCCAAATATCCAAAATCGGCAGAAAGAATAGAAGGAGCGATAATCGGTTTCATAATTCTTTTATTTTAGGTTCTAGCCGTCTCTTATTCGGGACGCTTTATTCTATTTATAATCTAATGGCTTGCTCGTTTTAATCTGCTCATCCGATTAATTACTTCATCAGACAACCATCTTCCAGGTGATATCCACGAAGCAACTCATCTATTTTCAGTCGTTTTTTACCGGGAAGCTGTAAAGAAAGAATAGATACAAATCCATCCGGTACAGCTACTTTCATGAATTTCTTTCCATCGGTCACAATTGTTCCTGTAGCTAATTGATGTGATTCATAAATCTTCTCGCTTTCAAATATCTTCACGACCACTGCTGCTCCTTCTTCAGAAGTAATCAGTTCACTCCAAGCAGCAGGATAAGGTGATAATCCACGGATAAAATCATATATCTTCTTCACCGGCTGATTCCAGTCAATCCGACAGGTTTCTTTAAAGATCTTCGGAGCAGGACGAAGTTCACCGACAACCGCCATTTCTTCTTGAGGAATCGGTTTGACCGTTCCATTCAGTATAGCATCTACGGTTTCAAGTACCAGTTTTCCACCAAGCACCATCAGTTTATCATGCACCACTTCCACATTATCCGTATCTGCAATAGGTACACGTACCTGCTGAATCACTTTTCCGGTATCAATCTCGTGTTTCAAAAAGAAAGTAGTAATTCCAGTTTCCGTATCACCATTGATAACCGCCCAATTAATGGGGGCAGCTCCACGATATTGAGGAAGTAAAGAAGCATGAAGATTAAATGTACCCAGTCGCGGCATATTCCATACCACTTCCGGCAACATACGGAAAGCAACTACAATCTGCAAATCCGCTTTCCATTCACGCAACGCTTCCACAAAAGCTTCATCTTTCAACTTTTCCGGTTGAAGTAACGGTAAATTTTGTTCAAGCGCATATTGCTTTACAGGAGAATACTGGATCTTATGTCCGCGTCCGGCAGGCTTATCGGGCATTGTAATCACACCCACTACATTATAACCGCCTTCTACTAATTGACGCAGGGCCTCTACCGCAAAATCGGGAGTCCCCATATATACTATTCTTAAATCTTCTTTTTTCATAATCGTCTTATAATCTGCATAGCAACCTGTTATCTCTGCATAAACCCGGCTCCGGCATCTTGCCGATTGTCAGTTAGTCTTCAGAAAAATGTACCAGCACTTGCCGATACGAATTAAATATCTTTGATTTAGAGACAAATCCCTGATAGCGGCCTTCCTCATCTACGACCGGAAGATTCCAGGCTTTCGTATCGTCAAATGTTTGCATCACCTGTTCCATTCCATCCGTATCAAATATCTTGGCAGGGGCAGATGTCATTAATTTATTAACAGTGAAACGGTGATAAAGTTCTTGCCGGAACATGATGTTACGAATGTCGTCAAGAAGTACAATACCTAACAATTCACCTGTTTTTTTATCCGTCACCGGAAACACGTTACGATGGGAAGTAGCAATGGCTTTCACCAACTCGCCCAAATCCATTTCCGGATGTACGACAACGAAATCTTTCTCCACCACATTCTCCATCTTCATCAACGTCAACACGGCTTTATCCTTATGGTGTGTGAGCAACTGTCCCTTCTTAGCTAAACGCATCGAATAGATACTATGAGGCTCGAAAGCAATAATCGTCAGATATGAACTTACAGATACAATCATCAACGGAAGAAATAAGTCATATCCCCCTGTCAATTCGGCGATCAGGAACACCCCTGTCAACGGAGCATGCATAACGCCACTCATCACTCCCGCCATTCCCATCAATGCGAAATTCTTTTCGGGCAGATAAGCGGAGAAAGCAAAGTCATTGCTAAAATGAGAAAAGACAAACCCGGCGATACATCCCAAATAAAGCGAAGGCGCAAAGATACCACCACAACCACCGCCACCATTCGTTGCACTGGAAGCAAAGACCTTCAGTAGAATAATCAGCATCAGATAAACCAGCAGCAAATTGCCATAGCCGTAGAACATAGAGTTGTTCATGACCGTATCCCACTCTGCCGCAGACGTTCCATTCAGCAAAAAAGATTAATGGTATCATATCCTTCACCATAAAGAGGCGGGAAAAGGAAGATCAATATACTCAACATCACACCACCGAAAGCCAGTTTCTTATAAGGGTTGTTGAGTTTACCAAAGACACCTTCCACCGAATTCATGGCACGCGTAAAGTACAATGAAATCAGTCCGCAAAAAATTCCCAGTAAAATAACAAAAGGAATACGCCCCAGTTCGAATGCCTGATCCAGATGAAACTTAAACATAGCCTCCGTACCGGTGATTATATATGAAACGGTTGCCGCTGTCACGGCAGAAATCAGCAGGGGAAGTAAAGAGGACATGGTCAGGTCGATCATCAAAACTTCCAATGTAAATACCAATCCCGCAATCGGAGCTTTAAAAATGCCGGCAATCGCACCTGCCGCACCACAACCGACTAGCAACATCAGCGTGCGGTGCTCCATCTTGAACACGCTCCCGAGATTGGAACCGATTGCCGAACCTGTCAGTACAATTGGTGCCTCTGCTCCGACCGATCCACCAAATCCGATGGTTATGGCACTGGCAATCGTAGAGGACCAGATATTATGTCGCTTGATACGTCCCTGTCTACGGGAAATAGCATATAGAATTTTGGTGACTCCATGGCTGATGTCATCCTTTACAATATTACGAACAAACCAACCTGCAAGAAAAATCCCGACTACCGGATATACCAAATACAGGTAGTTAGCTTCTGTTGCATTAAAATTATCAGTCAGGAAATTCTGTATCTGATGGATAAAGAATTTCAATATTAATGCGGCAAACGCTGTGAAAATTCCGACCAGGAAACTTAATATCAGAATAAATTGCTTCTCCTTTATATTCGCTTCCCGCCATTTGATGCAACGCTGTAATAAACTAAGTTTTTCTCCCTTCATTTATTCGCGAATTATCTTTATCACTCCACCTTTTTCCAACTTAATAATACTTGAGGGTCTCGGCCGGCTCATATCGTCCTGGCGAAAGCCAACGATATAATCTACCGCCGATTTGATTTCATCACTGATTTCGCTAAAATTAGCCGCACCCGGCTGCCCGCTGACATTAGCCGAAGTAGAAACATTGCTTTTTACGGAACTGCTGACAGAGTCGTCTGGAAAAATCTTCATTCGTCACCTCGAATCCCTACACTACCTCCTCGGCCAGCAAATTCGATGCTAAGTTACGTGCTCCGGAATAAATAATCGTCAACGGCTTGTCGGCAACTTCAATCAAATCCCATGCAACATCAGAACATCCCGGTACAGCAAAATCCACACCTTTGACAGATTTGAATCACCAGCACCAGCATAAGCTTCTGTTATCATAATGTTTCTAATTCCCATACCCGACGTACGCGTTGGTCGCGTCGCCAGCTCATAAACGGTATCGGTAGGATAAAGACACCTTCATTCATCACCGATTGTGCTTTATCATCTTCATCATTTCTGAGTACTTCAGTATCGTTTCTTTGCGTCGAATTCAAAAAAAAAGAGATTAAGCAGCATCAATAAGAAATCGAGCCATCGCTACCTGTTATTCAGTTGCGCGAAATTCGGTCACGTCATCAACACTGTTATTTTTTTACGATTTGGGCAAGACTGAATACTTCGCTTCCTGCAAACCTTCCGGAGTCGATCAGAGAAGACTGGCAGGATGTCGTTGTCCATATCGAAGCAGATTTCACAAACAGATCCGCATCAGACCATAAATGCCGTACAGACTGCGTTTCCGGAAGAACTAAAAAAGTTTCGCCATCTGTTCAACGTAGATCGACACAAAGACGAATTCCGAGATAAAATGTATTCAAATCAATCATGGTGACTTTCGACCTAGAGAGACATGAGTCCATGCCTCTTATCGAGTGAAATGGACAGAAGTTTAATCGGCAAGTATGAAGGCAGGGATTTAAGAAAGAAGCTAAATAAAACATATATTAATATTAAACCAGCCTCTTTCCAACCCCATCATATTGGAAAGAGCCTGGTTTGATATAAGTCACGGGTATATAGTAGTCGCAATCTCAACAGGATCAGAATCTTTATTTTTATCACTATAAGAGTATAGCAAAGCTGTTAAGTCTGTTTATTGGCAAACTTCCTGCCCATCCAGTGACAAAGTTATCGTTGCCTAAGAATCTAAACGCAAAGCTAGATTATAAAAATGAAAGTTTCTGTTTCTTATAAATTGAAAGTTTCTATATAAAAACAGAATCCTGGTGCTTAGAGTTTGATTCCCCATACGAAAAACTAATCCTTATCCAAGAGAAGTTTAGTCTTAATGCTTGAGAACTTCCTTTGATCTTAATGCCAAAGAAGTCATCTATTAAAAGCCACCGTAAACACTTAATGCCACCATTAGCAAACTTCCGATTTTCTTCTATCCCTCTCTAAAATATTTTCGTAAGCCATATCTCCTCACCTCCGGTTTTTTCTGTATCACTTTTGGTACCCCTTGTTGGGAAGAAGTGCCTTTCTGACCCCTGAGACAGAAAAAGAAAAACATATAAAAAATGAATCAGCCAAATGGAATTATCAAACCCATTACAATCTTCGAACAGGCAGACATTGGCCCAGAATTAGGGATAGGCCCGATATTTGACAACTTTTGGTACAATGGGAATAAACGAAGGTGCTTCTAATTTTTTCTCAAGAAGTTTTTCCTCGTACTGTTCGGACCTTGCACGATCCCTGATGAACGACATGATATTGCAGTGGTGAACGTCTCGAACAAGGCTATGGGAAAGAAAGAGCTTATTTCCGATTTATGGGAGATTTCATGGATGTGTAGACGAACTACCGTAGCATTAGTTCTATTAAAGTTATCCAATGTGTTCTATTCGAATCTTGATTACACCGACCGCCATAAACGAAGGGAAAAGCACATTTCTGAAAAGCAGAGGACACATGCCGCTGAAACCTAGGTATTTCCAGATTGCTGTACTTATCAGGTATCAAAGCAGTGAGTGAAATAAGAAAAGGTATTACTTTTATCATCTGTGACCACCACGTGCCGGATGACATCTTCCTCCTGCCGTGTTATCCGGTAAACGCCAAGCAAAACGTCCGGACAATACGTAATCTCGCCACACCTGGGCTGCGGTGTCGGTTTCAAGTTCATGGCATTTGCTATCAAGCAACGGTATCGAGCCATCGCCTTCGATTCCTTCTGTTTCGATCTGGCAGCGGTAAGTAATGCTTCTGAATATCAAAAACATTATGGCGAGAACCGTGGCCTTGCTTTCTACGGACTGAAACAACAGCTTTCGAACAGTAACTGGAAAGTGTGGGAATGAAAGCAATTATGCCGGACGTTCAGTGGACTCTCCGAACGGGAAATCAGCGATATCGTTCTAAAATCAGGAATCGCGCATCAATGTTTCCAGTCGGAAAGAAAGCCTGTCAAGCCACGGAGAAAGATTGGCTGGAAGAAAAGCGAATGCAAATCAACCAGTACAACGAAACCCCAAGGACCCCCGACAGAGCGATGACGGTGCCATCAACATTGTCGCCAATCTGAAGGTTGTTTGAACGGCGTTCTATCGTTCTCAATAATGGAAGAAGTCGCCACAAAGGTGACCGGCACGTAGCCTCCCGCTCTATCAGAAGCCGGTTATCGTCCTGCCGTGCTCTTAATGTACGGACAGATGACATGGCAACTGCCTGCTTCCGGCTTTGATGTTTATGTCTTGGAACATTGCCGCGACTTGCTTGAGAACTCGGAGGCATACGCTGCCGGATTATCCATGAAAGTAGAGAATGGAGGCTTTCACCATGGCTCCGAGGACTTCAGTTTCGCAGCATATCCTGCCTGAACAGACCAGTGCGGTATAATCAGACATCGATGCCGAACATTGATTTCTTGGTGGAGATATTACGCTCAGGTTCTTCAGTGACCTGAAGAAGTTCAACTCTTTCTCGGCCCGGACAATAGTGCTCTTCTGTACGCACTCAGCGTATATGACTACGGTACAAGCAAAGTAAGTGGATGACCGTAACATATCAATAACTGGTTGACAACAATTGAACAATGTAAATCTGGACAACGTGCGCCATAACAAGACAAAAGCGCCTTTCTGACATGAAAGCTGAAGAAACACGCACAAAGCGTGCGGGAAGTCCAACTTCAAATCGAAGCGATAAGTAAAGCCGAGATTTAAATAAAGTGTTTAAGATATACAGCATCAATATTGGGATACATATGACCTCTTCCTAAAGTATGGTGGTGAGTGGTGGTCATCACCAGTATAGGCGTAGCGTAAGGACACGCTAAGTTAATGCCATCGGGAGGTGGTGTCTATCACATTCCAGGTGCTCTGCCCAGAGTGGGACTTTATATTGTCATTAAGGCCCCCTCACTGCCCTTTACGAAAGACCAGGTGCAGAATCTGGCAAACGCGGAATCAAAGCAAGCTGCCATATGGCTCCGGCATGACACGCCAGGAGATTGCCGCCCAAGTGCTGGAAAACTGTGGCCTCGGTCCCCATCTGAACGGCTGATACGAAATATCAAACTGCTGTTCAATGCCCTGCTAACAAAACTGAACGAAGTATTACCGA